>Ga0208716_1000040_pt1 | contig 41585 bp, 38 predicted proteins | sample NGESurdeep092012_8_FD_184482 | JGI IMG/M metagenome (GOLD analysis project Ga0208716, IMG submission 184482) | Arctic peat soil microbial communities from Barrow, Alaska - NGEE Surface sample 415-3 deep-092012 (SPAdes) | ecosystem: Environmental > Terrestrial > Soil > Wetlands > Peat ...
CCCCCTGACCTTCGATGCTCGCTTTCGGTGACACTACCCGCGTTATGCGAGCAGCGCCTTCCGCACTTCCCGCGCGTTTTCCGTGCTCGTCAGCACTTCGACGAGGTCGAGGGCAAAGTCTATAGCGGTTCCCGGACCCTGGCTCGTGATGATCTTGCCGAAGTGCACTACCCGCTCTTCAACACGGTGCGCGCCCGCGATTTCGATGCCCGGATAACACGTCGCCGTCGCCCCTTCCATAATGCCCGCTTTCCCGAGCACGTGCGGCGCGGCGCAAATCGCCCCGATGTATTTGCCGGCGTCATATGCTGCGCGTATCAGCTTCAAAACGCGTTGATCGCGTTCGAGGTTGATATAACCGGGATTCCCCCCGGGAAGGACCAGGGCGTCATACGTCTTGACGTCATCAATTGAGAGGTCCGTCATAACCTTGATTCCGTGCCCGCCTTCTATAGGCGAAGGGGCTATGCCAGCAAGGAGGACCGATAAGCCCGCACGGCGAAGGACGTCAACGATGGTGACCATCTCGAGTTCCTCAAACCCCGGGGCAAGAAGGACAACTACGTTCATAGGTCTCTCTCAGGCCTCTAGGATCTTAAGCGTTTTTGACGCTTTTGACGGCAAACGCGCCCGCTCACACGTCAACGAGCGCCGGCTGCTTCACCCTCCCAAACAATCTAATTTTAAAAGAAACAGCCGAGCGACAGTACAGTTTGAATAAGCCGTTTTTTTTCTACGATTAAGGCTATAGTTTAGGTCGCTTATCCTCTATCGAGGTAATGCGATGCTAGAGCTTATAGTTGAAGAGATTAGAGGGACGTGCCCGGTGTATTCAAAGGGGGATCGTATCGTCATTAGCGGGCCCAATATCGTATTAACGGAAAGCGACGCGCTCTGCACCCACGCGCTCTCAACCCTTCTCCACTACACGACCGTCCTCGAACACGCGTGGTGTCCTGTTGAGCTCGGCCTGACGACGCCCGAAGACCCTGCACACGCCTATATGCAGTGTGTCGACCCAGGGCCGCCGTATACGAAAGGCGGAACGGTCATCTTTAGGTGCCAGCAAATAACCGATAAATGAGGGTGCATCGGCGCACGTATGTGCCGATAGAGGGCTTTTTTTCACAGCCTGATTCGGTTGAGATGACGTGTACCTAAGGCTTGATGATGCCTAATTGACCGACGCGCAATACGTTTCGACAGCGTGCTTCAATTTTTCGGCAGCTTTCGGGCTCGCGACTGCGTGGCAGCATTAGAAAGGAAAACGTTTAATTGTTCTATGCACACATACTTCCACCTCGTGTGTGGGGGGGAAGCAGTGCACATGACGTCGCGAAAGTTACAAGCAGTGCTCGCCGCGGCTATCGTAGCTACGGTTCTCGCCAGCGGCTGTCTTTCGTCACTTACGTCACGCCCCTCCCCTACGGCCACGCCGCAAGATCTATCCGTATCGTACGATGCTTCCTTCGTTCTGAGCGGCTGGCGTGCAATTAGTAAATTCACTCAAGTTACACCCAAAACTTATGTGGGCACTTATGCAGAAGAAAAAGGGCAAAGTTGGAATTTCACGGTCCAACTTTTTTCATCAGAAAACACTTCATACAGCAGGTATTTCGAACTCTTGAAAAAGAAGAGTGACGAGGGGTACGTCAAAACGAACGAATCGAAGATAGCGCTCGGAACCGGTCAAACTGTCTTTGGGAGAATTGACGAGAAATGGTACGGCTACAAAGCAAACGATTCAGAAAACCCCGCATTATATGCGTTACTCTTTGGATATGATGAAAACGCTGCAAGCTGGGTGGTAGCAACGGTTGCAAGTGGAGCGATCATCACAACAAAGACGACTGCTGCGTTATCATGAGAGGCCGCCCAACAGAAAAAAAGCGCCGACTTATTTCGTAGGAGATAACAATGAGGGCGGACGCGGCAGCGTTCACTTTCAGTACAGACCTCGTGCAATAATACAGCACGTCCAGATCAGCACCGGCGTGATACGTTCCTCAACTAGTAAGCGTAACCGGATTCTTGCCACCCATACGTGTCGTTACGACTCATCCACGTCCGGATCTTCGCGACTATAAGATAAACGTGGTTCCGCGCCCGCTCCGGGATTGTAACGTCATACATCCTATCCTGGAGGTATTGAAATGCCTCACCGCTGTGAGAGCACCTCTGCATAAGCTTTTCAGCAGCGTTTTCCGCTCGCTTGCCCGACAGGTCGCCGAGTTCAAAGAGCAACGCGTCCATTTCTGCTAAGTCGTTAAGCATCACAACAAGGTTAAAACCGCTTAAAATAACGGTTTGGTAAGCGCAGCGCGAAAGTAATTGCTCACAAGGGACTTTCACCCGCTTCACCACACAACTTCCTTGAAATGTGTTTTGTTAAGAAAGCTTCGGACAACTCATTGAATCAAGCACGCTTCTCAAACACTACGCCTGTTACAGAGTTTCAGTGCGTAGCCCCCTATGATTATGATGACTCGAAGCCACCAAAATATCGCTTGACAAACTGGTCTGCTTCTTCGTCTTGCGGTTCAAAAAGAATTCCTTTATCCCCAGGAAACGGCACGCGGTGATCATGTTCCCAAGACAGGATTGCCGGTGGAATGCCGTCTGGATATGCGTCACACGTCGCTCCGGGAAAGACGACGTCGCGAAAGTGCTTGCATAACGAGCAAATTGGAGTTGCGAGTAAGGTCATGGATGATCGCTCATCTTAACGTCGACCAGCGGCTAAAAACTTTGGATGCCCTTGCATACGTTGAGAGCGAAAGACCGTGAAGCGTAATCTTCTGCTGCTAAGCGAGCTTTCCGTCACTCATACATACAAGTTGCGCCTAGAGCACTGCTGAAGGTCGCGTCTAATCTTTAGAGGATTTTTTATATAGCTAGGACGGTTATAAGGCAGCAGGTGTTAACGTGACTAATTTGTGGAAATCGCTTCCTACCGGCCCCAACCCGCCCGACGTTGTGTATGCGCTTATCGAGGTGCCAAAGGGGTCGCAGAACAAGTACGAATATGAGAAAGAGCTTGGTATCTTTGCAGTTGACCGAGTGCTTTATTCGCCGGTGCACTATCCAACAGATTACGGGCTCATTCCCCAGACGTACTACGATGATGGGGACCCTCTGGACGTCATGGTGATAATAGACGAACCAACCTTCCCTGGTTGCCTCATTGCGGTCAGACCAATCGGCTTGATGAAGATGATCGATAGCGGCGATAATGATGACAAGGTCCTAGCAGTACCCGACAAAGACCCGATGTACGCGGAGGTCAAAGACCTCAACGACTTACCGCCTCACAAGATGAAGGCGATCGGACACTTTTTCAAGGTCTATAAAGAGCTTGAAGGAAAGAAAACTGAAGTAGTTGGGTGGGAAGGAGCAGAGAGCGCTAAGAAAGCAATAATACATTCAATAGAACTCTATAACGATAAATTCGGTTGATTAATTTCTCGGCGTCTATAAGCTCGCAAATCTAAGGTTTATTCACGAACCGCAAGACTCAAAGCTTGGATCTGGCTCGAGGATCTTAGATTTGTTAGATCATACAGCGCGCTGGGCCATGCCTATTGTTAAGATTTCACCGTACTAAGACTATGCAGCGAGACAGGTGATTATGGATATTACACAGCTTTTACAGGCAATCATCCTCGGGATTGTACAGGGCGTCACGGAGTGGCTCCCCATAAGCAGCAAGGCGATGGTCTCGCTCGTTATGATAAAATTCTTCAACGCTGATGTCACCCTTTCTGAGGCCGTCTACTATGCTATCTGGCTTCACCTTGGAACGCTCTTTGCGGTCATACTTTTTTATAGGGTCCAAGTCGTACAAATCGTCAGAAACCTTCCCCACTACTTCTCCAACGTGCGCTCCCCGAGTGCCTATAACCGGCTTACGACGTTCTTGATCATCGCGACGTTTTTTACCGGACTCATCGGCGCTCCGCTGATCGTCTTTGGATTGGACAAAATCCACATCACTGGTAGCGTTGCCTTTTTCTTCATCGGTGTCCTGCTCATCGTGACGGGCATCTTCCAAAAGTACGCTCGAAGAACGGTGAGTGCGAACAAGAGTATGTCAGTTAAGGATGCGTTGCTCGTCGGTGTCATTCAGGGATTTGCCGCGCTCCCCGGACTAAGTCGATCGGGTCTCACTATTTCCACTTTGCTGCTACGTCGCTACGCGCCGACAGACGCACTCAATCTCAGCTTCCTTCTCTATATCCCCGCCGTCATCGGCGCTGAGATCGGTTTGCAGATTTTAAAGGGGGGTATTTATTATAACGCGTATGCGCTCCTAGCTGTCGTCGTCGCCTTCGCCTTTGGATTGCTGACAATAAACGTCCTTCTTAAGATCGCCGAACGCATTGATTTCAGCTACTTTGCGATTTTTATCGGCGTTCTTTGCACACTGGCTATATTTGTGCCGATAAATTGAAGGTCGTAGTTTCGCGACACAGACTCAACTTTGAGAGCAATGCAACATGTTTCTTGCCGTTTACGGCTTCATAACCCGCTTGCCACAGCCGCCCTAACGATAACAAGTCGATGAATTCGTTCTTTTCACTTCGCGATGCTTCTTGTTCGGCGCGATTTTAGCCTCTTCGTGCTCGCTTCTGCAAGTTACGCGGTCTTGGCTACGCCTCGCGTTAGGCTCGCCGTAGCTCGCGCGTCCAGCTGCAAAATTCAATGTATTTTGAGGTAAAGAACACTTCGGTCTCGTTGAAGTCGACCGCTTAGACTCGCGTTCATCGAGTTTGCCACGGTCGAGCTTACCTTTGTGCAGATAAGGAGCACGGGATTTCACGTCGTAAGAATGTAGCGCTACTTGAATTTTGGCGGTGCGCAATATACTCAGCGCCTGGGTGTGCTTGTGCTGGTCTGCAGAGCAGACTCGTCATACCGTAGGAGTTCTTCGTAGATTTCTACCAAGTTCTCAGTCAGATTGTCCCAGGAATATCGTGCAACCATGTGCCTCGTTTCAACTGTCGGTCTTCCGTTCTTTATAGCGTCCAGAATCCGAGGCATGTGTTCCACGTGTTCGGCGAAGAAGAGGCCGGAGCCTTCGCCGAATATGCTTGCGAGGGCCCCAAAGCGCGTCGTGACGACGGGTAGATTGCAAGCCATCGCTTCTAGGACAGAGAGGGGCGACTCAATACATCTCTAACAGGCTCAACAAAGACTAAAAGATTACCTCGGCAATAACTTCTTTATATGACAATAGCACGTCGTTTCGTTGCGCGCTCGAATGAAATAACAGGTTTTACGTGTTAAAGGTGCGTTGAAAGGCGTGCGTCTGTGTTGGCGAGCTTGACATCCGAGTAGATTTAATACTGCGTGAGACTTTGAGGTTTGCCAGACAGCATTAACAGATCGAACGCGACGCCGGTGAACTTGCGAGAAGCGCGCGCGAAAGAGCCTCCTGCCGCGAATTAGGATGACCCTGAAAACGAAAACCGTACGCAGCATTGGCTGGTCTGCGACCTCTCAAGTAGCTCGACTGCTGACGCAAATACTGATTTCTGCGATCTTGGCGAGATTACTGACCCCTAACGATTTTGGACTGATGGCCATGATAGTCGTGTTCTCGAGTTTTGTGGCTATATTTTCAGATTTTGGATTGTCATCCGCCATAGTACAAAGAAAAGAGGTTACTGATGGGGCGTTATCTTCCATTTTTTGGATAGGTCTCGGCCTAGGCGCGTTGCTGACGACAGCATTTGCAGTTTCTGCGCCTTTGATAGCTGCGTTCTATTCTGAGCCGAGACTAACGCCCCTTATCGTGTTTATTTCCACGACCTTTTTCATCTCTTCATTTGGCTACGTGCCGAGCGCGCTGCTTACAAAGAGCATGAATTTCAAAGCTATCGCGATCATCGGCATCTGCAGCATTGGAATAGCTGGCCCTATATCAGTTTTTTTGGCTCTCTCCGGATACGGAGTTTGGAGTTTGGCTTGGAACACGGTGCTCTCTGCTACTATTACAGTCGTTTTTACTTGGATTTACTCTCGATGGGTTCCGCATTTTTCGCTTCGCTTCGGACAGGTGAAAGGGTTGTTAAGGTTTGGAATGAACCTCACAGGAAACAGTTTCCTTGGCTATTTTCAGCGCAACCTAGACAATCTCCTCATTGGGAGGTTTCTTGGCGCGACTCCGCTCGGCTTCTACAACTTGGCTTATACCTTGCTCCTCCTTCCGTTGGGCAACGTCTCCGATGTCGTCGGGCGCGTCATGTTTCCCGCACTTTCAGTAATCCAGCACGACAAACAGAAGGTGCGCGAAGCTTATGTTGACGCTAACCGGTACATTGCAGCCGTGTCCTTCCCTACGATGACATGGCTGCTTGTCACGGCACCTGAGCTTATCCGAGTGGTTTACGGTTCAAAATGGATTAGCGCGATTGTGCTGGTTCAGATTCTGTCTCTAGCAGCAATAGAACAGTCAATCGGGGCAAACGTAGGTTGGATATTCCTATCGCAGGGCAGGACCGACGTTTTGTTCAAGTTGAGCATCTTCACGACCATTGTAGTCGCTATTGCCTTTGCCGTCGGACTTCGTGGCGGTGTCGAGGGGGTTGCAATCGCGTACACGATAGCATCATACTTGTTGGCTTACCCTGTTTTTGCAGTTGCATTTCGATTGGTAGACCTGAAAGTGCGGCACTTCTTGGCAAAGCTACGGCCGATTATATTGGCAACGATTGCGTTCGGGATAATCGCGTTTCTCCTTCGGGCCTCTCTCGAGAGACTCGGTAACATGCAGGACGTGACTATCATAGTCATCGTGACCGCTGCAAGCCTGTTGAGCTACTCATTCTTCGTTTTTGTATTGGATAGGAGGCTCTTCACCGAGACGATGACACTTCTACGCGAGTTGAGACCAAGTCACAGCGATTAGACGTAAACGAAACAGAATGAATACAAATAGGCAACAACAAACGGCTCGGTCTGTCGGAAGAGGGGTTTGCTGGATGCTGGTCAGTGCAGGGTCTTCCAAACTTTGGCATCCTTATCGTCTAAATAGATTTTGAGTTCTTTAGAGCTTATTGGTGTTCTTTTTCTTGTTATTGGGTTCGCTTAGTTTGAAATGAAACCTAATCGCCCTCTTTTTTCGATTGATAGACGTGCGGGCAAAACAGTCGCAGCGAAGCTTGCTGAGCTATTCACTGGCACTCAAAAGTCAGCTATGACGATTTATGGATTCAATTAAACGCCGCGTGCTTTCCTCCCACGTGAACTCTGCGATTCGGTCTCTTCCTGCACGCGCAATTTTGACTCTCAGTTCTTCGTCCGACAGCAGCCGAAGAACATTGTTCGCCAAGGATGCAAAATCATCGGGCGCTGATACCAACGCAGTTTTTGCGTGCTCAGCATAGTCGCGGTTTCCTCCACAATCGGTTGTTGCAACGGCACATCCGCATGCCATCGCTTCGGCTGGTGGTAGGGCAAAGCCTTCCGCGGCGCTGCTGCAAAGGTAGATCGACGCTGAGTTGTATAATTTGATGAGCTCGCCGTCACTTACAGAGCCATAGTATTCGATCCACGGAGGCGGCGGCGCAGGTTTCTGTTCGAGGGGGCCAAACAGACTTGCTTTGAGGTTGGGGACGGCTTCTTTACACTTTGATAATACGGATAAGCCCAATTGAGATCGCTTATACGGCACCGCAGAATACAACATGATAACCCTTTTCGCTCGTCCGCGTATACCGTTTGTGATGCGAAAACGGTCGTGATCGACGGCGATCGGTATCGCTTCAACTTCTTCTTCAGGTGCGCCCGATTGTAAAACGAGTTCGGCTAGCCAGTCAGAAATAGCAATTTTTTTGAGGGGCAAGCGCCAAGTTTGTTCTAACTCATATTTGTCGCCCAGCCACGGCGCAAAATCCATCACAAGATAAAACTTCGCTCCTTTCTCCCTAGGACATTCACTTACGTTCAAAGCGGTTTGCCAAGCTGTTGCAAAAATAGCATCTGCATTAGGAACGCGACATGCTTCTAGATCAGTTGCCCTCACCAGCTTTATGTCCCTGTGTAGACCGTACCAGGTGATCTTGGGTGTTCTAAGCTTGTAACCGAGTTGCGCTCGGTGACGGTCTAGCCACGAACGAAGCGCGAGTGGGGGGCGGTGAGAATAGGGCCTTAGGGGCTCCTGCAGATAAACGATTGTCGCCGCATGCCCATTGCGAACGAGGTGGTTGGCGTATTCGTAGACCACTTTATGTCCCCCTGTCGGATAGTCACCATAGGGAGGAAGCACAAATGTGATCTTCACGTTAGTACCTTTGTTGCGCTGCGCATTGCAGCGGTCTGCGCAAAACTATGTAGTCAAGCGACGTAAAAAGCGTCTCACGGAGCTCATCCTTGCCAATTGTTGTTTGGCGGAGTCGTCCTTGTTGCCTTGCTGCATCGTCCACGATCCAGACATTGGCATCTCTCCGACGATTGCTATAGCCACTTTCGGTTGTCACGAGTCCCTCTCCGCATTTAAAGCCGTTTTAGCAAACCTAAAGTCAGCCTGCATGTTAACTACAGGCAGCCCTTACTACTGAAGTCATAAGTCACGATAACGTTGAGGTCTCCATTCAAGCGAACATCCATCTTTATACTAGGGTGTGGGATATTAACGTGTCGAACCAGGCTCATGAGCGATAGGAGCTATTTGGCACCTAATTTTGATGCCGATTGCCAATGATAGCACGACTAGAGAAACTATGCCAAAAATGATGCTGTTACACATTCCTTACAGCATACGGCTGGCGTGAGTGCTAAGTTCGAATGCACTTTCCGAGCTGCAAATTAGGCGATTTCACGTTGAGCGAGTCCATCAAATACCGCTTTGCAGGATGTTTTTATTGAGTCAAAATCCTTCTGTCGCAAGAAATCTCGGCATTGGAAAACAAACTCATACAAGAAAAACCGGAGTAAGAACGTGAAATATTGCCTCTTTAAAGCATTCCTCCTCATAAACCAAAATCTATTTCTAATGAGGTAGTATATGTTGGGAGCTCCCCCGCTTGACGCACCATATTTGTGCCAAATCTTAGCTTGTGGAATATAAACCGAGGTATATCCCGCGTTGCAGCCCCGATAGCACCAATCTACGTCTTCCCAGTAGGTGAAGAACTTTGAATCTAACAGTCCGATTTCAGTCACTACTCGTGTCTTCACTAATAGACAGGCTCCAATGACGTAATCTACTAGCCGCACCTGATCATATTGCCCGCTGTCAATTTCATTCTCCCCGACATGCCAGACTCTCCCTGTCCACATAGAAAGCTTGGTGCCTGCACCGTTGATTCGATCTCTTCTTCCTCGGCCATCATTGTCATAGAAATAGATTTTTGGTCCAGCAAAGCCGACACGGGGATCCAGCTCTGCCACGTTTGTCAGCTCGTCCAGGAACCGTGGGTCCACAATCGTGTCATTGTTAAGGAGCAGAACATACTCCGTGTTCTCTTGCAGCGCTGTACGAATCCCGACGTTATACCCTTCACCAAATCCGAGGTTCTCCTGATTTTCAATGACTTTGATTTCCGGATAGCGAGCCTTTAACTGCTCGACTGAATCGTCAGTCGAACCGTTATCTACAACAATGACCTCGTAGTTGGGGTAAGAGATGTGATTCAAGGATTCTAAGCATTCAACCGTATCTTCCTTGCCGTTCCAATTCAAAACAATAATTAAAACCGTTGGCAGGTCGTTGTGGCCCAATACAGATGCCAATTTTAGTTCACCCCGAACCTCTCCAGCCGGCTGTTCTCTTTGTTTGATGATTGTCACATTCGATCACTCATCAACATTCACTGTTGCTTTGAGAAGCGTAAGACCATAGGGATTGTTAAATTTGCTGTTATGAAAACGGTGATGAGTCGTACATCTTGAGGAGATTCTGCTTCTCAACTGAGTTCCTTTATTCCTCAAGCGGACTGACACCTGCAATCTAGTTTTCGCTTTTTGACGTGTGGAAAGCGCTCAGGATACTTCTATAAAGTGGCCTCTCTGGAGCTTCTCACCCTCGCAGCAAGTCTGCCACAGCGTTGCGATGCATTGTTTAAGTATTTTGTTCTAGTGTCGGCGATGTTCTTGATCTTCACGTTCGCCAACCTCAACTGTTGCTATCTCACGCTGCCCGCTAATACGATGTTACGAGGAGAGCCTCTCGTCTGAATGCATCCGCTGTGACAAAGACGAGATCGCTTTTTCCTTTTAGGCCTTTGTGTTGTTGTCTCAGATTCGAGCGAGACAGCGGCGAACTGCTCACAATAAGGTCGACCTCATTAAAACAATCGTAGGCAGAGCACTTCGAACGCATCTTGGATATGACGGCTGAATCGAAGGACTATCTAGTATAAACTAACAAAACTACGGCTTTAACGGTAGAAGCAAAGCTTTAATAATCAAATCGTTACTCTTACGACGTCAACCGACTTTGAGAACCGGTAACGCGATGAAGATTTCCGTATTGGCACCTTTTCCAAAATACAAAGATGGGATTCCGAGAGCCATAGAAGAGCTGATTTCAAAGCTCTGTGAGGCAGACGACGTAGAATCAGTTTCAGTCATAGCAGCAAAAAAAGAGAAAGACTTTGTTAGCCCTTCTCTTTTGAGGAACAAAAAAGTTTCTCTGTTCGTTGTGCGCTCATTCCTCGTTCCGTGGACATTGCTACGGACTATCAAGTTATACAAGACAAGTGATGTTTTAATCCTCTTCGGGTTCCCGTGTTATACCTTCGATCCGTCTTCGCTTCTATTTTTTTTCCAGCTTCTCGTCAAGTTCGGTATTTTGCCTACGGCAAAATGGGTCCAAATGCTGTACGACTTCGTTTTCTATACGTGTCCTGAGGACCAAGATGTCGCACTCAAAGAAACTACGCTTTATAAGGTTTGGAAGAAGTACTTTGTCTATATTCCTGTGCGATACGTCGCTATATCTGAATCGACCAAGAAGGAAGCGATGCGCTATTGGGGTCCAGGAACGGCCGAAATCACAGTGATCCATCTGGGCTCCTTCGTAACCCCGAAAAGTCCCCGCACTCACTTCGGGAGTAAGAAAATACTAACAGTGTCTGATATCTCCCCTCGCAAAAACCAACTGCGATTGATACAAGCGTTTGAACTCGTTCATAGAGCAAATCCAAGCAGTAACGCAGAGTTGACGATCGTAGGTTATTTAAGAAAAGATATCCCCGAGTTCGAATCAACCCTGCACGACATTCGAAGGCGCAATAAGGGAATAAACATAAAACTAGCCGGCTACCTGGCCGACTCGGAGGTGCTGTCGCTCTACGAAGAGGCCGACGTCTTCGTTTATCCCTCGCTCTACGAAGGGTTTGGACTCCCGGTACTTGAAGCGATGGCGTGTGGATGTCCGGTAATAGCCTCCAACGTCTCCTCATTACCCGAAGTGGTCGGAGAGGCAGGCCTTCTCGTCGATCCCTACGACGTTAAAGCGCTCGCGCAGGCGATGCTCACTGTACTCGAGGACGACGAATTGAAAAGAGAGATGTGCCGAAAAGGCATAGCACAAGCCCAGAAGTTCTCATGGGAGAAGGCCGGCGCGGAGTTGCTGGCCGTTTGCCGAGAAGTAGCGGAGGGGGTGAGCCAACCTAAGGGATCCAATTAACAGTTCTTCTGTTTCTCGTGCACCAAAACGATTTATGGCTTATTGTTCGGACATCTGCGCGGCCAATCATCTGAATTGTCTTCATATGCGCCTAGTCGGGCTTGTCCCTTCCCCTGGTTACATATAATCCCTTTTCACTCTTTTTCCTTTGCTAGGATCTTATCGTACTGGAGATCTCCAGCAGGAATCGACCTCTTCACCTCATCGGGATAGCCGAATGAGATAATGGATTGCACCAAGAAATCCTCAGGTAGACCAAGCACCTGCTTAACATAATCCTCAGAGGTCAGATTGCTGCTATGCCCTCTCTTTCTAATTTGGATCCAGCAGGAGCCGAGGCCCAGGCTGGAGCCGACAAGCTGGAGGATTATGGAGGCAATGGAGCAGTCCTCCACCCAGACATCCGACTCTTCCCTGACGGCAGTGACAACTACGCCCAGAGCTGCCCCTTTCAGGAAGCTGCTGCCGCTCTCTTTAGCTCGGGAAAGCCCCTCCAGCAATGCTTTATCGGTGATGAAGATAAACCGCCAGGGATTGATGCCGCGAGAGGAAGGAGAGCGAAGAGCAGCCTCCTTGAGCAGTTCGATCTTTTCCTTTTCTATCTCCCGATCCTTGTATCTTCTGATGCTGCGTCTACTTCTCAATATGTCGAGCATAGTGATCATCCTGTTAGCCGCTAACTCTGTCAAAATCGCTCTTGATGCGCCTGGCAGCCAGCATTCCCGTAGAAAATGCCGCTTGCAGATTATAGCCCCCCGTATCGCCATCCACATCCAAAACCTCGCCCACCAGGTATAGTCCTTTGACCAGTCTGGACTGCATGGTTTTGGGATCGACCTCAGCGGTTTCCACTCCACCTCTGGTGCACATGGCCAGGTTAAAGCCACAAACATCGGATACGACCAGAGATAGACCTGTCAGATTATCAATCAATCGATTTCGAATCTTTCGAGTCAATTGAGCCATTTGCAGGTCAGAGGCAATCCCTGAGAGCTCCAGCAATCTCTTTGTCAAACGGGGAGAGAGCGGCACACCAGGAGGCACAAAGTTAGGCAGACTTGCCAACACAGACCGTAAGCTCCTTCCACCATCACGCCGTGCCCTTTCCACGAGCCATTCCTCCAGTGCCTCTCGTCTGTCCTCCGGCACAAAAGAGAGCTTAATTACGTCTTCTGCTCTGATATATCTGGATAGGTCCAAAATTCCTGGGCCCGAGAGTCCATCATGGGTGAATAGAATATCGCCCCGATGTTCTTTGATTTTTGCATGGCGATAGAGCGAGATCTTCATATCCGAAAACGAGAGACCGGCCAGCTCAGTGAAAGGATATTCCTTTATGAAAATAGGGGTTAGAGCCGGACCGATCTCAGATATGCTGTGGCCAAGGATGCCGGCAAACCTGTAGCCGTCTCCGCTCGATCCGGTGGCTGGATAGGAGCATCCCCCTGTGGCTATCACCAACAGCTTGGAGTGATAGCTGCCACCAACACAGCCCACAAAAAAACCATCCTCCCTTCTGGTTATGGACTTGACAGCCTGACTGCACTTGATGACTACCCCCAATTCCTGGCATTGCAGGGTCAAGATATCCAGCACATCCCTTGCCTGCATAGTGTCCGGGAATATCTTACCTTCCCTTTCTTGGACCATGCCCAGCCCCAGGTCTTCGAAGAAGGAAATGAGATCGCGGTTCGTAAAGCCGAGAAGAGCCGGGCGCAGGAACCTGCCATGATTTCCATAGTGGTCAAGAAAGTCCTGAATATCTCCATCGTGAGTTATATTGCAGCGGCCACAGCCTGATATCAGGAGCTTATGCCCTGGTGAACTCTTTCTTTCCATAATCAATATCTTTTTACCATTCTGCATGGAGTTTATAGCGCAAAAAAGCCCAGAAGGCCCGGCTCCGACAATAATCAGATCGTAGTCTTCGGGTCCAGGCAAAAGCTCCTCCTTCTCGCCGGTTTCAAGTACATCCTCCGAGTTAGCCCGGATTTTTTTATGAAATTTTGCCAAAGGAACCACTCTACATCTATTATTGCCAAACTAATCGGTAAAAGGCTTTAGGAGTCGCTTATATAGCTCTGTGAGTTCTATGGAAATATCAGATCTGAGGTGCAATATGCTAAAGATCCCCCCTTATCTTGGAATCACAGTTCCTTAAAAAAAATACACCATATCTGGACTCCTATAGATAATAAAGTCCCGTGCGGATCACTGAACGCGGCGTGGCGCGTTTTTTACAGTTCGGGGTTACTGCCCCCCTTTTGATATTTCGAGCCGGGTTTCAAACGGGATGCCAACGTATTTACAGTACTGCGAGTCTAAACTCTGCTGACAGGACTATAAGCTTGTGCGCTTTCGGCCTGTTTTGATGAGGGCATTTGTCCAGCTCTGCAGCGGACTGCCAAACGATGTCTATTAACGAAGCGACTTTATAAAAATCACAAGCGGTCACCGCTCGACGGTAGGAGATGGGAACTCCAAATAGCAATGAACTCAGATTTGCAGCTACTAATCTTTCACGACTCACTCGACGTGTTAGGCGGCGGAGAAAAAGTCGTTGCGACAGTAGCTAAGGCATTTGACGCGCGAATCGCTGCAGCGAATGTGGATCCAGAAGTCATTGGAGAATTAGGCATCGACCAGGACGTCATCTATGACTTAGGTAAAATAGGTGACCGTGCCCCGATAGGTCCAATTAAATCAAGCTTGCTGTTCCGAAAGGTACGTTTTCCAGGATTTGACAAGTATCTTTTAAGCGGATTTTGGTCACTTTACGCGGCTTACAATCACAAGCCTAACGTAACTTACTGTTATTCCCCTCGAAGGGATTTCTATGACCTGAAACACTTCAATATCGCCCGTCAGTCAAACTTGGCGAAGAAAGCAGTTGCGTGGAGTTGGACAACGACGCATAGTTATTTTGACAGAAACGCTATCAAACAGGTTGACAAGATATTGACGTTGAGCCGCACGGTTCAAAAACGGATAACACAATATTACAATAGGGATTCTACAGTCATTTACCCGCCTGTCCCAACAGAACGTTACTATACGAAAGAGTTTGGCGATTTCTGGTTATCAGTAAACAGATTATATCCTGAGAAACGAGTCGATTTACAGATAAAAGCTTTCGAAAACTTGCCCGACGAAAATCTGCTAATCGTGGGCGGATACTCTCATCGCGACAAGGGGCTAGTCGCATATCATAAAATGTTTGAAGATCTACCTCCAAACGTGAAGATCCTCGGGATAATTCCAGAAAAGCGCTTATTGGATCTGTATGCAACATGCAAAGGAGTGATATATACTCCCATTGACGAGGATTTCGGCTTGGTTCCTGTTGAGGCACAAGCCAGCGGAAAAGCCGTCGTTGGTGTAAATGAAGGAGCACTAAAAGAAACCGTTATCAACGGCCAAACAGGCTTCTTAGTGGACGCACATCCGGAATCATTGAAAAAAGCAATACTGCTAGTTTCAGAAGAACCGGAACGATATAAAAAAGCGTGTAAGAAGAATGCGAGCAGATTCGATGAGCATATATTCATTGAAAGCATGCGCCAGACTCTTTATGCTGAAGAATAAAAAGTGGGCGTTGCTCTTCGGACGTAAAAAACGTGCACGCTTGGATTCTCCCGCCCATTTGAAGCTAATGTGATGGCAATGCGTGCCACAGAACGAGTCTCGAGAATGTGTCCATTTTCAAGCGCTGAATCAACGGCACAGTAATTGGTCTGCCAGTCAAGCGCGACATGATATCATATTTGATGGATTGCCCGCCTATCAACGCATTCTGCCAACTGAATCAAGTTCTGCTTTGCTTCGCTTGATTTAAGCGGTCGCAAGCTGTCCACGGCTTCGCCGACGAATTCTTTCGCCATCTCGAAAAGGTATTCTTTTTGGGAGTGATGCGTGTCCTGCAGATCAAGCTCAATCGTTCGGCTTTGCTCCCAATCAGTGATGTCATCGTGGATTTGATAAGCAACGCCAAAGGCTCGTGCATAGGCAGCTAGCGCGCTGAGATCTGCAGCCGTCGCTCCACCGATAAGTGCCCCTATGGTCGCCGCGGCCTCAAAGAGCGAGGCCGTTTTTTTCAACACGATGCGCTTGTATACCTCTGGAGGCACCGTTTCATTCGTCTCGCCGACAAGTCGTTCGATTAGTTCGCCCTCGCACATCTGTGCTGTCGCTGTGGCCAGCGCGCTCATGATACGGGGATCTGAATATCGCGCTGCTATGCTCAAGATCATTGAGAGGATAAAATCAGCACTCAAAAGCGCCATCTCTTGGCCATACTTCGCGTGAAACGCCGTGGCGTCACGTCGTACTTCATCTCCATCGATAATGTCGTCGTGGATGAGCGACTCCATATGCGCTAACTCGACGGCAACAGCGGCAGGAAGAGGCTCGTCATCTCGCGCACGCACGCTGTCATATGCAATCAGGAGGAGGATTGGCCGCAGGCGCTTACCTCCAGTGAACGCGTCCTTAAACGGAGCAAAGAAAGGAGACTCGCGTCGCTGAGATAACTCTTTTTGCAACGCGATGTCTACTTGGACCCGGTAAGAATCAATTTTTGTTGAAAAATTGTCCGTAGGAGGGTCCGACGTAATTCTTTGCATCTGTTCCTCGTTTTAAGATGAGTCCGATCGTAAATAAACCTAGCTTCATCGATCAACCCCGATGCGACCGATCGTCAGACATCAATTCGAAACGAGCATTTCTGACGAGAGAATTGCGGGTTTACTGGCTCAATCCGCCGCCTATTCTACATCATTATTATGGATGAAGCATGACGGGTCTTCGTTGAGATAATCGCCGGTAACCGCCCACGTCCTTCCTCGACACCCCCCACACAAACGCCTGTACACACAGTCACCGCAGCGTCCTTTGAGACGCGTCTCACGCTCCCTCAGGTGCTCAAAGACCTAAGATTCTGTCCAGATACGCCTAAAAGGCGTCTCGCGCACATTCCCGCACGATACCTCGATGAAGGGGCGCGGCCAGACGTCTCCGTTTGGTTTGACATAAACAAAGCCACGTCCTGCCGAACAACCGTGAAAGACGGTCTCCGCCAAGCGCAGCAAGGGACCGCTGCTAATGCGGGCGCGCTGAAGAAGAAACGGCCAGTACTGCGGGCCGGCGACAGGTTCCATAATAGCTCGTGTGCTACGCTGTGCATCAACCATGAAGCGGATTAATCGCTCATTCGCCCCTAAGTCGAGCGCGGCCTCACTTATGCTGCGCCCCCGCCCAACAGGGACGAGTTGGTACATAAGGAGGATGCCCGTACCGAGGGCGTCGACGAGGCTCATCAACTCCTCTAGTTGCTCGACGTTGTACTCCATCGCCCGTGATGTTGACGTGCAAGATAATTCCGGCGCGCCGCAGCGCTCGCATTCCCCTCATAGCAGCCTCAAAAGAGCCGGATATGCCGCGCACATTATCATGCTGCTCTGCTGTGAAACCGTCGAGACTCACCGCGGCGATCACAAGTCCGAAGCGACGCAGCCGTCGTGCCACGTCATCGTCAATGAGCGTGGCATTGGTCGCCATTGTGTTGGTGAAGCCCAGTGCCTGGCTATACGCGAGTGGCTCAAAGAGATCCTTACGCACAAGCGGTTCGCCGCCAGTGAAGGCCATCATGCGAAATTCCGGCACCTCCGCCAATTGATCGAGAAGGCGCTTCGTTTCGTCCGTCGTTAGTTCATTAGGGAAGGGTTTCCCGCCTGAGGCGTGGCAATGTATGCAGCGTAGGTTACACGCCGTCGTCAGTTCCCACACCGGGTGGGCGGGGAAGCCAATGCAGCCCATGCCTCGGGACCCTGCGGCGCCGGGGAGGCACCGAATGCCATAGGTGAACATCCAGCGGGGCAAACCCCGCCACCTCGCGAGGACGCCGACATAAAGCGCACTCATCGCCTGCCTCAGAATAAGTGTCGGTGGCCACCAGTAGGTTTGCACATGCGTCGTGGTTTTTTGCCCCACTCTGAACGCCATGAATCCATTGAATCACCCAAGAAAGGCAAGGAGATATGCAGCAGATGTCCCGATGTTCACTGCTAACGTAGCCGCACACAGTCGTCCGAGGATGACTTGTTGACGCCAACGCCCGCGAAGCACTAAGAAGACCGCTACGAGCGAAACGAGCGTTATGGGGAGCAGGATCAAAAGCGCGTGCAAAGGCACGCCTTGTCCGAGAGTGAGGAGAGATGCGAACCAGCTGCATATAGCCACGACAACGTACAAGTGCGCGGCGGTTTCCCCCCAATCGTACGACGAGATTCGTCTTCGCTGCCGCCCTATCTGCCCAATAGTCAAGAAACTCATTGAGAAGAATCACGTTAAAAATGGTGAGTGCGATTGGGAGCGCCACTAACGTCACGAGAGGCACAATACTGCCCATTTGTAGGTAAAAGCCCGTAGCCACTGTCAGCCATCCGTAACAAAATGCAATCCATAACTCACCCCATCCTCTGTGCACCCAACGCGCCGGCTGCGCCGAATAAAAGAGACCACCCACAAGTCCAACGATTCCAAGAGGTAGGGTCCACGGGCCTGTATGGTACCCGAACAGGAGAACGACCCCAACCCCCAACGCCAGCAGAACGGCTGCAAAAGAGCCCCAAAGGGCCGCCTCACGCGGTAAAAGACCGCGTTGCACGACCTGAGACCCCCCTGCGAAGGGACTTCCGTGCATGGTCCCTGATAGCGAGTCTTCAGCGTAATCCCACAACTCTCCTGCGTAGTAGGTCGCAAGCATCACACACACAACTCCAGCCGTGCCCCACGCAAGTATTTCCCAGCGGAAGCTGCCACCAAGCCACCATGCGAGAACGCTTCCTAAGATGAACGGAAGCACCCCCACAACGTGGAAAGGCGGACGCGAGAGCGTTACCCACGCGCGTATTGTTTTCGCGAAAGACGCCATCTCTACAAGGGAACCGTGATTCGAGAAGATATATAGCCATTGCACCTCTTTGCTTTAGTAAAACGCCAGACACCTGATGCGATGGTAGGTGTTTATGGACAGTACGAGGTATCTACGGTGAGGACTTGCACAGGAGATTTCCCTATTCTCTATGCTTGCGGTTGCCATTGTACTGTTTCAGAACCAGAGCGCCTTAGCGCTTACTTTGTTGCTGGCTATAGCCTTAGTCACCTTAGCTTTGTGGCACGACCGATATGACCGCTGGTCTTTCTTTGTCGTCGCTGTGTTTGGCACGTGTGCTGAAGTGTTCTTCGTGCACTACGGAGTTTGGCACTATGAGAATCCGACCGTTCTTGGGATCCCCGTTTGGTTCCCTGTAGCATTTGGTACGTCAGCGCTGATCGGAGAGCGGCTCATCCGCACCGCTACGCGCACCGGGGCGGGCTCCTAAAAGTCATAAGAGTGAGGTGTACCTTGACCTACCCGCTTCCGAACGCATGCTATACGAACCAAAAAAAGGAACGAATAAATAAGCTTTGGCGGCCATCTGAAGCTGATTTTCTTGCTCATATTTGCATTTTCTACGCCGATTTCTCGGAAAAGAAGATGACGTTCGCCATTGCCGAGGTCAGATCACGTTCTGCGAAAAAGCTCAGAAAAACGCAGACGTGGGAGGAAGGCCATTTGAAACGGCCACAGAATTCATATCCGATTCGTAAAGTGACATTAAATGCAAACGACGCCTTCAGCGCTAGAACGAACTGGAAAGACGTCTCTTGTTAATTTAACACTTCTTGAGGATAAAAATTATGATCAAAACAGTCTACGGCTTTCCCATTACCATGAATATGTAATGCCTCTTTCGAATCTCACCCTTGTATCGTTTTTTTGTAACTTTTTCATCGACGCTAAGCATACAAAAGCCTGCTAAATGAAAAAGTTCGCGAAGCTTAGAGGAAGAGAAATGATAAGTTGGGATTTCACCTCGGACAAAAGTATCCGCAGCTATCCGTTTCCCGCAGTTATAGCGCATATCAAGCTGTCCAATAACTTCGACAAACGTCACACCTTTATGCTTCAAAATTCGGAAAAGCTCAGCGGCGGCCTTCTCCCGCCCAGCCCGTTCAAGATGTTGAAGCACTCCGTAGCACGTGATCGCATCAAAACTATGATCTGGGAATGGAAGCTGCTGAATATCTGCAACAACCCGTGAATAATTAGAATCGAGCAACGTCAAAGCTTGCCGCGAAAGGTCGGCCCCAACTACCCTAAACCCGTTCCTGACAAGCGGCACGAGATACCTGCCAACACCGCAGCCGATATCGAGAACACAAGTACCTTGCGCGAGCCGTTGAGTTATCGGAGTGATATTGTAAGGACCTTTCCAGAAATCGGGTCTCAACGCGTACTGCTCATCCCAGATCTTTCTCACGGTTTCTACGGGTGATTGTATCTCGTCTGCAGACACTGAAGCAATCGACCCCTTTATTTCCACTGGAAGTTGATAAAGTGTTTAGAGAAGTTCTTCAGAACGTTATTTTTGATTTTAACCGCGATAAACGGGGATTTAGCTTACAAATATATAAGTGTTGATGCATTACCACTGTAGATGATCGCAGTTATGACGATTGCGGGATCGGACTCTGGCGGTGGTGCTGGGATCCAAGCCGATGTGCGCACCTTTGCTGCTCTAGGCGTACATGGAACCTCAGTCTTGACAGCGATAACCGCACAAAACACCCTCGGCGTCGTTGATGCACTCAATTTGCCTCCTGAAGTTGTCGTTGCTCAAATTAATGCGGTTTTATCCGACATTGACATTCGATGCGCAAAAACGGGCATGCTTTCGACTGTCGAGACTGCAGACGCCGTCGTTGAAGTGCTTTCGCAGTGCGATTTTCCGATCCTAGTTGATCCCGTAATGGAGGCTGAAGCCGGAGGGAAGCTGATGACGGGGAGGTCAAAAGATGTCCTTGCGCGACTTCTGCCTCACGCAGCAGTCGTGACGCCGAACATTAGAGAGGCAGAGGCGATTTCAGGCATCCTCATACAAAACCTCAAAGATATGAAACGCGCTGCGTGTGAAATTTTTGCCCTCGGCCCGAAAGCAGTCGTTGTTACCGGAGGCCATTTGAGTGGAACGGACGTTTTGTACGATGGCGATTTCGAACTGCTCCATGGCAAGTTGATAAAGGCAGGAACCCACGGCGCAGGAGATACTTTTTCGGCTGCAACGGCCGCCTTTCTCGCTAAAGGGCACTCAGTGAGCCGAAGCGCTTCAATGGCAAAGACATTTGTGACCAAAGCAATAAAAAACAGCGAACGTGTTGGGTCGGGGTCCGGAGTGGTAAACCAAGTCGCAGCAACGTTAGATACGGCTGAACGTTATCTCACGTTGCTCGACGTTGAAGCGGGACTCCGCACCATTAAGGCTATAAACTCGAACCTTATACCTGAGCGCGGCAGCAACTTAGCGATGGCGATTTCACGCGCTAAGAAGGTAGCAGATGTTGCTGCAGTTAAGGGACGAATTGTGAAAGTCAGAGGGACTATCAAACCGGTCGGATGTGTGGCATTTGGAGCAAGCCGCACTATGGCACGAGTAGTCCTGACTGCTTTGCGTTACGACCCCACTTTGAAGAGTGCCATGAACGTTCGACGTTCAGACGAAGTTATCGATGCCTGCCAAGAACTTAAACTCACAACAGAAGACTTCGATAGAGCAGACGAACTTGGAAGAGCAATCGACGGGCTGGAAACTACACGTGCAATAGAAAGTAGCATGAAACGTGGCGCGGGCATCCCCGACGTCATATTCGGCCTGAGGGGCACATCGAAAGAGCCGATGGCATTTATATTGGGCCATTCAGCGCAGCACGTGGCCAAAAAAGTTGCGAAAATTTCATCGACGATAATATAATGAATTACAACGTATCTCAGCTTAACAAGAAAAAGGAAAGGAGGGGATTTTCATAGGGAGTATCAGACCGACGTACATTAAAAGCGTTTCACAAGAGCTGCTCCGCCGACATCTGGAGACATTCAGCTCTGATTACGAAAAGAACAAGTTACTCGTTTCGGAGTACACGAACATCGAGAGCAAGAATATTCGAAATAGGGTTGCCGGATATATTACGCACAGAGTAGAAATCGGCAACAGGAAAAAATCGTGAAATTCGAGGGCGTATATTGTGCGATGGTTACGCCATTTACGAACAACGACGAAATTGACGTCGAAGGGATGCGCTCCAACATCGCATATCTCCAGAAAGGAGGTGTTGCAGGGTTAGTGCCGTGTGGTAGTACAGGCGAATCTTCCACGCTGACGTTCGACGAGCACAAGAAACTAATTGACGTGACAGTTGAAGCGGCAAGCGTTCCTGTTGTCGCTGGGACAGGATCCAACAGCACTTCAGAGGCAATTGAGCTGACGCGCTACGCGCAAGATGCGGGCGCAGAAGCATCTCTACAGATAGTCCCTTACTACAACAAACCGATGAAAAGCGGATTAATCAAACACTTTGGCGCTGTCGCAGAAGCGTGCGATATTCCGCTTATTTTATACAACATTCCTGGTCGTACTGGAATTAATATGGATCCTGAAACGATCAGCACGCTTGCGCATGAGTACAGCAACGTGGCGGCGGTGAAGGAGGCAAGCGCGAACTTCAGCCAGATCTCAGACATCATGGAGCTTACCCAAGATCTCGATTTTTGCGTCATTTCTGGCGATGATGGACTCACCCTTCCTATGATGGCGCTGGGGGCTACAGGTGTGATCTCAGTTGCTGGAGATATCTTTCCGAAGTTGATGGGACAACTGACACAGTTCTGCCTCGACGGTAACTATGAAAAAGCTCGCGAGGTGCATTATCGACTAGCTCCGCTTATAAAAGCGCTCTTTATCGAGACAAATCCTATACCGATTAAAAAAGCATGTGATTTGCTCGGACTTGCGGGCGGACCGCTCCGATTGCCCCTAACTACGATGGCAGAACCTAACGTCGCTAAACTCAAAGCGACACTCGCAGCTTACACAGACTAAGAGAACACCAATTAGGACATGATGACTATATGACCCCAAACGACAGGATCGCAGTTGCTGTAACAGGAGCTTGTGGCCGCATGGGACGTATGATTATCGACAATGTGACGCAAGCGCCTGATATGACACTCGTGGCAGCTTTTGACAAGCAAAGCTGTAACTCTGATGTAATAAATGCGTCAAACCTAGCTGAGACGCTTAAAAGCGTCAGACCCGACGTCTTGGTCGATTTCACCGTCGCTGCTTCATCGGTCGAAATTATCAAAAAAGCCGCAGACGCTGGAGTACGACTCGTTGTCGGAACAACGGGATTCACTCCCGAACAACGTGCAGAAGCGAAGAAAGCGATCGAAAGCCAAACAGCCGCGATAATCTCTCCGAATTTTTCGATCGGCGTTAACGTGTTTTTTCAGTTGGTGAAAAAAGCGTCAGAGAGCCTTCCAAGCGCCGCTTACGCCGCTGAGCTCATTGAGGCACACCATAAGCACAAAATTGATGCTCCAAGCGGGACGGCAGTGAAAGCAATCGATATCATCAAAGAGGTCGATCGAGCACGGTCGATAGGATCCTATTCTATACGCGCAGGGGATATCGTAGGCGATCATTCAGTGTTGTTCATCGGAGATGGCGAACGGCTTGAAATTAGCCATCAGGCCCAGAGCAGACAGGCATTTGTCAGCGGCGCGATGTTAGCGACAAGATTTATCGTAAAGCAGCCGCCGGGATTGTATTCAATGGATGATCTAATGGCTTCGATTTGAGGCCCATGTAGAGCATCGTCCGCAAAAGTTTCAAATTCAGCGGTTGGAATGGTATTCACCACACAGAGCTAGGCGTTTAAAAAAATGTTGTGGTCCCCCTCAACTAAGATGCGAGAAAGTTCGTAGACTTTCGTTGCGAAGATGAATAATCGAGGGTTTAAAAAAACTACAGGTAGAATAGAGGAAACTGTTTTTTCTAAGAGGATGCGTGACCGTTATTTTTTAAGAAATCAATGAATGTTGTCTCCAACGACGCGAGATTGCAGATTGGCATAACCCCCGGTCTCGGATTAATGTTTAGTGACTTTTGATACTTCGTTTGGCCTTGCCAAGTCCCTGAGTTAACGACAGTGACGCCTCGATATTGCGATGCACCTATGGTGTGAACGTGACCGCTATGGAGGATGTCAGGTATCGTTTCGATGATGAAGTGATCTGTGCTCTCTGGCGCGATAGAGACCCTATTTCCATATACCGGCGAAAGATGCCGTCTTTTTAGCATTTCCTTCATCGCACCGTCGGGGTTGCTATATGAGGAACCAGGAACTGCCGCGATTATATCATCCAGCGCCCTGCCGTGATAGATGAGTATTTTGACGCCGCACAGTTCAATCAGCGAAGGATTGCCCACGCACCTTACGTTGTTACTGAAACTTTTTGCAAAGTCGCTTGAGAGGGCAGGCTGCGGTTCTGCTTGTCGAACTGCATCGTGATTTCCCGGAGAAACAATGATAGAGAGGCCTGATGGTAACATTTCGAGAAGGGTGGCTGCTTCTGCATATTGATCGTCGATGTCGTCGATGGCTAATTCCTCTTCTTGATTCGGAAAAACCCCAATGCCATCCACCAAATCGCCGGCCACGATAACATAAGCAGTTTTGCGCGCTCTTTCATCATCGCTCGACGATATCCAGTCGGCAAAATCCTTCCAAGCGTTTAGTAAGAACGTGTTGCTACCAACGTGAACGTCAGAGGTGAGGGCCACGTACACGTCCGTCGCTGAGTGTGTGGGTTGGTTTTGCGGGGGGATTTCAGGCCATGTAATGTTGTCAATAAAGATCACTTTTCCATCAGATGAGAGCGACCCCGTTATACCGATCACTTCGTCGTGCACCACTTGAAGTGCTGCGTTGTATGCGCTTTTATCTTTCAACGCAATTCCACTGAAGTAGCCTGTAGGGTCCTCCAACTCGAGTATTCTGTGGCCATTTGGTGTGTCGCGCATCTCGTTTACCATGCCTGCGATAGAGATCTTTCCGGCTTTAGTAAACTCATCGTCGAACAAGGCCTCGCGTCCGCGGTTTAAAAACGTCAAGCTCTCGATTGGTCGAGTAGCAAGCCGCCTCTTTACAATTTCGCTGAGCCGGTCGTACCGATTTCTAAAGTATTGTACGAATTCTTCGTACGTTCCTACGCAATTGGAACTCTCGGTAATGTCTGCCAGAATTTTTATAGACAGTGGCTGGTGTTGACGTAGGCGCGTTCCAGCAATTTGCGTTTCACTGAATTGGTTCTGAACTATGACATCCGAAATGTCCCCTTCGTTATGTTCGAACAGAAGCATCGGCTTCACATTTTTTTTCCGTGAGTTCAGCAATTCTTTAGCCGTGTTGACGTTAGAGGGGGCAACAACTAGCACAGATTCGTCAACGTTCCTCAAAACCTCGTCAACTACTGCCAATGGCAGCTCGCTTTCCTGAATCATCACCACTGCTTCTTGGTTAATTAGAAAGCCGCTGTCGGAAAATCTCTCAATTATGTCTGTTCGAATCATAATAGGTCATGACTGGGGGCACTCTCGAAAAGATATGAGCCAAAACTTGCCCGGCGAAATCCTCCATTTCCCGTACTCATTAGCTAGAACCTGTGCGCTTATGCATCGAAGCGCTTTGTAGGACTGCCGCAGACCCGCGACCCCATGTCGGCAGGTTATATAAAGCGGCAATTACAACTATCGTCACATATCTACCAGCTTAGTTCCGTTTTTCACTTTTCAACTGAAATACATGCAAGATCAATCCAGAGAACGAACGAAGAAATTGTGGGAGACTGATAATTATTGGTTAGCGCTTCTGCGTGATATAATAGTTGCATTTCTTGTTGTTGCCGTGATCTTGTCGATTGTGTATTGGTACTCAGGGTCTGAGAGCCCGCTGGTGGCTGTACAATCGGGAAGCATGGTGCCCCACATAAACATCGGCGACGTTGTGTATAATCGAGGGCTAAACAGAGTGTCAGTAGTCACCTACAACGACGGGAAAGCCACTGATTACCAGAGGTTCGGCGACTACGGTGACGTCATCATCTATCGGCCGAATGGCGAACAGGTGACGCCAATCATACACCGAGCGATGTATTGGGTAAACGCTGGCGACCGTCTGCCAAACAATCAAACGGCTGCTCACGCCGGATTCATCACTAAGGGAGACCATAACCAAGACTATGATCAGCCGTTGCTCTATGGCGGATCGCCATTCATCGAACCAGTTAAGCCAGAGTGGATAATCGGTGTTGCACAACAACCTGCTATACCGTGGATCGGAAATTTGCGGCTCGCTCTTGATACCGTTATCAGCCCATTAATTACGATATCCCAAGAATACAAGAGTTTCTCGATTTCCAGCCTGAGCGACGGCTTCGCTCTTTCCAGTTTGAACGCGTTGAGAGGCTGTGGAGGCTTTTTAGCGGCTTCAAAACTCGCTTCAACGCCATTTTAGGCCAATTAGATACGCTTATATGTTACGTTTTGACATACACTTTGACTATGCCGCCATTTCTCACGATGGATGACCTCGACACACACGGACGAGTGGTCCTAGTTCGCGTCGACTTGAATTCACCTATTGGGCCCAATGGAGAAATTCTCGATGACATTCGTTTTCGCGGCCATATTCCTACCATTGAAGCCTTGAAAGATGCTAAGACGGTGCTCCTCGCCCACCAGTCCCGGCCCGGGAAGCGAGATTTCACGACGATGAAGCAACACAGCGAGAAGCTCTCGTCGCTTCTCGGAAAAGATGTTGCCTATGTCGACGACATTTATGGACATAACGTCCGGCAATCAATACGAGAGATGGAAATAGGGGATATTACTCTCCTCGAAAACGTTCGTTTTAGTTCGGAAGAGATGCTCAAGGCTCCCGTAGAAGATCTTGCTAAAACGCATCTTGTTAGACAGCTATCCCTACTTTGTGATGTCTTTCTAAATGACGCGTTTGCAACAGCACACCGCGCACAGACTTCTGTTGTCGCTTTTCCGCAAGCCTTGACTTCAGGAGCGGGAAAGTTGTTAGAGCGAGAGGTCGAAATGCTCACAAAAGCGCTGACAACCTCTCAGCGGCCGCGACTTTTCATGCTCGGGGGGACGAAAGCAGATGATAGTATCAAAGTCATTGAGCACGTTCTCGCTAAAGGAAGCGCTGACAAAGTGCTTGTTTCGGGCCTCGTAGCGAATATCTTTTTGGCTGCAGGGGGAATTGACCTTGGACCTCCAAACCTCGAATACATTAGATCTTCTGGATACGGCAATTATATCGAAATTTGTAAGAGATTGCTAGATAACTACGACGGTAAAATAGTAACGCCCCTTGATGTGGCTTTAAATGACAATGGAAAACGTTTAGAGACATCAATTTCAGCATTGCCAAAAGCCTATCCAATATACGATATCGGCATAGAAACAATTGTAGCATATTCAACAGAACTCAAAGCGGCAGGTACCGTTGTGATTAACGGCCCTGCCGGAGTGTTCGAACAAAAGGCGTTTGCCCTAGGAACCGATGAAACTTTAAAAGCAGCAGCTCAATCCAAATTCTCTATACTAGGCGGGGGCCACATCGCAGCCGCAGCACGAAACATTGGTATTGATAAGCATATCACTCACATTTCAACCGGGGGCGGAGCGTGCATAAATTTCTTAGCTGGAGAGACCTTGCCCGGGATTCAAGCGCTTGTTGAGGCGAGTGCGTTCGAATGAGTATGTTAACCGCCCCATTCGTAAATCCAACGCCTTATAGCTATACATCAAAAACGTATAAGTATCGGCGGGCCTAAGTAAAATCGCTCAAAGCGCCTCGGTGGCTCAGCCTGGAAGAGCGATTGACTTGTAACTGTATTCGCAAAAGTTGCGTCGGAATGCGTCAGGTGCTAAAGATTGCGGAGCAAGGTATCAATAGGTCGGGGGTTCAAATCCCTCCCGAGGCTTTTTCTTTCACGCAGCAAGCGCAGAAGTAAGACACCTCAGCGCTGGCCTGTGTGAATGCTTTGGATGAATACAACGATCACGTGGTTATGCCGAACGTTCTGGTTATGCTAAAATGATGTCCATAACAACGCTGACAGTTCCAGAGGCGTGGTATAAAGCAGTCAGACACATCATGGAATTTGGCAACGTGGTGGATACCGAGTACGAAGTTAAAGCGCGCCAGATCCTGATGGGAATGATCCAAATCGACAGGCCTACGCTAGGTTGGCATAAAGGTGATACTTTTTGTTCGAAGGCTCGGGTAGAGGAATATAAAAAACAGTTCGATCGCGCTTACTTACATCAACACCACTTCGAATACACGTATTTGGAGCGACTCGTAGAGGGGCACGGAATCGATCAGTTAGATTGGATGAAAAACCAGTTATTAAAAAAACGCGTCGGATCGAAGCGTATTCAGGCAATTACGTGGATTCCACAAATTGACTGTCAAAAGGACGAAGACCAACCGTGCTTTCAGAGAATATGGGTGTACCTACACAGCAATGAGAGGCTTGACGTCCACATCATGTACCGAAGTTGGGACATCTTTCAAGCGTATGAAGCCAACATTAATGCATTTATTTCCCTAGTTAAAAAAGAGCTTTTGGAACCTACCGGACTGAAGATGGGGACGTTATGCACAGTTGGCAACTCGATGCATATCTATGATTACAACTGGGATGAGGCTCAAAACCTCCTTGAAAAGTATAAGAAATAGCGCTTTGGTAGCGACTAGTTGAACAAACAAGACTGATTTCGGCTCAAGTGGGTTCTGGGGAGAAACCGACGGCAGATGCCCACTCGCAAACGCTCCTAAATCCACTTGACTGTTTCAGGACGTTTGTCACTAACGATTCGCGTCGAGCGAAATCATTAAAAATTGAAAAAGTTCAATTTTTGTTTAGCTAAATAGCTATCCTGTTGCTAAACGATATATTATTATTATTTAAAAAAAAATATGTCAACTAAATTAAAAAAAAGTCATATAGTATATACATTTATTATCGATTAACTAAAATCGAGGTACAGGGACCAGTTGCTTTTAAGCTGAATGAAGCTGTAAACGCCAGTTGACACATTTCCCTCGTTATAACACAATTATTGGATTGCTAGAACCCGGAGTGAATCATGACCCTAATTGATCGCGCAAAGCAAGGAATTATCACTGACGAAATGATGACCGTCGCCTCTGATGAGGGAGTTACGCCCGAATTTATCTGTCGCGGGATTGCGAACGGACAGATCGTAATTCCGATAAGCCCGTATCGAAAGACTAAACCGATTGGGATAGGAAAAGGGCTTAAAACTAAGGTGAACGCTTCAGTAGGTACCTCTTCAGACATTGATGATGTTGCGCTCGAAGTCGAAAAAACAAAGGTTGCCGAGGCTTCGGGAGCTGACTCTTTAATGGAACTTTCCACCGCCGGCGACTTCTACGAAATTAGAAGGAGGGTGATCGAAGCTACTTCCCTATCCGTTGGCAGCGTTCCACTCTATCAGGCGTTTATTGAAGCTGCACGGGATTCAGGCTCTATAGTTGATATGCGAGAGGATGATCTCTTTAAAGTAACCGAAGAGCAAGCAAAACTCGGCACGAACTTCATGGCGATTCATACCGGAATAAATTGGATAACACTCGACAGGCTGAGGGCTCAGGGACGGCACGCTGGCCTCTGCTCGAGAGGCGGAGCTCTAATGTCAGCGTGGATGGCTCACAATGAGAAAGAGAACCCACTGTTCAGCGAGTTTGAGTACCTTCTTGAGATCCTCAAGCGACACGAAGTGACCCTCAGCATGGGGAACGGCATGCGGGCAGGCGCAGTGCATGATTCTACGGATAGGGCCCAGATTCAAGAGCTAGTAATAAATGCCGAGCTCTCTGACAAAGCACACGAATTTGGTGTTCAAACGATCGTTGAAGGCCCAGGGCATATACCTGTTGATGAGATTCAGGCTAATGTGGTGCTACAAAAGCGGTTGACCAGAGATAAACCCTTTTATATGCTCGGTCCACTCGTAACTGACATAGCACCAGGTTATGACAATATAGTAGCCGCGATCGGAGCAGCTCTATCATCTTCTTATGGCGCTGATTTTATCTGCTATGTTACGCCAGCAGAACACCTTGCATTGCCACATGCAGAAGACGTGCGCGTAGGAGTCATGTCTGCGCGGATTGCTGCTCATGTCGGGGACATGGTAAAGCTTGGCGACAGGAACGACGACTTAAAGATGGCGCACGCGCGCAACGAAGTAGATTGGGCGAAACAATTTAAAGTCGCAATAGACCCGCAAACTGCAATGAATATTCGTAAGGAACGAATGCCTTCAGATACAAATACTTGTACTATGTGTGGCGAGTTCTGCGCCTACAAAATCGTCAAGGAATACTTCGAATTATGATAAGCCGGCTATAGCGTGCCGTGCGTAGTTTAATGTTACAGCCCGTTGTGTGGGATTTGGAGTTTGCGAGTGCGTGGGGGGTAATTCAGCGTGTGCGCGCAATTCTGAACCACACAGCAAGGTACACTCTTTACATGTCGTTAGATTTATTGTCTAATTGGGCAAGCAATCACAATAGCCCCAGATAGTTAAGGCCTTCGACAACGCCAAGGCCGTACTGCTCTTCTGCGATGTAATTTGCAGCGGCTCGCGCTTTAGGGTCCGCGTTACCGACTGCGATCCCGTTCCCCGCTATCTCTAACATTTCAACATCATTTTCGGCGTCACCAAACGCTGCAAATTCGTCGACGGCGATATCAAGGAGTTGCGCAACTCCAATGAGACCTATACCTTTGTTAACGTTTGCATCTTTTATGTGGAGAGCAAATCCCGAATCGACGACGGTAACGCCTTCACAGCACTGATCCACAATCTTGCGAAGCGACACGACGTCGGACGTCGTTAAGTTATCTTTACTATAAGCAATCTCAGTAACGCGCTCTTTGACGTCGATACGCAGAAGATTGAACTCACTGCTGCCCTCGATTTCTTGGGCCGCTCGACTACACGCAGCAATATTCCCGGTAACAAGCTTAGATTTACCGACAGCCACGACTCCCCCGTTTTCGGCGATCACACCTGAGCTGTTTCCGATTATGACCGCTAACGCATCTGCAAAACACAAAACGTTGCCTGTCGCTAAAACAACAGGAACCGACAATTGTCGAATGGCTCGAACAACTGTAAGATCCAAGGACCGGTCAGGGAAGGTTAAAGTGCCATCTATATCAAACGCTACAGCTTTAATCAAAGTACCCCTTTCATGGTGGCGCAGGACAACTCAGGAATGCTTGAGTTTTCTCTCGTTTAGTCACGTATTCCTTCTGACTCCACCGAAAATATCGCTTCACCTTCAGCAAGGTTGGGAGAGTCTACAAGGCGTGCTATACGTTTGCCACCTTTCGATTTTCTCAAATACAACCTGAAAGTCGCGGTATGGCCCAATATATGGCCACCGATTGGTCGCGTTGGATCGCCAAAGAAGGCATCAGGTTTTGATTGAACTTGATTCGTGACGAGCACGACTGCATTGTTTAACGTTCCAAAGCGCATAAGGTCGTGCAGATGCTTGTTTAGTTTTTGTTGTCTATCTGCAAGCGTACCCCTACCGACATACTCAGCCCTAAAATGGGCTGTAAGAGAGTCTACGATAAGGAGTTTTACAGGGAGCTCAGTCGCCTTGAGCTGTTCCGATAACTCACTCGCCGATTCGACTAACAATATTTGGTGATTGGAATTATGTGCCCGTGCGACGTGAATATTTCTTAACACGTCTTCGGGATCGAGACCGAGACCTCCTGCGATCTGGCTGATGCGTTCCGGCCTAAAAGTGTTCTCGGTGTCAATCAATATACACGATCCATCAAGGCCACCGCGTTCGTTGCCGAGCTGAACGTTGACCGCAAGCTGATGTGCAACTTGGGTCTTTCCAGAGCCAAATTCCCCGTAGAGCTCAGTTATTGATTGGGATTCCATACCCCCCCCAAGCAGCTCATCAAAAGCCCCGCTTCCGGTTTTAAGTTTGCCGACGTGCCGCCTTCTTTCAAGAATCACGTCGCCAGTCTCAAAACCGCCAATGTCTGCGGCTTGGCGCGCCGCTATAATGATCTTGGATGCAGTTGCCTCACCGAGATCTGCCGCGTTAGATAACTCCGAAGGGGAAGCTACGGCAACTGCTTCCACTGAGCTAAAACCGGCCTCCCTCAACTTCTCTGCGGTAGCAGGGCCTACACCTGGCAGGTCTTCGATACTAAAACCATCGATTTCTTCTAATTCTTCCATCTACCCACCCTCTCTTTTTCCGTCGCAACCCTAGGAGAGTCGTACACGCTAATCACTTGTACCCTATAAAGGATTATGAGTGTAGAGCGAAAGTGTTTATAGCGCCTTCGCCTTCGGGATCGCGGACTAAAGCTCTTCGAGTCTCCTCTTGATCACCGTGAGTTTTCGTGCGGCCACGTCCTGCGGCGTTTTTGATACGCTTTTAGCCGCAAACTTGTCATTCGTTCTGACACCAACAACCGTAACCTCATCCCCAACGTCCAGCGTTACGTTACTAAATGCCTTGTCAAAAGTCTCGTAATCGATCCCGTTGTCGACGCACACAGACGCCCCCGATGAGATCACCGTACCGGTAATGCCCCCATCAGTACTTTCTTCCGGCGCGGTATTTTGGCTAGGCGCCCGGTCCGCCTTACCTGCTAAACTAAGACCGCTTCTCCAATCAACACTCAGTTCGAGTTGATTTTCAAAGCCGTTTTTCGGAGTGCAGTCGCGCAATATGACACTACCGTGGGTATCCTCTTCAGTTATAGCGATCGCCTTTTCGCCCCAGAGGGCGGCTCTTATCTCACCAGTATCGTCCTTTATCACGATGTTTCTAACTTGTCCTGCACTGCCATTGTTTCTAGTGAATTCGCGGAGAGAACCGACATTCTCAATAACTCCTTCAACCGTGCACGAGGCGCCCGCTTTGACCTCACGAATAGGTATGATTTGCTCAACAAATTCAACGCTTTTTGTTCCTTTTAGGAGCGATCCGCGGCTGCCCACATGCAATTCGAGCCGTTCATAACGCTCTCGAGTATACCCGTTTTTTATGTCAACGACATCGCCAGAAACAAAATCAATGACGTTTTCTGCCATATCATCCCAAAGCGTTACTCGCACCCTTCCCGTTTCATCGCCTATCGTGATGTTCGAAACTTTTCCAACAGAGCCGTCGCGCTTTGTAAAAGTGCGTACAGATCCGACCTCGAGAACGACCCCACTCATTTCGACCGCATTGAGCCCTGGCAAAAGGTCAGCGATCGTCTCTTTATCCCTAGAGGGGGCTACTTCAGTGTTTGGTACTGATTCATCTACTTCAATTTCTCTCGCGTTCACTTCTAAGCCATAAGGCCCTTCCTTGACGACGCCCCCAATCTTAAGGGTCTGTCCAATCTGAAGCTCTTCAACATGTTTTGCAAGATCGTTCCATAAAACTACGCGAATTGACCCAGTTTCATCTGAAACAACAAGATTCGCAACATGTCCAACATCGCCATTGCGGGAGAATTCTCTCGTTGGCGAGATGTGCGAGAGCTTCCCAACAAATGCGACGGCCCTCGTTTGTCCATCGATTTGTCCGATTTGCACAATCGTATCGATGCCAAGCTCGTGAGCTACGAGCATGGCTGCAGTCTTATCATCACACAAACCAGACATGTCCTCCACTTTTTGGTTGACTCTTTTAACGAACTCGTCCCTTGAAATCGTGTTGGCTAAGCGTTCGTAAATGTTCGCAACATCATCAGAAAGGTGGTCTAAATTTCCTTGCACCTTGAGTAGAATAACCCCTTATCTTAATAACTTTATCAAAAAGGTGCAGCGAGTATGAAACCGTGCGAAATCCAGCGAGATCCCTATAAACCCTGAGAGTCAAAGGCTTGCTGCATCCACATTTGTCGCAAACGATTCTTTTGTTCGTAATGAAATATTTTTTATACTTCTGTAGCGTGTTATGACAGCAACCTATACGCTGTTTTTAGCTAAGGGACACTTCGAAGATGGGACAAACTATTGCCGAGAAAATATTCTCAAATTCAGCTGGAAGAGTCGTCACGGCCGGCGAATTTGTCGAAGCTGTGATAGACGTCGCCATGATTCACGATATTACAGGACCTCTGGCCGTCAAGACGCTCCATGAGATAACAGATCATGTGTGGGATCGTACCAAAGTAATCATGCTTTTTGACCACCAGGTACCTGCTGACTCGATCGACGCTGCGGTTAATCATATTGAACTGCGCAAATTTGCTAAACGAGAGGGAATCCTAAACTACGATGTTCAAGAAGGTGTGTGCCATCAAGTCATGATCGAAAAGGGGCACGTGCTCCCAGGAGAGCTTGTTATAGGCGCCGATTCGCACACGTGCACATATGGGGCTGTTGGGGCATTCGCAACCGGCGTTGGCTCGACAGATATGGGGGTAGCCCTCGCCTCTGGACGGCTTTGGTTTAAAGTTCCAGATACGATCGCATTCGATATTGAAGGAAAACTCTCACGACGCGTTTATGCCAAGGATGTGATACTCACAATAATAGGCGACGTCAGCGTAAACGGCGCAACTTACAAGGCGTGTGAATTCGGTGGGGAAGCCGTCGCTCACATGGACATCGCCAGCCGGATGACTCTCTGCAATATGGCAATCGAAATGGGAGGGAAAACGGGGATTATAGCACCCGACAAAGTGACCGCCTCCTTTCTAGAAGAACGCTCCGTTGACGGAGACTTCACCCTGCGTTCAGACGAAGATGCAACGAAAGTGTTACGTCGCTACAACGCGAGCGATATGGTCCCTGTGATTGCAAAACCCCATCAAGTCGATAACGTGGTGCCAGTCACGGACGTTGAAGGCTATCACATAGACCAGGTATTCATCGGTTCGTGTACAAACGGCCGGTACGAGGACCTAAAGGCAGCAGCCGAGCTACTAAAGGGGGAGACCGTTGCGCAAGGGGTGCGAATGATTGTGATTCCCGCTTCGAGAACCGTGTTTCAGAGGGCGTTAAAAACAGGTCTTATAGATATCTTTACTGACAGCGGGGCTCTTGTAGAAGCCCCTTGTTGCGGTCCGTGTATGGGTGGATCGTTTGGTATACTCGGTCCTGGTGAGATTGGTCTCAGCACGTCAAACCGTAACTTTGTTGGAAGACAAGGAAGTCCAATGGCCGCTGTATATCTGTGTTCCCCTGCGACCGCGGCGGCGTCTGCTATCTATGGGGTAATCGCTGATCCAAGAACGCATTAGGAGTGGAACGTGGCGAGATCAAAAGACATTACAGGCAGAGTATGGAAGTTTGGAGATAACGTGGATACAGATGCAATTATCCCAGGCAAGTATCTCGTGCTTAATTCATCAACAGACCTCGCAAAGCATGCGTTCGAAAACGTTCGACCGAACTTTTCGAGTCAAGTCGTCAAAGGAGATATCGTCGTCGGCGGAGAGAATTTCGGTTGCGGCTCCTCAAGAGAGCACGCTCCTCTGGCTCTAAAGGATAATGTTGGCGCTGTGCTTGCGCGTTCGTTTGCGCGGATCTTTTTTCGAAATGCCATTGATAGCGGACTGCCCGTTGTTGAATGCGACACGACGGAAATTGAGGATGGGGACATCATCCACGTTGATTTAAAGAGGGGCAAAATCTTCAACAAAACACAGAATAAGGAGATTCCCATGACTCCTTTTCCTCAGTTTATTAAGAACATCATAGATGCTGGAGGCCTCGTTCAGTACGTAAAAAACAATGCGCAGCTTGAAAGCCAAGAGCTGCGCGAACTCGAGACAGACTAGGAACTAATCGTGTTGCTGTAACATCGATTTGCTAAATACTGCATGGTGAAGCGAAAATGAAGACGTATAAAATCCCGGTAATCGCTGGAGACGGCATCGGCCCTGAGGTTATTGCAGAAGGAAAAAAGGTTCTCGAAGCCGCTGGCGAAAACTACGGATTCAACATTGAATGGAAGGAGTACCCATTTGGAGCAGAGCATTATCTCTCTACTGGCGAGCTTATTACAGAAAATGCGCTCAAAGAACTGAGCAACTACGATGCAATATACCTTGGTTCAGTCGGCGACGCGCGTGTCCCATCGGGGGTGCTCGAGCGCGGCGTCCTATTCGCGCTGAGATTTTATCTCGATCAATACATAAACCTCCGCCCTATCCGGTTGCTGGAGGGTGTAGAAACGCCAGTTCGAGACAAAGGTCCTGAAGATATTGATTTCGTTGTGGTTCGCGAAAACTCAGAAGATCTCTATATCGGTGTTGGCGGTCGCACTAAGAGAGGTAGAGTACATCATGATGATGAAGTTATCCGCAACCTTTATAGCGTCAAGTTTGGTCTCGATATTGACTCTGACAGTGACGAAATTGCATATCAAGTCGGACTTATCTCAGCTGAGGGGACAAAACGCGTGATGCAGTACGCGTTTAACTTGGCTACAAGAAGGGAGAGACACGTATCTAGCGTCGACAAGATGAATGCCATGACGGACATTTACGGCTTCTGGCGTGAGATCTTCACTAAAATCGCCGCAGACTATCCAGATGTAAAAACGGAGTTTAATCTCGTCGATGCTATGACGATGTGGATTGTGAAAAACCCGGAATGGTTTGACGTAGTTGTCACTCCGAACTTGTTCGGAGATATTATTACGGATCTTGGGGCTATGGTGCAAGGTGGGCTTGGGCTTGCCCCAGGTGGTAATATAAATCCAGAAGGAACTTCAATGTTTGAACCGATTCACGGTTCTGCTCCAAAATATAAAGGCTTAAACAAGAGCAACCCGATTGCGACAATTTGGGCTGGAGCGATGCTCCTCGAGAGTCTAGGGGAGGCTCAAGCTGCGAGCGGCGTAATGCGCGCGATCGAGGGCAATCTGCGGGCACGCAAAGTCAGAACATTTGATCTCGGAGGGAACTCGACCACATCCGAAGTCGGTGCCGACATAACGAGATACATCAAGCAGTCTTACTAAGTAAGTCAGATTGAATAACCGATTTATACCGTTAAACGTATAAAGATAAGCGAGTCCTGGTGGGGTAGTGGATATCCTATGAGCCTGCGGAGCTCAAGACTCGGGTTCGAATCCCGGCCGGGACGCTCCATTTCTTGCTAGACCTTAAAGGCCTATACGCAAAACGACCGCGAGAGTTTAGCCAGCTGCAGAACGGCTGAAACAGTCGGTGTATAGGTTTCAAGCTAGGCTTGTTTCTCCTTATCCTGTGTCAAAAACAAGCTGAAGCTGTAGCCAAATGGCTCTAATCCGAGGCCGCGGTAAAACTTGTGACTGCCCCCTCTGTGCATGCTACTTGAGAGAACCACGCGGAAACACCCTTGCGCTTGAGCACGAGCAATTGCGTGCTGCATCATTACGGTCCCTACGCTCGATTCGCGACCTCGTTCATCTACTACGACGTTTTCGATCACTGCCCAACGTCTGCCACAATGCGACACGTTCGGAATTATTGTGATCGCAAACGTCCCGATGACAGCTCCGGCACGTTCTGCTACAAATAGAGCACAAATCGGGCTTTGTTCAATTTCCAAAATGCGTTAGAGTGTTCAGGCAGTAACTCTTTTCTATTCTGCGAAGCTTGGTCTGTATTTGCGAAGAGCTGGGCATAGAGATCTAGAATGCTTGGCATCATTTATTACTGCTTCTCGTATTACCAGAGTATCTAGCTGTGACTCATTACTTGGTTCCAAATCTGTATCCTCCCACTAAAATGTTGTATGAAAATCGCAAAAGAAGCATGCAGCGCGTGCGATTGCCATTGATAGCGCTTGTCTCGAAAAATACAAAAAGAGATTTGTGGAAGTCTTAAAAAGCCTACGTTTCACTGTTGCGTATTTGCTTCTTTGATATATTTTCTTATCACGTCAGTTTCCTTTGAACGAAACACCTGACACACGCGGTCCTCATAGGTGATGCCCCGAACGATGACAATTGGGGTGCCGCCGGCCCCCTCTCCCATCATTAGGTTGGCGAGCCCAGCTATCTCATCGCCCACACCCTCATTGGTGATCTCTAACGCTTTCCCTTCGAGGTCCTTCATCCCGCGCCAATCCTTCATCGGGGAAATTCCAGCAAACCCTATCCCGACGCCAGTTTGTCCCTCTCGAAACGACCGACCGCAGGTATCAGTGATTACTACCGATACGTTCTTGCAATAGCGCTCGCTTATTCGTGCGCGTATCTGCTGTGCGCTCTTGGAGGGATCATCCGGAAGGAGTAAGACGAACCCTTCTTCGACGTTTGACCGATCTAACCCTGCGTTGACACACACCTGACCAAACTTACTTTCAACTAGCAAGAATGGTTTTTCAATCAGGATCTCGGCGGATTGGCCAAGCACCGCTTCAATGAAACGCGGATCTTCGTTAAGTCCTGCGGCGATCTTATGGGCTCGGTCGCTTGGGATAAAACTATCCAGACGCCGGGCCAATCCTTCAGCCTTTGAGACTACCGTCGAAGCAATGACAACGATATCTCCTTCGTGAAGGTCTTCATCCCGCAAAAAATCTGTTAGGTCGTCTCCCTGTTTCACGAAAGGGACATTCTTCACTGTATATGCTTCAGTTTTCAAGCGAATCACAAGTGGCTTGCGTGAGCACGTTTAGAGTCTAGAAGGAATATTTATCGTCTAAATGGTCAATATCTCACTTTGACGGCGATGATGAGAGTTACCCCCACTGAGCACAAGATGAGGAGCGAACCTGTCTGATGCCGTCAATCTACTTCAGCGACAAGCCAGATTACTCAATAGTGATTAACTTCTTGTCAGCTATGCCAATCTTCGGCAGGTGCACTTCGAGCACCCCGTTAAAGAAGCTTGCGCGGGCGCCAGCATCATCGATAGTCGTTGGGAGTTTGATAGAACGGTAATACTCGCGTGGCGCGCGTTCTCTTATGAGATGTTCGTCATTGTCGTATTTTGAAGTCCGTTCCGCTGAGATCTCTACCATGTCGCTGCTGCCCTCAAGCTTCACGTCGTCCTTACTAACACCTGGAAGATCTACTAGAACCACAATTTCTTCGGGGAGCTCTATAAGGTCGACGGGCGGCGTTGCGGTGATTTGCCCAGCATAGTCGTCGTCGGTGTCAACATCATCTAACAACCCATCCATCTTACTGCGGATATTGCTCAGCGGGCTTATTTCCTTCCAAGACATGTCAACTTCTCCGCACTTCTTTTCTCGGTGCAGATATAAAACAATATGCTATTTGTCGTTGTCTGCTTTCATTTGACATTTTTGTAGCGATGATGAGCGAGCGGCTATCCTGGTAAAACGGCAGCAGGGTGCGGACATTGATATGACGAACGGTGTCATCAAAGTCATCGATACTGCGTTAGTGCCGCCAGCAAACACGACGACGTTAGGAACGGTTGCGTCAGCTGCTGTGTCAGCTGCTGGAGGTATACTGGGCTTTGAGGCGTTTTGTGCATTAGCAGAAGGTCATCTGTTATTTACCTGAACTATGACGTCGGAAAATAAAGAAAAGCAAAGTTTATAGCATATGGAAATTCATGCTCCATAGAAGCTAATTCTATTTGGAGGTGAAAAATGGTCAGTAAAAAGCTCTTTTCTGCTGTTTTGACGACGTTTATGATTCTCTCTATTGTTGGAGGGTCAAGTGTCGCTTTAGCACAGGTGTCTACTACGACAACTACTACGATAACTCAGACGGTAACCAGTGACGCAAATTTCGCAACCTTGGCAAGTTTGCTTCAGCAAGCTAACTTGACAGCGACGCTCAACAATACGACGAAGAACTATACTGTTCTCGCGCCGAACGAAGCTGCTTTTGCGAAGCTCAACAACACAACCCTTGCCAACCTGAAGAGTAACAACACAACGCTCGCGGAGGTTCTTAAAAACCACGTGATCGTCGGTAAACAGAACTTCAGTACAAACGGCACAGTCACAACGCTTGCGGGCAACGATATCCCGTACACCGTGAACAACACAACAGTAACGTTCCTCGGTGGCTATAACGCAACGATATCCAAGACGAGCATTAACACAACGAACGGTCAAATCTACACGCTTGATAAAGTTCTAACGGCGCCAGCGGGAGTTTCGTCAACGAAAGCAGCGGTTGTATCAGCCACTGCATCAGCAGCTGGAGGATTCCTTGGCTTGCCTGGATTTGAAGCTTTATACGCAGTAGCAGGACTCTTAGCTGTGGCGTTCTTAGTGATGCGACGTCGGAAGTAACGCTCTGAACCACACTTGAAGAGCCCGGTCTACGCTGGGCTCGCTCGTTTTTTTTTGCTTTCTTATTTGTAGTAACTACACAAGCGAAAGCCGCTGCGTTACACAGCTGCGGGATTCGTTAGCTTATCTCACTTTGAGGCGTTGTGTGAGGTAGCAGGGCTGATAACTATTGTGTATTTGGCACTACGACGTCGGAAGTAGGGAAAAGCAAAGTTTATAGCATATAGAAAATCAAACAAACACAAGCAAAAGATATTCGAGGTGAAAAATGGTCAGCAAAAAGCTCTTTTCTGCTGTTTTGGCGACATTAGTGGTTCTCTCTATTGTCGGGCCTATCGCTGCTTTCGCACAAACAGGAAATACAGTGACTACAAACGCGACTGTAAATGCGACGAAAACGGCGACGGCGAAAGCTACGCAGACTCTAGCACAAACTATAGCCAATAACACAAATCTTACGAACTTTACGAGCCTATTAAAGAAAGCGAACCTCACAAACGTGTTGAACGGTCCCGGCAACTATACCGTCTTCGCACCAGACGACGCCGCTTTTTCCAAAGTTGACGCATCTACGCTTGCGCGTTGGCAAAACAACACAACAGAATTACAGAATGTACTATACTATCACATCGTCCCAATGAAGTTGCTTTCAAACAACTTCACCGGTAGTGGAACGCTCAATACATTGAACGGAAACTCATTACCGTACTCCGTTACCGGCACTACTCTCAAAGTTGACAACGCGACCGTAACTAAACCGGATATCAACGCGACAAACGGTGTGCTTCACGTTATCGACAATGTAATGGTACCCCCAACAGCAAAGGCGACTTCTTCAGCCACCGCGGCACCTGGATTCCTTGGCTTGCCTGGGTTTGAGGCGTTGTACGCAGTAGCAGGACTCTTAGCAGTCGCGTATTTGGTGCTACGACGTCGGTAGTAACGCTCTGAACTTCGTTTGGTGAGTTCAGCTCCGCTGAACTCACTCTTTGTTTTTTTTACGGTCGAGGCGCTAAACGATTACACAATTCGTATGTTGTTAGCGCCGGTTAACTCGGACTAGTTAGCTTTGTATCCAGTCGCAGAGGTTGTGCAAGCCCTTTTCTAGATCGATCCTAGGCTCCCATCCAAACGAAGTAAAACATGATATGTCAGCCTGCGTTGATTCGATGTCGCCTTCCCAAGATTTGCCTCCAGTCCAGCTGATATCAGGATGCAGGTCCAAAATTCGACAGATAGAACTAGCAATCTCATTGACAGTAATGGCCCTACCGCTTCCAACGTTGTAAGCGTCGCCCGGTATTCCCTTGTTATAAGCGAGCAAGAACGCGTCTATGACGTCGTCAATATAAACGTAGTCTTTCTTCTGGAGTCCAGATCCAAGTATTTCAAGGTGGCTACCATCCAACTGCAGCTTCTTTATTAAATCATACATAACGCCCTTGGCATTACCTGGCCCATAGACGTTAAAAAGGCGGAGAGAGGTCGTAGGCACTCCGAAAATACCGTTAAACGCAGAGCAATAAAGCTCGCCTGCTGCTTTTGAAGCGCCATAGAATGATACGGGATGCATAGCGTGTTCTTCAGTTGTCGGGGTGGCAGCAGTTCCATAAACCGTGCTTGTTGACGCATACACAAACGTAGCTTCAGAAGCACACGAAAGCACGTTGAAGGTACCTTGCGCATTAACGAGGAAGTCG
>Ga0208716_1000041_pt1 | contig 41217 bp, 34 predicted proteins | sample NGESurdeep092012_8_FD_184482 | JGI IMG/M metagenome (GOLD analysis project Ga0208716, IMG submission 184482) | Arctic peat soil microbial communities from Barrow, Alaska - NGEE Surface sample 415-3 deep-092012 (SPAdes) | ecosystem: Environmental > Terrestrial > Soil > Wetlands > Peat ...
GCACGGTCCCGCAGCTCCTTCGGGTAGCTCCCAGATCTTCTCGACATGACCCCATCCTTCCCAAGAGACGGAGTCTCCGGCAAACCCGGGGGGATTCAGTTCCGCATCGAAGACAAAGGCAACCTCACCTACCTCTACATGGGGACCTGGCCGCACGACGAGGCGGTCAAGATCGCCGGCCAATCAGAGCTGAAGGTCAACCCGGTCAATGGCGTACTCGAAGGCATCATCGGAACGGTTCCCGATGAGCCGGCCTCGTCCCCCGATCAGACACCGCTCCCGCCGACGGCGACAGCGTCGCCCCCGATCGGCTATCTGGCCCAGTTCGGGTACACGATCACCGATCTGACCGACGGGCTCGGCCTCGATACTGGGCTCGCGGCGCGCGCACTCCTCGCTGTTGACGATCACGTACTGACGGATGTCGCCACCGACGGAGTCGGTTGGCAAGGGTGCGCCCTGCTGGACCTGGCCACCGGCGAGAGCATCGAATCAATCCGACAGAAGTACAGCCTGGACGGGGCCGCTGTCGACCCGTCACTCAGCGACGACGAGCAGATCCTCAAGGCACTGGAGCACCCATCCTCCAAGATGCAGTTCGCCTTCATCGAAGATAACGAGGAACTCCGCCGAGTGATCGACGGCGGCGACTTCGCCGCGTGGCGAATCTTCCTGCACCCCGAGCAACGCCGCTACGCCACCGACACCTGGAAAGGTCCGTTCCGACTCTCCGGGGGGGCCGGCACCGGGAAGACCGTGGTGGCCGTTCATCGGGCCAGGCACCTCTCGTCCCAGAACCCAGCCCGCAGGGTGGTCCTGACGACGTACAACGCGGCACTCGCCCTGGGTCTCAACGCGGACCTCACCGCGCTGGATCCCGGCATCAAGCTCACCACCGTGCTCGGCGCACCTGGCGTCCACGTGCGCGGTATCGATTCCCTGGGCTGGGCCGTCCTGAGCCAAGCAGATGCGGACCGACTCGAAACCGCATCGTCGGTGCTCGGTCAGGGCGCGGCAGGTTTCGGACCCACCCGCACCCAAACCGAAACGATCTGGCGAGATGTGCTGCAGGCAGGCGATACCGGCCTCAAGCCGGCGTTGGCGTCCCCGGCGTTCCTGGAATCGGAATATGTCGCCGTCGTACTGGCCAACAAGGTGACCAGCCTGGAGCAATACGCCAAGATCCCGCGACCCGGCCGAGGGGTTCGGTTGAGCCGACCGCAACGGATAGCCGTGTGGAAACTCGTCGAGGCGTTCCGCAGGCGCAGCCAGATGGACGGCACCATCAGCTTCCCCGAAGTGCTGGCCGTGGCCGCCGAAGTTTTGCGACTGCAAGCAACTGCCGGTCAGGGGCATATGGCCGACCACGTCATCATCGACGAGGCCCAAGACCTGCATGCCGCGCACTGGCTATTCCTGCGTGCCCTCGTCGCCGAGGGACCCGACGACCTCTTCATCGCCGAAGATTCCCACCAGCGCATCTACGGACAGCCGGTGGTGCTGTCCCGGTTCGGTATCAAGATCGTCGGCCGATCACGCCGGCTGACCCTGAACTACCGAACGACCGCCCAGAACCTGCACTTGGCTGTCAGCATTCTGTCCGGCGCCGAGTACACCGACCTCGAGCAAGAGCCAGAAGACGCCACCAAATACCGATCAGCTCGCACCGGCCCGAACCCCGAACTCGTCGGGTGCGCCTCCCAAACCGAAGAGATGAACCTAGCCGCCGAACGAATCAAGGGCTGGCTCGCTGATGACGTCGAACCGTCCACCATCGCGGTTCTGACACGCAGCCAGGACGACCGTGACCGATTCGTACGCGGCCTCGGCGAACGCGGCGTCGAGGCCCACGTCCTGGACAAAGCGCCCTCCACCCGACACCCGCAGGTACTCACCATGCACCGGGCCAAAGGCATGGAGTTCTCCAGAGTCATCCTGGCCAGCGTGGACGACAAGCACCTACCATCACCGGCGACCCTCAAAGCAGCGCCAGCAGAAGAACACGCAGAGGCCTACCTGCGCGAGCGATCGCTGCTCTACGTGGCAGCGAGCCGCGCCCGGGACGAACTCGTAGTGACCTGGAGCGGCCAGCGGTCAGCGCTGCTCGGAACCGGGGAGTAGCAGAACCGGCGAAACCGATCCCGCGGTCGGGGCGCGTCGCCGCCTCGCCGTGTTGCCATCTGCGCCGGGCCGGCTGCACCATGACCTCGATCGCCGCCGAGGCCGGGCCGATCCCCCGGCACTATCAGCCGGGAGCTGGGCCGCAACGGCGATCCGGAAGACGATTGTATCGACCGCATCGCGCTCAGCACAGGGCGAAAGCTCGGCGGCCCCGAACGATAACCCGGTGCCAAGGGTCACCGCCACCGGGACAGTCCGCGGAACCTCTGCGACGGAGAGCCCATTACGCTGGCAAGCGGAATGTACGCCTTGACGCAGTCGGACGAGGAGTTGCCTGGGCGACTAACGCACGCATCACGTTGACAAGCGACAAGCAACGTGACGACACATCGCGTTTTTCGTTGCCTGGATTCCGTGATGGGCTCCCAATAGATTCGACGCAAATGTGAAATCGCTAGCGCAACCGACGAGTGCCAAGCTTAAGAAATCGACCCAATATCTCGCTCAAGATCCTTGGCTATCTTTGTGATTTCGTAGTCGAATCGCCGAGATACTTCCAAGTTATGCGGTGCGCCCGCAGTTGGGCCCCGGTGAGCGCGGCGACGGCGCCCGGCATCGGTCAGCCCGCTCCGCCGCTCGTCGTCGGAACCGCGGTGTCGGTGGCCGCAGGCGCGCCGGTGTCGGTGGCGGCGCCGGCGTCGGTGGCCGCTGGCGCGCCGGTGTCGGTGGGCAACAGATCGGTGGCATCGGCGGACGGCGTTTCGCTGGCGTACGTTCCGGTGCCCTCGAGCGCGTCGGCCGGGACGGTGACCGTCTGGATGGTCGCGGTCGTGGTCGGCGCACCCTCCTGACCGCCGCCCACCGTGCCGCCGGCGGCGATCTGGTTGATCACCGTCATCCCGTCACCGCCGACCGTGCCCAGGATCGTGTACGAGGGATCCAGTGTCGTGGGGCCGTAGACGATGAAGAACTGCGATCCGTTGGTGTCGCCGCCGGCGTTGGCCAGCGCCACGGTGCCGACCGGGTAGGTCGCGGTCGAGGCCACCTCGGTGGCGAAGCTGTACCCGGGACCGCCGTTGCCCTTTCCGCTGGGATCGCCGCACTGCAGGATGTTCAGCGCGCCGCTCACCGTCAGCCGGTGGCAGGTGGTGTCGTTGTAGAAGCCCTGCTGGGCCAGCGACAGGAAGGCGTTGACGCCGCACGGCGCCAGCGAGCGGTCCAGGGTGACCGGGACCGGCGAGTCGTTGATCGTGAGGTCGGCCTCGACCGTGCCGGTGTTCAGCGGGGACAGGTTGTCCGGTGGGGCGACCGGCTTGGCCGCGGTCCCGGAGGTGGGATAGGAGCAGGGTGTGGTCGGCTCGGCCGGCGAGGTCTGCGCAGTCTCGGTCGCCGACGCGTCCGTGCTCGAGGTGGAGTCGCTGCTAGCCGTGGAGCTGGAGCGCCCGGAGGCCACCCACCAGATCCCGCCGGAAATGACCAGCACGGCCGCGATGACGCCGACGATGACCAACCGCTGGCGGCGGGCGCGGTCGTGTTCCTCGCGCCTGGCCAACTGCCGCTGCAGCTTGCGTTTGGCCGCTTCCCTCCGCTGCTGGTTGGTGGGCACCGTCGTCCTCCATGTTGCTCATAGACCCGGGCTCACAGGCCAGGCTCGTTCGTGCGGTCATCATTGCGGGCAAGCGGGGAGGCGCCGGCACCGGGAGGCCCCCGGGGCGGAGTCTAGGTGACAGCCTGCCCTGCCCCCGGTGGATCGGGTGTGAAGGGGCTGTGCCGAACCCTTTCGTCACCGGGAAACTCGCCGAAGTCCCCCGCGTTAGGGTGTCGGGGTGTTGATCGCAGGGTTCCCCGCCGGCTCGTTCCAGGCCAACTGTTTTGTGGTGGCGCAGGAGGCGGGCGCCCCGTGCGTGGTCATCGACCCCGGTGAGGATGCCGCAGAGCGGCTGCAGACCGTGCTGGACGAGCATCGATTGACGCCGGTGGCGGTGCTGCTCACCCACGGCCATCTGGATCACATGGCATCGGCGGCGGCGATCTGCCGGGCGGCGGACATCCCCGCCTACATCCATCCGGCCGACGAGTACATGCTGGACGACCCGATGGCCGCGCTGTCCGCGGAGCTGCGGGCCGCACTGGCCGGCATGCCGAAGAACGGATTCCGTCCTGACCAGGTGCTGCCGCTGGCCGACCTGCTCGAGCCGGGCCTGGCCGACCTGCCGTTGACGGTCGATCACCTCCCCGGTCACACCGGCGGTTCCGTCGTGTACCGCTTCGCCGGTGACGGTGAGAGGCCCGAGATCCTGTTCACCGGCGACACCCTGTTCGCCGGGTCGATCGGCCGTACCGACCTGCCCGGCGGTTCGATGGACCAGGAACTCGCGTCCATCGCCGACCGGGTACTGAGCAGGGCCGACGATGCGGTGGTGCTGGCCGGTCACGGCCCGGCGACCACGGTCGGCAACGAGCGGACCAGCAACCCGTTCCTGACCCCGTCGCGACGTTTCTGACCCTTCGACTCCCACCGACCAGGACCCGGGCGCCACGCGAAACCAGCGGACCCACCACCCGAACCGAACGGACCGACCCACCGGACATGGCTGATTTCACCGCGCCGAAGGGCGTCCCCGACTACGTCCCGCCGCTGTCGCGGGCGTTCGGCACTGTGCGCGACACGCTGTTACGCGCCGCGGACCGCGCCGGCTATTCACCGATCGAACTGCCCCTGTTCGAGGACACCGGGTTGTTCACCAGGGGTGTCGGCGAATCGACAGACGTCGTGTCCAAGGAGATGTACACCTTCGCCGACCGGGGTGGTCGCTCCGTGACCCTGCGGCCGGAAGGCACCGCCGGGGTGATGCGGGCGGTGATCGAGCACGGCTTGGACCGCGGGCCGCTGCCGGTGAAGCTGGTCTATTCCGGTGCGTTCTTCCGCTACGAGCGGCCGCAGGCCGGTCGGTACCGGCAGCTGCAGCAGGTCGGCATCGAAGCGATCGGCTCCGACGACCCGACGCTGGACGCCGAGGTGATCGCGGTAGCCGACGAGGGTTTCCGAGAGCTCGGGTTGTCAGGATTCCGGCTGGACCTGACCTCACTGGGCGACACCGCGTGCCGGCCCGCCTACCGCGAGCGGCTCGCCGCCTTCCTGGCCGGGCTCGAGCTGGACGAGGCGACCACGGAACGGGCCAGGATCAACCCGCTGCGGGTGCTGGACGACAAGCGGCCGCACATGCAGGACATGTTGGCCGACGCACCGCTGATGATCGACCACCTGTGCCCCGAGTGCCGGGCGCACTTCGAACGTTTGCGGGCAATCCTCGACGCGCAGGCCGTGCCCTACGTGCTCAACCCCCGGATGGTGCGCGGGCTGGATTACTACACCCGCACCACGTTCGAGTTCGTGCATCCGGGGCTGGGCGCACAATCCGGGATGGGCGGTGGCGGGCGGTACGACGGGTTGATGGCCGAGTTGGGTGGACAGTCGTTGTCCGGCATCGGGTTCGGCATCGGGGTGGATCGCACCCTGCTGGCCACCCAGGCGGAGGGTTTGACCGTCGGCGACCAGAGTCGTTGCGATGTCTACGGTGTGCCCGTCGGCGAGGCGGCAGCACTTGCCCTGTCGGTCATCTCGCACAAGCTGCGCCGTGCGGGGATCCGCTGCGACATGGCCTACGGCGGCAGGGCGCTGAAGACCGCGATGAAAGCGGCGGCCGGATCGGGAGCGCGCATCGCGCTGGTTCTCGGCGACAGGGAACTGGCGGCCGGCACGGTCGAGGTCAAGAACCTGGCCAGCGGCGAGCAGTCCACCGTGCCCCTGGCCGACGTGCTGCCGGTGGTCCGCGCCGTGCTCGACGCACGGCCCGCGGTGCCCGTTTCCGGTTGAGCTGTGACGGGCGGCGGGTCTTTCGTCGAGGCCGGCCGCTGCGGCCGGCGGGTCGTCAGCGCGGGTGTCTGGACAGTGACAGGACGTTGCCGTCGGGGTCGCTGAACCAGGCGACCTTCGTGCCGTCCGGTGCGGTCCAGGCGTCGTCGCTGTCCTGGTCCATCCCCGGATAGCGGTTGAAGGTGACCCCGCGAGCCCGCAGCGCCGCAACCGCTGCCGTCAGGTCGTCCACGTCCCAGCCCAGCACGGTGTACGGCGCCTCGGCCTTCTCCGCGACGAGAGTGACCCGCAGCTGGACACCGTCACTGTCCAGCACCACCGCGCCCGGGTTGGCCTCGACCAGCGTCAGACCCAGCTGGTCGGTGTAGAACCGTTGCGCGCGAGCAAGATCGCGGGTGGCGGCGAAGGCGACGAGGCGGCCGGGGGAGGGCATGGACGTGATCGTCCCGCTCGGGGAATCCGGTGGTCAAGAGGGGCAGTCCGTCGCTGGCCGCGGTTGTCCAGGTTGTCCGCTATTCCGGGATGTGGAGGCGAACGGCAAACCTCCCGAAGTCCCGGTCGAACGTGACCACATCGGCCGAGTGCTCGATCGCCAGTGCCGCTAGGTGGGCGTCGGTGGTGAGGTTGCCGGCAGCGCCGGTCTGCTCCAGCAATCCGCGGAGCAGGGCGGCGTGACGGGCCGTCGGTGCAGGAACCGTCGAAGGAGGCTGGCCCAACCAGGAGTCGACGAGGTCGAAAGCGGCTGAAATCGGCAGCGGCGAGGCGAAGATCCGGGGATTGGTCGACACCCTGACGAACGCGAGCAGGCTGACCCACGGAAAACCGATCGCTTCATTCCCGCTCAGCGAGCTCCTCAACCAGCGTTGGGCGCTGTCGTGGTGCGCGCTGTCGGCATTCACCGCGTAGAGCAGCACGTTGGCATCAACCATCTTCATGTCAGGGTCGGCCTCCGGCGGTCAGCGGCCCGTTGCCAATTTGCGGGCAATCTCCTCGTCCTCGAGGTCGGACGCCAGTTGCAAGGCGTGCTCCAGCGGCACGAGGGGTTTTCCGAGATGGTGGACGGCAAAGGAGTAGTCGGGGCGGACCTCGTTCGGGAGGAGCGCACTGCGCAACAGGCTGTTGACCGCCTGCTTGAACGACAGGTCCCGCTCCTGCATGAGCTTCGTCAGCATCGCCTCGACATCCGGATCGAGGGTGATGGTGGTACGCATCCTTGCATCATACCGTCATGGACAGTGATGCTGGTGCATCACGATCCCTGATATGGAGACACACCTGGTCATCCAAACGCGAATTCGGGATCTCCCAGCCGGGCGTCTCGCCACCTCAAGGTGCTGCGGGAGAACGGTTTCGCCAGCGTCCGACCGGACGGGGCGCGTCGGTGCAGCGGTGTCAGGACTGGTCGGCGTCGTGCACCACGATGGCGATCTGCACCCGGTTGACGACGTCGAGTTTGCTGAAGAGGTGCGACACGTGCGCCTTCACCGTCGCCTCGCTCAGGAACAGTGAGGCGCCGACCTGCGCGTTGGAGGCGCCGGACCCGATCGCGACCGCGACCTGACGCTCGCGGTCGGAGAGCGTGGCCAGTCGTTGCGCGGCGGCGCGGCGGCGCTCGGTTGCCTGGGCATCGCCGAAATGGGCGAGCAGGGTGCGGGTGACCGACGGTGAGAGCATCGCATCGCCCCTGGCGACCAGGCGCACCGCATTGACGATCTCCGCGGGCGGGGTGTCCTTGAGCAGGAACCCGTCTGCGCCGGCGCGCAACGCGCTCATCACCTGCTCGTCGGCTTGAAACGTGGTCAGCACGATCACCTTCGGCGGTGCGGCGAGCCGGCGCAGCGCGGCGGTCGCGGCGATGCCGTCCATCTCGGGCATCCGGATGTCCATCAGCACGACGTCCGGCCGGTGCTCGCGGACCGCGGCCACCGCCCGAGCCCCGTCGTCCACCTCGCCAACGACCTGCAGGTCGTCGACCGCGGCCAGGATCATCCGTAGTCCGGCGCGGACCAGCGCGTCGTCGTCGACCAGCAGCACCCGCACGGTCACCATGGCAACTCGGCGTCCACCACGAAGTCGCCTGACCCGTCCGGGCCGTGCACAAGAGTGCCGCCGGCGAGGGTGACCCGCTCCTGCAGGCCGAGCAGCCCGGCGCCCGACCCCGGCAGAGCCGGACCCGCCAGGGCGTGGATGGGCAGGCGGTTGCGAACGTTGACGTGCAGGCCGCGATCTGCCGCCCCGGTGACCCGCACCCCTCCCGACGTACCGCGGGCGTGCTTGCGAATGTTGGTGAGCGCCTCCTGCACGACGCGGTAGGCATCGCGTCCCAGCGCGCTGGGCGCGGCCTCCGGGCGGTCCACGCGCATCTCGAAGTCGATCTTCGTGCCCGCCCGTCGAGTCTCCTCGACCAGTCTGGGGATGTCGGACAGTGTTGGCTGCGGAGCGGCCGGCGCCGCCTCGTGCCCGGGCTCATCGCGGAGCACTCCGATCACGGCACGCAACTCCTCCAGTGCTTGGCGGGCCGTCGAGCGCAGCAGCTCGGCGGTCTCCCGCACGTCCGGTGGCAGGTCCGGTCGGAATGCCATCGCGCCGGCGTGCAGTGCCATCAGTGAGATCCGGTGGCCGAGCACGTCGTGCATCTCCCGCGCGATCCTCGTGCGCTCGGCCAGCCGGATCCGGTCGGCGTGCAGTCGCTGCGCGTCCTCGGCGCGCAGGGCACGCTCGCGCAACGTGAGCAGAAGCTGGCGTCGGGCCCGGATGAACATTCCCCAGGCGGTGGCCGCGAACGCCAGGGGGGTGACCAGCAGGACCACCGAGAGCGCGTCGGTCGTCGGGCTGTAGATCGCGAAGACGAACAGGGCCGGGATCCACAACGCGGCGACGATCAGCGCCTGCCTGGCGTTGCGGTGCACAGCGAGGGAGAACAGCGCGAGGAGCCCGGCGGGGGTGGCCGAGATCGAGGCCGCCCCCAATACAGCACAGGCAAGCGCGACGCCGAGGGGCCAGCGCCGCCGCCACCACAGCGCAAGGCAGGCCAGCGTTCCGCACGCGAGGTCGACGATCAGCTGCGGGGTCGACAACAGTCCCGCGCTGTCCTTGAGTGTCGGGCTCAGGAAGAGCGCGCCGAGTGCGGCCGCGAGTAGGCACCCGCCGGCGTCCAGGAGGGTGTCGCGACCGGTCCGCGGACCGGTCGCGTCCGGCTGGGCCGGCTCGACCGGTGCCAGCAGCGACTGCCCGGCCAGTTGGTCGGTCCGGAACCTGCGTGGTCCGGTCATGGCCTGAGCCTAGAGGCCGGCGCGCACGCCGCGATAGCGACGAAAGTCTTGTTTGACCGAAACAAAAGGGTGTCGCAGGCACCCGCGCCAAGCGCCTTAACGACGAGCAAGGTAGGCCTCCGGCCGATGCGACGAGCGGTTCCGGGCGCCCACTGTTGAACCCGTGATCACCGCACCCACACTCGCCATCCAGCCACCAGCAAGAGGAGAACCGTCATGACCAGTTCCACGACGGAAACGAACGTTCAGCACAACCACCGGAATGGCACCGCCGCCGCACTCGGGCAGGTGCCCCTGCCGCGCCTCTACCTGCTGCGGTTCGGCTATCTGGTGATGGCCGTCGGACTCGCCGCGACGAAGTGGCCGCTGCTGATCAACCACGACGGGCCGTGGCCGCTGTTCGAAGGCGTCGAGATCTGCATGCTGGTGGCGTTGTCACTGCTGTCGTTCCTCGGGCTTCGCTACCCGATCAGGATGCTGCCCATCCTGCTGTTCGAGATCGGCTGGAAAACCATCTGGGTGGCCGTTGTCGTTCTACCGCTGTGGGTCAGTGATCAGCTGGATCAGGCAACTGCGGACGTGTTCTACACCTGCCTCGTCGTCCTGATCGTCATCGCGGTGATCCCGTGGCGTTATGTCTTCCGGCAGTACGTCGTCAAGCAGGGCGATCCGTGGCGCAGGGATGCAGCTCGGCCCGTCAGCAAGCCGTGACGGGACACCGCTCCATCGTCAGGTTGCCCTGCTAGATCAGTACTGGCTTATATAAGGCACAGCTGATATCATCAGTCCCGTGCACGCGTTCGACGTTCTCGGTGATCCGGTGCGACGCCGGATCCTGGAACTGCTCGCCGACGGCGAGCAAGCGTCCGGGGCGATCACGACGATCATCCAACGGGAGTTCGGAATCTCCCAGCCGGGCGTCTCGCAACACCTGAAGGTGTTGCGAGAGAACGGTTTCGCCACCGTCCGACCGGACGGTGCGCGCCGGTTGTACGCCGTGGAGTCCGGGCCCCTGCAGGAGATCGACGTGTGGCTCGGCCGCTTCCGCGGGTTCTGGAACCAGCATCTGGACGCGTTGGCGACCGAACTCGCCCGGGGCAAACGCGAACGACGACGGGCCGCAGCGCCGCCGCCGGACAACCCGTCCCAGGGCAACCCATCCATCGACAAGAAGGACACGACATGATCGACATCGCCCGACATCTGTCAGCCGTGCACCGCGAGGTCAGCGCGCAGCCGGACACCGAGACCGTCCGCGTGCTGCTGCGCCGCAGCTACGACGCGGAGATCGGGGACGTCTGGAGCGCCTTGACGGACCCGGAGCGTGTCCGCCGGTGGTTCCTGCCGTTGACCGGCGACCTGCGGGTGGGCGGCACGTTCCAGCTTCACGGCAATGCCGGCGGCGACATCCTCGACTGCCAACCGCCCCGGCTGCTCCGCGTGACCTTCGGCGGCCCGACCAGCATCGTCGAGCTGCGGCTGACGTCGGCTGGAGACCACGACGGGGCCACGGTGCTGGAACTCGACCACTCGGTCCCACTGGAGATGGCCGGCAGCGCCGCGGGCGCCCTGTACGTGGGCCCAGGATGGGACGGCGCCGTGCTCGGCCTCGGTATGTTCCTGGCCGGCGAGGTGATCGAAGATCCGCTGGCGATGGCGAACTCCCTGGAAGTGCAGGAGTTCTCGCTGGAGTCGCTGCGGCTGTGGGCCGCGATCGCGCGGGAGTCGAACTCGGCCACCGAGGACGAGATCGCTGCCGCCACCGAGGTGTCGGCCATGCAGTTCGCGCCGGCTCTGGTCGCCGCCAAGGACTCCGCCGGCTGACCGTCGCGGCGTGCGCACGATGCTCACGCCGCAGGTGCGTTGCTCATGCTGCAGCATGGTGTTGGCACCCACTGCGTGAGCATCGCGCACCTTGTGCTTGCCAAGCGTCCGAACATATGTTCGGATAGTTGCATGCGGTGGGAGGGGCGTTCACTGTCGATCGAGGACCCGTCCGCGCTGCCCGGCATGGGTCGGCTGGCCGGTCTCGTCCGGACCGTTCGAACCCCCGAGTTCGCGGGCGTGACCTTCCATGAGGTGCACTGTCGATCGGCCCTGAACAAGGTGCCGGGGAATTCCCCGATGCCGTTCGGCTGGACCATCAACCCGTACCGCGGCTGCAGCCACGGCTGCGTGTACTGCTTCGCCCGGAACACCCACTCCTACTTGGATTTCGACACCGGTCACGACTTCGACAGCCAGATCGTCGTCAAGATCAACATCGGTGACGTGCTGCGCAAGGAAGTTGCCGCCGGCAAGTGGCGGCGCGAGCACGTCGCGATGGGCACCAACACCGACCCGTACCAGCGGGCCGAGGGTCGGTACCGGCTGATGCCGGGCATCATCTCGGCGCTCGCGGACAGCGGGACACCGTTCTCGATCCTGACCAAGGGCACGGTGCTGTCCCGCGATCTCGATCTGCTGACCGCCGCCTCGGCCTCGGTGGCGGTGGGCGTGGGCGTCTCGTTGGCGTTGCTGGATCCGGAGCTCCAGTCGACCCTGGAACCCGGCACGCCTACCCCGCGGGCGCGGCTCGAGCTGGTTCGGCGGATCCGCGGGGCAGGGCTGCCGTGCGGGGTGTTCATGGCGCCGTTACTGCCGTACCTGACCGACACGCCCGAACAGCTCGCCGCGCTGGTCGCCGAGTTGGCCGACGCAGGCGCCACCGGGGTCAGCGGCATCGGGTTGCATTTGCGACCGGGTGCTCGGGAGTGGTTCTTCGGCTGGCTCTCCCGGAACCGGCCCGACCTGGTCGAGCCCTACCAGCGGCTGTACGCGCGCGGCGCCAATCTGCCGGTGGAGTATCGGCGGGAGCTGTCGGCCCGGATCAAGTCCGCCTGCGCCGACGCGGGCCTGGGAACCGATGGCGGAAAGGCGCTGTCCGGAGCGGCCAATCCGGTGCGGGGAGTGCCGGGTGACCGGGATGCCTCGTTCCCGCGCGGCGCCCTGCCCGCGTCCCGACGCGGCGATCGACAGACGCAGGGTTCGGAGCCCTCGCTGTTCTGAGCGACCGGCCGGCGTCTCCGCGCCGAGCCAGGGGGATCAGCCCCGCTGCGACAGCTGGTCCTCCAGCCAGTCGACCATCCGCAGGTGGGTCAGCGCTCGTCCCATCGGCTCGCAATGGAAATTCGCGCCCTCGGCGCGGGTGAACTCGACGATCACCTTCCTTCCGGCGAGCAGGTCGAACAGCTGCCGGGATTGACCGGGCCAGAATTGCTCGTCCTGCGGGTCGGTGATCAGCAGCGGCGTCCGGATCTGCCCGGCGACGTCACGCAGCTGATACTTCCCGACCTCGGTGAAAAGGTCGTAGGGGTCGTCGATCCCGTACGGGCGGCTGCGGAACGCGAACGTGCGCGCCGCGGCCGGGTCGCCGCCGGCCTGCGCCATGAAGCCGTTGAACTCCGCCTTCATCCCGCCGTGCAGGAGTTGCAGCATCGCCGGTGGCAGGAATCCCGTCCAGGACGTCGAGACGTCCACCACCCCGGGGTCGGCGACGGCCGCGACCAGCCGGTGTTCGAAGGCCAGCGCTCGCGGCAACCAGTAGCCGGCCTGGCTGATCCCGTAGCCGGTCAACGCGTCGGAGTCGACGTCGGACCGGGCGATCAGTGCGTCGACAACGGGCGTCAGCACGGCTTCCCAGTCGGGGCGGAACGGCACCCCTCGTTCGAACAGCAAGGATTGCTGGCCCGGTCCGTCATACAGGAACGCGTTCCACCCGCGAGCCAGCGCCTCGGTTGCCCCGGTGCCGCACAGGTCGGTCAGTGAACCGTCGCTGCCATTGGTCATCACCAGCGTCGGGCGGGCAGCCCCGGTCGCGTCCGGTCGCAGCAGATAGCCAGGCAAAGTGGTCCCCTCATAAGGGATCTCGACCCGCACGGATCTGCCCTCGGAGGCATCGATCCAGGCGTCGAAGTATTTGCGGTGGGTGGCGAAGGTCGGGGTCAGGACGGACTGGTCCGCAAGACCGTCGACGGCGTCCTGGGCCTTCGCATATGCGGCGGACGCCGCCAGGTACGCCCATCGGGCGCTGCGCAGATGACCGCCGGCCAACGCGGCGTCCCCTTGTGCAGCCAGTGCCGCGCCGTTCGCCGACCAGGCGTCGAACCAGCTCTGGGCGTCGCCGTCGGTGACCTGGTCCAGTGTCGCGAGCACCAGGCCGACGTCGCTCACCCCGCTGGATGCCATACCCAGCGCGATCCTGGCAGAGAAGTCGAAGTCGGGGTCCTGGAAGATGCCACCAGGCGCAATCCTGCCGGTCGTGCTCATGATCGTCCTTTACGGAGGTGGGACAGCACCGGGTGATCACCGTTTCGGGACCCGCGCCGGTTGCGAGCACCAGCTTGGGTCCCCGTGTAATGATCTTGGAGGCTACCGCCGGAGCCGCGGTCAGTAGAAGTCGTGGGTGTCCACCACGTTGCGCAATGTCTCACCGCTCAGGTAGCGCCGGAGGTTGTCGGCGAACAGTTCGGCGATCCTGCGGTCCTCCGCCGGGCTGAGCGCCGCGGTGTGCGGCGAAACGAGCACGTTGGGCATCTCCCACAACGGCGAATCGTCGGGCAGCGGCTCGGTCGCGAAGACGTCGAGGTAGGCCGAGGACACCGTGCCGGATCGCAGCGCCTGCACCAAGGCATGCTCGTCCACCACGGTCCCGCGGCCGACGTTCACCACCACTATTCCGGGCTTGGCCGCCGCCAGCAGGTCGCTGTCGATCAACCCGGTGGTCGCGTCGGTGCCCGGCAGGGTGATCACGACCGCGTCCGCGCGCGCGATCAACTCCGGCAGCGCGTCGTCGGTGTGCACCTCGTCGACGTGCTCGACGGGCTCGGCCGTGCGTTTGACTCCGAGCACCGTGGCGCCCAAACCCTTGAGCAGGCGGGCGGTTTCGCTACCGATGCCGCCGAGCCCGACGATCAGCACGGTCTGCTCGCTGACCTGCTTCATGGCCCACCGGCCCGGCCATTCCCTGGCCCGCTGCAGCGACTGCAGCCGCGGGAGATCCTTGGCGCCGGCCAGCACGCCGAACACGGCGAACTCCGCCAGCGTCCCGCCGTGCACGCCGGCCGACGTGGTGAACACCACCCTTGCCAGCTCGTTCTCGGTCAGCCCCGCGGCCTTGACCTGCGCGCCGCCGCCCGCCGCCATCGTCTGTACCCAGCGCAGGTTCGGATTGGCGCGGACGGCAGGCCCGAGCGCCGCGGGGCGGGTGTCCGGGATGCCGTAGAAGATCTCGGCCTCGGCGAGCAGGGCGTCGAAGGCGGCCTGCTGCTGCTCGGTGCGGCGGAACGACGGATCCCCGTCGTGGTCACCGGGAAACCGTTGGGGCGGCAACAGGTCGTTGTCGACGAGGACCTCGATCCGCGGGTCCACATCCGTGATGAGCGGGCGCAAATCGGGGTGCAGTGGCGTGGTGATGGCCACCCGAACGGAGTAGGTCACTCGGGATTCTCCTGCGTCGTCGAGGCACTGTTGGAGGCCGAAGCGGTGGTGCGTGGTCGGGTGATCCGGCGCACCACCGGAATCAGCACGGCGATCAGCACCCAGCTCCACTGCGCGACCTTTGGGTTGACCAGGTAGGCGACCGGGATGGAGGCAAGGAAGATCACCGGAAGCACCGCGGAGATCGCCAAATGCGAGCGCAGTTCGGGCGTCGTCATCCGGGTGGGTCGGAGCCCGCGACGGTCCGCGATGAGCTCCACCGCATTCAGCACGATGTAGGTCAGCGCGATGTCCAGCGCGTACACGGCGACGGGCAGCGGGAGATCGAGTTTGCCCAGCGCCTCGGTGGTGAAGGGAATGAGCACGATCCCGAACATCACCACGAGGTTCAACCCGAGCAATTGACCGTCCATCGCGGACAGTGACGTGACCCCCTGATGGTGCGCCCGCCAGAACGACACCACGACCACGAAGCTGATGGTGAACGCCAGCAGCGACGGTCCGTTGGTTGCCTTGAGTGCCTGCAGGCTGCTCCAAGCAGCGCGGGAGAAGTCGTCGACCGTGGTGATCAACAGGGTCACCGCGAACGCAAAGATCGCGCCGAAGAAGGTCACTGCGCGGGCGAACTCGAGATCCTCGTGGGCAAACCGGACGCGCTCGGGCACGCTGCCTCCCTCCGATCGCCAGGATCTGACCCGGTCGAGCACATCGAAAAGCCGCCCGACCCCGACATCATGTCAGCGGGTCGGACGGCTCGATCGGGTGGCTGTGTGACGGGTGCCGGCGCGAATTGTGTGCCGATCGCCGTTCGACACCGTCCACGTTCTTGCCGGCGGAGGGCTCAGCGCTCCCGGCGGTACTCCCGGGCAGGTCCGGAACGGCGGGGACCGTGGGAGCCAGGAGCCCGCGTCGCCGGGCCGAAGCGATGGGCGTCGCCGTCGCGGTCCAGTTCGATGCGCAGGGACTGCCCGCTGACCTTCGCCGCGGAGATACGGCCGAAGGCGGCGGGGGACAGCGTGCCGGCGATCTCGACGGTGGAGAACGTGTCGTAGATGTCGATGCGGCCGAGGTCCTTGCCATTCAGACCGCCTTCGGCGGTGATCGCGCCGACGATTCCCGCCGGGCGGACGCCGTGGGCGTGACCCACTGCCACCCGGTACCGGGGTCCGGCCGGGTCGCGCCGGCGTCCGGCCCGATCGGCGGTGGTCCGGTCAGCCGAACCGCGCTCGCCACCCCGGGTGGGGCGATCCGAGCCGCGCCGGTCCGCGCCGGGCGGTTCCGGACGCTCGGTCGCGAACGAGGGTGTGTAGGTGCTGACGGCAGGAGCCTTCCCGTCGTCACCAGCGGCGAGCGCGAGCAGCGTCGCGGCCAGTTCCTGGGCCGTCAGGTCCTGTTCGGCCAGGAAGGTGGCCACGGCCTGGCGGTACCGGGCCAGTGACCCGCCGGACACCCGTTCGGCAGCCTCGGCCAGCACGGTGGAGGCGCGCCGGGCGGCCACGTCCGCCGCGGACGGCGGGGTGATCTGCTCCAGCTTCTGCCTGGTCGCACGCTCGATAGCGCGCAGCCGGCCGACCTCACGCGGGGTGAAGAAGGTCAGCGCCTCGCCCCCGCGGCCCGCGCGGCCGGTGCGGCCGATGCGGTGCACGTAGGACTCGGGCTCGCCGGGGGCGTCGAAGTTGACGACCAGGTCGACCCGCTCCACGTCAAGGCCGCGCGCGGCCACATCGGTGGCAACCAGCACGTCGAGCCGGCCGTCTCGGAGCCGTTCGATGATCCGCTCGCGTTCCTTCTGCGGCACGTCACCGTTGATCGCGGCGGCGGACACCCCGCGCGCGATGAGCTCGGCGCCGACCTCGTCACAGGCGCCCTTGGTGCGGACGAACACGATGGTCGCGTCACCCTCGGAGACCTGCAGGATGCGGGCCAGCACGTCGACCTTGTCGCGGAACGGCACGACCGCGTAGGTCTGCCGCACCGCGTCGACGGTGGAGGACTGCCGGGTGACGGCGATGTCCAGCGGGTCGTTCAGGTGCTTGCGGGCGATGGCCCGGATGGGCGGCGGCATGGTGGCCGAGAACAGCGCGGTCTGCCGCTCGCCGGGAGCGTCGGACAGGATGCGGTCCACGTCCTCGGCGAAACCCATGCGGAGCATCTCGTCGGCCTCGTCCAGCACCAGGAACTTCAGCCCGGACAGGTCCAGGGTGTGCCGTTCGAGGTGATCGATGATCCGGCCGGGGGTGCCGACCACGATCTGCGCGCCGGCCTTCAGCGCGGCGCGCTGCGGCAGGAAACTGGCGCCGCCGTAGACGGGCACCACGGTCAGCGAGGGAATGTGCACGGCGAAGCTGGAGATCGCCTCGGCGACCTGCACCGCCAGCTCACGGGTCGGCGTCAGGACAAGGGCCTGCACGCCCCTTGACCTGGGGTCGATCGAGGCCAGCAGCGGCAGGCCGAAGGCCGCCGTCTTGCCGGTGCCGGTCTGCGCGACGCCGGTGATGTCCCGGCCGCCGAGCAGCGCGGGGATGGCCTCGGCCTGGATGGCCGTCGGGGTCTGGAAGCCCAGGTCACCGATGGCGCGCAGCAGCGCGGCCGGCAGGGCGAGCTGGTTGAAGCGCAGGGTGGGTGCGGTCTCGGCCGGCTCGTCGAAGAGCAGCTCGTCAGCGGTCTCGTCAGCGGTGAGGGGGAGTTCGATGGAGTCGATGGAAGGGTCGAGGACAGCAGCGGTCGACATCAGAGCCAATCAAATCGGGTAGGAGCGTCGAGAACACACCAGGTCGGTGCGGGTTCCGGTCGCTGTCCCGAATGATGAAGAATTCCGTCGTCGGGTTGGCGCGACACACTCCAAGAACGCTTCATCGTAACGGTTAGTGGGGAGAAATCGATCGTGAGTTCGCGCACAGTGCCTTCGGAGGGCAAAGATCGACAGAAAGGTCTCGCCAGGCTGTCGAATCCGTCGCCGGGTGTCCGTCTGATCGATCAGGAGCCGAACGCGGCGACCTGACCCGTCTGACCCAAGCCCACCCTGATCATTGACCTGATCACGACTACCAAGGAGATCCGCGCGATGCCCAAGTACCTGTTGCAGATCGTCGAGACCGAGTCCGCCTACACCGAGGGAGGTGAGGCCGAATTCGCCGAAAGCATGGCCAACCACCAGGCGTTCGCCCAGGAGGTCGGCGAACTCGGCGCCGCGCTGCTCGGCGGCGAAGCGCTGCAGCCGACTCCCACCGCGACCTACCTGCGCGGCACCCGCACCTCCGACGTGCACGTGGTGGACAACCCGCTGCCCGAGACCAAGGAAGTGGTGGGTGGCTACTACCTGATCGAGGCCGCCGACGACGCGCAGGCGCTGGAGGTGGCCAAGCGGTGCCCGGCACCCTACGGCTACATCGAAATGCGTCCGATCTGGGAATTCGGCGGCTGACGGGTGGTTCCGCCGGCGATCGCGGAGGTGGCGGCCAGGGCCCAGCGCGAGCTGTCCGGCCGCGTCCTGGCGGTCACCCTGCGATCGGTCCGGGACCTGGACATCGCCGAGGAGGCCACCGCAGACGCGTTCCTGCTTGCCCTGCAGACCTGGCCGGAACGAGGGATGCCGGCGTCGGTCGAGGCCTGGTTGGTGACGGCGGCGCGCCGTCGGGCCATCGACCGGATCCGGTCCGCGCAGGCCGCGCGGCGTGCGCTGATCCGTAGCGCCGGCGGGCTCAGCGGCGTCACCGCGGCGGCCGATCTGACCACCGAGGTCGGCGTCATCGGTGACGAGGAACTACGGATGGTCGTGCTCTGCTGCGACCCGCGGGTGGCCACCACCGAGCAGGTCGCGCTGACCCTGCGGCTGGCCTGCGGGGTCCCGACGGCTGCCATCGCCGCTGCCTTCCTCGTCAGCGAGCCGACCATGGCAGCGCGGCTGACCAGGGCGAAGAAGCGGCTGGCGGCTGCGGGTCCTGCCCTCGACCTGCCCGATGACGCAACCGTCGACGCGCGGCTGCCGTCGGTGCGGCGGGTGGTCAACCTGGCGTTTACGCTCGGGCACACCGCCGCGGCCGGCGCAGAGCTGACCGACGAGGATCTCGCCGACCGCGCGCAGTACCTGGCCAGGGCGTTGCACGTGCTGCGACCCGACGATGCGGAGTTCACCGCGCTGCTGGCGCTGATCCTGCTCACCAGGGCGCGGTCGGGGGGCCGGCTGGACGACGAGGGACAGCAGGTGCTGCTGGTGGACGCCGATCGGAGCCGGTGGGATCGCGGAGCGATCTCCGAGGGGCTGGCGCTCCTGGAGCGGGTTTGGGTGGCAGGGGCACGGGGTCCGATGACGCTGCAAGCGGCGATCGCGGCGGAGCACGCGCGAGCACCGAGCGCGGCCGCGACGAACTGGCGGCGCGTGGTGGACCTGTACGGCGAACTGCTGCGCCAGCAGCCCTCGCCGACGGTCGCGCTCGGCCGGTGCGTGGCCATGTCAGTGCTTTCCGGGCCGGCCGCGGGTCTGGCGGATCTGGACGAGGTCATCAGTCTGGGCGGCCTGGAGCGCTACCCGTACGCGTTCGGGGCGCGGGCTCAGATGCTGGCAGCGCTGGGCCGTCACGCGGAGGCGCGGGCGGAGTGGACGGCTGCCGCCGGCTGCGCGCGGACGGACGCCGAAAAGAACTACTTCCTCGGCCAATCCGCAGCGCCGGTTGAAGCGGATCGGGCCGTGCGTCACGCGGGCAGCCGGGGGAACGTCGGCGGCGCGAAAGCCGGCCGGCATCGCTAGACATGCCAGGCACAGCGAGAACTGCCGGCAGCGTGGACGCTGCCGGCAGTGACCCGACGGTCGGGGCAAGATTCGGGAGCAGGTGCACCCCGACCTGGGCCCAGGCGTACAGCGCCAGTGCCGCACGGGTGCACCCGATGGGCTCACACGTCGCTGAGCGGATGCGGTGAGCCGTGCTCTTCTGCGGGCCGGCGCTGGTAGGCCTGCACATGCTCGGCCAGGCCGGACAGTCGCTCCGACCGCTCGTCGGGCCCGCTGGCCTTGCCGATCCAGTCAACGTAGACGCGCTGGTCGTCGGGACGGAGCGCCTGGAACGCGGTCAACGCCGCAGAATCTGCCTCGAGCACTCCGGCCATGTCGTCCGGTACCGCGACGCCCTTGTCCGTGATCATCTCTAGGTCCTCCTTGGCTATTCCGCGGTTGTTCAGCGCGGCAGTGATGAAAGAAGATGTCGAACCATGCGAACACCTTCGGTCAGTCTGCTCCGATTGGTCCGACCCTGCCACGGCGCCCCCACGCGCCCGCGTCGGCGTGGCCCCGACCCCACGCGAGCCCGGTGATCATCGTTCTGGGACCGGCACGGCTTGATCACCGCTGCGGGACTCGGAGGTGCGTGGGCGACTGCTTTCCGTCCCGGTTCGGTGATCACCTGGGGCGGCTGACGTGGGCTCAACCTGGGGAAATGCGCGGCACTGACCCGCAGCAGGCCGAGGCCGGCCGGCTGGTCCAGTTGGCCGCAGCGCCTCGCCCAGTTGGTCGCTCTGCGGCAGGTGGGACGTGCTGGTTCAGGCCTGCCCCGTGTGGGTGCGCTGGTACCTGGCTGCGGCGGATGGGAGTCAAAGATCACCGTTGTAGGACCGGCGCTGGTTGATCACCGTTGCGGGACTCGGAGGTGTGTGAGCGACCGGTCTCGGTCCCGGTCCGGTGATCACCAGAGTGCCGAACGGTGACGCGGGGTGGGTAGCAGCCAAGGTCCTTGGAAAGTTATCCACAATCTGAGCCAGCACCCACCCCGAACCCTCACTACAAGCCAGGCTTTGCCGATGAGTCATCGCAGTGACGCCGCGGCGATCGTCAAGCGTCAGGACGGGCTGATCACCCACCGGCAGGCGATTCAATCGGGGATCACTGCCGACGCACTGCGCGGTCTGCGCGCCCGCGGAGAGTGGATGACGGTGCTGCCGCAGGTGTATCGGGTGGTGGAGAGCCACCAGACCGCAGAATCCACGATTCGCGCGGCATCGCTCTGGGCCGGTCAGCCGGCGTGCGTCAGCGGGATTGCTGCGGCTAGTTGGTGGGGTCTCATCGCGAAGGCGCCAAGCCGGGTGGAGATCACCATTCCCCGAACGCGCCGGCTGAGATCCCGTCAAGAGGCCGTGATCAAGCGTCGATTCCTGCCGCCGGAAGACCGTGCGCTCCTTCGCGACGTGGCGGTCACGGGTTTGCCGCTCACCTCCCTGCACGCAGCCGTGGCTCTCGGCTCCGCCGGCCCGGAAATGCTCGATCGTGCGCTGCAGACGCGGGTGCGGTTCGCCGAGGTCAGGGCCGCGCACTATCGCAACCTCGGGTGTCACGGTTCTCACGACGCCGGCCTGCTCCTGATCGCCGCCGGCGACAGGGCAGCGGCTCAGAGCGAGCGCATGTTCATCGGGCAGATGAAGCGGTCGGGCATCGGCGGCTGGCGGGCGAACCAAGTGGTGCACGTCGGCTCGCTCAGCAGGACGTGCGACTTCGTCTTCCTGCGCGAGAGAGTGATTGTCGAGATCGACGGCTGGGCGTGGCATCACACTCCGGATCGGTTCAACGCCGACCGGTTCAAGCAGAACGCCCTGACGAACGGTGGCTGGCGGGTTCTTCGGTTCACCTGGCTGGATCTCACCCAACGGCCCGGGTATGTCGTGCGGGAAGTGCGCAGCGCCCTGGATCGTGCGGCCTGAACTACCGTTGGTCGCGGGGGAACGGCTGGCGTGTCGGTGGGTCCCGCACAAGATCACCGGAACGGGACCAGCGCGGGCGCTGTGGACCGGTCGGAGTCCCCACATCGTGATGTTGGCCCGGCGCTGGTCCTGAGATGGCGATCTTGAAGCTCGGCGGGGCTGGCGGTGGGTGTGATCGCTCCGCGACGGAGTCAAACCCGACCCGCCGTAGGATCGACCGGCACGGCAGCCCGAAGAAGTGGCCGCCGGCAGGCCATACCCCCACACCTGCCGCCCAGCTCTGCCGCCCAGCTCTGCCCCCCAGCCTGAGGATTCATCTGTGCTTCGCAATCGAACAGCCGGTTCCCTCCGCTCCACCGACGACGGCGCCACCGTCACCCTGGCCGGTTGGGTGGCTCGCCGTCGCGATCACGGCGGGGTCATCTTCATCGACATGCGGGACGCCTCCGGGGTCGTGCAAGTGGTGTTCCACTCCGGCGACGCGCTCGCGGCTGCGCACGCGCTGCGCAGTGAGTACTGCGTGCTGATCACCGGGAACGTCGCCATCCGCCCGGAGGGGAACGAGAACCCGGACCTGCCCACCGGTCAGGTCGAGGTCGAGGCCACCACCCTGGAGGTGCTGTCCGAGGCGGCGGTGCTGCCGTTCCAGATCGAGGACAGCAATTCCGGCACTGTCGGCGAGGAGACCAGGCTGAAGTACCGGTACCTGGACCTGCGGCGCGCGGGCCCGGCGCATGCCCTGCGGCTGCGCTCCCAGGTCAACCGGGCCGCCCGCACCGTGCTCGATGGCCACGACTTCGTAGAGATCGAGACTCCGACGCTGACCCGGTCGACCCCGGAAGGTGCCCGCGACTTCCTGGTGCCCGCGCGGCTGAGGCCAGGTTCCTGGTACGCGCTGCCGCAGTCGCCGCAACTGTTCAAGCAGCTGCTGATGGTCGCCGGGATGGAGCGCTATTACCAGATCGCCCGCTGCTACCGGGACGAGGACTTCCGCGCCGACCGGCAGCCGGAGTTCACCCAGCTCGACGTCGAGATGTCCTTCGTCACGCAGGACGACGTGATCGCCATCGCCGAGGAGGTCGTCGCCGCCCTGTGGCGGCTGATCGGCCATGAGCTGGCAACGCCGATCCCGCGGATCACCTTCACCGACGCGATGAACAGGTACGGCTCGGACAAGCCGGATCTGCGGCTCTCCACCGAACTCACCGAGCTCACCGACTTCTTCGTACAGACCCCGTTCCGCGTGTTCCAGGCGCCCTACGTCGGGGCCGTCGTCCAAAGAAGCGGCGCGGCGACGCCACGACGCGGCTTCGACGCCTGGCAGGAATGGGCCAAGCAGCGGGGCGCCCGCGGGCTCGCCTACGTCACGATCCAGCCGGACAGCACGTTGGCCGGTCCGGTCGCCAAGAACATCTCAGATGACGAACGCGCGGGCCTCGCCGCCGCCGTCGGTGCCGAGCCCGGCGACGCGGTGTTCTTCGCCGCGGGCGCCCGGCGGAGCAGCCAGGAACTGCTGGGCGCGGCGCGGCTGGAAATAGGCAGGCGTGACGGCCTGATCGACGAGTCGGCCTGGTCGTTTGTCTGGGTGGTCGACGCACCGCTGTTCGAGCGAGTCGACGAAACCGACGATGTGTCGGTCGGCGGCGCGGGGAGCACCTGGACCGCGGTGCATCACGCGTTCACCTCACCCATGCCAGAGCACCTGGCCACCTTCGACACCGATCCCGGGTCCGCGTTGGCCTATGCCTACGACATCGTCTGCAACGGCAACGAGATCGGCGGCGGCTCGATCCGTATCCACCGCGCGGACATCCAGCAGCGGGTGTTCGCGGTGATGGGGCTGACGGATGAGCACGCCAAGGAGAAATTCGGCTTCCTGCTGGACGCGCTGGCCTTCGGAGCACCGCCGCACGGCGGGATCGCGTTCGGTTGGGACCGGGTCGTGATGCTGCTTGCCGGCGCCGATTCCATCCGCGAGGTCATCGCGTTCCCGAAGTCCGGCGGCGGCTACGACCCGCTGACCGGCGCCCCTGCACCGATCACCGCGGCACAACGTAAGGAAGCCGGCGTGGACGTGCCACCCGCGCCGAGCGGCCGAACAGGGGACAGGCCCACCCCCGCGACGGGTTGAGAAGGCGGCCATCCGACGCTTCCGACCGTGATCATCGTTGCGGGACCGCGCATGGCCTCCACGACCTGCCTCGGACCCTGAATGGCGATCTTCAGCGGCGGAGTTCGTCGCGTGAGATGGCGACGGCCGGCGTCCGTGCCTGACAGGACCTTGCGCGAGCGTCCCTGTTCCACGCCGGAAACACGGCGTGCATAGAGTGAGCGACCAACGGCGGTGGGACCTGGTCCGCGGTGACGCCGGCAGGTGTACCCGAGCACCGACGAGCAGCGCGGCCGGCGCGATGTCGCGCACTGCCGATACCGGCTCAACCCGGCTCAGCCACTGAACCACCGCCGAGCAGTAACTAGGAAGGGATCAGCGTGGGGATCAAGGTCGCCCTCGAGCATCGGACGACGTACCGGTTCGATCGCCTGGTCACCATCCACCCGCACGTGGTGCGGCTCCGGCCGGCGCCGCACTCGCGGACGAAGATCGAGGCGTACTCGCTGACGGTCGAACCGGCCGAGCACTTCATCAACTGGCAGCAGGACCCGTTCGGCAACTTCCTGGCCCGGCTGGTCTTCCCGGACCGGGCCACCGAGATGTCCATCACCGTCGGTCTCGTTGCCGACCTGCAGGTGGTCAACCCGTTCGACTTCTTCATCGAGGAATATGCGGAGCACTACGGTTTCGTCTACCCGGCCGACCTGGCGGACGATCTTGAGCCATACCTGCGGCAGGTGGATGAGCACGGGCCAGGCACCGGCCCCGGGTCGCTGGTCAAGCAGTGGCTCGAGGGCTTCACCATCGCGCCGGACACCGCGATCGTCGACTTCCTGGTGCAGCTGAACTCCGCGGTGCAGGCCGACGTCGGCTACTCCGTCCGGATGGAACCCGGGGTGCAGACCCCCGACCACACCCTGCAGAGCGCCATCGGCTCGTGCCGGGACTCGGCCTGGCTGCTGGTCTCGCTGCTGCGCGAACTCGGCCTGGCGGCCCGGTTCGTCTCCGGGTACCTCGTCCAGCTTGCCTCCGACGTCAAGTCACTGGACGGACCGTCGGGGCCGGCCGCGGACTTCACCGACCTGCATGCCTGGGCGGAGGTGTATATCCCAGGTGCCGGCTGGATCGGGATGGATCCGACGTCAGGGCTGTTCGCCGGTGAGGGGCACATCCCGCTGTCCGCGACGCCGCACCCGAGCACCGCCGCCGCGATCAGCGGGTCGACCAGTCCCTGTGTGTCGACGCTGGAGTACTCCAACGTCGTTCGCCGGGTGCACGAGGATCCGCGGGTCACCCTGCCCTACACCCCCGATCAGTGGTCGACGATCCAAGCCGCTGGCAAGAAGGTGGACCAGCGCCTGACGGACGCCGATGTCCGGTTGACGATGGGCGGCGAGCCGACCTTCGTGTCGATCGATGACGGGACGTCCGCGCAGTGGACCACCGATGCCGACGGACCGGAGAAACGCGAACGGTCCGCCGTGCTGGCCCAGCGGATGAAGGCGGTGTACGCCCCGCAGGGCCTGCTGCACCACGGCCAGGGCAAGTGGTACCCGGGAGAACCGTTGCCGCGCTGGCAGATCGCCGTGCACTGGCGGCTTGACGGCCGGCCGCTGTGGCGCGACCCGGCGTTGCTCGCCGACCCCTGGGCGCCGGCGGAGACATCGGACGTGACGATCAAGACCGCAACCGTGGCCAAGGCCCCAACGACGGAGGCCACGCCGGAGACGGCGAGGAGATTCATCGAGTCCGTTGCGGCGTCGTTCGACCTGCCGGAATCGCAGGTCCGGCCGGCCTTCGAGGACCCGCTGGCCGAGCTGTCGACGAACGTCCGGCTGCCGGACGGCGAGCCCGTCGCCGACGATCTCGATCCGGAGCAGGACAGCCCCGGCGCCCGCGCCGAGATGCTCGCCCGGCTGGACGGCGCCGTCACCGACGCGACCGCTTACGTGCTGCCGCTGCACCGGCTGCCGGCGCCGGTCAGTGAAGAGGAGGAGAGCGAGGAAGAGAAGGAAGCCGCCAAGGCGGCCGCCGACGCCGGCGCACCGAAGAAGGACGCCCCGACGATCGGCTGGGCCAGTGCCGACTGGCGGCTGCGTCGAGGCCGGATCGTGCTGTTGCCCGGCGATTCGCCCGCCGGCCTACGGCTGCCGTTGGACGCGATCTCCTGGGAGCCGCCGGAGGTGCAGCACGACGTCGACCCGCTCGCCGCCCGCGACCCGCTGCCCACCGCCACCGCCACCGCCACCGCCACCAAGCGGGCCGTGGTGGTCGACGCCGACGGCGCCCCGCCCACCGCGCTGGTCGCGCAGGTGCGGGACGGTCTGCTGTACGTATTCCTCCCACCGCTGACGGAGTTGGAGTCGTTCGTAGAGCTGATCGATGCGCTGGAAATCGCCGCCCATGGGACCGCGACGCCGATCGTGCTGGAGGGCTACGGCCCACCCGGAGACCCCAGGCTGCAGACCCTGACGGTCACCCCTGACCCGGGCGTCATCGAAGTGAACGTGCAGCCGGTGGCCAGCTGGGACGAGCAGGTCGAGTTGATGACCTCGTTGTACGAGGAAGCCAGGCAGAGCCGGCTCGGCACCGAGACCTTCGCCGTTGACGGCAGCCACCGCGGCACCGGCGGCGGCAACCACATCACTCTCGGCGGGCGGAACCCCGCGGAGTCGCCGCTGCTGCGCCGGCCGGATCTGCTGGTCTCGCTGCTGACCCACTGGCAGCGGCACCCGTCACTCTCCTACCTGTTCTCCGGGCAGTTCATCGGCCCGACCTCGCAGGCGCCGCGGGTCGACGAGGGCCGGCAGGAGACCCTGTACGAACTGGAGATCGCGTTCTCCGAGATCGAGCGGCAGACGAAGGAGGACGGCTCCGTCCGGCCGTGGGTGGTGGACCGCGCGCTGCGTCATCTGCTGACCGACATCACCGGCAACACGCACCGCGCCGAGTTCTGCATCGACAAGCTGTACAGCCCGGACTCGGCGCGCGGGCGCCTTGGCCTGCTGGAGCTGCGCGGTTTCGAGATGCCGCCGCACGCCCAGATGGCGATGGTGCAGGCGCTGCTGGTCCGCTCGCTGGTCGCCCGGTTCTGGGACGACCCGCTGCGGGCACCGCTGATCCGGCATGCCGAGGACCTGCACGGCCGATTCCTGTTGCCGCACTACGTGATCGCCGACATCGCCGAGGTGGCGGCCGACCTGCGGGCGCACGGCATCGACTTCCAGACCAGCTGGCTGGACCCGTTCTTCGAGTTCCGGTTCCCCCGGTTGGGCAGCGTGGTGATCGGGGAGGCGGAACTGGAGCTGCGCTGGGCCATCGAGCCGTGGCACGTGTTGGGTGAGGAGGCGACAGCGGGCGGCACGGCCCGCTACGTCGACTCCTCGGTGGAGCGGATGCAGGTCAGCCTGGACGGGGCGGAGAAGAACCGGTACATGCTGACCTGCAACGGGTACCCGGTGCCGCTGCGGCCCACCCACGTGCCGGGCCGGCAGGTGGCCGGCATCAGGTACCGGGCCTGGCAGCCACCGAGCTCGCTGCACCCGACCATCCCGCCGGACTCGCCGCTGGTCTTCGACCTGGTCGACCTGACGGCCGGTGACACCGCGGTCAGCCTGGGCGGCGCGACCTACCATGTGTCGCATCCCGGTGGCCGCTCCTACGACCATCCGCCGGTCAACGCCATGGAGGCCGAGGCGCGGCGCACCCGGCGGTTCGACGCCGCCGGGCACAGCCCCGGCGAGATCGACGTCGTGCGGTTACGGGAGCGGGCGGCCAGACTGGCGGTGGACGATTCGGCGCCGGGCATGCTGGATCTACGTCGAGCGAGGGCCATCTGCCGGTGACACACTCATGATCAACGCGGTTGGGGTGGCCGCACGACTCGGGCGGGGGGCGGTGGCCTGATGGGCGCTCCCGGACCGACCGGGCAACTGCTGGGCAGCGCGCCCGGCGGTCAACCCGCGCTGGTCGAGGCCTACCTGGCCCGCAGCGGGATGTTCGCGACGGGAGTCGGTGACCCGCCGCGCCGGTACGACGAGATGACCGGCACCGACGGCTCCCTGCTGCCGGGCTGGTCGGAGCTGGCGGCCGCGCTGAACGCTATCGGCGAGCACGGGCTCGCGGACCTGTCCGGACGCGTCGACCGGATGCTGGAGGACGACGGCGTCACCTACACCCCGGTGGACGCCGTGGTCGCCGACCCCGCCGCGGCGCCGGCGGACCCCGAGCGGTGGCGGCTGGATCCGCTGCCGCTCGTCGTCGAGGACGCCGAATGGCGGCGGCTGGAAGCGGGATTGATCCAGCGGTCGACGCTGATGGACGCGGTGCTCGCCGACCTGTACGGCGACGGCAAGATCATCGAGAACGGCCTGCTGCCACCGCAACTGGTGTACCTGCACCGCGACTACCTGCGTCCCGCGCACGGCATCACCATTCCCGGTGCGCACCAACTGTTCTTCCACGCTGTCGACGTGTGCCGCAGTACCACGGGATCGTTCCAGGCGCTGGGGGACCGGACGCAGGCCCCGTCGGGCGCGGGGTACGCGATGGCGGACCGCCGGGTGGTCTCCCGGGTGCTGCCGGACCTGTTCCGGCGCAGCGGTCCTCGCGGTCTCGGCGCGTTCTTCCACACCATGCGCTCCGCGCTCGCCTCGGTGGCGCCGGACCAGGCGGAGGATCCGCGGGTCGTCGTGCTGACCCCGGGCACGCATTCGGAGACCGCCTTCGACCAGGCGATGCTGGCCTCGCTGCTGGGCGTCCCGCTGGTCGAAAGCGCCGACCTGATCATCCGGCGGGGCCGGCTGTGGATGCTGTCCATGGGTCACGTGGAACCGGTGGACGTGGTGGTGCGGCGGGTGGACGCCTCCTGGTCCGACCCGCTTGACCTGCGGCCGAATTCCCGGCTCGGCGTGGTCGGGCTCACCGAGGCCTGCCGGCGCGGCACGGTCACCGTGGTCAATCCGCTCGGCAGCGGCATCCTGGAGAGCCCGGGGATGCTGCCGTTCCTGCCGCAGCTGGCCAGGGCGATCCTTGGCGAGTCGCTGAAGCTGGAATCGGTGCCGACCCACTGGTGCGGCAACGACTCCGAAAGATCCCATGTGCTGGCGCATTTCGAACAGATGGTGCTCCGGCCGACAGACCGCGGCCGCTCGGTGTTCCCGGCCCTGCTGACCAGAGAGCAACAGCAGTCCTGGCGCGAGCGGGTCAAGGCAGAGCCGTTCCGGTGGGTCGGGCAGGAGCACACCCCGTTCTCCGAGGCGCCGATGGCCGCACCGACCGGGCTGGCCGCCGGCCAGGTGAGTATGCGGCTGTTCTCGGTGGCGCACGGGTCGGGTTACGTATCGATGCCGGGGGCGCTGGGCCGGGTGCAGGACGGCGACCCGTCGATCGGCGGACGCGGCCGGGTCAGCGTGGCCAAGGACGTCTGGGTGCGGTCGGGCCGCTCGGACCCGGCGGCGCGCGGTGAGGGCCGGGTGTGGCTGTACGAGGGACCGGTCGTGCAACCCGACCGCCCGGAGTCGACCTCGTCGCCGCGCGTGCTGGAGGACCTGTACTGGCTCGGGCGGTACGCCGAGCGGACCGAGGACCTCACCCGGCTGCTGATCGTCGCGCAGGAGCGGGTGGAGGATTTCCGGTTCCGTCCGGAGCATCTCGGCGCGGGGTGCGTGCCGGTGTTGCTGTCCGCGGTGAGCGCGGTGTCCGCGACGGCCGGGTTCCCGCCAGGCTTCGATCCGTTGCCGCGGATCCGCGAACTACTGCTCGACATCTCCGAGACCGGCACCGTGGCACAGTCTCTGGCGGGGCTGCGGGAATCGGCGCGGTCCGTTCGTGATCAGTTGTCCGACGACACCTGGATGGTGCTGGGCAGTATCGACCGTGCCGTCGCCGAACTCGCCGAGACGCCCGGCGACTTCGGGATCGTGCTGTCCTCCACCCAGGCGGCCGTGCTATCCGGCATGCTCGCACTGTCCGGGTTGGCCAGCGAGAACATGATCCGCGATCCTGGTTGGTACTTCATGGATCTCGGCCGGCGGCTGGAACGGGCGCAACAGCTGACCGCGCTGCTGCGCTCCACTCTCACCCGCATGCACTCCTCCGCAGTGGATTCCCTGGTGGTGGAGTCGGTGCTCGCCGCCGCGGAATCCGGCGTCACCTACCGGCGCCGCTACCGCGGCCGGATCCAGATCGCGACCATGCTGGAGCTGCTGCTGCTCGACGCCGGCAACCCGCGCTCGCTGGCCTACCAGGTGGCCCAGGCCAGGGCCGACCTGAGCGCGCTGCCCGATGCCTCGGGAACCTCCCGCCCGCAACGACGCCTCGAGGACGTCGACGCCACCCTGCGCCGCTGCCGGCCCGCGGACCTGGAACACACCGACGAGAACGACATCCGCCAGGAGTTCACCACCCTGCTGGACGGCTTGCACGAGTCGCTCCGGGGTATCGCCGATGCCATTGCCGCCCAACACTTCTGGCACCCCAGTCCGATGCAGCCGTTGGGCGTCGTCACCGTGGACGGTGCGCTGTGAGTCCTGAGAATGGTGCTGCAGGAACGGCTTCCGACGACGAGCCCACCACGGACATGGTGACGACCAGCCGCCGCTACCGCATCGAGCACCGGACCGTCTACCGGTACTCCGACGACGTGTCGGCCTCCTATGGCCGCGGGTACCTGCATCCCCGCGACACCCCGGATCAACGCTGCCTGGACCACCGTTTGCTCGTCGAACCCGAACCGTCCGACGCCGCCGACGGTGTGGACGTGTACGGCAACACCAGCACCTACTTCCACGTCACCCGCCCGCACACCGAGCTCTGCGTGGTGGGGCTGTCGGAGGTGGAGGTGTCCGTTCCGCGGTGGGATCGGGAGAACGCGTCGTTGCCGTGGGAGCGGGCGCTGCCCACCCCGTCCACCGATCCGCGGGCGATCGAGTTCATCCTGCCCTCGCTGCTGGTGCAACTGCCGCCCGAGGTCCGCCGGTACGCGGCGACCTCCTTCACCCCCGGCCGTCCGATGGTGCAGGCGCTGACCGACCTGAACCACCGGATCCACACCCAGTTCAAGTACGAGTCTGGCGCGACCTCCGTGTCCTCCACGGTGCTGGACGTGCTGGAAGCCAGGGCGGGGGTCTGCCAGGACTTCGCGCACCTGGCGGTGGCGTGCCTGCGGTCCCTCGGGCTGGCCTGCCGGTATGTGTCCGGCTATTTGGCTACCTACCCGCCCCCCGGTGAGGAACGGATGATCGGCGTGGACGCGAGCCACGCCTGGGCCGCGGTGCGGCTTGCGGATGGGTCGTGGGTGGGCTTCGATCCCACCAATGACACCTTGGGAGACGAGCGTTACACGACCATTGCCTGGGGGCGCGACTACGACGACGTGCCGCCGCTGCGCGGGGTGATCTTCACCGACGCCGAGACGCACGAGATGGACGTGGCGGTGGACGTCGCGCCGATGCCCTGAGGGGTCAGGCCTTGTTGCCAGTACCCGCAAGCGCCGCCTGGTGGCGGTCCAGTCGAGGCAGCAGCAGTTGCTGGGTGAGCAGCAGCAGCGCCGCCGCGATGGGCAGCGCCACCAGGGCACCGATGATGCCGAGCAGTGCACCGCCGAGCAGCAGCGCGACGATGGTGACCAGCGCCGGCAGTTTCAGCACCCTGCCGAACACCTTGGGGCTCAACAGGTAATCCTCGAAGAACTTGTAGGCCACGAAGAATCCGACGGTGGCCAGGCACACCGGGGCCGACACTGTCAGCGCGGCCAACGCGACCAGCACACCCGCGACCGCCGAACCGATCACCGGGATCAGGTCGAACAGGCCGACCAGAATGGCCAGCAGCAGGGGGTAGGGCACGCCGAAAGCGACCAGCCAGATGAAGGTGGCCGTCGCGATGACGACCGAGATGACCACGTTGCCGAGCACGTAACCCCCGACCTTGGCGAGGATCTCGTCGCCGAGCAGGATCGCCCGTGGCCGGCGGTCGTAGGGGACCAATCGGTAGATGGCGGCCCGGATACGCGGCAGATCGGCCAGAAAATAGCCGGTGAGCACCAGCACGATGATGACGTCCGCGAAGGTTCCCACCAGCGCCCCGCCCACCGAGAGCACACCGCTGACAACGCCGGATGACGAACCCTTCAGGAATTGCTCCACATTCTGCTGCGCCTGGAACCGCTCGTTCAATTGCCCCAGCACGGAACTGGAATCGTTGATCTGCCGGACGTACTGCGGCACGGTGTCCACCAGGTGCGTGCCCTGCTGGACCAGCGGCGGAATCGCCGCGGCCAGGAAACCGGCCAGCAGGGCCAGCAGGATCACAATGACCGAGGTGACCGCGGCCCAGCGGCGGAACCCACGGGCCACGAACCAGGACACCGCCGGCTCCAGGCCGACCGCGAGGGAACAACCCCAGCGCGATCAGCAGCAGCGCCTGCGCGGCGATGCCGAGCAGCCAGATGGCACCCACCGTCACCGCGACCCCGGCGGTGGCGGCCACGCCGATGAAGAACGGTGATCGCCAGTCGAACGGTCGGCCGGGCGGTCCCAGCGGCTGGGTCGGGGTGCTGATCCGGGCAGCCGCTTCCTCCGCTGCGGCGATGGGGCCTTCTTTGCCGTCGTCATGCGGCTGGGCGATGCGTGGATGGTGCCCTGATGACGTTGGTGACCCCGCCGAGGCCTTGGTGGAACGGGCCTCGGCGTTGTGGCGTGAATCGCCGGGGGATTCCGGTTGATCAGAGCGAACCATGAGAACCCCCTCGGCACTGCAGCGCTGGAAGCGCCTGAGAAATCAGGGTGCCATGCGGTGCGCCTCCATTCGGGCAATTCCGCCGCGGGTCATCGGCCGGTTTCCGAACGGGGAGGCGCGTCGGTCCTGCGAGCCCGCGACCCCTGGAACCTTGCGGCTCCAGGGGTCCATGGCCGGTCGATGGGTCAGGAAATGACTGCGTCGACGACCTTCTTGAGTGCGCTCGGCTGCGCCGGGCTGCGCGGAGCGGTTTCCTTGAGCTCGATCATCTGGGCGCCGATCTCCTGCAGGTCCTTGCGGCTCAGGCCTTCTCGGACCTTCGGGAACCAGTTCTGCTCTTCCTCGTCCATGTGGTGCGAGACGTTCTCGATGAGCACGGTCACCTTGGCGTCGAACCGCTCGGCGTCCGGCGACATCGCGGCGAGCTCGGCGACCAGGAGATCGGCGACATGGTGCTCCTCGTAGGACTCCAGCACGTCGCCCTCGAGGTCGGGGAGCAGCGTACGCACCTCGGGGTACATGACCTCGTTCTCGATGTAGGTGTGCACGGTCAGCAGCTCGATGATCTTGTCGACGATCTTGCCCTTGGCGACGTGCGCGTTCGGGCCGGCCTCGGAGAACCGGCGGAACTGCTCACGGATCTCCTGGTGATCTTCCTTCAACAACACGATGGCGTCGGTGGACATATGCACTCGCTCTCTGTGGGCCGCCGAAGTACTTCGGCCGGCTGTCTGTGTGGTGGATGGCTGAGCGGTCGCTCCGGCCGCTGTCGGTCGGATGGTTCGACCCGCAGCGATGCGACGGTCGCCGAAGCTGTGCTCGGCCGTACCTTCCAGGTGCCCGCAACGATCACCGGTCAACCGTCCAGGCTCGGTGGGCCTGGTCACAGTTGCTGCGTCACGCTCGCCGGTCGGTGATGTTTCTCCCGTTTGCCACAGCGTTTGCGGGGAATCTCCGAGATGCCCGGCAGTACCCCGGCAGTACGGAGCCGAGTGAGCCCGGCAGCAGGACCCGGAAAGTTCCGGATGGCCGTTAGGGTGATGGTTCCGTTCACCGGCACACGGTCGGTGCCCGGTTCGTCCGGGCGGCCTGCCCGTCTTTACCTGGAGATAGTGACCATGCGCGACTTCGCCTGTCCCAACTGCGGCCAGCGCCTGGCCTTCGAGAACTCAATGTGCCTTGGCTGCAACAACCCTATCGGCTTCGACCTGGTCCAGCGGGAGTTCGCCATCCTCGGGGGGGACGGCGTCACGACGGTCGGGTCGGCCCGACGGATGTGCGCCAACCTGCACGTCGCGGGCTGCAACTGGCTGGTGCCGGCCGATAGGCCCGCCCCGCTGTGCCGGTCGTGCTCGCTGACCCGCACCCTGCCCGCGGACGGCGACCCCGCGATGCCCGCCTTCGCCGAGGCCGAGGCAGCCAAGCGGCGGCTGGTGGTCGAGCTGATCGAGCTGGGGTTGCCGATCAACGACCGGGTGGCCGATCCGGACCGCGGGCTGACCTTCGACCTGCTTTCCAGCGAACACGAACCGGTGATCACCGGGCATGACGAAGGCGTCATCACCCTCGACCTGGCCGAGGGTGACGACGTGCACCGGGAATCGCTCCGCATCTCGATGGACGAGCCGTACCGCACCCTGCTCGGCCACTTCCGGCACGAGACGGGGCACTACTTCTTCTTCGTGCTGGCCGAGACCGCCCCGGCGCGGGTCGAGTTCGAATCGCTGTTCGGCGATCCGGACCTGGACTACCAGGCCGCGATCGACCGGCACTACTCGCAGGGCGCACCGGAGGGCTGGGAGGGCAACTACGTGTCCTCCTACGCCACCATGCACCCGGCCGAGGACTGGGCCGAGACCTTCGCACACTACCTGCACATCCGCGACACCCTCGATACCGCAGCGGCTTTCGGGTTCGCGCCGGCCGGCGCGACACTCGACCACCCGTTGGCGGGCGTGGCTGGGTTCGACCGGATGATCGAGCTGTGGCTGCCGCTGGCCTGGTCGCTGAACATGGTCAACCGGTCGATGGGGCACAATGACCTCTACCCGTTCGTGCTTCCGCCCGCGGTGCTGAACAAGATGCGGCTGGTGCACAAGCTGGTCGTGGCGAGCGACGCCGCGGTCGAGGTCAACGCCGCAGTGGTCTAACAGATGCTGACCGCGCTCACGGCAGCGGCACGGCGGTGCCGGAGACGGCGATGCCACCCGTTCCGACCGGGATGTCGACGGTCAGCACCCCTGGCCGGCCGACGTGCCGGCCCTGTTGCACGGTGATCGTGGTCGGTGGTTCCACCAGTCCGAGGGCGCGCAGGTAGCCACCCAGCGCGGCCGCCGCCGATCCCGTCGCCGGGTCCTCCCGCACCCCGCCCGGTGGGAACGGGTTGCGGGCCTCGAACATCGACGGCGCCAGCCGGCTGACCACCGCGACCGTCGCCCCCCAGCCCTGCTCGGCCATCAGCGCCGCCAACTGGCTCTGGTCGTGGTCGAGCGCATCGAGCACGGCCGGGGAAACCCCGACGATCGGATGCGAATTGCCCGAATAGCTGACGCGCAATGGGAGGGCCGGGTCGAGGTCGTGCCGGGTGACCCGCAGCGCCGCCAGTAGCCGGGCGGCGACCAACGTCTCGAGCTCACTCACCCGGATCGGGACACTGACCAGCGTCGCCACGATGCCATCGGGTCCGGGGGCGGTGCTGACCTCGATCACCCCGGCGGGGGAATCCAGCGTCAACGCGCCGGTCCCGGACCGCTCCGCCCAGGCGACCGCGGACGCGATGGTGGCGTGCCCGCAGAACGCGACCTCGGCGATGGGCGCGAAGTAGCGGACGGCGGCCATGTTCGGTCCGGTCGGGGTGAGGAAGGCCGTTTCGGAAAAGCCCACGTCCGCGGCGATCTGCTGCATCTGCGCGGCATCGATGTCGCCGGCGTCCAGCACGACGCCGGCCGGGTTGCCGCCGGACGGGCCGGTGGAAAACGCCGTGTAGCGCAGGATTTCCATCACCGCACCCTACGTGTCCCGGGCGGAGCAGGCTGCCGCCGAAGCCGTGAGGGAAACGTGCTCCGCTCCGACGAACGGCACGCCAACTGATGGTCGGCCCCAGGTGCGGTCCTGCCGTCGCCGCCCGGCGCGGTAGCGTCGGCCCGGTGAGTCCGAGTGATCCGGGTCTGTTTTCCGTCGGCCCCGCGGCCGACGACGGCCCGTCGGCGAACGCCGGTGCCTGGTCACCCGACCGTCCCGTCGACCCGCATGCCCCGCTGGCGGCCAGGATGCGGCCGCGCACCCTCGACGAGGTCGCCGGTCAGCAGCACCTGCTCGGTCCCGGCGCTCCGCTGCGCCGCCTGGTCGAGGGTGGGTCGCCGTCGTCGATGGTGCTGTACGGGCCGCCGGGCACCGGCAAGACGACACTGGCCATGCTGGTCGCCGGCGCGACCGGCCGGCACTTCGCCCAGCTGTCCGCGGTGTCCGCCGGGGTGAAAGAGGTTCGTGCGGTCATCGGCGATGCCCGCACGCGGCTGCGCTCCGCCGGCGAGCAGACCGTGCTGTTCATCGACGAGGTGCACCGGTTCTCCCGCACCCAGCAGGATTCGCTGCTCGGCGCGGTGGAGGACCGGACCATCATCCTCATTGCGGCGACCACCGAGAATCCCTTCTTCTCCGTCGTTTCTCCACTGCTGTCCCGGTCGCTGGTGCTCCAGCTGCAGCCGCTGACCGACGCCGACATTGCCGTGCTGCTGGACCGGGCCGTCACCGACGAGCGCGGGCTGGCCGGCGGCTACAGCCTTACCGACGACGCCAAGAGACATCTGGTCGCGCTCGCGTCCGGCGATGCCAGGCGTGCGCTGACGGCGCTGGAGGCGGCCGCCGATTCCGTCGACGCCACCGCCACGTCCCCGGCTGGTGGGCCGTCGACTGGGGACCCGGCCGTCATCGACCTGACGGCTGTGGAGCGTGCCATCAACCGAGCGGCCGTCCGGTACGACCGCTCCGGTGATCAGCACTACGACGTCACCAGCGCCTTCATCAAATCGATCCGTGGCAGCGACGTCGACGCGGCCGTGCACTACCTGGCGCGAATGTTCGAGGCCGGTGAGGATCCCCGGTTCATCGCCCGCCGCTTGATGATTCACGCGTCCGAGGACGTCGGGATGGCCGATCCGACCGCGCTGCCGGTGTGCGTGGCGGCCGCCCAGGTGGTCCAGCTGGTCGGCTTGCCGGAGGCCAGGATCGCGCTGACCCAGGCGACGATTCACCTGGCAACGGCACCGAAGTCGAATGCGGTGGTGACGGCCATCGACGCCGCGCTGGCCGACGTGCGGCAGGGGCTGGCCGGCGGGGTCCCACCACCGCTGCGCGACGGGCACTACCCGGGTGCGGCCAAGCTGGGCAACGCGCAGTCCTACATCTACCCGCACGACCGGCCGGGAGCTGTTGTCGCGCAACAGTATCCGCCGGACGAGCTGGTCGGCCGGGATTATTACCGGCCCACCGGCTACGGCGCCGAACGGGCGTTGGCCGAGCGGGTGCCGCGGCTGCGCCGGACGATTCGCGGTGAGGCGGCGGCCGAGAACGGCTCGGCCGCGGCGTCGACATCTCCACCATCGGAAGGACGGTCATGAGCGAAGGCAAGGTTCACGCCATTCAGGTTCACCGCACCGGGGGTCCCGAGGTCCTCGAGTACACCGAGATCGATGCTCCGGAAGCGGGTCCCGATCAGGTGGCGATCGAGATCGAAGCTGCCGGGGTCAATTTCATCGACATCTACGAACGCTCCGGGGTGTACAAGCTGGACCTGCCGTTCGTGCCGGGCACCGAGGGCGCGGGTCGGGTGGTCGCGGTCGGGCCGGACGTGGAGGATGTGAGCCCCGGCGACCGGGTCGCCTGGGTGTGGGTCCGCGGGTCGTACGCGGGGATGACGGTCGGTGCCCCCGCCGGCCTGATTCCCGTGCCGGATCCCGTGTCCGACGAGCAGGCGGCCGCCGTCGTCCTGCAGGGTGTGACGGCGCATTACCTGGCCACCGATTCCTACCCGATCAAGCAGGCGGACACCGTCCTGGTGCATGCCGGCGCCGGGGGAGTGGGTCTGCTGCTGACCCAGATCGCCAAGATCAAGGGTGCCCGGGTGATCACCACGGTCGGCAGCGAGGACAAGGCGGCATTGTCCCGCGATGCCGGTGCCGACGAGGTGCTGGTCGGATACGACGGATTCGCCGCTGCCGTCAGGGATTTCACCGGCGGGGAAGGGGTCGCCGCGGTGTACGACGGGGTCGGCAAGACGACCTTCGACGGCTCGCTGGAGTCGCTGGCGGTGCGCGGCACGATGGTCCTGTTCGGTGGGTCCAGCGGTCAGGTGCCGCCGTTCGATATCCAGCGATTGAACCGGGGTGGCTCGCTCAGCCTGACCCGTCCGACGATCGTCCATTTCACCCGGACCCGGGAGGAATTGCTGGGCCGAGCCGCGGACATCTTCGGCTGGATGGCGGACGGCCGGCTCACCGTGCGGATCGGCGGCAGTTACCCGCTCGCGCAGGCGGCGAAGGCGCACGAGGACCTGGCGGCCAGGCGCACGACCGGCAAGTTGGTGCTGCTGCCCTGAATCGCGCGGTGAACGCGCCGCTCGCCCCAATGCTCATCGATGGCCGCAGCCGAATATCTTGAGAACGAAGCCACGTCACGTCGCGTCGGATCCGACGGTATGCCGATCGAGTTCGTCAACCGCAACTGGCCGCTCGGATGGCGCCGCGGTACCAAAGCCGCAGGTCAGTCGACCTCGGTTTGTCTTGGAGTTCCCTGTGCCGACGACAGGGCAGTTGTGCAACGCTGCGCTGCACAACTGCAGCGCTCGCCACGCTGCAGCGTTGGCATCCTACCCTTGAGGTCCGCGGCGAGTAACCGATGACATAGGGTCGGCGGCCCACGGCCGCGAGGAAGGCGATCACCCAGGCGGGCAGCGTCGCACGGAAGAGCATCTCCGACAACGTCGATGGCGCGAAGAGGTTGCTCTCGGACGAGATCCATCGGCTCGTCGGCGGCGAGCATCCAGAACTCCTCACCAGGCTCGCCCCGCTGCTGGAGAAGTTCGGTCGCGACCTTGATGAACGCTCCGACAAGCAGACCTCGGCGCTGATCGACAGGGTGGTGCGGCAGTTCGACCCCGCCGATCCGACGTCGCCGATGTCCAAGCACGCCAGCGAACTTGCCCGCCAGCAGGCATCGCTGACGGCGACGCTGGATACGAACCACAAGGCGTTGGAGGCCAAGGTCGACGAGCTGTCGAGGGCGATCAAGGTGGCCAAGTCCGCCGCCGCCATCGCGAGCGTGACGACACTCAAGGGTGAGACCTACGCCACGGGCATCCATCGGGTCATGACACAGCTCGCCGCCGGCTTGGGCGACGAGTACTCCGACACCTCCTCGACGGCCGGGCTCATCTCCCGGTGCAAGAAGGGTGACGCCGTGCTGGCCATCGACGGCGGACGGGTCAATGTGGTGCTGGAGATGACCGACTCGACGCGGACCGTCTGGAACCCATACCTGGACGAGGCGGAGCGGAACCGCAACGCGCAGGCCTCGCTCGGCCTTGTGCGCAGCCCGGATCAGTTGCACGGCAACGGGTTGCAGAGCTACGGGTCCCGGCGGATCGTGCTGGCGTTCGATCCGGAGAACGATGACCCCGATCTGCTGCGCACGGTCGTGCAGTTGCTCCGGCTCAGTGCCCTGTCCGCGGCAGCCAGGCAGGACTGCGGCGAGATCCAGACCGCGCAGGAGAAGGTCGCCGAGGCGCTCGCGCTGCTGAGCAAGATCGACGGCATCAAGACCACCGCCGGTCAGATCAAGAAGAGCGCCACGAAGATCGACACCGAATCCGACTCGCTGGCGACCGATCTGGCTCGTTTGCTCTCCCAGGCCCAGTCCGCGCTGGCCGGCGCGACCGCGAGCAGCGCCGCGGCCGAAGCCGCCTGACATTCGGGCGAAGCCATATCGATGGGACCGCTGTCGCCCGTGAGCCGCGGAGGGCTCGGCTCACGGGCGACGGCCGCCGTTGTCACCGTTCAAGAGGTACCCAAGGATGTGAGTATGGACAGGAGTGCCGCGGCCGCTCAGGATCGGTTCGACCCTGGCTGTCCGTCGATGTTGCAACCTGGTCACACGATGAAGACGAAGAGCCGCTGGGGTCGAAGGAGAAGTTCTGGGTCAGGGATGCGTCCCGCGCCCGTTGGCTGTTCAAGTTCGCCCGGACATCGAAGGACGGGTTCGTGAGCGGTGAAGACTGGGCAGAAATCGCTGCTTCATCAATTGCCGCTCTTCTCGGCGTACCAACGGCCCCAGTTCGCCTTGCCCATTGCGACGGTCGACGCGGAACGCTTTCATGCTCCATCGTCCCGGATGGTTGGACCCTGGTGCTGGGCAACGAACTCCTGTCCCGGAACAACTCTCACTACATGGGTGGGCAATCGACCGAGAATCCTGGGTACTCGGTCGCAGCCGTTCATGCCGAGCTGCGCGGTATGCCGCCGCCCCTGGGCTGGGTGGGCCCCGAGGACTTGGACGGCTTCGATGTCTGGGCGGGCTACTTGTTCCTCGATGCGTGGGTTGCCGGGTCCGACCGACACGACGAGAACTGGGGTGCGGTGACGGATGGAACCGTCGTTCACCTCGCGCCTTCGTTCGACCACGGAAACGCGTTGGGCTTCCAGGTCCGACCAGCAACACACGAGCAGATGGTTCAAGATGTCAAGCGTCTGCACAGCTGGGCTCGCCGCGGCCAGTGCCGGTACTTTGCTCACCAGCCGAGCCTGATGGTGTTGGCTCGTCAGGCACTCGAGCTGGCGTCGCCCTCGGGCCGCCGGTTCTGGGTGCACCGGCTGGAAGCGGTGACTGATCGCTCTGTCGAGTCTGCGCTGATCAGGGCACCTGACGCTCTACTGTCGGTACCGAGCCGTAGGTTCTGCGTGGAACTACTCTCGAACAACCGGAGGAGGTTGCTTGATGACCAATGACGTCCTGGCCGCGGGCGCCCCACCAGCCGTTGAAACTGCGCGGCGGCTGCTGCTGATCTGGCAGGACCCTGATTCTCGGCGGCTCATCCGGGTCGGTGAACTGGATGAGCTCGTCGATGGACACTTCGCGTTCCGGTACCTGCGAGAAGCCCGGGAGCCGGGCTTCTCGCCGCTCGTTCAGTTTCCGGACCTCGATCAGCTCTACTGGTCGTCACGCCTTCCGTCCTTTTTCGCAAATCGGGTGATGTCCCGATCACGCGGACGGTACGGAGAGTTCCGACACTGGATTGGGCTGGAGGAGGATGGCGCCGACACACCCTTCGAAGTGCTGATTCGCACTGGGGGACCCCGCGCCACTGACACTTTCCACGTGGTCGACGACCTCTCCCGCAGCGACGACGGACGGGTCATCAGTCGCTTCCTCGCCTCCGGCGTGCGACACATTCAGGGCGCGCACAGCAGGCTCGCCTCCCTGAATGAAGGTCAGGAATTGTGCCTGCGGGATGAGCCGGACAACTGCGTGAATGCGCGAGCAATCCTCATCGACGTGCGCGACGGAGAGCCCGTCGGATATGTGCCCGATTGGCTAGTCGAAGACCTGCATTCACTTCGTGCGCTTGCGACCGATTTTCGAGTGCGGGTCGAGCGAGTAAATCCCGATGCGCCTTCGCACCTGCAACTCTTGTGCAGGATCGAGGCGGCGGTCCCTGTCCGCGCGAGTTGACCTCAATCGGTGCTGCCCAACTGCTCCGGGGCCGGCTCGCCGATGCACTTGCAGTGCAACACGTCCTTCAGCTTCGGGCCGGGCCGACTTCCATCAGGCACGGCGAGAATGGCTCTTCGCTAGATCGGGTGGGCTACGTAGGGTGACGGGTTGGGGAGTTTTCCCGCGATGAGGTAAATGATGGTGATCATCTTGGTTTTGCTGCGGTA
>Ga0208716_1000042_pt1 | contig 41118 bp, 40 predicted proteins | sample NGESurdeep092012_8_FD_184482 | JGI IMG/M metagenome (GOLD analysis project Ga0208716, IMG submission 184482) | Arctic peat soil microbial communities from Barrow, Alaska - NGEE Surface sample 415-3 deep-092012 (SPAdes) | ecosystem: Environmental > Terrestrial > Soil > Wetlands > Peat ...
GACCGTGAAGTCGGAGCCCATCTTCCTTTTTATAGACGAAATCGTGTGATCTGGATTAGTAATCGCCTGCCTTTTTGCAATCTCGCCTACAACTCGTTCATTCTTCACGAAAGCTACTATGGAGGGCGTCGTTCGATTTCCTTCTGCGTTTGGAATTACTACAGGTTCTCCCCCTTCCATGACTGCGACGACAGAGTTAGTCGTTCCTAAATCTATGCCTATTACCTTGCTCATCTGTCCACCTTATTTGTGCTTTTGTTAACCTTCACTTTGGAAGGCCGAATCACTTTTTCATGAAGCTTATAGCCCTTTTGGATCTCCTCAGTTATCACGTTATCTGGCAGGTTAGTATCACCTTCAGTCATAATCGCTTCGTGCAAATGCGGATCAAACGACTCTCCGACCGACTTTATGCTCATGACGCCGCTCTTGCCAAGAATATCGCATAGCTGTTTGTGTATCAATTCGATTCCTTCAGAAATGCCTTGGTTGCTTTCAGTCCGCAGTGCCTGAACGGCTCGTTCAAGGTTGTCAGAGATAACAAGCAATTCCTTAATCAGTTCAACAGATGCGTACTTTGAGAGATGCTCGCCTTGTGTCTTAGTTCGCCGCTTAAAGTTTTCAAAGTCAGCCTGAAGCCTTTGTAGGCGCGAGAAGTATTCTTCATTCTGTTTTTTGACGCTGTCAAGTTCCGTTAAAAGAGCTGTTTCTTCAGCGGGGATTTCAACTTCTATAAGCTCTTGATCATCATCTTGTGGAATCGGCGATACCCCCTCCAGAAAAAGACTGTATTTTTTTATATGTTTGCACTTCTATATAAAAGCTTTTAAGACAGCTAAATTGAAAAAGATCGAGGCTGTGCGCTTTTTTCAGTTCTACTTTCACATCTAGTCGTTCTGGTTAGTTGCTCCAATTCTGCTACGTCCTACCTCTAAACCGTAAAACTCACTTCAAAATTTCATCGCAGGATTGCGTTGACGGAACTTCTAGCGCCTTAAACAATATTGCTATAATTGTCGATATCCTTTCTGATTGTCGTTGCCGATTCAACGGTGCAGTGTACTCCAATGATTTTTCCCGCCTCGACGAGAATTCCATGCCCAAAACGACAGTTCTCTCCAATTATGGCGCCCAAGTTCATTACGTGGTGGAGCTCTCCATCGAGAAACGGCATTGCAATCTTTGTTTGCTCGGTAATGAAATGCGAACCGATCATCGTATTTTTACCTATGATCGAGTTTGCGACAAGCGAATGAGAGCCTAGCCGCACATCATTCATTATCAAAGAGTTACGCACTTCAGTAAAAGAGTCAATCGTAACGCCGTTGCCAATGCTCGTTGACGGTAAAATGGTGACATTAGGTCCAATCTCAACATCTCTGCCTATCACAACTGGTCCAAGAACGTAAGATCCTGATCTTATGATTGAATTCTCTCCTACGATAACGCTACCTCGCACTTTCGCATCGTCTTCTACCTGGCCATTCTGTTGCGAGGACACATCTTTGATGGAAGAAAGCACCGCAGCATTTGCAGTGAGTAGATCCCACGGATAGCTCGCGTCGATCCACATAGATGTCGTATGAACCCCAGTAACATCGTAATGCTTCTCAATCATCCGCTGAATGGTGTCTGTGATCTCATATTCTCCTCTTGGGGATATCTTGGTGTAGGGAATTTCGTTAAATGCTGCCGGCGCGAAAACATAGATCCCTGTGTTTACATAATGGCTTATATCTGTGCCAGGTTTTTCGACTATTTGCGTTACGCGGTTTCCTTCTGTTGTCACGACTCCATAACCCTTGACGTTTTCTTTGACAGTCAAAAGCAGCGTTACGTCGCCGGACGCATTTCCCAAGACCTCTTCAATGGCCTCCGGACTGGTTAAGTTATCACCATTAAGAACTAAGAATTTATCTTCGATTGAATCTTCAGCTAGCTTAATAGCATGAGCCGTTCCGAGCTGTTGTGGCTGCTCAACATATGTTATTTCTACGCCGAATTTCTTCCCACCTTCGAAGTAATTCATTACTTTTTCTTTCTTGTAACCTACTACAAGACTTATGTCGGTAACACCGCTCCGAGCAAGAGAGTCAATCACATATTCAAGGATAGGACGGTTAGCTACAGGCACCATTGCTTTGGGTTGAGTCAATGTAAATGGCCTTAAACGCGTTCCTTCGCCTGCAGCTAAGACAATAGCTTTCACTGTACCCCTTCGCACATCTATACGGAAAATAACTATATAGCCGTTACTTATCATGCTGATTGGCGCAGAAGCTGAAGTCTTTGTTGTTGTAGGAATGCTAACGCTGCAGACGTGGTCAGTTATGAAAGGAGAGCAATGCAAGAACCTTGATGAGCTTACAAGAGCTGTCGTAGAAAACGCCATTTTCCCTGATAACGAAATGTTAGGCAAGCGCAAAGAGTTTGCCAAACACATCGAAGCGTTTCACAACGATTCCCAAGTCCCGCTCTGCATAGACTATGGTGGAATCGTCGTGATGACTGCCCACCAACCGAATTTCTTACCGTACAGTGGAGTTGTACGAAAGGCAGTACTAATGCACGCTGTGGCAGAAAATTTGCGAGAGAGGCTTAACTGTCCTGTTGCGGAGTTATTCTGCTTTGCTGACCAAGACTTCGCGGATGAAAGATGGTTCCGAGAAGCGCAACTCCCGAGCGTTAGAAACAAAGACGGAACTCTCAGCCTCCATTTGTCAGTCGCTGACATTTACAATAACAAGATCCTCCGTGCTGTTCCGAAACCTGAAAATGACGAAATTGAAAAGATAAAAAATGAGATTCAGCGGTGGGTGTCTGAATCAAAAGAATCAATATTAAAAAGCTCGAAGCGATTGGGGTTATATACCCCCGACGTTTGCTTCGAGACAAGATCTGTCTTCGAACTTATTGATCGCGCTGGAGAGCGAAGCACAAACGCGGCTGATTTTAACGCTTTTTTTTTAGCGTACCTTATTGAACAGTCAGGTTACAAAACTGCTTTCGCACGCTTTTCTGAATGTCAACAGGTATTCCGTGATGAAATCGCTTTTATGTTAGAAAACGTCGATCAATACGCAACATTGATGGCTGGATCACAGAAAAAACCCACCCCAATACCCCATATCCCGATCTGGTACCATTGCCCTTGTGACGGAAAAGCAGACGTTGAGGCAATGTCAACTCACGACTCCGGGCTCGTCACTAGGTGTCGTGCGTGTAACGCGACCTCCGAGTTTAAAGGTAACTTGCGCTCAGTATTGCAGCAGATGTTGCCAAACGTGTCGCTGCGAGCAGAGGCCATGCTCATCGCTTTCAGCGGCATCGGTATTACATTCTATGTTGGGGGCAAGGGAGGTGCCGAATATCTCCGTAGAGCCGCAAAGATCGCCGAAGCCCTTGGCGTACGTTTTCCAGTAGTCTCAACGTGGAGGCCCAAAGATGTTTACGCAGGCATCGGCCAGTTGGATGCAATGCTCGAACTGTTGAGGATTAAGGCTCAATACAATCTTGTTCAGAACAACGAGAAGTGCGACGTAGCAATTCTGCAGCGCGAGTTGGATGACATGTTAGCGGACATAGACGGGGGGATCTGCGCGCTCGACAATCTCAAAAGTGCCACTGCAAATAGGAAAGTTGATGGGTTTAAAGAGAAAATAGGTTTCATTGTTAATATGCAAACTCAGTTGAAGACGCAATTTGAGAGGAATAAACTCGCAAGAGATCGTTCAATTGCGGCCAATACAAAAAAAACACTCAATATAATCCCCTCTATCATCGATTATGCAGTCAACATCGGCGTGCAATCGACGGCCGCACAATGGTTGACTGCACTGGAACAAAACACGCTTTTTGACGAGACGTTGCTATTGAAGACCAACACTGCAATGGACGCGTTGTTCGACATGACAAGACAATTATGCGTCGGTGATTTGTTTGAATAAAACAGTGCTAGCGATCGGAGCTCATCCTGATGATTGTGAATTAGGCTGCTATGCCACGTTAGCCTATCACAAAAACAAAGGCGACTCAGTTCACCTCCTAGTGCTCTCAAAAGGTGAGGCAGGGGGACCAAGTGAAAAAAGAGTCTTAGAGAGCAAAGAAGCATCCCGAGTACTTGGTGCCGACAGTATCACTATCGGGGGGCTGAGAGATCGGATGATTACAACTGATTATCAGACAATCGAGCTTATTCAGGCAAAGATGGAGGAATTGCAGCCCGACAGGATATACACTCATAGCCCGCACGACAATCATCAAGATCATCGAAACGCTGCGCTTGCAACTATGACGCTTTATCGGCACGTTGACGATATATTTCTGTATGAGTCCCCGAGCGTGTCGCTTGAGTTTACCCCACGGGTTTTTGTCAATATCACGAAATTCTTCCATGTCAAAATCGCTGCTTTGAAACTCCACGAAACGCAGAATGACAAATACTATGTTAGAACAGAAGCGATCGCCGGTCTTGCTCAGTATCGAGCTTTTCAGGCTGGAATGCTAGCTATGCATAATCACAGCAAAGCCGAAGCTTTCGATCTAGCAAAACTAACTCTATAACCATCTGCCCCCTAACCAATAAAGAGGGCTAAGCACCTTTTCGAGGTTTAACCACCTTACGCCTGTCTTTGACCGCCAAGCCCGCTGCTCTTAATGCCCATACAATTAAGAAAAAGATGGTTACGAGGGTAAGGGCGGCTAGCAGGCTGTAAGCGGTGATTCCGCCGGTGAGATTTATCAGAGATTGAGTGTAGCCCATGAGAAGCCCAAGCGTAACTAAAATTGTAATGCTTAATCCGATAGATATTGCCAGCCGCTCGGTCACTTCCAGTTGATTTAATCTTGGAAAAAATGCGAGCGACATAGCGAACCCGGGAACTACAAGGACAGCAATGAAAGCAAGGGCAATTTGTATGATGCTCGACATGACTCCTCCAAACTCATATACTTCAGATAAACGTGGAACCCTCGGACATGCTTTACGCAAATAGAGGCTGAACGAACCTAAACTTTTTCTTCTAAAAATGAAGCGGAAAAATCAATCTTTCTAGCTCATAAAACGATTTAACTTTTCAAGACCATCAGCGAGTTTAGTTTCTGGCTCATAGTTAATGAGCTTCTTTGCTAAGCTGATATCTGCCAGAGATCGCCTCCCATCGCCAACCCGCGGCGTTACATGTACGATACGTGCATCCGAGGGCAAAATCTCTTTAATTTTTTCAGCGAGGTCGTTTATGGACGTTTCTACCCCACTTCCGACGTTAATGGCAGTATTTGTAGCTTTACTTTTTGCCGCTAGCAGATTTGCCCTGGCGACGTCCTTCACATAGACGAAATCACGAGTCTGCTTACCGTCTCCAAATATCTGGATTTGGGCATTTGATCTCGCATCATAGAAAAACTTACTTATCACACCAGAGTATGCGTTTTCGGGTCGCTGATACGGCCCATAGACATTGAAATATCTCAACGAAATCTCGTCAATGCCGTACAAGCTATGATAGGCGGCCAGATACAGCTCGCCGGAATATTTACTAGCTGCGTATTGCGAAATGGGCCGGATCGGTTGCATCTCGTTAATAGGAAAAACATCTGCATTTCCATAAACAGCAGCGCTCGATGAATAAATTATCTTAGATATATCATTCTTCCGAGCAGCTTCACACACAGAGAGAGTCCCTAAAATGTTATTTTCCAAATCTACAAATGGCTCTCGCGTGCTAGCAACGACATCTATTTGCGCAGCAGTGTGGAAGACTACATCTACGTCTTTGAGTGCCTCAAAGGTTGTTTCAGCGTCTCGAATGTCACCTTTTATAAAATGAACATTAGGCAATCGAACCACTCGTGCTACACTACTAAGATTGTCCAAAACCCGTACTTCTGAGAACTCGTTTGAAAGCAATCCAACGAGTTGATTGCCGATAAATCCGTATCCGCCTGTAACTAGCCCAATCATATCACGAAAACACAAGACAAGTTCATTCCCGTCGGCTAATATTTAAAAGCATCGTCAGGCTTAAAGTGGCTTTCTTTAGGATGAGGTCCGTTTAGTTTTGGGCCGTCTGAGGGTTCCCCATTTATAAGGATACTCCGTCGCAAGCTTCTTGTTTTGACACAATGGAGCGGCTTTGTCTGGGCACGAAGTTAGGCAGTCTCCGTTACAAATTGGCGTGAAATGCCCGCGCTCGTCCCTCACAGTTAATTTACCGAGCGTTGTGCATTGCGTTGGCCGGAATAAGGCAGGGTCATACTGCTCCAAACATATTGACAGGGTCATTTCGTACTTCCCACAAAGCGATTCAACTTGCCTATATAACTTTAAGCGATCCACAAAATTGAGTGAGTGGTTCCCATCTTTGAGCGCATATTTGGCTTGTATTTGAGTAACCAAATCTGAGAATGGGCTATTCTCTATCCTAGAGGTTAGTCTTTCAAAAACCCGCGCGTTGAATTTGCCCGTCGATATAGTCACATCCCTAATTCCTACCGAATTTAACCTCTCAAAAAGCTCGGTCAGTTCGTCGTGATTATCTGTAAACCCAGAGATGATCGGATCGACTCTTGCCACCACATCTACACCTGCGTCTAAGAGCTGCTCGATGGCTCTAAACCTTCTGAAGGCAGATGGTGCCTTGCTTAACACGTGCAGTTTCTTCTCATTAATGCTCTCACACGTTAACGAAACGCGAAGTCGTTTGTAGTCGGCCCAATTGGTGTCAAGAATTTTAAGCACGAGGTCTGACTTGGTGACGATGGTGAAGTAGACATTGTGTTTAACAGCAACGCTCATGGAGCGTAAAGCAGTATTACATACAAGGTCAAGTGGTTGGAAAGGATCCGTAACTGCACAAAAATAGAGCGGGGGGCAGATCGCCACGCTACTTAGCTCAGCATCAAGCAATTCCGGCGTGTTTTCATATACTTCGATCGAGCGCCCAGAACCAGACCACGGGTAACCTTTGGCGTAGCAATAAACGCAGTCAAAAATACAATTTCCGCTTTTCGTTACGTTCACAATTGCTGCGTGCGGACATTTCCTTTGATTGGCACGATACGGGAAATCATGGATAAGTCTGCTGCGTCGCTCTATTGGGACTGCTGTAAACATGCTGCTGTCTTTGTTATGTTTATGTATCCAACCCTCAATAATAAACAATATTCTCAAAGCGCGAGCTTACGATTTTTTTTGGTTGTTCTAGGTCTACAATCAGACAATCGAAAAGTTGAAGGCAATAACTAGTTAAAGACCATATATATGTGACTCTCTGCAGCTGCCTGATGTTAAAATACTCGAGCAACGATTAAATGAACTGGCTAGAGAAATTTTTTTACAGATTAAATATCGGTTTATTCCGAATTTCCACGGGTAATGCGCGAGTATACTTAGCACGAAGACTAGGAGTGCGGATTGGCAGCAACTGTCAACTCTATTATTGCAACTTAAGCACCGAACCGTATCTGATCTCGATAGGCAACAACTGTAAAATTACGTATGGGGTAACCTTCATGACCCACGACGGCGCGAAGTGGGTTTTGGAGCAAAATCACGATTTCGAAGGCACCAAGTTTGGCCCTATTACTATCCGCGATAACTCCTTCATCGGCGTAAACTCAATAATAATGCCCAATGTGGCGATTGGCCCAAACAGTGTCGTCGGGGCTGGATCCGTCGTCACCAAAGATGTGCCTCCAAATACGGTGTACGCGGGGAACCCTGCAAGATTTATTTGCAGTTATGAAGAATACTTAGAAAAATGTCGACTCAAAAACACCGGCACCATCCCTCGAGAAAACATGAAAGATATTTTGACTAAGATGTTTGAAAAAGAACTCGAACAATGAGTTGAGTCCAGAGATTAGGCGCTTAAGATTTGAGGCCACGCAGATTAAAAAACGGAGATATGAAGTTGTTATATATATCGCGGAGCTACCTTGTCACTGCTGAGCAAATTTTACTTTCTGCAAGCTATGCTGAACTTTATTATCGCATCAATATAACTTAGAGAGGTCCCCTTACTCGCGACAAACTATTGAATCGGGCCACACTCGCAGACTGCTTATCAAAGTGCGCGCCAACTTGTTGTATACTGTCTGCGTACTAGAAACGTTGGATTCGTGACCTCGGTAAGAGCTAGGCAAACGCTACGGCACTTGGGCTGACGCTAAACATAATCCAAGCCACGTAAAATTTCCTCTATTTCTGCACGAGTGATAAAAATTGGCTCTTTAGGCGTGTAAGGCTTGATGTCTCCGCAAGCTGCTAAATCGCTGTAATGCTTCCGGACGTGTGACAGCTTCTCCATCTCTGGCGCGACTATGAGCATGTCCTCTGTTTCGTAAGCGCGCATCTGCTCGCTCTCTGTCATGAGCTCTTCTCGGAGTTTTTCTCCGGGCTTAACGCCGATGATTTTGGTGCTAACAGCACCGGGCTTATTTCCGTACTTAGGTGCTAATACTTCTATCATAACGCTGGCCACGTCTGTAATCCTCATCACCTTCATTTTAAAGATGAATACTTCCCCCCCTCGAGCGATTTCACACGCGTGCAAAATCAGCTTAAGGGCATTGGGCATAAGGATTCTAGGCCGTACCATCTCCTGGTGTGTGATTGTAACCGGCCCCCCAGTTTCAATCTGTCGTCGGAACAACGGGAATATGGACCCGCGCGAGCCGAGCACGTTGCCGAATCTAACGCTGGCAAAAACTGTTCCCGTTGTCGTACAGTTTGCAATCGCCATTAGGCGTTCTGTGAAGAGTTTAGAGGCACCATATACCGTGGTTGGCTTGACAGATTTGCCCGAGCTCGGAAACATGGCTTTCTTAACATTTTGTCGTAAACAGACCTCGATCAGGTTCTGGGTCCCGATGATGTTCGTTTTGACTGCTTCGTAAGGATTATCCTCGCACATCGGCACATTCTTAAGCGCCGCAAGATGGAAGACGTAATCAACTCCTTCAAAAAGAGGGTCAATCCGTTCCTTATCCCGTATATCAGCCACAAAAAACGACACTTTTTTCGATTTGCGCTCTTGCTCAAGATCATAAAGCGCGCCTTCGTTGTTATCTAAAAGCACTAAAGCACGAGGGTTACCATTTAATAAAGCTCGAACAAGCTGCTGCCCTACTGAGCCGGTTCCGCCTGTCAACAATATAGTCTTATTGGCATAGAACGAGGATGTAGAGGTATCCATGTTCTTCTTAAAACTTGAGAAGCTATTTTGTGTGTCTCAATATTACTCTTATACCTTTCTTCCGATTGTGTCGTTACCGCCTTAAGCTTAAATCCCAGCAGTTGTCGTTCTACCTAAGAGCTCTTAATCAGCATAACGCGAAAGGATCAAGTAGATCGTGTAAAGTCCTACTACCATCATGCGCTTTCCAGCTGGCTAGGGCGTTTAGATCATAAGTCTAAGTAATATTTTTAGATCTCGACGCTTCTGAGACGAAAGAGCGTCATCCTCATTCTTAGTTACCGCTCAGAAGCTCTTCAAACAGGGCCTTTTCTTTCGCTTCGCAAAGTTTGTTTGAGTATTTTTTAAGTGCAACTGATCTACACATTTGTGGAAACTCTTTTTTCTCCAAGGCCTTCATAATCTTCTCCGCAATGTCACTCGGATCATCAGACGCAAGGTATCCGGTAACGCCGTCCTCGATCGTATCTCTTATTCCAAAAACGTCCGTACCGACGGCAGGCGTTCCACAAGACATCGCCTCGATCAGAACTCTTGGCTGACCTTCAATTGAACTAGTCATCACTATCAAATCTGCCATATTCATAAACTTCGGCACCTCAGAGTAGGGCACGGCGCCGGTAAAGAGAACCCTATCAGCAACCCCAAACGATTCTGCCATTTCTTTGAGTTCATTTTCAAGAGAGCCTGTACCAACGATAAACAGTTTACATTTCTCATCAAGCTGCTGAACGGCCTTTAGTAGTAAATCAAGCCTTTTTACCGGATGCAACCTCCCAACAAAGATAAGGATTTTTTCATCCCGAATGCCGAATCTTTTTTTAAGCTCTGTGACGTCAATTCCAGGCCGAAAAACGTCTTCATCAAAACTCAATGGAATAATAACTACTCGCCTAGCGCCTCTTTGATGAAGCTCATTTTTAAGAGATGCATTGCGTGTGACCACCACGTCAGCATTTTTGATGACATAGTTTTCGATCAAGCTAGCTAAGGTTCCTAAGGCTCTTCCTTTGTTTACATGCGTAACTTGATATGCCCAGTTATATTCATAAAAAACTACTGACGGCTTTTCTTTAAGTTTAGCTGCCAAGACTGCCCCGGGACAGGCAGCGCTAAAGCCTCTTACAAGGGACCTTCCCCTCAATCGCTTGGCAATCTTGAAAGCACTCAAGATGGTATAGGAAAGGTGCCAAAGGCCAAATCTGTGAAAAAGCGCCGAGGGAACATGTTCGATTGCTGATGCCAATTCAAACCTGCGAGTGTCCCCAGTAAATAAAAAAAGATCGCACAAACCTTCGTATCGCAGCAAACTATCCTTAAGAAGCTGAATCGCACTGCCGTCTGTATTCACGCTATCAACTAATCGAACATCAAATGAAGTTACAAAAAGCAGCCTACAGCTGTCTTGAGTCATCCGATTGGTAATAGCAGATGGACGTTAATAATCTTTTAGATACACTAACAGAAGTATATTTAACAAGAGTGGGCTGAATAATTGACCGATATGGCCAACACTGTCTCGAGATTTGCAGCTGCTTTCCAAAAAGCGCGAGACTTGCTTTCTCTTCACTTTATCCGCGGCATCGTGCGCGGGCTCTCTGTTTTGGGAGCTGGGTATGCGCTGGCGAAAATCATCTCGCTTGCAGAGGAACTTTTCATTGGCCGCTACCTTGGGGTCGAAGTTTATGGGACATATCTCATCATTCTTGCTATAGCTGCCATTTTAAACGCAGTGATGATGCTTGGGATTCCGAAAGCAGTCGTGAAGCTCGTCGCCGAACGAAATGAACGCATTGTTGACGTGCCGACAAATGCATTTTTGATGGCTTTTTTTCTCGCGGTTGTGACGTCTGTGCCCGTAATCATCATCGGGTATTCGGACAGCTCTTTAGCGTTACTAGGAATTACTCGGTATGAGCTGGTTTTTGGCTATATCATAGCAGTTCTTCTCACACTATACGCCGTCACACAATCCTTCAAGCTAGCACTATATAAGATTAGGTTTGTTGTCGTCGCAGACGTTCTGTATTGGAGCGTTGCGCTCATCTTTTTCGTAATTTTTCGTGACTTATCGCTGGGCTTGATTGGCATATGTGTTGGCTCTTTGCTCGGCTCTCTCATCCTCATTTACCGGGTACCAGTCAGTTTCGCACGCATCTCGATTCCAGGGATTAAATCACTCATCCCACTTAGTATGTACCTAGGTGCGGACAGCGTACTTGGTATTTCAGCGCAACAGATTAGCTTTCTCTATCTGAACATAATAGCAACAGCTTACGCTGTCGGAGTCTTTGGCGCACACTACCGATCAAGCGTATTTCTGATCGTGCCCCTCGTAACTGTACTCTCGATGGCCCTTTATCCGCGCTTCTGCTCAATTGACCAGAGCTTACGACCACGCGTTGGGAGATATCTTGCCTATGGTGGCATTCCAATTTTTATCGCGGCGTTTGTTCTATCGTTTATAAGTGGCTGGTTCTTCCTGCAAATTTTTAGAGTTTCACTAATCTTACCACTTCTGCTTGTTCTCGCAATTTATTCAGGGCTCTTCGTCTACAACAGAATCTGGGACAAATTAGTAACAGCGTGTGAGGGCGCAAAGATGGTCGGCTGGGGAATCGCATTTGGGACTTTAACGTTCTTGTCAGTTATGCTTTTACTCACCCCGTACGTAGGCGGTATGCTCGCAATCGCCACCGGGATGGTCGCCAACGAGATCGTATATGCGGTCTTGCTGCTCAGCTGGTTCAAGCTTCGCGTCGCGACATCGGGAACCACAAACTATAAGTGACTCGCGCATAGCGATTCAATAGGAAAGCTTGATCATACATTATTCGAGGTAGTCTACTTCTAATGCGAGCGCGATACGAGCAGAATCAAGATTATTCTAGCTTAAAATCTTCACAGTCCCCATCAGCGCAACATAGTCAGACGGGTGCGTCCGCCTCTTCGAGAAAGTTAGGCAAGAAAGTCTCAGTCGGCATTATGCTGACGACTCTCGCCGTCCTCCTTATCACGGTAGGTTACGCCGGATATTGGAATGGCGGTACCGATTTAATCGATCACGATACTTCAACGTACATCGCGCTCGCAAAATATATCCAACAGAACGGCGCTCTAAGCGCTACCAATCCAAACGCAGCGCCCGGTGACGTCTGGTACAACGGCCAACCGCCTGGCCTTCCGATCATTTTCAGTGCAGTTGCCACGCTTGGCGGCGTCAATATCAACTTAAATTCTGATCTACTCCTATTGCTACAGGGATTTTCCGCTTTCATATTAGTTTCCTTCGTCCTCACTACTTTTGTAGTTGTAAAGAAGATAACCGGCGACACGCGAATAGCCGCGTTGGCATCATTTTTTTCAGCAACTTTTAGCCCGAACCCGGCCATATTAGGACCCCAGTATATCGTGCCGTCAAGCTTCGGACTCATTCTAATGTACCTCGCGACGTACTACCTTTACAGTACAATCAATGATGATGCGGGAAAGTCTCTCTTGAGCTCAAAATATACGTTGTTAGGCGCTTTCACCGTGACTACACTCATCTTTACTCACAGGTTTTCCACTACTACGTTTTACTATATTTTCACCGTATTCATCATATTATACGTGTTGATTAATCTCGGCACCCGGATGCATTTGAAACAGATCAGCGCTATGATTGTGCTTCCAGTCATAATAAGCGCCCCGTGGTGGCTCTCCATGTATAACCAGTATCAAACCCTTCCTTGGAGCATTCCAGAAGTCTTAACGTTATCAGCAGGGATGTTGGGACTCAGCGCAGTCGGCTTGCTCTTTAGCGGAAGCGCCGATACGAGATCGGCACATAAACGCCGCGATAGACTGTTTGCTGTTATCGGTCATTCGACAAAAAACGTGTTGAATTTGATCATTATTTTAGTGTTAGTCGCGATTGCAGGAGTTATTGCTATTTCTCTTGTATTTTCGGCTCAGACAGCATTTTCGCTAGCTTTCATGATTTCAAGTCTAGGCCTCATTCCAATTCTTGGCCTTCTTGTCTACAAAACGTCGCTCTGGGATCGCCCTGAGACTAATCTGCGGAACATGCTTGTCTCAAGCTGGCTGCTCGTTGCCTTGGTACCTACTATAATAGGGGTAATTGGGATAGCGGCCCCTAATTTGCCGTGGCTCGTTCAACGTGTCATACCATACGCGCTAAAAAATGCAGACGGGGTGCGCTCGATACTTTATCTCGTGCTCCCTTTGTCCATACTCGCCTCGCTCCTGGTTTTCAGGTTGGCATATGAGCCACAGCCCCGCGTTCAAGGCTTGCGCCGGAGGGGGGACAGAAGGGCCTTGCGTTCGATTCTTATAATCGTTTTTGTGGTTATTTCGGTGCTCTCCCCCGTGTTTCACATCGCCACCACCACTGCCCTCGCTTCTCATTCTCAAGATCCAAAGCTCACTAACAATGAAATGGTTGCGCTGCAGTGGCTTAACAATCATACGTCGTCAAATGACGGAGTTTTGTCAGATCCAACTTTCCTGCAATACGTCAACACCTTCACTAACGCGCGAGCGGTATTGTCCACCGATTCTGAAAATTCGTACGTCGTCACCCATCAGCTATCGCAGCTCACCGACCTCGCCAACTTTATGAACGGCTCTACAAATTCCGCCACTAAGCTGCTTATTGCGAAAAAAATGAACATAAACTACTTCGTTTATGATCGTGTAAAGGCAAAATACTCGAGCGACCTTTGGAAATTTCCATTGCCAGACTTTGTTCCTGATACCGGAATTATGACGGAAGTCTTCAAAAACAGCGACGTCGTTGTGTACAAAATGGACCAAAGCAAGCTCTCCTTAACGCCAACACAATATGCGTCGATTAGCAAGGCCGTGATAAACGGCGATTCGGCAGTTGTCTATATAACGAATCACGCGAGCGACCCAATAAGCTTGCACATCGCATGGCAAGACAGGTACAAACCGGTCACCCTAAACGGCGGGGAAACAAAGCCAGTGACCATAGACCTGCCAAAAAGCAGCGGGTCGAGCAGATTCGGATTTATACCCACATTAGGCTCAACAAGCACGTTGTACGTGAGTTTGTGGATGGATCCACCCTCCGGTAGTAGTAACTCAACGACAGACGCGAGATATATTTACCCCGTCGATGCGATCAATATCAATTCACAACAGCTAGTATAGCTGCGGTTTAGAAGACGCGTAGGGATTGTCAACTACAGTATTTTTTTTATAAGATCCCTATAATTACGCGACTAACTCCGCTAACCGAAGACTATTGTAAAGGGTATTCTGAGCACCTACAACATCGTGGGAGTCCCGCACTCTTTTTTCTTGCTGATGCCCCGCCAAAGGTTCACAAAGTTGACAGCACTGCGAGCACTATGGCAGCGGCGCAAGATATACCGCAAAACACCCACATCAGTTTGACCAGTCCTGGCTCTTTCGTGGATCTACGGCTTAAGATGAAATCAGACAAGTTCTTTCGAACAGAATATGATTTCGATGGGATCAAGTACCCATCGTCCGTAACTTGGGTGGCTGTATATAGGTGACTTTCTGTAACCTTTCCAACAGAGAGCAGCACCATTGCATAGTTGATGATGTAAGGCAAAGCTGCGATAACAGCGAAAACTTCGATTTTTAGCGCTATTGCGCCGACGGCGATAGCGCTACCTACGCAGAGCGTTCCTATATCGCCTGTGAATATGCGGGCAGGATACTTGTTATACGGAAAAAAACCTAGAAGTGCTCCGAGTAGCGCCGCCAATATTATTAGCCCTGCTATGTCACTAGTCGGCGATAACATAACCCCGCCGACGATTATTAGAGAAGAAGTCAGTATAGCGCCGCACCCGATCTCCATTCCATTGAATCCAGCAAAGGTGTTTACAGCATTAGCTCCAGCGGTAACGGCAAAGGGTACAAGAGGAATCCATGCGAGCCCAAGCCATAGGGCCCCCGCCAAAGGTATGAAAAGATAAGGATCACGCCCAGCAGCTAATATGAGCGGAATGCCAGCGAAATAACCGAGGAGGGGCTTTTCCCAAGCACCGAGGTGCATTATATCATCTAGGGCCCCCACCATTGCTGATAGGGTCACCACTAACAGCGAGATCAATATCAGGTCTACACTTATGCCCAAAAAAGTAGCAACGACTAACGATGTGGCAAACCCCGCGTAAATTGCAAAACCACCCATTTCCGAGATCTGAGGCTTATCAACTTTGTGAACGTCGATGCCAGATACGCCCGCAGATTTCATTCTCGAGATGAGAGGCGGCGCTGCAGCAAATGCGACAACAAATGAAAGAAGAATAGAGATTATAAGTAAAAATAGCGTATAGCTATCGATCATCTAGAATGTCACTTTATTCAAGGTTCTTAAGTCTTCTTAGTTGGTCCAAATGTGCGCACTACCTGAGCACGCGTAGTGTCTAGGGTGATGGCTCCTGTCTCGTCGAACATAGCCTGCACCGTACCTTCTGCTTGAGATGCAGCGAGCGTGCGCATACCCATAAAACCCTCCGAAAAACACGTAAGGTGGGTATAAAAGCCCGTTTTTGCCACTTGCGGAGAGATCGTGAGGTTCCCTTCTTCAAAAAGCTGAATGACCTTGGAAACTATTCGTTCTGACGATTTTCCGTCGTAAAGAGAGTCATCTATCATTTTTCCTGACGCTGTCGATCGTATGGCGTCAGTCAAGACACCAGGATCCGGACTCTTGCCTACTAACCTGTTCCATCCGTTTTCGATAGTTTCTATGTAGTAGGTGCTATCAGACAGCGTGATACACGGAGTTTGCAAAACCGCGCTTTCCTTCTGAGGCCCCCCAGAATCGGTGATTAATACATTGCAGTCCATCATTAGTCGTAAAAAATCTGTGTAAGGAAGAGGATTGATCAGATGGATATGCTCAGAGGACTCCAGTTTGTCCATCAGACCATACTTGATGAGATGGTTTCGCGTGTTTGGATGCAAGAGCATGATGACGCTATAATCATCGAGATTGACCGCAACTTTCACGATTCGTCCTAGTGCCTCAGGGTTTCCAATGTTCCACGGCAGCCGCACGGCGAATGCTGCAAGCGGCCTTTCGCCTTCGCGATATACATTAAAAGAGTGCGCCTTCAATGCTCTTGGCTTGTAGTCAAGGAGCGAATCTATTAGAGGATCTCCTAAATAGTGGATGAAATCAGGATCATAGCACTCTTCGAGCAAATTCAGATACGCCGTGTTACATACGGGAAAGAATAGCGTCGAGCACATTTCGATTACCTTTCTTCTTACATCACTATGCAAGTCGCGTAACGAACGGTACCCCGACTCAATATGGCCAACCGGAACGAATCTCATCGAAGACGCGATAGCTGCGCTAAACGAGGAGATGACATTACCTTGAACGAACACGAAATCAGGTCGAGCTTTTTCTAGTATATCGTCGATCTGACTGATCATAGCGGAGATCTGCGTATTGTAACTCATATTCCCAAGCGAGAGGCTATAATCGGGCTCTCTAAGACCCAAATCGATTAGCAGGTCTTCATACATCCCGCGGTCAAAGTGCTGTCCCGTATGAGCGAAAATGAGTTCAGCCTTATCGTTCTTGTCAATCTCCTTAAGAAAAGAAGCCATCCCTATTAGCTCCGCTCGCGTTCCAACAAAAACAGCAATCCGCATAGCTCGTCTCCTTTGAGCTAACAAGCGCCATCGGCTAAATAGCTTATCATCTCGAAGTGAGCGGCACGCATTATCAGTGCGTGGCCCCTTTCCTTTCGATTTGCGAACCTGGCGGATAGACTCCGGCAGCTAGGGCGCCAACGCCGACAATCGATCCGGGACCTATCGACGTTCCGACATTTATCATGCTATTTATGCCTGTGTGTACGTCATCGCCCATAATGACGCCAAGTTTTCGTCGTCCGGTTTGAACTCCGGCGATCTTAATGGGCTTTTCGTTAAAACGGAGGTTAGCTACCAACGTCCCCGCACCGAAATTACATCGCTGCCCGATGACGCTATCGCCGACGTAGGATAGGTGCCCAATTCGACTGTCCTCCATAATTACGCAATTTTTTACTTCAACAGCGTTGCCGATCCTGACTCCGTTTCCTATACACGTAATAGGACGGATACAACAGTTTGGCCCTATTTCGCAGCGTTCTCCTATTATTGCTGGGCCCATGATATAAGCGCCATTTCTGACAATCGAGCCACGTCCGATTTTCACAGCGCCTTCTATAGTTGCAAAGGGCTCAACAATACCTTCGTTTTTGCATTCAAGTGTTTGGAAAAGGAGCTCATTGGCATACAGCAGATCCCAAGGCCTCCCAATGTCTATCCACTGTTCCCTGACGTCAAGATACCGCACTTTATCACCTTGGTCTATCACCAACTGTATCGCGTCGGTAATCTCATACTCGCCTCTTGTAGACTTTGGGATCTGAGCAATAGCATCGAATATCATCGGGTTAAAAGCGTAAATACCTAAATTCGCCAAATCGGAAACCGGTTTACCAGGTTTTTCCGTAATTTTTAAAACAGCATCACCAACTACATCGATTATGCCATAGTTAATAGGCTCTTTCACTCTCTTAGCCGCGATAACAACTGCTGAATCTTTTTGGGTCTCAGCCAGCGATTTCAACGTAAGGGGGTTTACCAGACTGTCGCCGTTGAGAGCGAGAAAGCGCTCATCCACGAGGTCTTTAACCTGGCCAATTGCGCCCGCCGTCCCGCGCTGTTTTTCTTGCGTTACGAACTCAATTTGAGCCCCGTGCTGCGCTTCATGGAAATGAGAGCGAATAAACTCCTCCTTATACCCAGTGACGATTATCACGTGCTTAATGCGTGCTTCGACACACGAGTTCACGATGTGTTCAATTATGGGGATCCCTAGCACCGGTAGCATGACTTTCGGACGGGTGTATGTAAGCGGCCTCATCCGTGTCCCTTCACCTGCACCGAGTATGACCGCTAACATTACATGTGCCTCTTCACTATGGTCATGGCGGTTCTGTAGAGCTCTTTTGCCGCCGACAAGTCTTGCGCTTCAGCAGTTATCCTTAACTTTGGCTCTGTTCCGGATTTTCTCACCAAGAACCAGCCTTCCTCAAAATCAAGCCTCACACCGTCTATAGTCGTCATTTCGACGTAGTTAAGCGAGTGCAGTTCCTGAGCAATCGCCACCATCGGATCTTTGTCACTTTGGTGCTTACAGGATCCTCGCAAAACGTGATACTTAGGAAACCGTGCTATAAGTTCCGAGATCGATTGTTCAGCAGCAATTGAAACGATTCGCGCTGCTGCATAGATGCCATCTGGACAGTATGAAACGCTGGGAAAAATCCAGCTGCCGCTGCTTTCACCTCCGAAGTCCGCCCCCGAACGCTTGACTTCTTCAGCGACATAAACATCACCTACGCGCGTTCGATGGACAGGACAAGGGAGCACGTCATCAACCATGCGTGAGACATCAACAGGACAAACTGCCATATTTTTCGCTTCATTGACGCCAAACAACGCGAACATCTCGTCGCCAGTCACGTAGATCCCACCGCGGTCAATTGCCATCATGCGATCAGCATCACCGTCATGCGCTATGCCGATGTCGGCGTGAAAACTTCGCACCGCTTCCTTGAGAAGGTGTAAGTTGCTTTCGATCGGCTCGGGATTTCTTGCAGGGAAGAACCCATCAAGCTGCGCGTTTAGCGTAATCACGTCACAACCCATTTCTCTGAGCACGTATGGTGTAATAGTTGCCCCTGCTCCTGAGCCGCAGTCAACAACAACTCTACAGCTTACCTTGTTGAAGTGTGCTAACACTTCCCTTTTATGATCATTGATTGCGTTTTCATAAGAAGTTATTCTCCCAATCGCGTCCCAGTTCGCCCGACTTCCTGAATACACAGGACGCAATGGCGCTTCGGTAATTGATGATTCAATGTCTTTTTGCTGCCTGCTATCGAATGACGTTCCATCGGCATTCCATAATTTGATGCCAACATATTCAGAAGGATTGTGTGAAGCAGTGACCATAATCCCACAATCATAATTTCGTGCTGCGTAAGAGAGTGTGGGTGTCGATACGAGGCCAATTCGTGTGACGTCGCACTCACAGGCGGTGAGTCCGGAAATAAGCCCGAACTCAATCATTTCGCTGGCAATTCGAGGATCTCGGCCGATTACGGCAGATTTACACCTTGATCCGACGGCAAGTCCAATACTAACTGCCAGCTCTGAGTTGAGGTCCTTATTAGCTATTCCACGAATTCCCGAAGATCCGAACATGGCAAGCCTCTTGCCCCTTTACGCACCGCAGTTCATCATGCAGCAAATGGCAAAAATTACAGTCAGAATCCTTTTCCCATTGAAATTAAATGTTTTGGTAAAACTATAAATCAAGAGCTATGCTTTCAATATTGCGTGCGTCGATTGACAGAGTATGCAGTATATGAGCGCAACTCGATGTGGGCTTGGTCAAAAACCAGAAACCCTTTGAGGGTGGCCCTGAACTACTTGGTAATACGCATATCTGGCTCCTTGCCTTCACTGAAAATAAAAAACGCAATCTATCGTTCAATAGGCATCAAAGTTGGCAAGAATGTTGCTATCGGTTTAGAAGTCACTTTTGACATCTTTTTTCCTGAATTAATAGAAATCGGAGACAATTCCGTCATCGGATACCACTCTACACTGCTTTGTCACGAGTTCTTAGTAGACAAATGGAAAAAAGGCCCAGTGAGAATCGGCAGAAATGTTTTGATAGGGGCAAATACAACAGTTCTTGCCGGAGTTGTCATTGAAAGTGGTGCTACGGTCTCGGCCTGCTCTCTTGTCAACGGGGACGTAGCCGGAGACGCCCTTGTCGGTGGGGTGCCAGCGAGAGAGATTAGGAGTGAATCCGGGACGTGAGGTTTCGTAGCATAGTGGAAAACACCCCACTCCTGATTGCGATTATTATAATCAACATTGCCGGTTCGCTGGTCGGCCTATTCTACTACTGGGATCAGCTCGTATCTGCGAGCCCCTTTGCCTGGATATTCATACCAGATTGCCCCCTGTATACTTTGTTAGTCGCCGTTGTGCTCGCTGTGTACGCTAGCACAAAGCGTAGCTCCGATCTAATCAACTTCATCACAGCCGTCGGATTGGCAAAATATGGTACTTGGACTGTAATTGTCGTTTTGGGGTTCAGCACGTTCTATTTTTCAGTCGACAGCACCTTGTACACAGTGCTTATTCTCATGCACGTTGCGATGGCAGCTGAATTTATTCTTCCATTGCTCTTGATTCGACAGCTAAAATATCGCTTTACCGCCATTGCACTTGTATGGTTTCTTGCAAACGATTTCTCCGACTACTTCTTAGGCACGCACCCTCCCGTCCCAACAAGCCAAATCTCGCTGATCGCTGCATTTACTTTCCTTCTCACGCCGCTTTTCATAGTATTAGCTTACTGTACAGTTAGATTTTTAAATAATAGCAAAACACATAAAGACCCATAGCGGGGGTTGCCAAGCTAGGTCAAAGGCGCAGGGCTTAGGACTACACAATGTGAGTGAGGGACCCTGTCTCATAGGAGTTCGTGCGTTCAAATCGCACCCCCCGCACTCTTCACGCTACTATCCGTTTCATGATAATCTGCATGCTCGTATAGGTGAAATTAGATACTAACCATTCGGTGAATAGCCAACAGAGCAACAAAACGAGAGCATGGTATGGAAGAAGCTGTTTGCCGGTCGCTTCGCTCGAAATCGATAGTGGCAGTCAGATTCGTCTCGCGCAGAGTGTCATTTCAAGGCAAAAGCATGAGAAGATCGGCGCTCGATTCAATTTTGGTTTCTATGCCGTCTTTGAAAAGACGGACTGTGCCCCCGCTTTCTGAAACTGTTACCGCTATTGCTTGCGTCTCACGTGTCACTGCAAGCGCTGAAATGTGCCGCCCGCCAAATCCTCCGAGCTCGATTGACTTCGTGTTAACATCTAAATATCTGCCCGCCGATATTATCACACCTTTGTCGTCAACTATAAACACGCCATCAATCTGCGCAAACTCTTTAATGGTTTCCCAGTGAGAGCGATTCTTGATGTTACGCGTATCCTCAGAGTGACCTTTATATGGATTTAAGATAAGCTGGTGAGATCTCTTCAACACTTCGTTGGTGTCTCCGATGATGAACGCGGTTCCTACTTTCTTACCTTCTCTTCCCTCTCTTCCCAATTCAAGAGCCAAACGCAGTACGGCTTTTAGCGCGGTTGGATCAACTCGTTCGCCCGTTTTGTCTATTGTCTTCACCGTTGCGAGCTGCTTTACGTCGAACACAACGATCGATGATAGTTGAGATAGACATAGTACCCCAAGAACGAACCCTCCGTCTACTATGTCGTCGATATAAGCAGCTGTTGCTACATCCTTCACAAGAGAAAAATCATTTAACACAGGGGCAACGATGCTAGCGTTGAAGGTTCGGGTGCCGCCTTCGCGCAAAAAGTCTCGCAATTCATCGTTGACGCCGTTAGCAAGCGTAGAGGTTGTGATAAAGGTTGTAGGGACATCAAATGGCACTTCATTGCAGGGCATGTCTGAGATCACAAAAACATGCGTCGCATTGACCATTTTCGCTAAAGCATTAGCAGCCGTGGTTATTGCTGTGAAAATTTGATCCATAGAGTCCTAAGCTTCAGATATGTTGCTGTTCCCCATGCATACTCTTTCTCTTGACTTAAAAAACTGCCTCAGCTGGATTTAAAGGGCGCTGGTTGTGATCTATTTATATTTGTTTTGTGAAATGGCAAGAGATGAAATATTTTAATGCAGATTTACATCTACATTCACGTTTCAGCATAGGGACGAGCCCCAAAATGGACTTACCACACATGAGTGAAGCGGCTCGTATCAAGGGCGTTGACATACTTGGAACGGGTGATTGCCTTTATAGGCCTTGGCTCGATGAGCTTGAATCGAACCTAGAAAAAGTTGGAGACCGCTATGAGAATAAAGGCGTGGCATACATAATTCAAGCTGAAGTCGAAACAACGATCGGGGGCCGTGTCCACCACTTGTTATTCTTCCCAAGTTTCTCTTCGGCTTACGAACTGCATGACATCATAATGGAAGGCGGGTATTCCCAGCTTACAAGCGGCAGACCGCAGCTTAAAATATCGCCCGAAGGCCTTGTCAGCTTATCTCGTGGTGTCGGTGCGCTCATAGGACCTTCACACGCTTTTACGCCGTGGACTTCAATGTATGCGGCTTTTGAAAGCATCTACGATTGCTATGGAAAGAATGCAAAGCATGTTACCTTCTTGGAGCTTGGATTGAGCGCCGACACCCAAATGGCGAGTAAAATTGCGGAATTAGACTCGTTTAACTTCATATCTTGTAGCGACGCCCATTCACCGTCGCCAGACAAGCTAGGCAGAGAAGTAACACGATTCTACTTGAACCGTGCAAGTTTTCGCGAGATCGACAAAGCTCTTAAAGGCGTCAACGGCCGAGAGGTGATCCTCAACGTTGGTCTCGATCCACGGGAAGGCAAATACCATTTGACCGGCTGCCGCCGCTGTAAAAAAGCGTACAACTTGGAAGATATCATCATTGAAGGAAAAGTCCTGAAAACCTGCCCCGTATGTGGCGGACCTCTTAAAATTGGAGTAAAAGATCGAATACAACTCCTAACGCTCAAGAACGACAAGGTTTCATCATCCCGACGGCCGCCATATATACACGTCGTTCCGCTTATAGAGATATTAAAAGCTATGAAACAGTCACAACGCCTAAACGTCAATAAGGTTTACGAAGCGCTGATTCAACAGTTTGACAACGAGATAGCTATTTTGATCGACACGCCATTACCTAGCGTGAAGGAATACCTGCCACGTTTAGCTGAGATACTTGAACGATTTAGAAAAGACGCTATCGACTTCGAGTTTGTAGGGAGAGGCGGCTGGTACGGAAAAATTACAATCTAATAGTTTTCAATTTGCCGCTTTCTGTTTTCAAGGTTCTTTTTTTCATAAGCTTCGAAGACCGTTTGCGGAGTTAAACCAGCACTGATCATCGCAGACACTAAGAAGTGTAAGCAATCAATAAGCTCTTCGTGGACACCGCGCCACTTCTCTTCAGTTAATTTCTGCTGTTTCCACCACTTTCGGTCGCCAGTTATGACAACGCCAAGCGTATTTCGTGTCTCGTACGACTCCTGTACAAGGTGCCCAAGCAGGGCAATGACCCTATCTTCCGTATTCCACTCACTGAAAGGGGGTCGATTTTGCACAGATTCATCAAAACTTGCTTGCAGTTCAAAGATCCTTTCGAGCCTATCCATGTAATGACAAAAAGAAGCTGGAGGTAATAACGCTACCGATGCTTATACATAGAAAAATTGATGTTAAGAGAACGGTAGGTCGAATGGGTGGTGCAGTATCCAACCTATGGATAAAAAGCAACGCGACAGATTAGTTCTCCTCGGTTTCGCAGCATTTGTCTTAGTGGTCCTCGTTTTTATCTCGTGGCCGTTCAGAGACGTAATAGCGGTGACGCTTCTGCTCGCGTTTATACTTCAGTACCCTACAGCTTGGCTCGAAAAACGTATACACAGACGACGAAGCGCTATTCTGATCGTCATATCGTCAATTTTTGCAGCCTTCGCCTTTGTGTTGCTAGACATCGTCTACATTCTCTATAGTGAGATTACGAGTCTTTCTGTCTCCTCTGAGAGCTTGAATGAGCTCCTCAATCAAGGCTTAGAAGGGCTTGTTAACAATCTTAGCGCTCGAATAAGCGCAAGTCTCCAAGTCTCAATCATACAGGATAGGGTCTCCCAGATATTGTCCACAATTCTGAACGACGCGCTTGCGAGTTCAATAGGAATAATTGAGCGGGTTATCCCAAACATCCCGCTCTATGTCGTCGAGCTTATAATCGTTACTCTGCTTCTATACTACCTCTTGCTACGCGGACACGATTTCTTGGATGAGATAGTTACGTTAGTACCTGCCGCGTATCAAAACGACTTACATCGGTTTTTACGACACCTCCAAAGCATTTATTACTCGCTCTACGTCGTTAATCTCGGATCGAGCCTTGTTAGTGGCATTTTCGCTGCGGTCGGATACGCCATCCTTGGCGTGCCGTATTTCGTTACTTTTGCGATACTCATTGCCATTTTTGGGCTCATTCCGGTCATAGGGAGAGCAATCATATATGTTCCCCTCACGTTATACTACTTCCTCATCGGAGACCCCCTCAGAGCAATAGTGCTCCTAGTCTTCAGTTGGGCTGTGCTCGATCAACTGACTGGCCTCTATATCCTTCCTTTGTGGGCGCACCGTACCGGCAAAGTGCCACAAGCACTTACGATTCTCGCTTTCACGGCACCTATTTTTGCCCTCGGCCCAATCGGTTTCGTAATCGGGCCCGCGGCTTATGGGCTCGCTCTTGCTTTGTATCGAACTTACAGAGATTCAAAGCAGCTACAAAACTTATCTGCAGGTTCTTAGCATGTTAACCGCAAACTTAAGCGGCTATCCGAAGAGACCCGATCTCGACGCTATTCGAAAATATTTGGACGCTGGCGGTGAAAACCCCTTCACAACAGCAGTAAAGAACGCCGTTCAAGGCCAAAAAAAAGCCGAGATAGATATAGTCACAGACGGCCAGATCAGAGACCCCGTCTCCGTAATAGCTTACAATGTCCCAGGAATGACGACAGATGGCAGCGTTTGCATCGAAGGCAAGTTAGGGGCCCCGCGGAGGCCGACGATGGCTTTAGATTTTCTTATTGCTACTGCCGAGTGCGGCGATGCTAGGCTCGTTAAAGCAGTCTTACCGGGCCCATTTTCGTTTGCAAAAAGCTGTCAAGTAACGACCAAATCACCATATAGCTCAAACTGCGACGTAGACCTGCTATTCGATATAGCATCTATTATTCGGTTCGAAATCGAGGCGCTAAAAGAGAATAACGCGCGCTTGATCCAAATTGTCGAACCCATCGAGAGTGTCAAGGACATTGATATTTTTTTAGAGATGCTTTCATTTGTATTTAAAAGGGTTAAAACGCCAATTTGCCATATCGAAGGTGACATCAGCTCGGCGTTTCCACTGCTTCTTGATGCAAAAATCTCAGTTATTTCATTTGATGTCGTTGCTTTCCCACAGAATCGCGAGATTCTTAAATTTGAAGAGCTTTTTGAGGTACACGAGAAAATAATCTCTTTAGGGTGCGTCGACTCGTCAGCAGCAAAAAAAGATTCAGTCGAATCGATTGAGAGGAGGGTGATCGCTTTCGTTGACGCTTTTGGTTATGAATCTGTTTGGATTTCTCCGAATAAAAACCTCGCAAGTCTCCCCCAACGAACTGCATTTCAAAAACTAAAGCAACTAACGAGTGCGAAGAACCGAATCGCCGCGAGAATGACATAGTCATTGTGCAAGGGCGAAGGCTGCTGATCGTAAGAGAAATATAGCCTCTGTCCTATCTAGTCTTGGAGTTGATCACGTGCTTAGCGTTAATGAGATTTCTATGGGAATCGTTGAAGAAATGCTCGACTACACCGAAGAGCTCAAAATAGAAGCGCTGGAGCTTGACAACGGTTCCACAGTTATTGATTGTGGTGTTAACGTTGAAGGGGGCTACGAAGCTGGAGAGATGTTTACCGAGATATGCCTTGGCGGGCTTGGATCTGTTAGGTTAACCGTGCAGACGCTCAAGGATACACCTCTTGTCTTTATCCACGTTTTTACCGATCATCCCGCTCTAGCTACCCTGGGAGCGCAAAAAGCGGGCTGGTCAATTAAGAATGATAAATACAGCGCGATGGGTTCGGGACCTGCGCGAGCCTTATCTTGCCAGCCAAAGAAAACATATGAACTGATAGATTACGAAGATGATTATGATTTTGGGGTACTCGCGCTTGAATGCGACCACCTACCCGATGAGAAAGTTGCAGAGACAATAGCCGAGCAGTGCAACCTTGAGCCCTCAAAACTGACGCTTCTAAATGCGCCGACATCTTCAATCGTCGGCACAGTTCAAGTAGCAGGGCGGGTAGTTGAGGTCGCCGTTTACAAAGCAGCTGAACTTGGGTATGACCCCCTACAAATACAAAGCGCTGCTGGCTCGTGCCCGATAGCTCCTGTAACAAAGGATTCTCTTCGAGCAATGGGCATGACAAATGACGGCATCATTTACTATGGAAATGTCTTTATGACCGTCAAGAAATATGACGAGATTTTTGAGCGCCTACCCTCGGAAACGTCTTCATCATACGGCAAACCCTTCTACCAGACGTTCAAAGAAGCCGACTATGACTTTTATAAGATTGACAAGTTTATGTTCGCTCCTGCCCAAATAACCGTTACAGATTCACAATCAAACGAAACGCACAAACTTGGTCGCTTAAACGAATCCGTACTCGCCGAATCGTTTGGGATTTAGATTCCACTCAAGAAAAAGTCAGTTTAAAACGTTCAGGACCGTTCCTATGCCTTTACTTTTGCCTTCTCTGAAAATAAACTTCTGACCAGCATAAACGTGATATGGCCTATATTTGAATCGTATCCGCGCTTTCCCAGATTCTCCCGCCATCATGAATTCGCTTTCAGGATAAAATGTCACGCTCTCCGATATAGTCTCAATATGAATTACCGGTTCATAACCACGTCCGATTCTCGTTGGATGTTGTAAGATATAGACTTCGCTAATGAATTCCCTTACAGCAGCAGGTTTATTCCGGGAAATAACCATGCCTCGCTCAATCTGATGCGGTTTAACTCCCTTGATTGCCAATCCCACGATGTCGCCTGCAGACGCTTTTTCAACGTTGCAGTGGTGCATTTCAATCGATTGAATCTTCACTAGGCGCAACGCGCCGTCTTTTCCTGGGCCTAAGTAGAGCCTATCGCCTACTAGAACTCTGCCGCTTTTGATCGTGCCGCTGGCGACTGACCCAACTCCCGTTATCTGATAAACCCGATCGATGTAAATTTCAAAATCTCCGTTCTCATTATCGTTCCTCTTTGGCAAACACTTAAAAAGCTCATCCAAGATGTCTATGCCCTCAAGCGTGACAGGCGAAGCCCGAATGATCGGTACGAGCAGTCCCTGTGCGACCTTACTATAGATCCGTGCGACCCCGTCGACGGATTTCAACTTGTATGGTACGCGACCGACAATTCCTAAGACGTCATGGATCTGAGATTCGACCTCTAATAACGTGTGCTCTGAAACTCTGTCTATCTTCGTTACAGCAACTATAGTAGGCAGCTCCATTGCGAGAAGGATCCCAAGATGTTCCCGCGTAACGTTAGTAACGCCGTCGTCAGCTGACACGACAAGAAGCCCATAATCGAGCTTCGGCCCGACAATTCCTCTGATAGTGGTTCTGAGCCACGGTTCATGGCCTACGGTGTCAACAAATGACACTAACTTTCTCGACTTTTGAACGACCCCCGCCCGTTCCTTCTTGCTTAGGGGGTTCTTAAGCCGAATCACATCGTCGTTGAACCCGTAAACGACGTACGATAAGTCAGCGGAGAGGCCCCTCTCTATTTCGTGGGGTTTCACATCGAGATAGAGTCTCGTTTTTCCTGATCCGTCATCAGGAGTTCCACTTACGATCGTTCCAACCAACGTGCTCTTCCCGTGGTCAACGTGGCCTGCCGTTCCAACAAGGATATGCTCTTTATCGGCGTGTGTGTTCTTGATAGTTACTAACCCGATATGACCATTGCGGACTGGATAATCCTCCCGCTTACTGATGTCAGCGCCGATGTCGTGGGCGATTTCTTGCAAAACATTCACAGACTCCTCTAGTTGTGACCTAGAGATGCCCTTTAAGTAGCCTGAATCAGTGATTCCGACGACGTATTGCGCTTTCCCGTTAGCCTGTAATAGTGTATACCTCATCTGACACGCGAGAGTCTGTCGGCGCTCAACCTTAAGGTGCGTTTCCCGTGTCAAAAACTCTTTAAACTCAAGCCCGGCTCCTTCACCGGTGCCTGCGATCGCCGTCAGTTTCTCAAAACCTGAAAACATGAATGTCTGCAAGTCAATAGGTGTCGTTATAAAAAATAGTTCTGTCGATGAAATCGACTTCCGTCAGCCGCTAACTTACGCCTCAAAGAAACTTTGATTGACTGCAAAACGCATTTAATAAATCTGCATAGCGTCTTCTTTACACTGTGTTACCCTTGTAATCTTGACAACTCACCAAAAGGGTGTGTCAGGTGCTTATCTGTCTTTCGTTTCTAAAGAGATACAGTGGCAGCCCTCGAAAGCTTCGCAAGCTTAGTCGCACGTCTTCAATGATTTCGGACCCAAATGGTTTTATGAGCGCATCAGCACCTATTCGCTCAGATAAAGCTAGAATACTTGATTGAATTTCGAGTGGTGGGCGAGAGGAGAATATTAGACTAGCGCCCTGGTACACTCGTAGAACTGGACAGGTTACGTCGTCTTTAACGTAGATTGGCGCTAGCCGACAATCGACAGCGTCGATTTCGAGTAAATCCGTTGCCATAACTTTAAAAAAAGGGCGTAATGCAACAGCAACTGCTGAAAACCTTCCGCAACCAACCTCCACTATCATTTTCGAATAGTTGCCCTTTATAAATTCTGTGAGAACTTCTGTAACGCATCCGTGCTTATCCACAGCTTTTAATTATTCTTACGTGCCATAAACTTGTTCCGCATCCAAAAGCCGTGAGCAGGGGGTTGCTGCGTGTACTCAATTCGCAAGTTCCAACCGTCAGATTTTGAACGGGTTATCGGTATCGAAAAAGAGGCGTTCAACGAATATAATCCCATTCTGTTTATGGCAGCTTACGAGACGTTTCCTGAGGGGTTTCTTGTTGCAGACAAAGATGGTAACGTGATTGGGTTCTTAACCACAGTAGCGGTCTCGTTATACGAGGTGAAGATTTTATCGCTAGCTGTCGATAGAAGATATCAAAACAAAGGGCTTGCATCGATGCTCTTGCAGAGTCTCTTCGAAGTTGTGCGAACGAAAAGAATTCTAAGCATACTCCTCGAAGTGAGGCTGAGCAACGTTATCGCTCAGAGATTATATCTATCGCTCGGCTTTAATCTCGTGAAGGTTATTTCTTCGTATTATCAAGACGGAGAAGACGCCTATTTGATGGAAAAGATGCTAGCTTAACACCTATCGTAGTCTGATCATCTCAGTTCGCTCGGCGAGTTCTTGCATTCGTGCAGAAATCCTCCCTGTGCCCGAAAGCTCTTCGGAGTCCATGACAGATGCGAGCTCGTTGCCAAGTACGAAGATGGCGTGCTTATGTTCTGCTTTGCTTCTATGTATGTGCATAGGGCCAATATGAAGCGAAGAGTACCGCTCAAATTCACCATTGCAAAATGTGTGTTCGTCAAAATAATTCTTGACGCGAACTAACAGCGTATGTAATTGAATCAATTCTTCTTTATGCATGGGCCATACCTCGATGTCGTTAGACGCTGAAATGGTTTAAATAAAGTCGTATAAAGTGTTTATGTAGGAATAGAGCTTCCGAAAAACTATATTTAAATATATCACGCACTAAATTCAGACTAAAAAAAGTTGGATACGGAACTGCTTAACACAGTCCCGCAACTGTAGACTATTGAATATCTTCGGTCGTAAGTACTTTGACCGATAGTGGTCGTTTCACAACGTTGCCGATTTTAACACCTATTAGGTAATTAAGCTCCTTTTCTGCCGCAATATCAAGAATACGCTGCGTAATCACTCCATCAAAAACGACGCTTTTAACAAGACCGTTTGACTCTTTTAGAGCGTTGACAAGATTGCGCACTTCCACCTCTTTTAAAACTTTCCCCTCAGCGTCGAGCAAAAAAGCATTCAACGTACCATTTAGCGCCTCGGCATAACTTTTAAAGTTATTTTCAACAGGAGACGGCTCGCTAGCTTCCACTGATGCGACACGCGGCGCTGGTTCTGGTGCGACACGCGGCGCTGGTTCTGGTCCCTTCCGAACGTTTTGTGAGGGCTTCCTCTTGCTCTTCTGCTCAAGCACTTGCTCTATAGGCAGTTTGTTTCTGAGCGCCTTTACAATCTCTTTCTGAGACAGATCTTCAACGCTCTTGCCCTCGGGCGCCGACGCGACGAAATCAACGTCAGCCGTTTGCAGAAGTTCCTTTAGAATCAATTCGCCCCCCCGATCACCATCTACGAACGTTGTGACCGTCTTCTTCTTGCTAAGCTCAATCACCGCCTTGGGAACATTGGTCCCCTCAACTGCTATAGCGTTCTTGATGCCGCACCTTAGTAGATTCAGAACATCGGCCCGCCCTTCTACGATCAATATTGCGTCAGAATCCTGAACATTAGGGCCTGCCGGCAGTTTTTCTTTTCCATAAGAAACTAGCTCATCGACTCGTACAGCTTGCTTAACCGATTCTGTGAGTTCTTGACTCTCGGGTAGGCTTTCGTCAAACTTGCTGAGAAGTATGTGTTTCGCCTGGTCTACAATTTGACGTCGCTTTGATGCCCGCACGTCCTCAATCTTGGTAACTGCAATACCCGCCATACATGGCCCAACGCGGTCGATAGTTTCCAGCGATGCTGCGAGTATCGATGTTTCAATCTTATCCAGAGAGGATGAGATGAGTACATATCCGTCGGACTTGCCGCTTTTAGAGCTAATGTTGACTTCGATCCGCCCGATCCTACCGGTTTTTTGAAGCTCTCGGAGGTCTAAATCGTCTCCAAGTAGCCCTTCTGTTTGTCCAAAAATCGCCCCGACGACGTCAGGCTTTTCGACGACGCCATCAGTGTGAATATCAGCATAAATAACGTATTTTGTAGTGTCAGAATTTTGCATATCTACCGTCATCTCCTTAGAAACAGCAGAAGCTAAAAAGGGTTAACAATAAGCCTTTTCAATTATTGCTATTCAATTATTGCGTCAGTCGCAGTTAGTGGTAATAGCAAGCTCCTGCTTGCAGTGTGAATGTAGGTTAAAGTGACCTTGTTCACTTTCTATCTTGCCTCGCTAATTATTAAAACTACCGATGTGTTACAAAACGCTGACAAGTCTTTTTCTTAACTAACTGCTTTTTTAAATTTCGCGTTGATAATCGACTCAACTTCTTCAACGCCAATATTACGCAATAATACCACTTTTCTGGTGCTTGTATGACCTGAAATTACTTGCACATCGTGCACAGGTTTATTGAACAACAGAGCTACGTATCTGACGAGTTGTTCGTTGGCTTTGCCCTTCTGGGCGTGCTCAGTGAGCTTGATGCAGATAGTCTGCCGCCACGCGTTGTATCCACCCACACCCGAGTATCGCGAGCCTGGACTGACCTCAACGCGAATGGTTACACCTTCCGGAACCGCCCTCAAAGCGTCTGCAAGCTGCATTGAATTTGACAAAGAGATTTGTTGGTCTGTGCCCTGACGCACTAACTCCGAAGGCTCATCCTAATGAAATTTTCGCTGTCACCTTCAGTTACCCTCGTGCCAGGGCATAATGCGACCTGTACCATTGCGGGGTTGTCTTGTTATCATCGAAGGGCATTTGCCAAGAACTCAACCAAGGACCTATACGCAACGGAAATTCTCGCTCCTTTATGCACTGATAGTCATCCAAACACAATAGTGACGCGTCGCACCAGTCCTCTTAGGAGCGCTAAATTGTATGTGGAGGATGTTATATATCGTTTTTGCGACTTTAGAAAAGCGCTGCTCTCGCAAGTCGTCGACATCAATGCCGAGGAGGGCTCATCGCTCTGAATTGTTGCCCGCCTACAAACGAAGGCTTTCAAGAAATGCAGCCTGTAAAAAGAGAGCATGACCCGCGCGACCGCCCAGATCGATGTTTATATATGATCATATCGATATATTTGTACTGGACACATGTTTGACCCGTTTCATCGTCCAATAAAAAGCCTGCGCATTTCCTTGACACGCAAATGCAACCTTAAGTGCCTATATTGTCACGAAGAGGGGGAGCTACGCAGTGCTCAACCGTATGAGATCTCAGTGGCCGAAATAGCCAAAATCGCTCGAATCTGCCACAACGAGGGCGTAACGAAGGTCAAGTTTTCGGGCGGAGAGCCACTTTTGCGCGAAGATCTAAGCGAGGTTATTAAGGCGCTGCCGCCTTTCGAAGATATTTCAATGACGACTAACGGTCAACTCCTCGAGGAGCGGATAGGCGATCTAAAAGGACTTGACAGGATAAACGTTAGCGTAGACACGTTTAATCCGACCACCTACAAAAAACTCACTGGGGGGAATATCGAAAACGTAGTGCGCGGACTCGACGCGGCGCGCGAAGCAGGTCTGACACCTATCAAGATCAACATGGTGGTGATGGACGGAATCAATGATCACGAGATCGGAGACATGATTAGGTATGTGCGAGGAAAAGAGATGATTTTGCAGCTGATCGAACTAATGGACTTCAAGAAACACTCGCAGCTCAGGGGCTCTAATCTACGAGTTATAGAAAGCACTCTAGAGGGGCTGTCAGATAGAACGACGACGAATACCTTGCACAAAAGAAAGAAGTTCGAGATTAACGACGCTGAAATTGAAATCGTCCGCCCCGTAGACAACACCGAGTTTTGCATGAACTGCACTAGGCTGCGAGTGACCTCAGACGCAAAGCTTAAGCCTTGTCTTCTCAGAAATGATAACATTGTCGATGTACGAGGAATCGATCAAGTTTCAGACGCAGTCGCGTTAGAAATTATCATGAAAGCTGTCAAACGGAGGGAGCCGTATTACAAACCAAGACCAGTTGACGGAGCTTATAGTCGACGGAAAGCGGATACCTATTAACCAGTTTGTCCAAGACGTTTTTGCTGGAGTAATAGGTGGCGTTCTCTTGTCTATTCACGGTGTCAATGACGATTGGAAGCTCGCAGAAGTGAAGATAACGCACAGCGATTAGTTTTTATGGAGCTTGATTCGCTCATCGAAACACTCGAAGCAATTGCGCCTCCTGAACTCGCTGATCCTATCGATGATGGACGAATAGGACTCATATCTCGTGGGCGGGAGAACGTGAATGTAATAACTGTTGCTTTAGATCCAACAGCAAACGTTATTCAAAAGGCTATACAAAACAACGCCGACATACTGATCACTCACCACACACTGATCTGGAATCCCATCACTAAGGTCCCCTTAAGCATTCAAAAACAGCTCACGCTCATCTTGGAGAACGATTTGTCGTTCTACGTCTTGCATACCAACTACGATGCAGCACCGGGAGGGGTCAATGACGTTTTGGCACAGCTGCTCGGATTATGCGACGTCGAACCTTTTGGCATCGGACGAATTGGCACAATCAGACCGGTCAGCACATTAGATTTCGTGAAGCGCGTAGCGCAAAAACTGAATACACACGTCCAGTTCGTCGGAACGCGCGTCATAAAAAAAGTTGCGGTGATTGGCGGTAACGGCTTTGATGCGACGGACCAAGCAATTGCCTCTGGTGCTGATGCACTTCTTTCAGCCGAGCTGAGTCATGCTGCTATTCGCCGCGCGGAAGGGCACCTTTCTCTCATCGATGCAACGCATTATGCTACTGAAGTGCCGGCAATGAAAGTGCTAGCCCAGCGTTTGGGCGGTGATTTCATTGATGACATACCGCAGCTCAGCAGTTTTGCTTATCAAGTCGAATGACGACCTCTGCCATCATGAAGATACATTCGTGATACATAGGAGAGATATCCTTGTTTTCAGATGCATTTAAACGACAAATTGAACTCAAATACGGCAATCGAGGAAACAAAGGACTTGAGATAGCTGAAGAAAGGCGTGTAAAACGTTATAAAGACTTTTATGTCGTCGTTGGAGAGACTGACGAGTACATCGTCGAGGAGGCTCTGTGCACCTGCAAAGACTTTTTGTTCAACACTTCACGAAATATAGTAAAATGCAGCCATATGATTGCAGTTGAAATTGCGGAACAGGAAGGCCTGGTTGATGTTATCAACGCGTGGTATCAGGACGTGCGACCATTGCTGTAACACGACCTTAGTAATCAACTAAGTGATCAGCAGCTCACATCAGGGAGTTTCTTTCCTGTTCGCAGATATTCAATCATCTTTTGTTTCTTACCTATAGCCCGCTTAGCAGCCAGATCGATCCGAGCACGCATTAACTCAATTTCATTATCTTTTGCCTGTTCACCGACTACTTTTTTCACAGGGGTATACGCTGATTCGCGGAACTTTGGCGTAAGGGCAAAAGGTTCACCCCCCCGCAGCACTTCAGCGCCGCGCCCTTGTGCTATATAACCAACTTCGTCGACTTTGATGATGTCCTTCAACGCGCTTTTTATTGCCGGTCCGAGCTCAGCAGGGACAATTAGAAGCAGCGAATCAACAGAGACCCCCATGAAATCGATCTGCAGATCGTCCAGCATCTTCAAAACTGCTGGGTTAATTAGGGGCCGTACCTTCTCTTCTTCGAAGACGATTTTCACATGCGCTGTTTTTGATATTTCCTCTGCGTCCCCTCGTATACCGCCGTTTGTGACGTCGGTCATCGCGTGTATTTGGGTGACTAAGCCGGTCTGAATTAACTTGTTACAAGCGTGAAGAAACTTAAGATTCAACGTTTCTTGTACCACTTCTGGACGACCGTTGTACAACGCTGCGGCTGTTATGGTTCCCCCTCCTGCCCCTTCTGTCAACATAATGACGTCACCTACACGTGCACTGATGCGCGCCGTTAAGCTTTTTGTACTGGCCACTCCAACTGCTCCGACACAACCGGTAAGTCGATCACCGATCACCATATCGCCGCCGATTCTCAACGTGCTGCCAGTAATGAGCGGCACATTCATGACTTCAGCGACCGCCACAATTCCAGCAGTGTAGTCAAAAACTTTTGAAATATCTCCGTCATCCGCCACGTGAATGTCTGAGAACAACGCAACTGGCTGCGCACCCATGACGTAGATGTCCCGCAGCGATGCGCGTGTGACGTGGAATCCAGCAAGAAATGGAAAATCGCTCAAGCGTGAATGCATGCCGTCTACCGTGACGACGATCAAGTCCCCATGTGCTTTCACCACCCCTGAATCATCAAGCTGATCGGAGCCAACAATAGCGCTTGTTTTACCGATAATGCTCGCTATTTTTTCATGCACAAAGAAGTCGCCAGATCCTCGTGAGCCGACGCCGAAATCGCCCATGGTGACGCTAGCAAGTTCTCGATCGCAAAGGGTCCGTTCCGCTTCCTCAACGACCGCTTGAGCCAAACGGAGCGCTGACTCCCTAGGAATATCGCGCACTTCCAAAATTCGCTCAACAAGCGTGAGCTCGATATCTTCTTTTGCTACTCCGCGCCTCAGCGCGTTTTTCGCATAGCCTTCGAGATCCACTAACACAACTCCACAAAGTTCTTCAGAATTCGTAAACCGACCGCAGAAGACTTCTCTGGATGGAATTGCGTGCCAAATACACTTCCGCTTGCAAAAGCGGCGGCAAATACAGTGCCGTAACTTGAAGTAGCAATAGTATGACTACCTGGTTCTACGTAATACGAATGAACAAAATACGCGTACGCGCCATCGACACCTTCAACTAATGCGTTGTCATTCACTACCGTTAAGCGATTCCATCCCATATGAGGTATCTTAAGCCTTTCAGCGTTGACCCCAAAGTTGAACCGCTTGACATGACCTGGCAGGATGTTAAGTCCCTCGACTGGCCTGCTTTGATGTTCTCCTTCGTCGCTTAGAGTCAGCAACATCTGCATACCCAAGCAGATCCCCAGCGTAGGCGTGCCTTCGCCAATAGAATGCAACAGCGCTGTTTTTTTGTTTTGTATGTTTTGCATACCACTCGTAAACGCACCTACCCCGGGAAGAACCAGTCCGTCTGCTCTGCTAAACTGACCGGAATCAGAAGTAACTTCAACCTGTGCGCCAGCGCGTTCGAGGCCGCGCCTTACGCTTCTAAGGTTCCCTAAACCATAATCTATTACAATAATTCGTTTCATAGCCAGCTCAAACAAACGGATCTATACTTTGCGGTCGTCCGATTCAGTAATATATTTCCAACTGTATATATTAGGTCCCTGCAACAACCTACTCATCTAAACGTATTGAACCGTGAGCCATAACCGTGCAATGCGCGCGGTCGAAGTCACTAAAATCGCGTTAAGCCTAATCTAAAAACGGGCGTATTTCGATAAACCAGCGTGTTTATAGATTTTTTACGGTAGGGTAGCGACGTAAGTCCATATTTAACCTCAGTCAGCTTAATATACAGCTAAAGTAGTGAGGTAAATAATGGGAGATGACGTAATCGCCGTCGAAATCAAAGGCATATACATGGTCAGCACTACTACTGGCCATACGCCAGTAGTGCTGTTAACGGACGACGGGGACCGTTTCTTACCGATATACATTGGTCTATCCGAAGCAATCTCAATCAACGCAGCCTTACACGGAGAGGTCCCATCTCGCCCAATGACACACGATTTGATAATGTCCATACTTGAAAACTTTGAAGCGAACATAGTGACGGTTGTTATCGATGATGTAGAAGAGGGCATCTATTATGCCCAGCTCTCAATAAAGGTTAATGGCACCGAAAAACAACTCGACGCGCGTCCTAGCGACTGCATTGCGCTCGCGATTCGAGCAGACACTACGGTGCTCATACGACGCTCTATCTTAGACGAAGGCGCAATAAGCAAAGATGACCTCGATATCAAAGAGATAGATTTTTTCTTATAGTGGGCTGATACCAGCCGCAAAACCTCGCCATGTTTATCTAATATCAAAAGCTTTCGTTTCTTAATGCGGCTGCGATGCTTTCTACTTGACGTCGATTATATCACGCTAAACGGTCGCGCAGTTATTCGCCTGTGGCTTAAAGATGAGCGTGGTCAAAATATAATCGCCTACGATTCAAGTTTTGAACCCTATTTTTACGCAGTAACGGACGACGCTGAGGCGATCATGTCTGTTACTTCAACGCGATCTGGCGAGGAGATTAGGCCGAATCGCGTCGAACGTGTAGTGCGCAGAGATTTTGGACAGCCACTCACCGTGCTCAAAGTGTTTGTCGATCACCCGCAACACGTGCCGATATTGCGTGAAAAGGTAGCCGAGGTTGGCGTTAGCGTCAGGGAAGCAGATATTCTATTCGCCGTGCGGTACATAATCGATCGCGAACTCGTGCCCATGGATCAGGTTCTGGTGGAAGGGCGCGAACGCGCTGATCCACATTTTTCCTTCGCCATCGATGTGGACCACATAGAAGCAGAACAGCGCCATACGAATCCAGATCTCAAAATGATGGCCTTCGATTGTGAGATGTTGAGCCACGGCGGCGTTCCAATTCCGAGTAAAGACCCGATCATCATCATTTCCATAGCGACCGGAACTGATGAAACAACCTTTCTTTCGGTTGGCGAAGATAACGACGACAAGCACCTCATCGCCGACTTCATCTCCTTCATTCACGAATATGACCCTGACGTTATTGTAGGCTACAACACTGACGAGTTTGATTGGCAATACTTGAAAACGAGAGCAGAAAAATTCAAGCTCCGCATGACGATCGGACGAGACGAGAGTCCAGCAAAATTCAGCTCTGGCGGCGGCGTGAAAGAGGTCAGGATCTTCGGACGCAGCAACGTCGATTTATATAAGGTTGCAAAACGGGACCTCGGCGAGCTCAGCGTTAAAACGTTGGACAATGTTGCCGACTACCTGGGGGTCATGCGCAAGTCGGAGCGCGTGCAAGTGCAGGGTTGGGACATGGCGCGGTATTGGAACGATCCTAAGCTTAGGCAGGTTCTTTTTGAGTATTCCAAAGCCGATGTGGTGAGCACGTGGGGGGTCGCAGAACGGCTGCTCCCTCTTCAGTTTGAATTTTCACGCATCGTAAGACAACCGTTGGACGACGTATCAGGTATGGGGAGGGGGCGGCAAGTCGAGTCACTTTTGGTTGCTGAGGCGTACAAGATAAATGAAATTGTGCCTGCAAAAAGGGGAGGCTCGGGCAGCTACGTCGGAGGCTTCGTCCTCTTTCCAAAACCCGGCGTGCACGAAGACGTACTCAGCCTTGACTTTTCAGCTATGTACCCTTCAATAATGATTAGCTACAACATTTCGCCGGACACCGTCATGTCGCCAGATGAAAAGTCTACGGAATTCTACGAGGCCCCAGAAACGCAATATCGATTTAGGAAGCAGCCCGATGGATTCTTCAAACTTATCCTCACGAACTTAATTGAACGAAGAACTGCAGTTAGAGAACAAATGACTCACACTGAGAAGGGTTCACGCGATTTTACTTCACTTGATGTTCACCAGAACGCAATCAAGATCCTGACTAACGCGTTCTATGGTTATACTGGGTGGCACGCGGCGAAGTGGTACCGCAAAGAGTGTGCTGAAGCAACGACAGCGTGGGGACGCGCTATCATACAGGACGCGGTTGAGCGTGCCGAGAAGCACGGTCTCGAGGTCATCTACGGAGATACTGACAGCTTATTTGTGAAGCTCAAAAAGGCCTGATTTACGGCATGCGGTAAAGGGAGGCGCGCTAAAGAGCAGTCGAGGAGTGATTTGTGCCGATTAATCGCGCGACAAAACCATTCACAATCGGTCGTCGATATGAGCGACAAGGAGGGATCTAATGGCAGCTGAGCTGATGGATAAAGTCCGCACATTCATCCAGGAACTCTCGACCATTTATCCAATTCGGCTGGACGTGCAGGAGCACTACAAAGTTATCTTCTTTACCGAGAAGAAGAAGCGCTACGCTGGGATTACCGAAAATGGAACCATTGTTGTCAGAGGTCTTGAAGTGCGCAGGGGTGATTGGTGCGCACTCGCAAAGGAGCTTCAGTCTGACGTCATCAAGATCATTCTTGAGAGGCGCGAGCCAAAAGCCGCGGCAGAGCTGGTCACGAACACGATCAAAAAACTTCGAGCCGGCGAGATTCCGCTGGCAAAGCTCATTATCTACAAAACGCTTACTAAAAAGATCGCAAGCTACGAATCCGTCCAAGCTCACGTAAGGGCAGCAAAGCGAGCAAAAGAATACGGCCTTTCCGCCGACGTCGGGGCGAAAATTGCTTATCTCGTTATAAAAGGGTCTGGATCGATTGGAGACCGATCTTATCCGGCTGAAATTTTTACCCAAGTAGAAGGCAAAGTGGTCGATACGGATAAACGACAACGAGAGATAGACGTCGAATATTACATTAAGCATCAAATCCTTCCGCCCGTCGGAAGGATACTCAACTACTTCGACTTCGACGATTCAGAGCTCGAAGGACAGCCTATCCAAAGTACTCTCGGTCATTTCTGACAAACATTGATGGGGTCGGGGTCTTCGTTCCGTGCCGCAAAACAACAAGTCGGATTGCGGCGTGCTCAATCTTATGATGATCCGACCGTAACGTTGAAAGAGGCCTTTAGACTGGAGCTTTTAGGTTTAGTCCTGCAGCCTGAAACCTAGAGGCGAAGACGTGATGATGCTCTGCCTGTTCGCGCCGATCAACCAGCAGTTACGCCTTTTTCAATGAAAAACTTTTTATAAATTATTAATAGTGTAGGCCGGTTGATCGCATGGGTAGCGAAAATCAAGCTTCAGAAAGCAGCGCGCTCACACTCTTTGGCATGAGCCCGGAAAAAGGCCGCTGACAATGTTCTTGCCCTCACGGGAAAAATAAGCCACAAGGCTTTGTGCATTTTTGGAATTCATCTGTTCAATCCTCTCCGCTTTTGGTTTGTTGCCGAGCAATGCCTGGCATTGTTCATCATCCGATCATTTCTACGTTTTTTCGTCCAAATTCGAAACATTGACCGGAGCCGAAAGATTGGTAGAAATCACCGGAGAACAAATTGAGGCATTTGATTATGTTAAGCGCAAACTGGCAACATACTCATAATCATTGAGAGTATTGCCATCCGGATTATCAAATATAACCTCAGTTTCCTTGCCAAAATGTTCTGCACAAAGTTTCAAGTGATAGAGACTAATTCCCACATCCAAGGGGGGATATTTTTTGGTTAAAAGTCCCGCAATGAAGCTTGGTTTACGGTAATATGCATGAATTAAATGTTCATCACCTGTGAAAAACCACTCCTGTGCATTAGTTGCAGAAGGAGCGAGACGGGCTGGTTCCAGTAAATCATCTGCACCTTTAATGTCACTTATTTCCTGGAGTGATTTTCTTTTGAATTGGGAAGTGTTTGTTCGGTGTAATGTTACCTGGGGCTTTCCAAAGGCCATTAGTATGACAAATTTCAGCGGTGAGCTTGCCATACCTACTTTATTGAGCGTAGGGATTCCCTGCCAGCAACTACCCAATCCATTAGCAGAAAAAAATAGGTCCATCTGCTGCAGCATGAACCCTACGTTGCTTAGATACCCCTCTTTTACCTCTGAAAAAACAGCTATATAGTGCGGTGCAGGTCTCTGCACCCTCCTATTAACGACATCGGGGGGTAAAATCTTAAATTCAATTTTAATGTCCTTATGCAGCGGTTTTAAACTTTGAAGATGGACTCGAATCTCCGTTAATGTATCTTCATCGAGAGGGTCTAAATCGTACTTTCTAATGGACTTCCGTTGGAATATAGTAGGATAGAGGTCTTTTTCTTGCATTTTACCACAATCTAAGGTATTTTTTCATTTTTTGTGTATTAGAATAATCTCGTGATTTAATTTACATAATGTTTCTCTTAGCATCCGTTGCCTGAAAACGTGTATGATATCTATATGCAATATTGGATGCTTAGAATTCAAATCGGGTTAATGAACAAATCTTCAAAAAAAAACGTTGCGTCTTATTTCCTTTTAGCTCTCCACATTCTTCATAGCCTAGATATACCAACGGGGAATAATATAGTGTATGGTTGAACCGCGGGACACTAATGAACAATATAATATTGAAATTGTAAATGTGGTTG
>Ga0208716_1000044_pt1 | contig 40908 bp, 43 predicted proteins | sample NGESurdeep092012_8_FD_184482 | JGI IMG/M metagenome (GOLD analysis project Ga0208716, IMG submission 184482) | Arctic peat soil microbial communities from Barrow, Alaska - NGEE Surface sample 415-3 deep-092012 (SPAdes) | ecosystem: Environmental > Terrestrial > Soil > Wetlands > Peat ...
CAGGTCCGAGCCCCGCACGAGCGCCGCCGCCGCCACGAGGAAGGCGGCAGACGACATGTCGCCGGGCACGTGGACTTCGTCGAGCTGCAAGCGGGACACGCCGGTGACCGTGATCGCGCCCTCGGCGCTGTGCACCGGCACGCCCGCCGCCCGCATCATGCGCTCCGTGTGGTCGCGGCTGGGTATGCCCTCCTCCACCGTCGTCTCGCCCACGGCGAACAGGCCAGCGAGCAGCACCGCCGACTTGACCTGCGCGCTGGCGACCGGCAGACGGTAGCGCACCGGTCGCAACGGTCCGCCGTCGATCTCGAGCGGCGCGTACTTGTCATCGCGCGCCGTGATCCTCGCGCCCATTGCGCGCAGCGGCTCGACGATCCGGTCCATCGGTCGCGTTCGCAGGCTGACATCGCCGTCGAAGCGGTAGTGCCCCTGCTGGCCGGCGCAGACCGCGGCAAGCAGGCGCATGGCCGTCGCCGAGTTGCGTGCGTCGAGAACGCCGTCCGGCGGCTCCAGACCACGCAGGCCGCGACCACCGACAAGGACGTCGTGCCGCCTGTCATCTGCACGGTCGAGCGTCACACCCATGCTCTCGAGCATCGCCGCAGTCGCCTCGGTGTCACCGGCCCAGAGAGGATCGAGGATGCGCACCGGCCGCACGCACAGCCCGGCAAGGATCAGCGCCCGTTGCGTGATCGACTTGTCGCCGGGCACGCGCACGCTGCCGCGCAACGGACCGGCCGGCCGGAACACTGCGTGACCGGCGTTCATGCGATCGCCTTGCCGGTGATCACTTCGTATCCCAGACCGTTGAGGATGCCGGCGGCGCGTGCGCAGACATCGGCGCCGAGCACGTACACGGTCAAGCTGCCACCCAACTCGGCGCTCATGTGGTGCAACGACAGGTCCTCGATGTTGATCGCGGCATCGCCGAGCGCCACGGTGATCTCCTTGAGCACGCCGGGACGGTCCGGGATCTTCACGACGAGGCGGAAGAAGTCTTCGGCTGTGAGGCTGCCGGCGGCGAGCATGCGCTCGCGATGGCCGGCAGCCCGGGCGATCGTCTCGCCGAGCCGCGTTTCGTCGGCCGCCTCGAGCGCGTGAATCACCTCGTCGAGACCGTCGCTGTACGCCGTCAGCGACGCGAGCAATGCCTGCCGGTTCTCCATGAAGATGTCGGTCCACACGCGCCGGTTGCTGCCGGCGATACGTGTGAGGTCACGGAAGCTCGGCCCCGCGCTGAGCAGGGCGTCGCGAGCGCCTTGCTGTTCGCCGGCCTGGGTCATGAGCACGTTCGCAAGCACGTGTGGCAGATGGCTGACGAGCGCCATGATGCGGTCGTGCTCCTCGGGGTCGACGGCGACCGGGCGGGCGCCGATCCGGCTGACGAAGTCGTGGAGCAGCTGGTAGGCACCCGGGTCGACGTGCGTGCCGGGCGTGAGGAAGTACGTCGCCCCTTCGTAGAGTGCCGGCGACGCATTCGCCACGCCGGCTGTCTCGGAACCGCACAGAGGGTGCCCGCCGACGCAGCGCCGCTGAGCCTCCGGCGACAGCGAGCGCATCAGCGCCGCCTTCGTGCTCCCGACGTCGCTCACCACCGCTCCGGCGTGAGCGACGGCAGCCGCCCGCGCCACGTGCTCGGGCACAAGTCGGACCGGCGTCGCCACGAAGACGAGATCGGCGGCGCTCGCCGCCTCCTCGAGCGAAGCGCACATCCGCGTGATCGCGCCGCGTTCGAGTGCGAGTTCGAGCGTCTCCTCGCTACGACTATAGCCGCGAACCTCGCCCACGCCGGCGCGCTCGCGCGCGGCCAAGCCGAGGGAGCCGCCCATCAGCCCAACGCCGATGACGGCGATCGATCGCGCCTGGGGAGCCGCGGTCTTCACACGATCAGACGGTCGTCTTGCCCGTCCACGCGACGAGCTCGAGCACACGCGCTGCGTATTCGGCGAACGCCTCCGTCGGCAGCGACTGTGGACCGTCGCACAACGCGTGCTCGGGATTGGGGTGGGTCTCCACGATCACGCCATCGGCGCCCGCCGCGACCGCGCTCAGCGAGAGCGGCAAAACGAGATCCAGACGCCCGGTCGCATGACTGGGGTCGACCAGGATGGGCAGATGGCTGGCAAGCTTGATGATCGGGACGGCAGCGATGTCGAGCGTGTTACGCGTCGCTGTCTCGAACGTGCGGATGCCGCGCTCGCAGAGGATCACGTCGCGATTCCCCTCTTTGACGATGTACTCCGCCGCCATCAGTAGCTCTTCGATCGTGGCCGACGGCCCGCGCTTGAGCAGCACGGGCTTGTTCAGCTTGCCGAGCTCGGCCAGGAGGAGGAAGTTCTGCATGTTGCGGGCGCCCACTTGAAGCACATCGGCATACCCGGCGACGATGTCGAGGTCGCGCGGGTCCATCACCTCGGTGACGATCGGCAGACCGGTCTCGTCGCGCGCGGCGGCCATCATCTTGAGGCCGTCGACGCCGAGCCCCTGGAACGCGTAGGGCGAGGTGCGCGGCTTGAAGGCGCCGCCGCGCAGCATCGTGCCGCCGGCGGCCTTGACGGCGCGGGCAGCGGTGAGGACCTGATCGGGGGTCTCCACTGAGCATGGACCCGCGATCAGGGCGAAATGGCCGCCGCCGACCTTGGTGTCACGCACCGTGATCACCGTGTCTGCGGGCCTGAACTCCCGGCTCACAAGCTTGTAGGGCTTGAGGATCGCGACCACGCGGTCCACACCGGGGCACGCCTCCAGCGGCAGTCCCGTGAGCTCCTCGCGGTCGCCGATGGCGCCGATCAGCGTGACACGCTCGCCCTTGGAGATGTGAGCCGAGGCCCCGATCTCCTCGATGCGCGCCACGACGTGGGCGATCTGCTCCTCGGTCGCCCCCTCCTGCATGATGACCATCATGCTCAGCTCGACCTCCCTTCGTTTTCGTCGAGCGATGTGGGCTCAAGCGATCCCAGCTTCGCAAGAAAGAAATCCGTCTCCTCCTTGGTACCCACGCTGACGCGCGCCCATCCCGGGCACCCGAGGGCGTTGCCGTCACGCACGATCGCGCCCATCGACATCAACGCAGCGCAGACCTCGTCCTGAGGCTTGCAGAGGTCGCGGGTGTCGACGAGCATGAAATTGGCTTCGCTCGGCACCGTCGCGCGACCGAGCGCCGCCAGACGTTCGACCATGTAGTCGCGCACCGCGGCGTTCTGACGACGCCGCTGCTCCACCTGATCCTGGTGGCGCAACGCCTCGAACGCGGCAACCTGCGCCAGCCGGTTCACATTGAACGGCTGGCGCACCTTGTCGATCGCCGTCCTCACCGCGGCGGCACACAGACCGTAGCCGACGCGCAGTCCGCACAACCCGTAGATCTTCGAAAACGTACGCAGGACGCAGACGTTCTCGTGGCGCGCCTCCAGCGGGAGGGTGTCCTGGCTGTCGCTGGCCGTCACGAACTCGTTGTAGGCCTCGTCGAGCACGATCAGCACGTCCTCCGGCACCTGGTCGACGAAGCGTTCGATCGCCGCCGCGCTCACATACGTGCCCGTGGGGTTGTTGGGGTTGCACACAAAGACTATCTTCGTGCGCGCCGTCACTGCCGCCGCCATCGCCTCGAGATCGTGGGTGAAGTCGCGCAGCGGCACGGCGACGGCGACGGCGCCGTGGCGCACGCAGATGTCGTTGTAGACGACGAACGACGGGTCGCCCAAGACGACTTCGTCACCAGATTCGAGCAACGCGTCGCCGAGCAGCATGATGAGTTCGCACGATCCGTTGCCGACCGTGACCTCGGCGGGGGCGCGGCCATAGTGCTCCGCCAGTGCCGCGCGCAGATCCGTCGCATGCCCGTCCGGATAGCGGTTGAGGTCATCGAGTGCCGCGATCACGGCCGCTTTGACCTCGTCGAACGGCGGCAGCGGGAACTCGTTGGAGGCGAGCTTGACGACTTCGGCCAAGCCAAAGCGGCGCATCACCAGCTCCAGCGGTGCGCCGGGCTCGTACGGGACGATCCGGTCAAGCTCCGGTATGAACCGCATCGCTCACTCCGGCAGGTCGGTACGCAGTTGGCGCGCATCGTGCAAGTACACGTGACGGATGACAGGCTCGCGCGCGGCGTAGCACGTGAGCATCACGCGAACGCAGCGCGCCATCGCGCCCGCCACGGGGATCTCCTGGCAACAGAGCAGCGGCGTTTCCGCGAGCCCGATCTGCCGCGCCGCGACCGCCGGAAAGTCGGCGGTCAAGTCCGCTGTCGCGGTGAACAGGATGCTCACGATGTCCGCGACCGTGATGCGGTTACGCTCGAGCATCTTCTGCAACAGCTCCGCTGTGCGCGCGCAGATCGCCTCGCTGGTGTCCGTCTCTACGGTCGTCGCACCGCGGACCGCCCGCAGGACGACGTCGTTCTCTGTACGCATGCCGGTCGCTCCGCTCGATCGTGGGAAAAGGAAGTATACAACGGCGATTCTCGCCGCGCCGGGTGCTCGTGCATAGACCGGCGCGTGACGCCGCGGCCTGCCCGGCTACGACTCCGAGTCTGAAGCCGGCGCCGCTTCGCCGGCCAAGGTCAGGGGCTCGCCCTCGACCTCGTCGGCGAGCGCGCGAACGACCGCTTCGCTGGCGCGCCGCAACGCTTCGATCTCGTCGCCGCTCAGATCGCGGAAGGCGCCGATCGCAAGTCCCTTGTCGCCGATCGGCCCGAATCGGCGCCGATGAAGCTCTTCGACAGGCGTCCCGATCGCATCGAACATACGCCTCACCTGACGTTTGCGGCCCTCGCGGAGGACCACCTCGACCAGCGCCGTCTTGTTGCTCTGCTTCTCGAGACGCACTTCGGCGGGACTCGTGATGCCGTCCTCCAGTTGCACCCCCTCCCGGAGAGCGTCGAGCGCGCTGCCCGAGACCTTGCCGCGCACTCTCGCGACGTACGTCTTGGACACACCATACCGGGGGTGCATCAGCCGATTCGCCAGAACACCGTCGTTAGTCAGGATGATCAGGCCCGTCGTGTCTACATCGAGGCGGCCCACTGGAAACAGCGTGCGGCCGTTGGGCACGAGTTCCACGATCACCCGATCCGCGTGAGGATCGCTGCGGGTCGAGGCGACGCCGCGTGGCTTGTTGACGAGTACGTAGCGGAGTTCCTTGGCCTCGACGACCTCGCCATCGACGGTCACCACCTCGTCGGCGCCTACCTTGTGACGCGGAAACGTGACCACCTCGCCGGCGACCGCCACTCGCCCCTCGCCGACAAGCTCGTCGCACGTTCGGCGCGAACCGACCCCGGCGCGGGCGAGAAAGATCACCAGGTTCATTTCGCTCATGTGGACCTCCGTGCCGCATTCGACATCAGGCGGCCGCGAATCTCTTCCACATCGCTCGCCTCGAGCGCGAACTTACCCAAAGCAGGCAGATCCTCTGCGTTCGCCAGCCCGAACAGCTTGAGGAATCGGTCGGTCGTCCTGTACAGGATCGGCGCACCGGGAGTGTCCGCGCGGCCGGCGACTTCGACAAGGCCGCGCTCCTCAAGCGCAGCCAACGCCCATTCCGACGACACGCCACGCACCTGGGCGACCTCTGAGCGCGTCGTCGGTTGTAGATACGCCACGACCGCGAGCGCTTCGAGAAGCGCCGGTGAGAGGTCGTCTGGTTGCCGCGCGCCGGCGAGACTCCGCACGGCCGCCTCGCACTCCTTCGTCACCCTGAACGTCGCGCCCCCGGCCACGAGCACAAGCTCGAGGCCGTGACGGTCAGCGACGAACTCGGCCTCGAGCTCGGCCAGCCCACCGCGGACCTCTTCGTCGCTGCAACCACAGTGCAGCGCAAGCTCCTCTAGCGGCACCGGCCGCGTCGCGATGAAGATGAGCGCCTCGAGGCGCCGTGCAAGCGAATCCATGGTCAGAATCCTACGAGGGTACGACCCGATGGTACCGCACAAGCGCGCTGCGCGTCACCCCGCGACCGCGAGGGCCTCGGCGACCGTTAGCGCCGTAACCGCGATCTCTGCGAACGGGCGTGCCTGACGCAACTCGACCTCACCGCGATTGTGGAGCTCGAGGAGGGCGAAGAAGGTGACAGCCTTCTCGAGCCTGCCGCGGGGCGCTACAGCGGAGAAGGTGAATCCGCCGTTGCGAACGAGCAGGCTACGCAGGCGGCGCAGCTCCTCGACAAGGGTGATCGCAAGATCGGTGATGTGGCTCACGTCGGGGGCCGGCGGCTCGCGCAGCAAAGGCTCCAGCGCGTCCGCGAGCTTTTCGCCAGATAGTGCCTGCCCGAGCGACTCCGCCCGCAGAAAGCGCGTCGGGATCGGCGCCTGCCGGTACACCCGCGCCGCGTGATCCGCCCAGCGCACCGAAAGCGCCTCGCCGGCACGTTTGAACTGGCCGTAGCGCACGAGCGCCGCCAACAGCTCCTCACCGGCCTCGTCGGCTTCGAACTCCTCGTCGTCTTCGAGGCCGGGCGCCGCCGCAAGCAGCCGCGATTTCATCTCCAGCAGGGACGCCACGAGGACGACGAAACTCGACGTCGCTTCGAGGTCGAACTCGCCCGAGTCGGCGAGCTTGACGACGTACTCCGCGATGATCCGCGAGACGCGCACCTCCCAAAGGTCGATCTCCTCCTTGAGGATCAGCGTGACGAGGAGGTCGAACGGTCCGTGGAAGATGTCGAGGTCGAGATCGAGGTCGATCGACCTCACACTACTCCTCGGGCGTCTGCAGGAACGACGGGATCTCGAGTTCGGCCGTGTCGTCGTAGCGCGGCGGCGCCTCGAACACACGGTCGCGAGCGGCAGGCCGTTCGGCAGAGCCGCTTGTCGCCGCGGGCCGCGCGCCCAGATGCTCGCCGAACCCCGTCGCCACGACGGTGATCGAGATCTGCCCTTCGAGACGCTCGTCGACGACGGCGCCGAAGATGATGTTGGCGTCGTCGTGAGCCGCCTCCGAGATGACGTTCGCCGCCTCGTTGACTTCGTAGAGCGAGACATCCGGCCCACCGGTGATATTGAGCAGGATGCCGCGAGCGCCGTCGATCGACGTCTCGAGGAGCGGCGAATGGATCGCCGCGTTCGCCGCTTCGAGCGCACGGTTGTCGCCGGAGGCGATGCCGATGCCCATCAGGGCCGAGCCAGCGTCCTGCACGATCGTGCGCACATCGGCGAAGTCGAGGTTGATCAGTCCGGGCACCGTCATCAGGTCGGTGATGCCTTGCACGCCCTGACGAAGGATGTCGTCGGCGAACCTGAACGCATCGACGACGGAAGTGTTGTGCTCGACCACCTGCAACAGCCTGTCGTTGGGGATCACGATCACGGTGTCGGCGACCGAGCGCAGCAGGTCGATGCCGTCCATCGCCTGGCGCTCGCGCTTGGTGCCCTCGAAGGAGAACGGCCGCGTGACGATCGCCACCGCGAGGGCGCCGATCTCGCGCGCGACGGAGCTGATCACAGGCGCCGCCCCCGTGCCCGTACCGCCGCCCTCGCCCGCGGTCACGAAGACCAGGTCGGCGCCCCGCAGTGCCTGCTTGACCTGGTCGCGCGACGCCTCCATCGCCTGCCTGCCGATCTCGGGATCGGCACCACCGCCGAGCCCGTGGGTGATCTCCTGACCGATGTGGATCTTCACGTCGGCGTCGCAGACTTCGAGCCCCTGCGTGTCCGTGTTGATCGCGATGAACTCGACGCCGCGAATACCGGAGTCGACCATGCGGTTGACCGCGTTGGTGCCCGCGCCGCCGACGCCGACGACCTTGATCGTGGTCACGTAGGGGCGCCCCTTGACCGGCTCGGCACCCGGCGACTCGTCGGGCGGCGGCGCGCTCATTTCGGTACGCCGGAAGAGCTCGTTCAGACCGTCCCGCATGTCAGCGCGACTTCCCATTCAGCACCTCCCGAGCGAGTGCGCGATAGGCTTCGGCACCCTTGCCCTTGGGATCGTACTTGAGCACCGAACTCCCGCGCACAGGAGCCTCGGCGAAGCGGATCGTCTTCGCCACCACAGTCTTGTACACGAGCTTGCCAAAGTTCTCCCGGAGCACCTCGACGGCCTCGCGCCCGTGCAGCGTGCGCGCGTCGAGCAGCGTCGGCAGAATGCCCCGGATCTTCAAGTTCGGGTTGATGTTCTCGCGGATCATCTCGATCGTACGTTCGAGCTGCAGCAAGCCGCGCAGCGACAGGTACTCGCACTGCACAGGCACGATGACGCCCTCCGATGCGGTCAGTGCGTTGATCGTGAGCAGGCCGAGCGATGGCGGTGTGTCGATGAGGATGTAGTCGTACTTCTTCTGCACTCGCGCGAGCGCCCGTTCGAGCGTGCGCTCGCGCCCTATCATCGTCGAGAGCGCCATCTCGGCGCCGGCGAGATCGATCGTCGACGTGGCGACATCGATCTCGCGCTCGACGATGACCTCCTCGATCGGCAGGCGATGTACGAGCACGTCGTACATGCTCTTCTCGAGGCTCTCGGTGTCGATGCCCTGACTCATCGTCAGGTTGCCCTGAGGGTCCATATCGACGCCCAGGACGCGCAGACCCTTTTCGCGCAGCGCGACGCCCAGGTTGAGCGTGGAGGTCGTCTTCGCCACACCGCCCTTCTGGTTGGCGAAGGCAAGAACATGCGCCATGGAGTTCGGCTCCTCGTTCGACTCTACGTCGAAGTAAACTTCTTCCGCGCGCTGCAAATCCCTGCAAGCTCAAGAGCCTGCGTGGGCGCCGATCGCGCAGCCGCCAACGGCGCCTTGGTCACGATCGAGGCGTGAGCCTCAGGCCCTGCTCGTCTCGGAGTCGTCGTCGCTCGCAGCAGCCTCGTCCTCGTCGTCCTCGCTTGCCTCGGCGTCGGTCGCCTCTTCTTCGGCGTCCTCGACCTGCTCCTCGGGTTCGTCGTCGTACTCCTCCTCCTCCTCCTCCTCCTCCTCACTGACGATCGAGGAGATGGCGCGCTTCAAGTAGCGGACCTTGGTGCGATTGGCGATCTCGAGCTCGACGAAGTCGGGGCCGATCTTCTTGATCGTACCGAACATGCCGCCGATGGTGACGACTTCGTCGCCCTTCTTCAGCATCGAGACCATCTCGCGGTGGGAACGCTGCTGCTTTCGTTGCGGGCGGATCGCCAGAAACCAGAAGATACCGAAGAAGATGACCATCATGGCGATGATCTGGATGCCGCCCCCGCTGCTCGATGCAGCTACGATTCCATTCATTCTCTGTATCCTCCTGCGGAATACCGCATTGTGAACTCGCCAGCGAACTCTTCAAAACGGCCCGCGCGAATAGCCGCACGGGCGTCTTCGGTCAATCTTACCAGAACACGCAGATTGTGCAGACTCAGGAGCTGGGCGCCGAGCATCTCTTTCTGATTGACGAGATGGCGCACGTAGGCGCGCGAGAAATGGCGACAGCAATAGCAGTCGCACGTCTCATCGAGGGGACGCCGATCGGTTGCGAATCGGGCGTTGCGCAAGTTCAGCCGGCCCTCGCGACCGAAGGCGGTGCCGGTCCGCGCCAGTCGTGTCGGCAGCACGCAGTCGAAGACGTCGACGCCGCGACCGATCACGGCGACGACGCCGACCGGGTCGCCGACGCCCATGAAGTAGCGCAACCTGTCACGCGGGAGCAGCTCGTCCATCAGATCGACCGTCGAGAGCATCTCGTCGCCGCGCTCGCCCATGGACAGGCCGCCGATCGCGTAAGCGCCAAAGTCGAGCGCGAGGAGATCAGCCGCCGAGCGCCGGCGCTGGTGCTCGTCGACGCCCCCCTGGACGATGCCGACCAGCAGCTGATCCTCGCGCTGCTTCACTTGGAGACACGCCGCCGCCCAGCGCGTCGTGCGGTCGACGGCGAGTGCCACCTCGGGCGCCGGTAGAGTCCCGGGCGCACACTGATCGAGACACATGATGATGTCGGCACCGAGTCGCTCCTGCGCCTCGACCGCTAAAGCCGGCGTGAACAGATGGCGCGACCCGTCGTAGACAGACGTGAATTCGACACCGTCGTCATGGATCAGCCGCGTGTCGCCGAGACTGAATACCTGGAAGCCGCCGGAGTCGGTGAGGATGGGACCATCCCAGCCCATGAAGCCGTGCAGACCGCCATGGGCGGCGACGACGTCCACTCCCGGGCGAAAGTAAAGGTGATACGTGTTGCCGAGGATGATCCGCGCGCCCAGGTCGGCGAGGTCGCGCGGGGCGACCGCCTTGACCGTTGCCTTTGTACCCACAGGCATGAAGCACGGCGTCTCGACATCGCCATGCGGGGTGGAAAGCCGGCCGGCTCGCGCGCGGCCGTCAGCGTGTTTGACGGCGAAAGAGAACGTGCCGTCACTCCAGAAGCTTGCGCCGTCGCTCATCGGCACGCTGATCACGTGAGCAGCATCGCGTCGCCGAAACTGTAGAAACGATATCTTTCGGCGACCGCGTGCCGGTAGAGCCGCTGGGTCTCCGCGACGCCGATGAACGCCATCACGAGCGCCAGCAGGCTTGTGCGCGGCAGATGGAAGTTGGTGATGATCGCATCGACCGCGCGGAACTCCCATCCTGGCGCAATGAAAAGGTCGACTTCGCCCACCAGTGCGTCGCCGCGGACAGCCGCGGCACCGCCCGCCGCAAGGTGCTCGAGCGTGCGCACGGTCGTGGTCCCCACGGCGATCACGCGACGGCCCTCCGACCGCGCCCCGGCAATACGCCGCCAGGTTCGAGCGGCGATCGTGAATCGCTCGCTGTGCAGCTTGCGTGCCGCGAGCGTCTCGGCGGTCAGCGGTTTGAACGTGCCCAGCCCGACGTGCAGTGTGAGCTCCTCGATCGTCACGCCGGCAGCCCGAAGCTCCACCTCGAGCCGCCGCGTGAAGTGCAGCCCGGCCGTCGGCGCCGCGGCCGAGCCCTGATGCCGGGCGTAAACGGTCTGGTACCGATCGCTGTCGGCGAGCGCCGTGTGAATGTACGGCGGCAGCGGCGTCTCGCCGTGACGCTGGAGGAGCACGGGCACGCTGTCGCCCGCCAGGCTGCGCACTCGCCATCTCCCCTCACCGAGCTTCTCCTCACAGCGCACCTCCCAGCCACTCTGCCGATCGATGTGCGCCAGTGCCTCGCCCTGAACAGGGCGACCGCGCACGAGCACCTCCCAGGTGTCGTCCGCGTCAGGCCGGAGGAACAGAATCTCGAGTCGACCGCCGGTCGGCCGCACGAAACGCGTGCGCGCCGCGTACACACGGGTGTCGTTGCGCACGATCACGTCCCCCGGTCGAAGCAGAGCCGCGAGCTCGGCGACGCGCCGATCCTCCGGCACCGCACCCCCCCGCGAGTAGACCAGCAAGCGAGCGGCGTCGCGCGGCTCGATCGGCGTCTGCGCGATCAGCTCCGGAGGCAGGTCGTACTCGAGATCGTCGAGACGCAGCGCCCTTGGGCTCCGGCCGTTCATCCCGCGCGCCGGCGCTGCGACAGCCGGTCGTTCCACGCCTCCCACATGCTGGGCACGCAGCCGCAGTACCGCTGTCGATAGAGACCGAGCCGACGACTCGCTTCGATGCTCTCACGATATCGGTCACGCAGATCCACGTAGAGGAACTCCACGCCCATCTCGCGCCCGGCACGTCGTCCCTCGACAGCGATCAGGTCATGGCGCTGATACGGACTCACGCTGAGCGTCGTCGAGAACAGGCGCAGGTCGCGCTCGGCGGCAGTCCGTGCAGCCGAGCTCAGGCGCAGGCGCAGGCAGAGTCGACAGCGCTCGTCGGCGCTGCCGTCGACGGCAGCGCCGAGCTCGCGCATCCACACGTCGAAGCCGGGCTCTGGTTGGACGACGAGGTCGAGTGCGGCGCCGGCGGCATACTGGCGCAGAGCTTCCTGGCGGCGCGCGAGCTCGCCGAGGGGTTGGATGTTGGGGTTCGTGAAGAGAGCCACCGGCTCGAAGCCGCGCTCACGCAGCGCCGGCACGGCGACCGTGCTGCAGGGTCCGCAGCAGGTGTGCAGCAGAAGGGCATCCATCGTAATCTCAGTCGAAGAGGGTATCCGACGCCGACGACGGCACCTCGAGACCGCAGTGACGAAAGCCGGAACGCGTGAGCACGCGACCCCGCGACGTACGCTTGAGGAAGCCGCGCATGATCAGGTAGGGCTCGTAGACATCCTGCAGGGTGTCGCCTTCTTCGCCGAGCGCGACCGCCAGCGTGTCGAGACCGACCGGGCCGCCGTCGAACTTCTCGGCGATCGCCGCGAGGATGTCGCGGTCGAGTTTGTCGAGACCTTCGTGGTCGACCTGGAAGAGCTCGAGCGCCGCGATGCAGATCTCTGGCGACACGTGGCCCTCGTGGCGGACCTCGGCGAAATCGCGCACGCGTCGCAGCAGCCGGTTGGCGACCCGCGGAGTGCCGCGCGCACGACCGGCGATCTCGACCACAGCGGGGTCATCGATGGTCACGCCGAGGATGCCCGCCGATCGGCGCACGATAGCCGTGAGCTCGTCGGGCTCGTAGTACTCAAGTCGCTGCCACACGCCGAAGCGGTCGCGCAACGGGGTCGTGAGAAGACCGGTGCGCGTCGTCGCTCCGATCAGCGTGAACGGCGGCACGGCCATGCGGATGCTGCGTGCCGACGGCCCCTCGCCGATCATGATGTCGATCTCGAAGTCTTCCATCGCCGGATAGAGGACTTCCTCGACGGCAGCGTTGAGGCGGTGGATCTCGTCGACGAAGAGCACATCGCCCTCTTGCAGATTGGTGAGCACTCCGGCGACGTCGACCTTGCGCTCGAGTGCCGGCCCGGATGTGGTGTGCATGCCAACGCCGAGCTCGTTCGCGATGATCCCGGCGAGCGTCGTCTTGCCGAGTCCGGGAGGCCCCGCGATGAGCACGTGGTCGAGCGTGTCGCCGCGGTTCTTGGCGGCCTGCACGAAGATCTGCAGCTGCTCCTTGGCAACGCGCTGCCCGACGAACTCGGCAAAGCGTTTCGGCCGCAGAGTGACCTCGAGGTCGCGCTCCTCAACGCTCTCGTTCGGATCGGCGAGTCTGTCGCTGCGGTCGATCACAACCGCTCCTTGCTGCGCTTGAGCGCGTACTTGACGAGATCTTCGACGGCGGCGTCTCCGGGGGCGCCCCGCAACGCCTCCTCGGCTCCGCGCACGCTCAGGCCGAGGTTCTGCAGGGCCGAACGGGCAAGCATGAAGGCGCGCTCATCGCCGGCGACCGGCGCGCCGCCAGGGCCCTCGACGCCGGCGGCGACGCGGTCCTTGAGCTCGACCACCAGCCGCTGCGCAAGCTTCTTGCCAATGCCGGAGATCGATTCGAACTTCTGCGCGTCGTCGCGCACGACAGCGAGCTCGAGCTCATTCACGGGGTAGCCCGAGAGTACCGCGAGCGCCACCTTGGGCCCTACGCCGCTGACGGCGATCAGCGCCTGGAAGAACGCCCGTTCGCGGGCGTCGGCGAAACCGTAGATCTGCAGAGTGTCCTCGCGTACATGCAGGTACGTCTGCACCGTCACTTGCTCGCCCACCTGGCGCGAGAGCGCCGACAGCTGCCGACCGGAAGCGAAGATGGCAAGACCCACCCCGCCGACGTCGAGCACCGCCCTGTCGGGCTCCACCTCGGCCACGCGACCGCGGACGAACGAGATCATTGCCGCCCTCGGAGAGCCACGCCGCCCCCACTGTTGGCGTGACAGATGGCGACCGCGAGAGCGTCCGCGGCATGGTCCGGCTGGGGGATGCGCTCGAGCCCGAGTATCACTTTGGTCATCTCCTGCACCTGGATCTTGCTCGCGCGGCCGTAACCTGTTACCGCCTGCTTGATGCGCAGCGGCGAGTACTCGAACGGCGACAGGTCGAGTGCCGAGGCTGCGAGGATGATAACCCCTCGCGCCTGTCCCACCGCCAGTGCGGTCTTGACGTTGACGTTGACGAACAACTCCTCGATAGCGACGGCATCGGGCTGGAAACGCTTGAGGATCGCCAGTGACTCGTCGTGAATCTTGCGCAGGCGCGCCTGCGTGGCGCTCTGCGCTGATGTGACGATGCACCCGTGGCCGAGCGAACGCAGCCGGCTCCCGCTCTGTTCGACGACACCCCAGCCGGTGCTCGCCGTGCCCGGGTCTATGCCGAGAACGATCACCTCGCCCGGCCCATGGCGCTAGCCGGCCACCGCTTCGAGGACGTCGTCCGGGATGTCGAAGTTGGCGTAGACCTCCTGGACGTCGTCGCTCTCTTCGAGCGCATCGATGAGCTTGAGGAGCTTACGGGCGTCGCTCTCGTCGAGCTGCACGGTCGACTTGGGCATCATCGTCAGCTCGGCCTGTTCGAAGGCTATGCCGGCGGCGGCGATCGCGTCGCGGACCGCCGCCAACTCACTCGGGTCGGTGATGATCTGAAAACCGTCGCTGTCGACGACTACATCATCGGCGCCGGCCTCGATCGCCGCTAGGGTGACCTCGTCTTCGTCGTGCTTGGCGGCATCGACGACGATCGATCCGCGGCGCTCAAAGATCCAGGCGACCGCGCCCGGCTGGCCGAGCGAGCCGTTGTGTTTGCTGAAGATGTTGCGCACGTCGGCCGCCGAGCGGTTGCGGTTGTCGGTGAGCACCTCGACGATGACGGCGACGCCAGCCGGTCCGTAGCCCTCATACAGGATCGCCTCATACGCGTCGCCGCCAGATTGCCCGGCACCGCGCTGGATGGCGCGATCGATGTTGTCCTTGGGCATGCTGTAGCTGCGCGCCTTCTCGACGGCGTTGTAGAGAGCCAGATTGAGCGAAGGGTCAGGGCCGCCTTCGCGAACGGCCACCATGATTGCGCGCGCGAGCTTGGAGAACAATTGGCCGCGCTTTGCGTCCTCCTTGCCCTTCTTGTGCTTGATCGACGACCATTTGGAGTGACCGGACATCAGCGCACCACCCCCCTTCCCAACTGGGTCACATTCTGCACCACATCGCCGCCCGCCGCCATGTGCGCGCGTACCTTGTCGAGAAAGTAGCCGTGGACACGCGCGTCACCCGTGAGTTCGGGATGGAACGCAGTGACGAGTACCTGCCCCTGCTCGGCAGCGACGGCGTGGCCCTGCAGCGAGCAGAGGACGCGCACGCCGTTCCCGCAGCGCTCGATCCAAGGCGCCCGGATGAACACCGCCCGCACGGGCGCGTCGCCAAGCACCGGCATCTGCAGATCGGCCTCGAAGCTGTGCACCTGGCGACCGAACGCGTTGCGGCGGACGACTATGTCGATCAGGCCGAGCGTCTGCGCACCACCCTCAACGCTTTCGCGCGACAGCGTGATCAGGCCAGCACACGTACCGTAGACCGGCGTACCCGCGCCGGCCAAGGCGACGATGCCGTCGTCGAGCGCGTATTCGTGCATGAGCTTGACGATCGTCGTGCTCTCGCCGCCGGGGATCACGAATCCGTCGAGGTCGGCGAGATCGTCGAGCCTGCGGACCTCCCGCGTGACGGCACCGAGTCGCCCGAGGACGACTCGGTGTTCGCGGAAGTCGCCCTGCAGCGCGAGGACGCCGACGACCGGCACGTCACCGCTTGCCGGGATCGGCTCGGGCGAAAGGATCCAGTCGCGCCGCCGCTTGCCGTCGGTGTGGCCCACGTGATCTGCGCCGCGCGACGGCTACCAGCCGCGCGTCTGGATCTTGAGCTCCTCGGGCATCTTGGCGGCGTCGATGCCGGGCATGGCGTCGCCGAGCCCGACCGAGACCTCGGCGAGAATCTGCGGGTCGCGGTAGTTGGTGGTCGCGCGGACGATCGCCACGGCACGCCGTGCCGGGTCGGCGCTCTTGAAGATGCCGGAGCCGACGAAGACGCCCTCGGCGCCAAGCTGCATCATCAATGCCGCGTCGGCCGGCGTCGCGATGCCGCCGGCGGAGAAGTTGACGACCGGCAGCTTCCCGTTCTCGGCGACCCACCGCACGAGCTCGTACGGCGCCGACAGCTCCTTGGCGGTCTTGAAGAGTTCGTCCTCGTCAAGAGTCTGCAGGTGGTGGATTTCGCCGATGATCGTGCGCATGTGGCGCACGGCCTCGACGACGTCGCCGGTGCCGGCCTCGCCCTTGGTGCGGATCATGGCGGCGCCCTCGCTGATACGGCGGAGCGCCTCGCCGAGGTTCACGGCACCGCAGACGAACGGCACCTTGAAGTTCCATTTGTTGATGTGGTTGGCCTCGTCCGCCGGCGTGAGCACCTCGCTCTCGTCGATGTAGTCGACCTCGAGCGCCTCGAGGATCTGCGCCTCGACGAAGTGGCCGATGCGCGCCTTCGCCATGACCGGGATCGTCACGGTCTCCTGCATCTCCTTGATCTTGGTGGGATCGGCCATTCGCGCCACGCCGCCTTGCGCGCGGATGTCCGAGGGCACGCGCTCGAGCGCCATGACGGCACACGCACCGGCGTCTTCCGCGATCTTGGCCTGCTCGGCGGTGGTCACGTCCATGATCACGCCGCCCTTGAGCATCTCCGCCAGGCCGCTCTTCACGCGCATCGTGCCGATGTCAGTCACAGGAAACCTCCGTTGTATGTGAGAGCCTTATTCTACTGCATGCTCCCACGAGCCGCCACCGTCGGCCGGACGACAAAAAGTACCGTTATGCGGGAAAATAGTCGCCGAGTGGGCAACCGACCGCTAGCCCTTGTGGGTCTCCTCGCGCTCTTTCTTCTGCTGCTCGACGATCTTGCCGGCAAGGTGCGCCGGGAGCTCCTCGTAGCGCAGGAAGTCCATCGAGTAGTCGCCACGCCCACCGGTCATCGACGTGAGGTCGGGGGCATAGCTCAACATCTCGGCGAACGGCACCTCGGCAGCGACCGCTGAACCGTGACCGCGCGGGTCGGTGCCCAGCACGCGGCCACGGCGCGAGTTGAGGTCGCCGATGACATCGCCGACGTTCTCTTGCGGCACCGTGACCTCGACGTGCATGATCGGCTCGAGGATGACCGGCTGGGCGCCTTCCATCGCCTTCTTGAAGCCGATGGAACCGGCGATCTTGAACGCCATCTCGGACGAGTCCACCGGATGGTGCGAGCCGTCGTAGAGCTTCACCTGCACGTCGACGACAGGGAACCTGGCGACCGACCCTTCGTGCATCGCCTCGACGACGCCCTTCTCGACCGCCGGGATGAAGTTGCGCGGGATGACACCGCCAACGATCTTGTCGACAAACTCGAAGCCGGTGCCGCGGGGAAGCGGCTGGACCTCGATCCATGTGTCGCCGAACTGGCCACGGCCGCCGGTCTGCTTCTTGTGGCGGCCCTGGGCCTTGGCGGAGGCGCGGATCGTCTCACGATACGGCACCCGCGGGGGATGCAAATTGACCTCGGCGCCGAAGCGCCGCTTCATGCGCTCGCAGATCACCTCGACGTGCACCTGGCTCATGCCGGCAACGATGGTCTCGCCGGTCTGCGCATCGCGGTGGACGTCCATCATCGGATCCTCTTCGGCGAGGCGCCGCAGGGCGGCGATGACCTTCTCCTCATCGCCCTTGCTCTTGGCTTCGACGGCGAACGACATGAGCGCCGCCGGGAAGACGATCGCCGGGAATGTAACGGTGTTGCCCTCCGCGCAGAGCGAGTCGCCGCTGACGACGTCCTTGAGCTTGGCCACCGCGCCGATATCGCCGGCGACAAGCGCATCGGCAGGCTTGTTGTCCTTGCCCTGCGCCTTGAGCAGCTGACCGATGCGCTCCTTGTGACCGTCGCGGCTGACGACCACGGTGGCATCGGCCTTGATCGTGCCCTGGAACACGCGGAACACGTTGATGCGGCCGCTGAACTGGTCGGCGAGCGTCCTGAACACGAATGCGGCAGCCGGTCTTGATGCATCGCATACGAGCTGCCGCTCAGCGTCGCCGACGATGACGGTGGGACCTTCGACGGCCTCCGGTGATGGTGCCAGAGCAAGCAGATCGAGCAGCAGGTCGGCGCCGACGAGATGCGTCGCCGATCCGGCAGCGACCGGAAAGACCTTGGCTGCGGCGACCGCCTCGGCGAAAGCCTGCCGCAGCTGATCCGAACTGATCTCCTCACCTTCGAGGTACTTCTCGAGCAACTCGTCGTTGGTCTCGGCGACCACGTCGGTGAGCTTGTCACGCAGCTCTGCCGCCTCGGCTGTGAGATCGGCCGGGATATCGCCCTCGGCGACCTTCTGACCGTCCAGCGTATAGGCCTTCATCTTGAAGAGATCGACGACGCCCTTGAGCTCGTGCTCCTTGCCGATCGGCAGTTGGACAGCGACGACCTGCGGGCCGAACGACGCCTTCAGGGCGGTGACGGCGGCGCTGAAGTCGGCACGCTCGCGATCGAGCATGTTGCAGAAGATCATGCGTGCCAGCCCGCGCTCCTCGGCGCGCGCCCACAGGCGCTCGGTCTGCACCTCGACGCCGAGCACGCTGTTGACCGTTACCAACGCCGTTTCGACGATGCGCAGCGCGGCGATCGTGTCGGCGAGGAAGCTCGAGTCGCCGGGCGTGTCGATGAGGTTGAAGATGAGACCGCCGCGTTCGACGTGCGCCAGGGTTGCCGACAGGCTGAGCTGCCGCCGCTTCTCGTCATCGTCGTAGTCGGACACGGTGGTCCCGTCGGTGACCTGACCGAGCCTGTTGACGACCCCGGACCTGTACAGCAGCGCCTCGAGCAGCGACGTCTTGCCCGTTCCGCGGTGGCCGACAAGTGCGATGTTTCTGATCTTGCCCGGGTCGTTCATCCTGGCTCTCCTCTTTCTTTCGTCGTCCGGCGGCGAGAGATCGTGAGGTGCGCGACGCTTGCGAATACTCCTCGCCGCCGGTGATCGGCGGTCACGGTGCTGCGCGGCGGGCCGCCAGGAACGATCGGCTGGGCGGGCGGCGCCTCGACTCCGTCGTGGCGCCGCCCGCTGTCGAGCGTGCAGCGCCTCCGACAAGGGATGAAGTCTAGCACATGGCTAGCCACCGTGGTGGCAGGCGGGCGCGAGGGCGACGGCCGCCGGCCGCAGTGCGCTGCGGCCGTACTTTGCCCTCACTCGATCGACCGCTTCGACGAGCGCGACCTCGCGCCAGTGCTCGTCGAAGGAGAGCTGGAACGCGTTGCTGGAGAGGCTGCTAACGTTGACGCCGATAAGGCGCACCCAGCGCGTGCGCACGTCGAGCTCGGCCAGCAGCTCGGCGACGACGGCATAGACCGGCCGGGTGCTCGTCGTGGCCCTCGCCAGCGTGCGCCGCCGGCTCACGGTGTGAAACGTGCTGTACCTCACCTTGAGGGCGACCGTGCGCGCCGCAAGTCCCTTGCGGCGCACCCTCGCCATGGTGTCGTCGACGAGCGCCAGGAGCGTGGCTTGCAGACGCTCGCAGTCGTTGCTGTCCTCGCGGAACGTCACCTCACGGCCGACCGACTTGGGCAGCGGCTGGTCGCTGCGTACGAACGAGAAGCTGCGCCCGAAGGCGAGCTGCTTGAGACCGTAAGCCGTTTTGCCGAACGCCGCCGCCAGCAGGCTGATGGGTACGTCCTGCAGCATGCCCACGGTGGCGATGCCGAGGGCGGTGAGCCGCTCTTCGGTGACCGGGCCGATACCCCAGACCTGGCGCACCGGCAGATCGCGCAGACACCCATCGACGTCGGCTTCGCGAAGCTCGCCGATGCCGGCCGGCTTGTTGATGTCGGAGGCGAGCTTGGCGAGCAGCTTGTTGGGTCCGATGCCGATCGAGCAGGTGAGCCGGTGCTCGACGTAGACCATCTGCTGGATGCGACGGGCGATCGCCTGCGGCGGACCGAAGAGGCGGCGACTGCCGGTGACGTCGAGGAAGGCCTCGTCTACGGAAGCGACTTCGACGGCGTCGGTGAAGCTGCCGTACAGCTCGACCAAGCGATCGCGCACGGCGGCGTAGGCAGCCAGGTCGACCGGCAGGAATACCGCCTGCGGGCAGAGGCGCTCCGCTTGGGCGATCGGCATGGCCGAGTGCACGCCGGACGTGCGCGCCTCGTACGACGCGGCCGAGACGACGCCGCGGCCGCCGCGCTCGCCGCCAACGACGACAGGCCGGCCGCGCAACTCGGGCCGCCGCGCCTGCTCGACGGAGGCGAAGAACGCATCCATGTCGATGTGGAGGATGACAGGTTCAGATACGAACATATGTTCGTATTCTAGCCAGAGTGAAGCGGGCGGTCAAGGACGCCCGGTGATTTACCTGATACGCCGTCCGAAGTCGACGGTGTACATGTACACGTTCGTCAGCCCGCGATACGTCCCGAGCGCCACGCCCAGCCCGATGTCGCGCCACCGCCGATCGAGGATCACCGTGCGATGCGAACTCGAAGCCATCCACGCGCGGAACACGGCCTCCGGCGTGCCGTAGATGCCCTTGCCCCAGCCGATCACCTCGCCGACGCACCACGATGAGTAACCTTCGCGGCTGTATCCGTAGCGGACCAGCCGCGAGGCAAAGCTCTCACCGCTGCGCGAGTAGTGCGAGAAGTAGTCGGCGGAGAGCATATCGCGCGAGTGCGCCCGGGCGGCGGAGCACAGCACGTCGAGCGGCCGCACTTGCACGAGACCGTGCGCCGCGCGGGCCTTGTTGATGAGCTTCAACATCGTCGTCGCGTTGTCGCCGAGCACGACGCCGCCGATGGTGTCGGCGACGACCCTGACATCCGATCCGACGGGCGCGGGAAGCTGCGCCAGAGCAACACATGGGCACCAGAGGAGTGCTAGCGCGATCGTGAAGAACACGAGTGCCGATCGCCCGCGACGGCCGGCGATCGGCTCAGCCTTTGGCGGCGACGGCGTCCTCGCGCGGGACATCTCCCCATAGGGCAGCGAGGCGATAGAAGTCGCGTGCCGCTGGCGTGAACACGTGCACGACGACGTCGAGGTAGTCGAGAAGGACCCACTCTCCCTCGCGGTCACCCTCGACGCGAGCCGGCCGCAGACGCTCGTCGCGCAAGCCGCGTTGGATCTCTTCGGCGATCGCTTTGGTCTGCCTGGGATTTGCTCCGGAAATGACGACGAAGAAGTCAGTGTAAGTGACCGCCTCACTCATGTTCAGCACGACGATGTCGTGCGCCTTTTTGTCTGAGGCCAGACGAACGATATCCGCGGCCAGAGCACGTGCCCGTTCAAACTGGACGTTCGCTGCTGCTACGGTAAATCCTTCGCCTTGAGGTCACTACCGATGATGACGGAAACGGTGTCCGCAGGAAGTTTGGGGTCGGCGAGCACCACGCCGCGGCCGAGTATAGCACGTATCTGCTCGGCCACTTGAGTAGCGTTCGTGCCTGCCCTGATCTCGGTCTGCTGGTAGTCGAACGAGTCGGCGTTCGTCGGTGGAGCAAGGTTCACATTCAGCACCGCCAGGTGCTGGGCGACGACCTCGCCCACGCCGACCTTGCCGGTCCCGTTCTGGACGAGCACCGTGTACTTCGACATGAAGCCCGGCGCGTGACGCGTGATCAGCGCCATGATCGCGTCCCGGTCGGGCCTGTATGCGAACTGCCCCTGCGACACCTGGCCGTGGGACGGGAACCGCGTCAGCGCGCTGGTGCCTGCGATCATCGCCCCCAACACGTCGCGCACACTTGCTTCCCCCCTGCCGCCAGCCTGACGGCTCACCGCGGCAAACGCTGCGGTCTGTTGCTCGGCGGCCTCGAGAGCCGCCATCTGCAACACCGAATGCAGGAGGGCCGTTTCGAGAGTTGCTTCGTCCACGCCGCTCTTGCCGGTCGCGCCCATGAGGTCGGACAGAGTGCTGGTGGGCACGCTGAAGCGGCCGCTGAAGGTTCGCCAGGCACCGTCACTCTGGAGCGTGGCTGGCGCATCGAGCTTGACCCAGAGCGTGTCGGTACCGGCAAGCGTCGCCAGGCTGTCCATCGGTAGGTCGATCCGATAGTCGATATGCGCGTCGATCAGCCGCTGAACATCATCCGCGAATGCCGGTGTGCCCATCACGTCTCCGGCGAAGACGTACTCACCGGAGCGGCCGTCGAGCAGCAGAGTCCGTGGGATGAAGTACTCGGCCGCGGCCCTGGTGATGCGGTTGTACACGACCAGGACGGCGACTGGCTGACGGGGTGCCTCTCCCGCGCCGATCGTCACGAGCGCCACGTATCCGGGCGGCTCCGACGTCGCCGGTTTGGCGCGAAGGTGGCGGGCGACAATCGTCGCCCCAAAGACGGCGGCGAACGCGACGACCGCCGCCAGGACATAGAGGAACCACGTCTGCCAGCGTTGCTGACGCGCTTCGCGACGCTGCTGCGATCGGATCGCCCGGTATCCCCTATTTCGCGCCATGGACCTCGTTGTAGAGCGCCACGCTGACCGGTGCCAGCGGCCGTCCCCGCCCGACGACATGGACGATGCTGCGCGCCACGGCAAGCGCGACGGCACTGTCGAGAGCCTTCGCAGCGCGCGCCCTGATATCGTCGGCGCCCTCGAAAGACCGCGCCGGCTCGCACGCATCGGCAACGTACACGCACTTGTCAAGGACGCTCATGCCGGCACACCCGACTGTGTGGACGGCGATCGCGTGCAAGACCGCCGCATCGACATCGAGATGCGCAAGCTCGCGTGCTGCCAGCGGGCCGTGCAGGAGCTGCACCGGAGAGCGCCGTTCGATCTCGCCCACATCTATGCGGTGTTTTCGCGACGCTTCCAGCACTTCCTTTGCGTCGCGCTGGCGACAGTAGTCATGCAGCGCTCCGGCGATGAAGGCCGCTTCTTCGTCCGCACCCCAACGCCGCGCCAACGACACGGCCAGCGCGGCCACGCGCAGGCAGTGGTCGGCGAGCACCGGTGACACGGAGGCCCGTATGAGAGCCTCGGCTTGCGCCCTGCCGATCACGGGCGGCCGTACAGTCCCTGGTCGATGATGAACGCTTCGACGTCGGCCGGCACGAGATACGTGATCGGCATCCCCAGCCGGACGCGCCCGCGGATCTCACTCGACGAAATACCCACGGAAGTGGTCGGCAGCACCGACACCGCCCCCCGACCCCAGCGCTCTGCCGCGGCTTTGATCGACTGTGGATCGTCGCCTGGTCGCGGCGCCACGGCCAGCCGGCAGATCATCAGGACGGCGCTCGGCTGATGCCAGTTCTCGAACTGCAGAAGCGAGTCGGACCCGACGATGAAGAAGATCTCGCTACTCGCACTTCGGGCGCGGAACTCAGCAACCGTCTCCAGCGTGTAGCGGAACTCCTCGTCGATCTCGAGCGACGATACCTCGAAGCGTCCGTCGCCGGCGATCGCAAGCTTCGTCATCGCCAACCTCGTCGCCGCCGGGACATCGTCTTCGATCACTTTGTGGGGCGGATTGGCAGCGGGCACGAAGACGACCTTCTCGAGCCCCAGCTGCGCACACACGTCGGATGCGATCACAAGGTGTCCGAGGTGCGGCGGGTTGAAGCTCCCGCCGAACAGTCCGATGCGCGCGGATCCGTTCATCGCCGAGCGACTAGCCATCGCGCACCTGCCCGGCGCCCCAGATCACGTATTTCGCGCACGTGAGCTCCTCGAGCGCGATGGGTCCACGCGCGTGGAGTTTCTGAGTGGAGATCCCGATCTCGGCGCCGAAACCGAACTGACCGCCGTCCGTGAATCGGGTCGAGGCATTGACGTACACACAGGCGGCATCGATCGCCTGGGTGAACCGCCGCGCCGCCGTGACGTCTTCGGTGACGATCGCCTCGGAGTGGCCGGTTCCGTACATCGTCACATGCTCGATCGCCTCGTCGATCGACTCCACCGTACGTATCGCCATCTTGAGACTCAGGAACTCCGTCTCGTAGTGAGTCTTGTTGGCGCGCTTGAGCGAGGGATTGGCGGCGATGTCGGCCGTGGTCTTGTCGACCACGAGCTCGACCCCTCGCCGACCCAGTTCGTCGATGACCTGCGGCAAGAAAGCCGCCGCTACGTCGCGGTGAACCAGAAGGGTCTCCGCGGCGTTGCACACGCCCGGCCGCTGGCACTTCGCGTTGATCACGATCCGCAGTGCTTTCTCAAGATCCGCAGCGGAGTCCACGTAGACGTGGCAGTTGCCGCCGGCCGCGTAGATCACCGGGATGAGAGAGTGTTCCACGAGGAACTCCTTCAGCTCCTCTCCGCCCCGCGGAATCACGAGATCGACATGAGCGCGTTGCTGCAAGAGCTGTCGAAGCTCCTCGCGATCGGTCGTCAGGTGAGAGACGGCGGCCGCCGGCAGACCCGCTTCGATCACGGCGCCCTGGACCACTTCGGCGAGAATACGGTTGGAGTGCTTGGCGGCGCGGCCGCCGCGCAGGATCGCCGCGTTGCCCGCCTTCAGGCACAACGCGGCGGCGTCGACGGTCACATTCGGCCGCGCCTCGTAGATGACCGCCACGACGCCGAGCGGCACCCGCTCCTTGCGGACCTCCATGCCGTTGGCGAGACGCCAGCCCCGCACCACCTCTCCCACCGGATCCTCCAGAGCGACGATGGCGCGCACGCTGCGGACGATCTCATCCAGACGGTCCTCGTCGAGCCGCAAACGGTCGATGAGCGCATCCGGAAGGCGCGCGGCGCGCGCCGCGGAGAGGTCCTCGACGTTCTCACGGAGGATCTCCGCAGCGCGCCGCTCCAGCGCCTCGGCGACCAGCACCAGCGCCTCGTCCTTGCGCTCGCGCGGCAATGTCGCCAGCACCCGCGACGCAGCCTTGGCAGCCGCGCTCAGCTCTTCGATCGTCACAGGGCCTCCTCGTCGATCAGCACCAGGGCATCGCGATGCACCACTTCTTCGTCGGCGTGCGGCACGAGCTCCCGCGCCGCACCGGTGCGCATGCCAGCGATGCGGCGCAGCTCGCGCGCGCCGATCGTCGTCAGACCGCGAGCGACCTCGCGACCGCCGACCGTCACGATCGCAACGGCGTCGCCGGCGACGAACGCTCCGTGCACCGCCACGACACCGACCGGGAGAAGGCTGCCGCCGCCACTGGCGAGCGCCCGTGCCGCACCGGCGTCGATCTCAAGGGTACCACGCACCGGTTTCGCGTAGCGCAGCCAGAGCTTGAATGCCGAAGCGTGCGCCGGCCGCGGCGACACCATCGTGCCGACGGCAACGCCGTGCGCCGCCGTCGTGATGACGCCATCGCGCCCGCCGTTGCCGATGACCGTGCGCACGTCGGCGGCGGCGGCCATCAACGCCGCCGCGACCTTGCCGCGCATGCCACCGGCGCCGCGGCGCGAACGTTCGCGCACGTCGAGACCGCGAAGATCGTCGGCAGCTTGAACGCGCGCGATCAGCCGCGCCGCGGGATCGCGCTCAGGGTCGCTGCTGAAGAGGCCGTCGCGATCGGTAAGCAGGAGCAGCATGTCGGCACGGAGCATGATCGCCACCTGCGCCGCCAGCACGTCGTTGTCGCCGAAACGGATCTCGTCGGTCGCCGTCGTGTCGTTCTCGTTGACGATGGGCACCACCCCCCACCCGAGCAGTCGCCGCAGGGTGGCGCGCGCGTTCACGTAGCTGAGGCGCTGTGCGAAATCGGCGCTCGCGAGAAGGATCTGGGCGGCAGTCAGGCCGCACCGCCGAAGGCACTGCGCATATGCATCGAAAAGCTTGCCCTGCCCGACCGCGGAGGCGGCCTGGAGAGCGGCGATCTGTTGCGGCCGCTCCTTCATGCCGAGAACTGACTGGCCGCAGGCGATCGCCCCACTGGAGACGACGACCACCCTCTGCCCTTCGCCCACGAGCGCGGCGATCTCGGCGCTGCGCGCCGCGATGAGCCCGCGTCGTAGCCGTCCGCGGCGATCCGCGACCGTACTCGAGCCGAGCTTCACGATGACCGTCTTCACGGCGCGCATTCTACCTCACGCGAATTCGAACTCGGCCGCGCCGATGGCGACGTCGTCACCGGGCTTCGCGCCGGCCCGTCGCAGAGCGTCGCTGACGCCGGCGCGTTCCATCACTTCTTGCAGGTAGCGGACGGCCTCCTCGTTCTCAAGATCGGCCTTGGCGACGAGCCGTTCGAGCGCGGCGCCCACCACGCGGTAGCCGTCCGCTTCGCGCGACACGCTGAAATGCGACACACGATCCTCGCCCGGGCGCACCGCGACGCGAGGCCGCGGCGGCGCCTCCACCGGCGCCGCATCCGCAACCTGGAGCGCCGATCTCAACGTGGCGCGCAACTCCTCCAGACCCGCGCCGCTCAGCGCCGACACGGCGACCGGCGGCGCGACCGCCTGCGGCCGCCGCCCGGCCGCAGTCGCAAGCAGATCGTCGATCTCGGCTTCATCGATCAGGTCGACCTTGTTGACGACGACCACCGACGGCCGGTCCGCCAGTCCCTCCTTGAACGCGCGCAGCTCGTCGACGACGGTATCGAGGGCGAAGGCGGCGCCCTCCGGACCAGTCGTCGCGTCGACGACATAGACGAGCAACGTCGTTCGCTCGACATGTGCGAGGAACCGGTCGCCGAGTCCGACGCCGGCGCTCGCGCCCTCAACGAGGCCGGGGATGTCGGCCAGCACGACGATGCGGTCGTCAAAGATGATCGTACCGAGGTTCGGCTCGAGCGTGGTGAACGGATACGCGGCGATCTTCGGGCGCGCCCGCGTCAGCGCCGCGAGAAGACTCGACTTGCCGGCGTTCGGCAACCCGACGAAACCCACGTCGGCGAGCAGCTTGAGCGAGAGATCGAGCCACAGCTCGTCGCCTTCGAGACCCCGTTCGGCAAAACGCGGCGCCTGTCGTGTGGCGGTGACAAAGCACGTGTTGCCACGACCACCCTCGCCACCGTGCGCGACGACGGCGACCTGGCCTTCGTTCACGAAGTCGGCCACGAGCTCGCCGCTCGAGTCGCGCACCTCGGTGCCGACCGGCACCTCCACAATCAGGCTGTCGCCGTCGGCGCCGCGGCGGTCGGAGCCCTGGCCATGACCGCCGTTGGGAGCACGGAAATGGATCTGGCGACGAAAGCGGTTGAGGTCGCGCACCTGACGCGTGGCGATCACTGAGATGTCGCCGCCGCGGCCGCCGTCGCCCCCGTTTGGACCGCCCTTGGGAACGTACTTCTCGCGCCGAAAGCTGACGCACCCGTTGCCACCGCGTCCGCCGCGGACACAGATCTTGGCGCGATCAGCGAGCATCGAACCCTGCGGCCGGAGCCGACGGCGGGTCAGTCGTCGGGAGCGACCGAGATGAGACGCCCGGCGTTGCCGTTGGTGAAGGCGACGCGCCCGGAGACTTTCGCGAAGATGGTGTGGTCGACGCCGATGCCGGTGCCCTCGCCGGGCCGGAATCGCGTACCGCGCTGACGGACGATGATCGAACCAGCCGGAATCACCTGACCGGCAAAGACCTTGACCCCGAGGCGTTTGGCCTCAGAGTCGCGACCGTTGCGGCTGGTGCCGGCACCTTTCTTATGCGCCACCCTTGATCTCCTTCTGTGCTTTCAGGGTGATGGACTCGATGGCGAGCTTTGTGAGACGGCTGCGATGACCGCGCATCTTCTTGAACGTCGACTTCGGCTTGTAGGTGAACACTTTGATCTTCTTGCCGAGAAGATGCTCGGCGACCCTCGCCTTCACCGTGGTGTGCTCGGCCGATTCAGCGTCGAAGACGCCCTCGGCCGTACGCACCGCGAGCGGCCGCAGCGTGATCGACTTGCCCTCTTCTGCGGCGACGCGATCGACGACGATCACGTCGCCCTCGCTCACTTTGAACTGCTGACCGCCCACCGCAACGACGGCATACACGATGTCGCTCTGCTTCATCAATCACTCCCCACAAGACAACGACCGCCAATGTTAGCTAATCGGCACACGGGTGTCAAAACGCCGCCCTCGCTCGCGTAGCCTCTCGCTCAGGCTCACCGGCCCTTGCTGGCGGTCGCGTAGGCGCCGGTGCGCCAGGTGTTGTCGATCTTCACGCGCCGGCGCTTGCCGATGAACGGCCTGCCGCCCTCGACGATCACCATGTAGCCTTCGACGAAACCCACCGCGTCCTGGGGACTGTGCGTCAGGGCATGCTCGAGTTCGATCTCGATCTCTTGGCCCTCGCGCACAGGCAGCCGCTGTGCTTCGACCTGTGTGACGCTTCCCTCAGTGAGCACGCGAAACGCCTCGATCGGCAGCGCGATCGAGCCCTCGAGGAAGACTCGCCGGCCGATCTCGCGCTCGAGTTGCTTGAGGCGGCCGTCGGCGGTGAGCCGCTCGCCGACAGTGCGGTTTGTCTCGATCAAGAACGCGTTCGCCGCCGACTTGCTCGCAAGATCGCGCAGTCGCCGCTCGACGCCGAGCGCGATCGTCTCCTCGGACATGATCCGCGCCTTGCCCTGGCAGAGCGGGCACGTCTTGGTGAGGATCCCGCGAGCGCCGTCGGTGGTGTTCTGGCGTGTCATTTCGACGAGGCCCAACGGAGACAGCTCCACGACGTAGGTCTTGGTGCGATCGGTCTCGAGCTCGGCTTCGAGCTTGGCGAGCACCGCCTCGCGGTTGCGCGAGTAGGCCATGTCGATGAAGTCGATGATGATGATCCCGCCGATGTCACGCAGCCGCAATTGGCGCACGACTTCGCGCGCCGCTTCGAGGTTTGTATGTGTGATCGTGTCTTCGAGGCCCTTGCCGCCGGTGAACTTGCCGGAGTTGACGTCAATAACGGTGAGCGCCTCGGTGTGATCGATGACGATGTTGCCGCCGCTCGGCAGCGACACCCGGCGCTCGAGCGCGTTCGAGATCTGAGCCTCGATGCCGTAAGCCTCGAAGAGTGGCACCTCGCCGGTGTGGACGTGCACGCGGCTGCTGAGTTCGGGCGCCACCTTGTCGAGGAAAGCGAGAATCTCCTTGCGTTGTTTCTCGGAGTCGACGATGAGCGCTTCGCAGCTCTCGTTGAAGAGATCCCTGGTGACCTCGAGCGCGATGTCGACCTCGGCGTGCAGAAGGCCGGGCACGGGCACCTTGTCGGCCTTCTGCTTGAGGCGCGACCAGAGTCGCGAGAGGAACTGCATGTCGCGGCGCAGCTCATCGACGCCCTTGCCTTCGGCCGCGGTGCGCACGATCAATCCGGCACTGCGGACCTTGAGACTCTTGCAGAGGTCTCTGAGGCGGTCACGCTCGTCCTGGCGAAGGCGGCGCGAGACGCCGACGCCGCTGCCGCCGGGCACGTACACCATGTAGCGCCCGGCCAGAGAGAGATGCGTGGTCAGGCGCGCCCCTTTGCTGCCCATGGGGTCCTTCTTCACCTGGACGAGTATCTCCTGGCCCGGGCGCAGCATCTGCGTGATGCGCTTGCCCTTGCCGCTACCGCCCTCCTCGAGTTCCACTTCGTCGACGTAGAGGAAGCCGTTCTTCTCGAGGCCGAAGTCGACGAACGCCGCATCCATGCCGGCGAGCACGGTGTCGACCTTGCCGCGGTAGATGTTGCCGAGGTACGACGTCTTCTCCGGGCGCTCGATGTAGATCTCCGCCAGGCGCCCGTCCTCGACGAGCGCCACACGCAGCTCGTTGCGCTCGCTCGACACGAGGATCTGCTTTCGGTCGGGAATCTCGGCTCCCAGCGGCGGGTACGGGCGATCGACTCCGCGTTCGCGCTTCTTGATCTTCGTCGCCGGACGCGGCTCCTCGGCGCCACCTTCGGCCGTTGTCTCACCGCCGGCGACGGGCTCCTTGGCCGTTGCCTTGCGGCGCCGTCCGCGCCGCGACGCGCGCGCCGGCTTGACTTCAGCGTCCGCGCCCGCTCCTTCGACCGCAGTGGCCTCGCCACCGCCCGCGGTCGCCGGCCGCGCGACAGCCGCCGCTGGCGCCGGTTCAGCAAGCCCTCGCTCGCCGTGGGCAGCCGCGACTTCTTCGCCGGTCGCGGCACCGTCTGCGGCAAGCTTCGCCTTGCCGCCGCGGCCACGACCGCCGCGACGGCGACGGCGCGGCTTCTTGACCGCCCCGTCTTCGGCAGACTCTCCCCCCTCGGCTTCGATGCCGGGCTCAACGACTGACTCGGCCAAAGCCGGCGTTTCCACGGCCATCGCCGCCGCCGCCGCCTTCGGCCGCCGGCGGCGTTTGCTCCTGGCCGGCGGCACCGAGTCACCGTCCACCGCCGGAGTCTGAGTCGCTGCAGAGGTGACGCCGACACTTGGAGCCTCTGGCAGCGAACCACCCGGCGCGCTTGGCCCGGGCGTGGCTGGCGTGTCGTCCTGGACCTGGGCGACAGCTGCTTCGGCGGCGCGCTGCGCGGCGCTCTTGTGGCGCCGCCCTCCGCGCCGCCCGCGGCGCCGCGGTCCCTTGGTTCCCGGCACCGCGTCCGCACCGGGCGCGGACTCCGCGCTGGGCGTCCCGGGTGGCTCCGCTCCCGCGACGTGTCCGACCGTCTCTGCCGGAGGCGGCCCGCTCTGGCCGGCTGCTCTCTCTTTCTCGCTGTCTTCGTTCATGTCGCTCCGATGCTCTGGCCCGCTCGTCCTTGAGCGGGCAAACCTTTGTACGTGACGCTCGCCCGGTAGAGAGCGCGCATCACGGCCTCGACGCCGGCGTAACCGGCAACGAGGTCGACAAACTCCTGTGGCCGCGCGGCGCCATCTTGGCGATGCCGCACGGTGAATCCAAGACGCGTCGCGTCGCCATCTGGGCGGCACCACGCCTCTTCGATGAACTCCTTCAGGTCGAGGCGGCGGCTCCCCTTGGGGGAGACGCGCTCGACGACCGCCTGCGACGCATTCGCGAACCGCGTCAGCGCCGCCGAAACGGCCGCCGCGTCGGCCGCCAAAGTACATTCATAGGTCGCCGCCAGCGCCACCGGATGCGGATGCGCCTCGACGACGGCGATCGAGTGCGGTTCGATGCCGCGCGCCGCCGCCGCGCGCAGAGCGCGCAGCGCCGCGCTGATGTCGGCGCACTCCCCGACGACTTCAACGACGGCGAGCTCATCTGAGGCTGCCGCGCCGACCGGCAACGGCAGCCCCAGAGACAATCGTGGCTTGGGTCGCATCCCCTCGCTCAACGCCAGCGCGATGCCGGCGCGCGCGAACGTCCGCTGCAGCGCCCGCGCCGTGTCGAGGTGCGACACATAGCAGGCGCTTCCGTGACGGTCGAACCTCACCAGCCAGTGGCTCACCCGACCACATCCATTTGCACGTCGTCGAGACACGCGCCGCACAACGCACACGCGCCGGTCCGGCAATCCACGGTCTGCTCCCTCGTGGCAGCTTTGCCGCGCTCAGCAATGAGGAAATCGCGGTCGATCCGAGCGGTGATCGCCGCTTCCCACGGCATGTCGCCGGCGGGCGCGCGGCTCGCGATCTCGTCGAGGTCCTGCCCGAGCTCGCTCGCTGCCGCTCTCCACGCATCGAGCTTGAAGTGCTCCGACCATCCATCGAACCGCGCGCCATGACGCCATGCCGATTCGATCAGCGCGCTCGCATCTGCATCGCCGCGCGCGAGCGCTGCCTCCACCACCGAGGCGCCGATGTCGTGGAACGACACCCTCACGCCGCGCGGCACCGCCGCACGCAGCAGCGCTTGGCGCTCGCGCAGCACACTCTTCCCGGCGAAGCGCTCCCACTGGAACGGCGTGTTCGCCTTGGGAACGTAGGAGGATACCGCCAGCGAGAGGCGCGCGCGGCCCCGGGCGATGCGCTTCGCGATCGCCGCCGCGCGCACCGCCATCTCCGCGATCGCACGCACGGCCGACTCGTCTTCTCCGGGAAGACCGATCATGAAGTACAGCTTGAGGCCCGTGAACCCGCTCGTGAAGGTCGCCCGCACCGCCTCTTCGAAGCTCTCGTCATCGACGCCCTTGTTGATCGCGTCGCGTAGCTCCTGCGTGCCCGCCTCGGGGGCAAGCGTCACCGAGCCGCGCTGTTCGCCGCCGAGACGTGCGAGCTGCACCGCCGCCGAAGCGATCCGCAGCGACGGCAGCGACACGCGCAGACCCGGCCGCAGAGCGCGGATCGCGGTCACCGCGGCCTCGATGCCCGAGTAGTCGCAGGAGCTCAGCGAGATCAGCGAGACCTCATCGCAGCCGGTGGCTGCCAGGGTCCGGTCTGCGGCCTCGACGACGAGGTCGACGGGCCGCTCGCGCACCGGTCTGTACCACATGCCGGCCTGGCAGAATCGGCAACCCGCGGTGCAGCCGCGCATCACCTCGATCACCGCTCGATCGTGCACCGCTTCGAGGACCGGCACCAGCGGCTCGGTCACCGGTAGGCTCCGCGAGAACCCCATGAACACCTGTCGTTCCGCCGGCGCCCTCGAGCCCGGCAGCCAGACGCCCGGCACAGCGGCGAGGTCTGTCAGGCGCTGAGCGCGCGTCGTCGCCGCGAAAGCGGCGACGATCTCGCTCAGCCGATCCTCGACCTCGCCGACGAAGAAGGCGTCGAAGAACGACGCCAGCGGTAGGGGGTTGGCGGTGCCCGGCCCTCCGCCGAGCACGATCGGGTCTCCGTCTCCGCGATCGGCAGCGTGCAGCGGCACGGCGGCGAGGTCGAGCATCTCGAGGATGTTCGTGTACGTGAGCTCGTGCGGAAGAGTGAACCCCCACAGGTCGCAGTCGCCGACGTCGGCGTACGACTCGAGGGTCCACAGGCGCTTGCCGGCAGTGCGCATCGCCGCCGCCATGTCGGGCCACGGGCAAAACGCGCGTTCGCAGACCGCCGACGAATCGTCGTTCAACCGCGTGTGGAGTATCTGCAGGGCGGGATTCGATATCCCGATCTCGTAGACGTCCGGGTAGGAGAGCACGACCCTGGGGTGACCGTCGACCTTCTGCCGGGCGTTGAACTCGCCGCCGACATATCTGCCGGGGCGGCTCACGCGCGAGAGCAGGTCTATCAGTGCTTCAGGGAGCGCATCCTCATGTGGCAAAGCCTTTGCCGAGTCGTCCAAAAGTGCCTGAAATCCTTCGTATGCGTTCCGGCGTAAGCGGCGCTCCAGCCTCAAAATAGGCTTCGGCGGCCTTGCCCAACGCCATGGTTCCCGCGTATCCGATGACCCCTTTGACGGCCCACTTCGGCCCCGGGGCCACGTGCTGCGCTTCGCGACCGGCGGCGCGCAGGCCGAAGCCCGCCCCGACCACCGACAGGATCTCGAGGGCGCGGTCAAATCCCAAGTCCTCGCCATGCGCGGCGGCGATGCCGAGGACCATCCTCACTTGATTGAGCGTCATCGCCGGCATGTCGGCGCCGCGCATGAAAACGAGCGCGCCGATGACGCCGTTCTGGCGCGCGGTGCTCTCGATCAGCCGATCGACGACCTGTTGCCGCACGGCTGGAAGAATCTGTGCCAGAGAGAGCGCATCGTCGCCGAGCGCGGCGACGATGCGCGCCACGGCCGCCGACGCTCTGCCACCGGGGCGGCCGTCCCACGTGACGTCGCCGCGCTCAATGCCGATCTCCCGAGCCCAGCGCGCATACGGCTCCCTCGCAGTGCCGGCCGCCCACGGAAGCACCGCGATCGCGTGTCCGCCCGCCGCCCTCACGGCACCGACCGCTGGGAGCACGTCGCCGGCGCCAATCGACTGATCCCAGATGAAGGCGACGACGCGCCAGCGACCGGCCATGCCGGGCTCCGCCGGGAAGTCGGCCGGCTCCAGCGCGTCGACCGCATCGCTGACGCCGTCGCGCGCGTCGGCCGCGCCGGCCGACAGGTCTGCCGCCAGCCGGGCCAGTGCCTCGCCGCGGCCCACCAGGCAGACCCGCACGGAGCCCGACGCCGACGCGCGCACGTCGCCGAGCACGCTGAGGATCTTCTTGACGCTAACGTTTGCCACTCTGCCCCCCGGGGCCGACGGCGTGCCTGGCCCGTACGTGGATACTTTCGAGCAGACCGACGAGCATCAGGCTCGTAATGAGGGCGGCCCCCCCGTAGCTCACGAACGGCAGCGGAATACCGGTCACCGGCATGATACCAATTGTCATGCCGATGTTCACAAAAGCTTGGAACAGGAACATCACGGCGATGCCCCCGGCCATCATGCTGCCGTACATGTCGCGCGACAAGGTGGCGATGCGCAGAGCACGCCATATGAGCAGAACGTACAGCCCGATCAACAAGGCCGCCCCAACGAACCCGTAGCGCTCGCTGACGACGGCGAAGATGAAGTCGGTGTGATGCTCCGGCAGAAAGTCGAGCTGGGTCTGCGTAGCGAGATTGCCCCTGCCGGTGAGCGACCCGGAGCCGACCGCGATCATCGATTGCATGACGTTGTAACCGGAGGCGCCGGGGTCCCTGCCCGGATGGAGGAACACGAGCAGCCTGTCGATCTGGTATTGCTTGACCAGGTGCAGTCCGAGCGCCGGCAGCACGTCGAGCACCGCCACGAAGACGACGGCGCTCGCGGCGAACAACGTCGCGAAGTGCGTCCAGCGCGTGCCGTAGAAGAGCAGCAGGGCGATTGTCAGGGCGATGAACACCGTGGCCGTGCCGAAGTCCGGCTGAAAGAAGATGAGCGCCGCCGGCAGAGCCACATAGGCAAGCGCCTGCACGGTGATGCGGCGCGTACCGAGCAGGTCCATGCGATCGACCAGGAATGCGGCCATCGCCACCGTGACGATCCAAAGCGCGAGTTCGGACGGCTGGAAGTTCATGAACGGCGTCTGGAGCCAGCGCCGCGAACCGCGCGTGACCGGACCGAGGGCGAACACCGCGGCGATCGTCACGAGAGCGAACGCGTAGAGAGCCCACTGCCAGCGACGGTAGCGTTCATAGTCGATGGTCGAGACCGCGACGAGCACGGCGAACCCCACCGCCGCGTACAAAAGTTGCGAGCGCGCGTAGTAGGTCGCCGACGTCAGCGGATCGTGGCGCGTGGCGAAGTAGATCATCGTCGCGCCGTAGCCGATGAGGCCGAGCGTGATCGCCAGCAGGAGGTAGTCGAGATGTCGGAAGTAGCCGCGAACGTCCATGAGTCAGTCGCCATTCGTGGCGCCGGAGACGTGGCTGAGCGTCTTGTCGAAGAGCGCGTCGTAGATCATGCGCGCCGCCGGCGCCGCCGCCGTGCCGCCGTGACCGCCCTGCTCGATCATCACGGCGACGACATACTTCGGATCGTTCGCCGGCGCGTAGCTGATGTACCACGCGTAGTCGTCCTTGCCGAAGACCTGCGCGGTGCCGGTCTTGCCGGCGACGGGGATCGGGTACGTTCCGAATATCGCCGACGACGTACCCATCGGCGACGTCGCCGCCAGGTGCAAGGCGTTGCGGATCGTCGCCAGGTACGAGGGCGCGACATCGAGCTTCTTCGGCTGAGGGGTGGCGATCGTGCGCACGAGCTTGCCCTGTGGATCGACGATCTTCAGTCCGAGATGTGGCTTCACCACATAGCCGCCGTTGGCGACCGCGGCGAGGGCGACCGCCATCTGCAACGGCGTCGCCAGCAGGTCGCCCTGACCGATCGCCAGGTTGATCGACTGGCCCGGGCCCCACGCCCTCTCGACAGGGTTCGTGAAATATGCGCGCCGCCACGCCGGCGTCGGCACGCGGCCGCCGAGCTCGCCGGGGATGTCGATGCCCGTCAGCTTGCCGAGGCTGAGACGCATCGCCCAGTCCTCCAGCGCCGTGTCCTTGCGCTCATAGAACCTCTCACCCACGTTGTAGAAGTAGACGTCACACGACTGGACGAGGGCCTGAGTCAGGTCGAGGCTGCCGTGTGCTCCCGGGTAGATCCAGCAGTGGAAGACCATCTTTGCGAGGAGGTTGGGCGGCACGAAGTAGCCCGGGCACGTGAAGCGCGTGCCCGCAGTGATCACGCCCTCGGCGAGTGCCGCGACAGAATCGATCACCTTGAACGTCGAGCCCACCGCATACAGGCCGGCGTCGGCGCGGTCGAGCAGCGGCGCGTTGGCGACGGGCGCCTGCAGCGCACGGAAGTTCTTCTTGCTGATGCCGCCGACCCACACGGATGGATCGAAGGTGGGGTAGCTCGCCATCGCCACGACAGCCCCGGTCTTGGCATCGAGGACGACGGCGGCACCGCCGTTAGCTCGCGTCTTGCCGCTGGCGTGCGCCAACTGGATGCCATAGAGGATCGCGTTCTGGGCGGCGCGCTGCACCCTGGAATCGAGCGTCAGCACGAGGTTGTCGCCGGGCTGCGGCAGGCGACCGCCGATCGGCGGCGCGTTCTTCTTGGGCTTGCCGAGGGCATTCACCTCGACCTTGAGCGTGCCGTCGTGGCCGCGCAACCACTTGTCGTAGGTCGCCTCCACGCCCCCCTGACCGATGACGTCGCCGGCGGCGTAGCCACGATACTGCGTTTGCTTGAGTTGCCGTGGTGAGATCTCGCTGAGCGTGCCCAGCACGTGGGCGGCGAGATCTCCCTGCGGGTAGTCGCGCAGATAACTCTTGCGCACCTCGACGCCGGGGAACGAGAGCTGGTGTTCGAGCACGTACGACACCAGCGTCTTGCTCACGTCGTCCTTGATCACGATCAGGTCGTACTGCAGCCCCTGGCCGTGCTTGAACTGGGTCCAGTTCACGCCGGCGTGGTCGGTGAGCGTTCCGCGGATCGCCGTCACGCGCATGTGCAACACTTTGGCGACGCGGTCAACCAGCGGACCGAGCTGACCCTTGGGCACGTCCATCGGCCGGATGCCGATCGCCAGGCCGGGTCGGTTGTCGACCAGCACCTTGCCGTTGCGATCCGTGATGATGCCCCGTGGAGCGACGACCTTGACTGTGCGCAGCCGGTTGTCGTTGGCCTCGGCAACGTACTCGCGCCCGGAGAGGATCTGCAGGAACCAGAGCCGGAAGAGGATCACCCCGATGAGGGCGATCGTCAGGCCGGCGACGATCGCCACGCGCAGGGCGATCGACGGCGGCTGGATGAGCGGCCGATCGGCCCGGCCCGTGCGGATCGGCCGCTCGCGGCGGACCGTCTCCCTAGGGCGTCTGGTAGGCACGACGCGTACCCTCCCCGCGCATCCAGAAACGGACGACCACGTACATCGGCGCCGCCAGGAGCGTGTCGAGGATCACGGCAGGGACGATGACCCGGGTCGTGACGAAGACGAACGGGACCTGCCGAGCCAGAAGGAACTGCGTGACGGCGAACATCGACTGCGCCAGCAGGCTCGCGGCGAAGACCGTCACGACGGGAGCGAAGCCGGACTGCAGGTCGGCGGTCTCGGCATAGCGGCCGGCAAGGTACCCGACGATCACGAAGATGAACGAGTTGACGCCGACGGGTTCGAGCAGCACGAACGAAACGAGCGTGCCGGCGAGGAAGCCGAATCCGGCGCCGACCTCGGCGCCGCGCAAGAGACCGACACAGGCGACGACGATCAGCGCGAAATCGGGATTGGCGCCCATCACGCGAACATTGGCCGCCAGTGCAGTCTCCAAGAGCACGGCGGCGACGAGCGCGACGACGAGTCGCCCGATCTCGGCGGTGACGTGCGCCGCCCTGCTGCCGGCCGGCGGCGACGTCAGCGACGGCGATGTCAGCGGTACGTTCATTTGTGCACGACCATGACGAAATCGAGCTTGTGGAAGTCGACCAGCGGGCGGATCGAGATGCTCTGGTAGAGCTCCACGTCCTGTTGGGCGACACCCGTGACCACGCCGATCGGGATGCCGCGCACGAAGATCGAATCACGCATGCCCGACGTGACGACGTCCTGACCGACCTTGACGACCTGTGACTTGTCGACGTACTGCAGCGTAAGGTCGCCGGTCACGCTCCCGGCCACGAGACCCTGGCCGCCGCCCGGCAGCACCATCGCGTCGACGAAGCTCTGCTGGTCGGTGATCAGCGTCACCTGACAGGCGTTGTCGGTGACGGCGGTCACGCGTCCGACGAGGCCCTCACCATTGACGACGGCATCGTAGACCGCAACGCCCGCAGACCGACCGACGTCGATCGTCACGGTCGAGTACCACACGTTGGTCGAGCGGGCGATGACGCGCGCCGGGATCAGCCTCAGCCCGTCGTTCGTGCCGTTGGCGAAGATGTGACCGCGCTTGATCGCCAGCAACGCGCGCAGTTGATCGTTCTCTTGCTGGATCGTCAAATAGCGGGCATCGTCGAGTTGTAACTTGGCGATCTCCTGCTTGAGATCGGCGTTCTCCGACTTGGCGTGGAACAGGTCGCCGACCCAGTGCCAGGCGTCGCGAAACGGCTTGATCGCGCGCGCCGCCCCGCGCTGCAGCGGCGAGATCACGGTCAGGCTCGTCTCTTGGACGCGGTGCACGGCGCCGCCGGCCGTTTCGCGGAAGTAGAGGGTCAGCATGGCGACCGACAACACCAGAAGCAGCGCCGCGATTGCCCGCCGCCGCAATGCGCGTTTCCGGGCCACTACGAGAGGGGGAGCGTGCTAGCGCCCTCGGGGCCGGGAGTTGCGCTTGCTCTTGACCAGAACATCGAACTCCTCGAGGTACTTGCCCGAGCCGACGGCGACACAAGTGAGCGGCGATTCGGCCAGGTGGACGGGCATCTGCGTGTCGGCGCGCAGCCGCTCCGGCAGACCCTGCAGGAGTGAGCCGCCACCCGCCAGCATGATGCCGCGGTCCATGATGTCGCTGGCCAGCTCCGGCGGCGTCTTGTCGAGCGTCGCCTTGATCGCGTCGATGATCGCCTGCACCGGCTCCTCGAGCGCGCCGCGGATCTCCTCGGAGGAGAGCACGATCGTCTTCGGGAGGCCCGTGACCAGGTCGCGGCCACGGATCTCGGCCTGTTCCTCCTGGGGCAGCGGGTGAGCTGAGCCGATCTCGAGCTTGATCTCCTCGGCGGTCTGACTGCCGATGAGGAGCTTATACTCCTTCTTGACGTACGAGATGATCGCCTCGTCGAGCTCGTCCCCGCCGACACGGATCGACTGCGACACGACGATGCCGCCGAGCGAGATCACGGCGACCTCGCTCGTGCCGCCACCGATGTCGACGATCATGCTGCCGGTCGGCTCGGCGACCGGCAGGCCGGCGCCGATGGCGGCCGCCATCGGCTCTTCGATGAGCGTCGCCCAGCGCGCGCCGGCCGAGTACGTCGCCTCTTCGACGGCGCGCTTCTCCACGCCGGTCACACCCGAGGGCACGCAGATCACGACGCGGGGATGCGCCCAGCGATTCTGGGCGACCTTGCGGATGAAGTGACGCAGCATCTGCTCGGTGACATCGAAGTCGGCGATGACGCCGTCTTTTAGCGGGCGCACGGCGCTGATCGTCGCCGGCGTGCGCCCGAGCATGCGCTTGGCTTCAGAGCCGACGGCGTGCACTTCGCCGGTGCGGTGATCGATCGCGACGACGGACGGTTCGGAGAGAACAATGCCGCGACCGCGGAGATAGATGAGAGTGTTGGCGGTACCCAGATCGACCGCCATGTCACGGGCGCCAAAGCCTGTCAGGGAAGCCAGGAAACCGATGGCGTTCTCCTTTCGCGCGAGATTGCGTCTTCGTAGTATACGGTACCGCGTCGTAAGCTAACAGCCAGCGTCGCCGAGCCACGCCAGCCGCGGCATGCCGAACGCCGCCAACGCTTCGCCGAGCAGAGCGACCGGCAGGCCGACGACATTGAAGTAGTCGCCACCCACTGAGATGACGAGCGCCGCGCCGTACCCCTGGATCGCGTAGGCCCCAGCGCGGTCACGCCACTCGCCCGTGGCCACGTAGCGGTCCACGGCCGCCGCGTCGAGCGGCGCGAAGGTCACGGTGGTGACGGCGTGACCAGAGAACTCGGTCTCGCCGTCGCACAGACAGAGCCCGCTGACGACCTCGTGCTCGCGCCCGCCGAGCAGCGACAGGCACGCGCGTGCCTCATTCGCGTCACCCGCTTTGCCCAAGGTCTGCCCGTCGATGACGACGACCGTGTCGACGCCGAGCACGAGCTCGTCGCCGGCGAGCCGTTCGCGGCCGAGCACAGCGCGCGCCTTGCCGCGCGCGTTGGCTTCAACGCTGCCGTGGGGCTCGCCGGCGACGATCCGCTCTCGGTGGTCGCTGACGGCGACGCGAAACGGTACGCCGAGGTGCGTGAGGATCGCGCGACGCTGAGGCGAGCGCGAGGCGAGCACGAGCCTGAAGTTAGACAAGCTCCTCATCGCCGAAGAAGAGTGCGATCTCACGAGCAGCACTCTCGGGTCCGTCGGAGCCGTGCACGACGTTCTCCTCCATCTCCAGCGCGAAGTCGCCACGGACGGTGCCCGGGGCGGCGTCGACCGGATTCGTCGCCCCCATCATCGTCCGCGCGACGCCGATCGCCGCCGTGCCCTCCCAGACCATCGCCACCACGGGCCCCGATGTGATGAAGTCGACCAGCGAGCCGAAGAAGGGCTTGTCACGGTGTTCGCCGTAGTGTCGCTCGGCAAGCTCGCGCGGGATGCACATCAGCTTCATGCCCTTGAGCGACATCCCGCGGCGCTCGAAGCGGCCGACCACCTCGCCGACGAGACCGCGGGCGACGCCGTTGGGTTTGACCATGATGAACGTGCGCTCCATGTGGCGCTAACGGACCAGACGGTCGTAGGGCTCGCCGGCGGCGGCGGCGGGCGCGACCTGCGTCTCGCAATAGGGACAGACGCGCCAGCTCGGCTCGACCGGGCGCCCGCACGTGCCGCACACGGTGCGCAGGCGTCGCGTGCAATTCGGGCATACGAGAAAATCGTCGCGCACCGTGGTCTTGCAGTAGGAGCAGCGCTGATCGTCCTCGAGGCGCTGTTCCAGCGTGCGGATCTCGAGCTCGCGCTCGCGGATGTCTGCGAGGCACTCGGGTGGCCGCACGATCGTGTACACGAGCAATCCGAGCGGTCCGAAGATCAGGGCGGTGAGCACCGCGACGGTGACGATGATCCCGTCGTCGATGCGCCGCCGCGCGTCCTTGAACACCCAGTAGGCACACGACAGCCAGATGACCGCGATGAAGAACCAGGACATCAACGTGAGGAAATGCCACGTAGATGACTTGAAGAAGTTGGTGACAGGGTCTAGCGGGTTGGTGGTCTTGGCGACCAGAAGCGTCCACTCGGGCACTGCTCTCCTCCTCTACCGCACCGGCGCCACGAGGGCACCCGATCTCGCTGCTGTGCGCATCATACCAATGCCCCTCGTCTACAGAAGCGGCA
>Ga0208716_1000045_pt1 | contig 40729 bp, 41 predicted proteins | sample NGESurdeep092012_8_FD_184482 | JGI IMG/M metagenome (GOLD analysis project Ga0208716, IMG submission 184482) | Arctic peat soil microbial communities from Barrow, Alaska - NGEE Surface sample 415-3 deep-092012 (SPAdes) | ecosystem: Environmental > Terrestrial > Soil > Wetlands > Peat ...
CCCTCCGGCGCCTCCACCGGCGCCTTCGAGGCAGTTGAGCGCCGTGACGGTGACGCGAAGCGATACGGCGGCAAGGGGGTTGAGCAGGCTGTCGAGGCGGTCCTTGACGAGATCGGACCGGTACTGCTCGGCTTCGAGGCCAGCGAACAGCGGCTCATCGACGCCGCGATGATCGCCCTCGACGGCACGCCCAACAAGGGTTCGATGGGCGCCAACGCCATCCTGGGCGTCTCACTTGCAGTGGCCCGGGCGGCCGCCGAGTCGGCGAACCTGCCCCTCTTCCGCTATCTGGGCGGGCCGAACGCGCACGTCCTGCCCGTTCCGTTGTTCAACATCCTCAACGGCGGGTCCCACGCCGACTCGAACGTGGACATCCAGGAGTTCATGATCGCTCCGCTCGGCGCGCCGACCTTCCGCGAGGCGCTCCGCTGGGGCGCCGAGGTCTATCACTCCCTGAAGTCGGTCCTGAAGGAGCGTGGGCTGTCCACCGGGCTCGGCGACGAGGGCGGCTTCGCGCCCAACCTCGAGAGCAACCGCGCAGCCCTCGACCTGATCATCGTGGCGATCGAAAGGGCCGGATACAGACCCGGCACCGACATCGGCCTCGCGCTCGACGTGGCTGCCTCCGAGTTCTGCACCGATGGCGTCTACACCTTCGAGGGCAAGCCACGCACCTCCGCCGAGATGACGGCGTACTACGCCGAGCTCGTTTCGGCCTACCCGCTGGTGTCCATCGAGGACCCGCTCGACGAGGAGGACTGGGAGGGCTGGGCCACCATGACGGCCGAGCTCGGCGACTCCGTTCAGATCGTTGGTGACGACCTGTTCGTCACCAACCCCCAGCGTCTGTCCCGGGGTATCCTGGCCGGCTCCGCGAACTCAATGCTGGTCAAGGTCAATCAGATCGGCTCGCTGACCGAGACCCTGGATGCCGTCGACATGGCGCACCGTGCCGGATATACCTGCATGATGAGCCACCGTTCCGGTGAGACCGAGGACACGACCATCGCCGACCTCGCCGTGGCGACCAACTGTGGCCAGATCAAGAGCGGTGCCCCGGCCCGGTCCGAGCGGGTGGCCAAGTACAACCAGCTCGTGCGCATCGAGGAAGAGCTGGACGATGCCGCCCGGTATGCCGGCGCCGGAGCGTTCCCGCGTTTCAAGGGCGCGGCCGCCGCGTCTGTGGCTGCCGACAAGGCCTGAGCGACGCCGCAACGATGGCGACAACGCGACGACCAGGTGGTACGCCGAGGACTCCTCGGCGTACCACCTGGTCGCGTGCCGGCGGCCCCGCCTCCGCCAGGGCTCCGGCAACCCGGCCGGCCGCAGCGGCGCGTGGCAGTCGTCCCCCGGAGGATCTGCGCCCGCCGCGATCCATCAAGAACCTGGCCATCCTGGTGTCGATCTTCCTGCTGCTGGCGATAGCGCTCATCCCGGCGTTGCGCTCCACGCTCAGTCAGCAAGGCCAGATCAACGCGCTGCGCGACCGAATCGCCCAGCAACGCCAGACGGTCGCCGCCCTGCAACAGGAACAACAGAGGTGGACCGACCCGGCATACGTCGAGCAGCAGGCCCGCGAACGGCTCAAGTTCGTGAGGGTGGGAGAGAAGTCGTTCACGGTGATCGACGGGGAGGCAGCCTCCGTCTTGACCGGTGGCGCGCCGATAGCCGCTCCGGCAAAGACGTCCACCGCAAACATCCCTTGGTACGGCCAGCTGTGGCAGTCGATGGTGATCGCGGATACCCCGCCCAACGTGGCAACAGGGGAGCCCACTTCGGCGCCTCGGGCGCCATGAGTGGTCGAGGCGGAAAGGTCGAAGCTGCGGATCTGAGCGCCGTGCATGAGCAGCTGGGCCGGGTTCCGCGCGGCGTCGCCGCGGTGGCCCACCGATGTCCTTGCGGGTGCCCGGACGTGCTGCGGACCGAGCCAAGGCTGCCCGACGGCACGCCGTTTCCCACCACTTACTATGTGACCTGCCCGCGTCTGACCGGGGCCATCAGCACCCTTGAGACCAGTGGCATGATGCGCGATATGACGCAGCGGCTGGGCAGCGATCCCGAGCTGGCCAAGGCCTACGTCGGAGCCCATGAGGACTACCTGCGCCGTCGTGGTGAGCTGGGTGACGTCGCCGAGATCGAGGGCATCTCTGCCGGCGGAATGCCCACCCGGGTCAAGTGCCTGCATGTGCTGGTCGGGCACTCCCTGGCAGTCGGCCCCGGGGTCAACCCACTCGGGGATGAGGCGCTCGAGGCCCTCGGCCACTGGTGGGCGGCAGGACCATGTGTGCCACGAAGCGAACCCCGAAGCGAACCCCGAAGCGAACCCCGAAGCGAAACCCGCGACGGATCCGGAGGCGAACGATGACCCGCGTCGGTGCGATCGACTGCGGCACGAACTCGATCCGGCTTCTGATCGCCGACGTAGACCCGGGTTCGGGGATGTTGACCGATCTGGTGCGGCGGATGGAGATCGTGCGACTGGGTCATGGCGTCGACAAGACCGGGGTCATTGCTCCCGAGGCGATGGCCCGCACGTTGGCTCAGGCCCGCGAATATGCCACCCAGTGTTCGGAGCTCGGCGTCGAAAGGGTCAGGTTCGTGGCGACCTCGGCCTCACGCGATGCCCGCAACGCGCAGGAGTTCGTGGACGGCGTGGGTGAGGCGTTTGGGGCTTTTGGGGTAACCCCTGATGTGGTCACCGGACATGAGGAGGCCTCCCTGTCCTTCCATGGCGCCACCGGCGACCTTCGCGCGAACGGCATCCCCGGTCCGTATCTCATGGTGGACCTGGGTGGTGGTTCCACGGAGTTCGTCCGGGGCACGGATGACGTGGAGCAGGCGCGGTCGGTCGACGTGGGGTGTGTTCGGATGACCGAGCGTCACCTTCGTGGTGATCCGCCGACGCCCGGCCAGATCGCGGCGGCCGTTGTGGACGTCGAGGCGGCCATCGACCAGGCCGCCGCAGTCGTTGGCTTCCAGGGGATCTCGACGCTGGTGGGGTTGGCCGGGTCCATCACCACCATCACCGCCCACGCGCTGCGGCTGACCAGGTACGAGCCCGAGAAGATCCACCTCTCGATGCTGCCTTCAGCCCAGATCATCGACGCCTGCACCTCGTTGCTGTCGATGACCCGGGCGGAGCGGGCTGCCCTGCCGTTCATGCACGCCGGGCGGGTCGACGTGATCGGCGCCGGTGGCCTGGTCTGGAGCACGATTGTCCAGCGCCTGCAGCACGAGGCCGGCATCAGCCAGGTCGTCACCTCGGAGCACGACATTCTCGACGGCATCGCCATCTCAATCGCCTGAAGTGACCCTGATCGTGATCGTGATCGTGCCCGTGACAAAGGCCAAGCCGGCAGCCCAGTTCCCCCATCCGGTGACCGGAGACCTGTTCGGGTCGCCGGTGCCTCCAGGCACCGGTTGGCCCGGGGATCCCGCAGAGCCTTTCTCGCCGATCGCGCGGACGGAGCATCAGGTTGAGCGGCTGGCCGCTCTGGCCGGGTCCGTTGCGGAGCTGGACGCCGTGGTGTCCGTGTGCCGTGCCTGCCCCAGACTCGTGAAGTGGCGCGAGACCGTGGCCACCGAGGGCAAGCGGGCATCCTTCGCCGACCAGCCGTACTGGGGTCGTCCCGGTCCCGGATTTGGTGACCCGGAGCCAGGGATCCTCGTCATTGGCCTGGCTCCTGCTGCAAACGGCACCAACCGCACCGGCCGGATGTTCACCGGAGACCGAAGCGGTGACTGGCTCTATGCCGCCCTGCACCGGGCGGGATATGCGAGCCAGCCCACCAGTGCCCATGCCGGGGACGGTCAGTCGCTCAACGGGGTACGCATCATCGCCGCAGTGCGTTGCGCACCCCCGGCCAACAAGCCAGACCCGGCTGAGCGGCATACCTGCGGGATCTGGCTGGACCGTGATCTGGCCCTCGCTGCGCCAGGCCTGCGTTCGATGCTCGCGCTGGGCGCGATCGCCTGGGACGCAACCCTGGCCAGCGCCCGCCGACTCGGGTGGACGGTCCAGCGTCCCAGACCGCGATTTACGCATGGATCCGAGACCGTACTGGTCACCACCAATGACAGGTCGATCCGGCTGGTGGGCAGCTATCACGTGAGCCAGCAGAACACCTTCACCGGAAGACTCACAGAAGCCATGCTGGACGAGGCTCTCGCGGGTCTCTGAGTCGCGATAACGTCGAACCATGAGAGACCAGATCATCGCTGTCACCGTCCTGGGGCACGACCGGCCCGGGATCGTGGCGGACGTGACGAGGGCGCTCGCCGACCTGCACGGCAACCTCGAGGACTCGACGATGACGCTGCTCCGCGGTCACTTCGCCATGGTCCTGCTCGTGCACACCGGCGCGGGCGCCGCGGCGGTCGAGGCTGCTCTGCGTCCCCTGTGTGCCGGTGGTTCGCTGGTCATCAACGCCCGTGTGCTCGACGACCCTGCGGTCAGCGAGGTCTGCGGCCCGTCGTATGTGCTGCGGGTTCATGGCGCGGACCGGCCCGGGATCGTGGCCACCATCACCGCCGTCGTTGCCCGGCACGGTGCCAATATCGTCGACCTTGGCACCCGCCTGGTCGACGGGCTATACGTTCTGACGGCCGAGCTGGAGCTGCCCAAGGATGCGTCTGCGGTTGGCCTGAAGGCCGAGCTGCAGGGCGCCGCAGAAGAGCTGGGCGTCGACGTGCACCTCTCACCGATCGACGACGACCTGTTGTGAGCCCCGGAACCGCAGCCTGGGCGATGCCCGGGCTGCCCGCAGGCACGGTGCGCCGGGTCTTTTGCGCTCCCGATCCCGTGCTGTCCACGCCCGGGCGCGACGTCGACCCCACAGACGCTGCCACGATCGAGCTCGTTGCGGACCTGCTTGCCACCCAGCTGGTTTCGCCCGGTTGCGTAGGGCTGGCCGCCCAACAGGTCGGTGTTGCCGTGAGGGTGTTCAGCGTGGATGTCTCTGGTCATGCCAAGACCAGGACGTGTCACGGGCTCTTTGCCCTCTGCAACGCCTTGGTCGTCAGCGCGAGTCGCAAGGAACGAGGTCGCGAGGGCTGTATGTCGGTCCCTGACTTCACCGGGGACGTCGCCCGGGGTCGGCGTCTGGTTGTTCGCGGTCAGCTGCCGGTGACCGGGGAGTGGGTGGAGGTCATCACGGACGGTTTCGAGGCCGTGGCGCTGCAGCACGAGATCGACCACACCAACGGCTTGCTCTTTCTGGACCGGGTTAGTGGGCCGCGCGGCGTACACCCGCGCCGAACTTATCTGTAATCTGACCTCTGTCCCCGTAGCCCAACGGCAGAGGCAGGCGACTTAAAATCGCTCCAGTGCGGGTTCGAGACCCGTCGGGGACACCAGGATCCGGGACGTCGGCCCGTGGCGGGGGAACTTCCGGCGATCGGCAACCTTTAGTCTGTTGACAGACCAAGGTCTGTTGACGGAGCTGTCTCTGTTGGCAGCACTCTGTCTGATCAGAGAACCGTCCCTGGGGCGGCCCTACGTGCTGGAGGAAAGACGATGGCAAACCCGGTGTTCGACCGGCTCGACAAACAGATCGCCAAGGGCGACTACGCCGGCTTTGATCGCGGATCCTCGGCCTCCGGGATGAGCGCGGGAAGCGGCGTTCAGGACAGCCTCAACTCCCAGCAGCTCCAGGACCTGTACAACCAGCCGTCTGCGGGCCCGGTGCAGATGCGCCGGGTGACCCTGGACGACGTCGTCATGAAGACCCTCGGGCTCTTCAGCATCGTCGTCCTGGTCGGCGCGGCCACCTGGTACTACGTGGCCGGCCAGCCAAGCACCAGCCCCACCCCCATGGCGCTGATGCTTGCGGGCATGTTCGGGGGTCTGGGCGTCGGGCTGCTCATCGCCTTCAAGAAGACCATCAACGTGCCACTGATCGTGACCTACGCCGCGCTGGAAGGTGTCCTGGTCGGGGCGATCAGTGAGGTCTTCAACCAGCGCTGGCCCGGAGTTGTCGCGACTGCGGTGATCGCCACGGTGTGCACCTTCGCCGGCATGCTTCTGGGTTACAAGACCGGTCTGATCAAGGTGACCGACAAGTCTCGCCGGATCTTCGGCATGGCGATCATGGGCTACCTGCTGTTCGGCCTTGTCAACCTGGTCGCAGCTTTCATGGGAGTCGGCGAAGGCTGGGGCTTCGGCGGCACCGGCTTCATGGGCATTGCCATCTCGGTGCTCGGCGTTGGCCTGGCGTCGTACTCGCTGGCGATCGACTTCGACTCGGTCGACCGCGCGGTCAAGGCCCAGCTCCCCGAGAAGTACTCCTGGCTCCTGGCCCACGGTTTCATCGTCACGCTGGTCTGGCTGTACCTCGAGTTCCTGCGTCTGCTGGCCCGCATGCGCCAGTGACCGTGCCACTTGCCCTGAGGTCGCCGGTCCCCCAAGAGGTCGGGGCCGAACTACAGCGCGTGGTCCAGCGATGGCGTCAGCTGCCGCTCGACCGCGCGCTGTCGTATGCCGGTCACGTCCGCGCGCTCGTCCAGTCACTGGCTGACGGGGTAGCGGAGGCGACCGGCGTCAGGGCGTCAGCTGTTCCGGACTGTGGCCCGGCCACCCTGATGGACCAGCTCACCGTCATGGTCTATGACGCGTGCGCCGCCGCAGTGTCATCGACGCGCACATCGGCGCAGACCTCGAAGCTTGTGCAGGACCTGGCGAGCCTGCGCCGCGAACTGGCCTGACCGGCATACAGCCCCCACCGCCTGGGCGAGAGGGTCGGGCGTCAGCTGAGTCGCTCGTAGATGATGGCCATCCCCTGGCCACCGCCGATGCACATCGTCTCGAGCCCGAACTGGCCGTCGCGGGCAGCCAGACCGTTGAGCAGGGTCGTCGTGATGCGAGCGCCGGTGGAGCCGAACGGGTGGCCCAGGGCGATCGCGCCACCATGGACGTTGAGCCTGTCCGTGTCGATGCCCAGGTCATCGACCGAAGCCAGCACCTGTGCCGCGAACGCCTCGTTGATCTCGATCAGGTCCATGTCATTGATCGACATGCCTGCTCGCGCCAGGGCAAGACGGGATGACTCCACCGGGCCCATACCCATGATCTCCGGGGAGAGAGCGCTCACCCCGGTGGAGATGACGCGTGCGAGCGGGGTCAGGCCCAGCTCGCTGGCCTTGGCGTCACTCATGATCACGAGCGCCGCCGCACCGTCGTTGAGCGGGCAGCAGTTGCCGGCGGTGACAGTGCCGGTCTCGCGAAACACCGGCTTGAGCGCGGACAGGGCCTCGATGGTGACACCGGCCCGCGGGCCGTCATCAGCGGAGACAACGGTGCCGTCCGGAGTGGTGATCGGGGTGATCTCCCTGGCGAAGAAACCGTCGACGATGGCCTTCTCGGCGCGGTTCTGGCTGATCATGCCCCATTCGTCCTGGCGTGCCCGCGAGATGCCGCGGCTGGTCGCGACGTTCTCCGCGGTCTGACCCATCGCGAGGTAGACGTCGGGCAGCAGACCCTCATCGCGAGGGTCGGTCCAGAGGGAGTTGTCGGCGGCCATCCGGGCGCCGCGGGCCTGGGTTGCGGCAAACTTCGGGTTCTGGGTCTCGGCCAGGGCGCCACCGGGCCCGGCAAAGTTGGTGTAGCGGGAGACGCACTCGACGCCGGCGCTGATGAAGATGTCACCTTCGCCTGCCTTGATCGCATGGAATGCCATCCGGGTGGTCTGCACCGAGGAGGCACAGAAGCGATTGACCGTGGAGCCGGGGAGGTGGTCGAAGCCGGCCAGCACCGCGACGACGCGGGCCAGGTTGGCACCCTGCTCGCCCGACGGCTCAGCACAGCCGAGGTAGAGGTCCTGGACCAGCCTGGGATCCAGACTGGGAATCTTGGCAAGGGCCGCGGTCACCACGGCAACCGCCAGGTCATCCGGGCGGACGTCCTTCAGCGAGCCTTTGAAGGCTCGGCCGATGGGGCTGCGGGCGGTGGAGACGATGACGGCTTCGGGCATGGTTCCTCGCTTCATTCTGTGTGATAGCTCAGGTTGATGCTATTGCGGCGCGGAGACTCCCGGGATGTGTGCTTCGTCTCCTGTCTCGTCACCTGTATGGACGGATTGGTCGGCAGCCCCGGCGACGTCTTTCAGGTCGCTGCGGTCCGGGACCGGGCGGCGGTGTCGGCGCAGGAGCATGGCCCACCGGCCTCGGGGACCGCCTGCCTGGCCCCCCACCGCAGTCCCGCTCACTTCGGTGCCGGCTTCGCGAACGGCCTGAACGGCGGCTACGGCGACGGGTCCCACGCGTTCGCCGCGAAGTGAGTCCGGGAGACGGTCGGCCGGGCTCGCCCAGAGGCCCAGAGCGTCGCAGACGCTGGGCAACAACGCCGAGGCCACCCGTGCGTAGCCGGCCGGCGAAGGGTGGAACCTGTCGTGGCTGAACATCTCGTGGGAGGACATGGCGAACTGCGGGCCGAGCAGGTCGCCGAGAGAGACCGTGCGGCCGCCGGCCTCGACCACGGCGACCGTCTGGGCTGCGGCCAGGTCGCGACTCCAGCGACGGGCCAGTAGTCGCAGAGGCTGGGCCACCGGCTCGATGGTGCCCAGATCGGGACACGTTCCGACGATGACCGCACAGTCGGTGGAGCGAAGGGCGCTGACGGCTTGTTCGAGGTGACGTACGGCAATCGACTTGTCGATGCGGTGCGTCACGTCGTTGGCACCGATCAGGATGACGGCGACGTCGGGGTTGTCGACCTCTTCCAGTGCATCGGCGAGCTGCTGGTCCAGGCCCGTGGACTCCGCGCCGATGACCGCGACGTTGGTCAGCTGGACCGGTCGCCCGCTGAGCGCGGAGACACCGTGGGCAATGATGGCGCCAACGGTCTGTTGCGCGGTGTCCGCCCCCATTCCCGCGGCGCTGCTGTCACCGAGCAGGAGGAGCTGGACGGGATAGCCCGGGCCTGAGCCGTATCGTCCGTTGTCGTCCGGGGCACCCTCGAAGGGCTTGCCGACGATCCGCCTGGCCAGCAGCGCCTCGACCTTGAGCACGCCGTAGCCGACGAGGCCGAGCGCGCCGATTCCTGCAGCGCCGATGCCGCCTCCATAGGCAGCCGTTGCCGCGATCTTGCGTGCGCGTCGTGCCCTACCCATGCCCCTCAGCCTTCGTCGTCATCGAACTCGTTGACAGTCCTGGTGATTCTCATTGTCCTGTTCCGTCTTACGCTAACGGCGCGGTGCAAGTCTTTGTGCCCGAGCGCGCCATGACGGGGAGGGCTGTCCCGTGATCTGTTCAGAGTCTGAGAGCATAACCGGGTGAAATATGCCGAGAATATCGCCGACCTCGTCGGGAACACACCCCTGGTCAAGCTCAACAGGGTCACCGACGGCATTGCCTGCACCGTCCTGGCCAAGGTGGAGTACGTCAACCCCGGAGGTTCGGTCAAGGACCGAATCGCCGTTCGGATGATCGATGCCGCCGAGGCCTCCGGTGCGCTCAAGCCCGGTGGCACCATCGTGGAGCCCACCTCGGGCAACACAGGGGTGGGGCTGGCCCTGATCGCCCAGCGCCGCGGATACAAGTGCGTGTTCGTCTGTCCCGACAAGGTGAGCGAGGACAAACGCAACGTCCTCAAGGCGTATGGCGCCGAGGTTGTGGTGACCCCGACGTCGCTCGCGCCGGACCACCCCGACTCGTACTACTCGGTCAGCGACCGGCTGGCCAAGGAGATCGAGGGCGGATGGAAGCCCGACCAGTACTCGAATCCCGAGAACCCGAAGAGCCACTACCTGTCGACGGGTCCGGAGATCTGGTCCGACACAGAGGGCAGGGTCACCCACTTCGTCGCGGGCATCGGGACCGGCGGCACGATCACCGGCACCGGCCGGTACCTGCGAGATATCTCGGCCGACCGCGATGGTGGCAGGGTCCAGATCGTCGGCGCCGACCCTGAGGGCTCCGTCTACTCCGGTGGCACCGGCCGTCCGTACCTCGTCGAGGGGGTTGGCGAGGACATGTGGCCGCCCGCCTACGACCCGTCCGTGCCGGACCAGGTCATCGCGGTGTCGGACGCCGAGTCCTTCGCGATGACCAGGCGGCTGGCGCGCGAGGAGGGCCTGCTGGTGGGAGGTTCCTGCGGTATGGCGGTCGTCGCGGCCCTGCGCGCGGCCAGGGACCTGCCGGCTGACGCGGTGGTCGTGGTGCTGTTGCCGGACAGCGGTCGCGGCTACCTGTCGAAGATCTTTGACGACGCCTGGATGTCGTCCTACGGCTTCATGCACGAGAACGGCGGGCGGACCGTTGGCGAGGTGCTCAAGGGCAAGACCGGGGACCTGCCGACGCTCGTGCACACGCACCCGACCGAGACAGTCCGCGACGCCATCGAGATCCTGCGTGAGTATGGCGTGTCGCAGATGCCCGTCGTCACCTCGGAGCCGCCGGTCGTGGTCGGCGAGGTTGCCGGCTCGGTCAGCGAGCGCGACCTGCTGGCCGCGCTCTTCGCGGGCACAGCGCACCTTGCGGACCTGGTCGGGAAGCACATGAGCCCGATGCTGCCGCTTGTCGGTGAAGGTGAGCCGGTGTCGGCGGCTCGCCAGATCCTTGAGGCCGAGGACGCGATCCTTGTCATCAGCGGCGGCAAGCCGGTTGGCGTGCTGACCCGGGCGGACCTCCTGGGGTTCCTCGTCGGCTGAGCGCCCGCAACAGCCAGGTGGCCTGGCTCAGATCAGCGTGTCGAGGCGGTGACGGTGAACTTCGCGTTGCGGCCGATGACCCGCGTTGGTCCGACAGCGCGGGTCAGCTGGCTGAGATAGGGCAGATGGGAGTTGAACACGGTCCACAGCTGACCCCCGGGTCTCAGGACACGACCCGCGGCCTGGAAGAGCTTGACGGAGGCCCCGGAGTGCACCGAGGTGCCCAGGTGGAACGGCGGGTTGCACACGACCAGGTCCACGCTGGCGTCGGCCAGGGTTGACATCGCGTCGTCGCGAAGGACCTGGACGTGATCGGCCAGTCCGTTGGCTGTCACGGTGGCCAACGCCGACGACACTGCTGCTGCCGACTCGTCGGTTGCCAGCACGCTCAGCCTCGGATGGGCCCTGGCCAGTGCTGTGGCGATGACGCCGGTGCCACAACCGAGGTCTACCGCCGTCCCGGCAGCCGGCTGCATGCGATCGAGGAACTCCAGGAGGAACCGCGTGCCGATGTCGATCTTGGTTCCTGCGAAGGCCGCGCCGTGCGCACAGACCCACAGGTCCAGGTCGAGATGGTGCGCTCGCAGCGGGTATGCCGTCGCGCCGGCCCCGGGCTCCGGACGAGGCCCGCTGGCAACCAGGACGCGGGACTTCTGGTGCGCCAGGGAGGCCCGCACATCGCTGAAGCTGTCGCTGAGCACGTCGTTCATGGCGTGGGTCATGTGCTTGACCCGGCTACCGAGGAACACCGTGACGCCGGCGCCGGCGTGGGCAGCGGCAAGCTGGCTGATCTCCCGTAGCGCGTCGAGACTCTTGGGGAGCTGACCGATCACGACAGTGGCTCCGGTGAACAGCTCTGGTTTGAGCGGGAGCTGCCGGAAACCCTCGGCCAGCCCTGAACGGGCCGCATTCTGCGCCAGGGCCTGCTCGCCGGTGATGAGGTCCTGGTGAACCCGAACCTCGCGTGCGCCATGCAGCGCCATGGCGCCGAGCGTCATCGCCCCATACCGGTCACCGACCACCACGACCTGCCCCGGTGACGTGGCCTCGATGGCCGCGGCAGCCTCGGTCAGGACCAGCCGGTCGGTGGCGTCGACTGCCACGAGGTTGCCGGCCTCGAGGTCGGGGAAACGTCGCAGGACCTCGAAGGAGAAAGTGTTGCTCATGGGCTGATTGATGGCAGCAGGTCAGTCAGGCGGGCGGACATCCGTCTGGGCGGGCACTTGATCCTGACTTACCAGGCCAACCGGGCAGGTCATCCCGTTCGGGCCGTGGTTGCAGTAACCACCGGGGTTCTTGTGGAGGTACTGCTGGTGGTAGCCCTCGGCGTAGTAGAAGGGGCCGGCATCCTGCGCCGACCGGATCTCGGTGGTGATGTCGCCAAAACCGTTCCCCTGCAACACGACCTGGAAGGCCTCTCGCGTCGCAAGCGCTGCTGCCTCCTGGCGGGGGGTCGACCAGTAGATCGCGCTGCGGTACTGCGTGCCGAGATCGTTGCCCTGGCGGAAGCCCTGCGTCGGGTCGTGGTTCTCCCAGAAGGCCTTGAGCAGGAGCTCGGGGGAGGTCAGTGATGCGTCATACGCGATGAGCACCGCCTCGGCATGTCCGGTGCGGCCGCTGCACACCTCCTCGTAGGTCGGGTTGGGCGTGTAGCCCCCCATGTATCCGGCGGCTGTGGCCACCACGCCGGGCAGCTTCCAGAAGATGCGCTCGGCACCCCAGAAGCAACCCATGGCGACATGAAGGACCTGAGTGCCGTCCGGCCAGGGACCCAGCATCGACGTGCCGAGCACCTCGTGACGGTCCAGAATGTCGGGCAGGGGTGTGCTCCGTCCGGTAAGGGCGTCGTCGGCGGTGGTCAGGGTGCGCTTCGTTGATCCAAACACAACACAAGTCTCACACGATTCGACGTATCGGGGGTTCGCCGGCTGAGAGGATGATCGGTACTCCTGGAACGCGCGGAGTCAGGGAAGGCGAGACATGGCGCAGGACGGCGAGCCCGTTGCGGTGACGATTCACAGCGTCGCGCGAAGAGCCGGAGTCTCGACGGCGACCGTCTCCCGGGTGCTCAAGGGCAGCGCGCCGGCCTCTGAGTCGACTCGGGCCAAGGTTCTTGCCGCTGCCCGTGAGCTGGGGTACTCGCCGCCCGATCGGCCTCGCGCTCCCGCAGTGCCACGCCGGAATGCCTACGGGCTGGTTCTTGCGGACCTCACCGGTTCCTACGACTCTGAGCTCGTCATGGGCTTTGAGTCCGCCGCCGCGGAACTGGGCCAGGGTGTCGCTCTGGTCGTGGCCCGGCGTAGACATGATGCCTCCGAGGTGCTCCAGGCCCTGGCCCAACGCGTCGACGGGCTGGCCATCGGAGCGAACACGGTGCCCGACTCGGTGGCTCACGAGCTGTCCCGGGGGCAGCCGGTGGTCCTGCTCGCGCGCAGCGACGTGGCCGGCTGCGACTCGGTGCGGGCTGAGAACCTCGCGAACGCTGCCCTGCTCACCTCTCATCTGCTGGAACACGGCAGGTCGCATCTGGTGTTCGTCGGCGATCCCGACAGCTCTCCGGACGTCGCCGAAAGGTACTCCGGGTTCCGAACGGCGCACGTCGTCGCGGATGTGCCCTTGCGCCGCCCTCCCTTGCGGGTACCTCTGGTGGAGGGCGCCGGGATCCAGGTCGCCGACGAGATCCTCCGGCGACGGGTCAGGATCGACGGGCTCGTCTGCGCCAACGACGACCTTGCCCTGGCCATCATGAAACGACTGCAGGACCACGGAGCTCGTCTGCCGGATGACCTGGCCGTCGTGGGCTGGGATGACGTCCTGGCCGCCCGGTACACCTCCCCGGCGCTGACGACCGTGCGACAGCCGATCCGCCACCTCGGCCGGCTTGCCGCTTTACAGCTGCAGGCCCGCATCGTGGGCGGGCAGCCGGTCGGCGGGGCTCGGGTCGTCCCGACCCGGGTGGTCGTCCGCTCCTCCTGCGGTTGTCCGAGGCTGGCACCGTCCATCGACGTCTGACCGGTCGTGGTGGCGGCTCACGTAACCTTGGCGCCATGACCGCCGCGAACACACAGAACCCCGAGACCGCCGAAAACAGTGCTGGGTTCAACACCCGCGCGATCCATGCGGGTCAGGAGCCGGACCTGGCCACGGGGGCCGTTGTTCCGGCCATCTACCAGGTGTCGACGTACAAGCAGGACGGGGTCGGCGGCCTTCGGGGCGGCTATGAGTACAGCCGTTCGGCCAACCCGACCCGCGCCGCGCTGGAGGGATGTCTCGCGGCGCTCGAGGGTGGTGGTCGCGGCTTCGCCTTCGCCTCCGGTCTGGCTGGGCAGGACACGGTGATCCGGGCGCTGCTCAAACCCGGTGACCACGTGGTCGTTCCCGGCGATGCCTATGGCGGCACCTACCGCCTGATGAACAAGGTCGCCCTCCCATGGGGGGTGGAGCACTCGATCGCCAGGATCTCCGACGTCGACGCCGTGCGCGCCGCGATCCGGCCGGGCCAGACCAAGATCGTCTGGGTCGAGACGCCGACCAACCCGTTGCTCGGCATCGCTGACATCGCTGCGCTCGCGGCCGTGGCTCATCAAGCGGGTGCCCTTCTCGCGGTGGACAACACGTTCGCCACGCCCTATCTTCAGCAGCCCCTGGCCCTCGGCGCTGACGTCGTCATGCACTCGACCACGAAGTACTGCGGTGGGCACAGTGACGTCGTCGGCGGGGCGGTCGTGACCGCGAAGTCTGTTGCCGTTGCCGGGTTCGAGGACGCGGAAGAGCGCATTGCCTTCCACCAGAACTCCATGGGGGCGATCGCCGGGCCGTTCGACGCCTGGCTGGTGCTGCGCGGCCTGAAGACCCTCGGCGTGCGAATGGAGCGCCACTGTGACAACGCCGAGAAGGTCGTCGAGTTCCTGCAGGGTCACAGCGCGGTCACTGCCGTTCACTACCCGGGTCTGAGCACACACCCCGGGCACGACGTGGCAGCCAGGCAGATGAGGCGATACGGCGGCATGGTCTCCTTCCAGGTCGCCGGCGGCGAGCAGCAGGCGGTTGACGCCTGCGGCGCAACGGAGATCTGGACCCTGGGTGAGAGCCTCGGCGGTGTCGAGTCGCTGATCGAGCACCCCGCACGTATGACGCACGCCTCGGTGCGCGGCACCGAGCTGGAGGTGCCCGCCGACCTGGTGCGTCTGTCCACCGGTATCGAGGACGCCGAGGACCTTATCGACGACCTCGACCGCGCACTGGCCAAGAGCGCCGGTTGACCAGGATCCTCTGCGTCGACTTCGGGTCGACCTTCACCAAGGCAGTCCTGCTCGACCCGTCGGACGGCAGCCTGTTGGCGGCTGCCTCGGTGCCGACCACCATTGGCACGGACGTCCTGGACGGCTACCGGTCCATCTGCCAGACCATTGCCGCTGCGGGGTTTCCGCCGGCGGATGAGGTTCTGGCGTGCTCCAGCGCTGGTGGCGGTCTGCGGCTCGCGGTGGTTGGTTACGAGCGTTCCGTCACGGCCGAGGCGGGCTACCGGGTCGGGCTGAGCGCCGGGGCGAAGATCGTGCATGTCGCGTCCGGGCCGATGACCACGGCGCAGGTGGCGGTACTTCGGGCCACCCGGCCCGACGTCATCCTGCTGGTTGGCGGGACCGATGGCGGCAACGCAGAGGTTCTGCTGCACAACGGTTCCCGGCTGGCCAAGGCCCGGATGGGTGCCCCGGTCGTGGTCGCCGGCAATGTCGAGGCCCGCGCCGGGGTGGCGCTCGCGCTGGAGTCGGCCGGCCGGCGTTTCATCCTCACCGACAACGTGCTCCCGCAGATCGGGGTGATCAACCCGGACGGCGCCCGCGCGGCCATCCGCCAGATGTTCCTTCGCCACGTCATCGGGGGCAAGCACCTGTCCAAGGGCCCGCAGTTCGCGGCGATGGTCAGGGCGGCAACCCCTGACGCGATGCTGCGCGGAGTCGAGACGCTCGCCGCAGCGGCGGACGGGGATGGCGGAGATGTGCTTGTCTTCGACATCGGCGGCGCTACCACCGACGTCTACTCGGTGATCAGCCCCGAGGGCGAGGATGCCACGCTGCGCAAGGAGGTCGTCGCCCCGCTCTGGCATGCCCGAACCGTCGAGGGTGACCTCGGGATGCGCTGGAACGCCCGTGGTGTCACCCAGGCGGCAACGGTGGAGCATCTTTTGTCAGGCCCTGACCTGGAACACCTGCAGACCTGGGCGGCCCGAGTCGAGGCCGACCCGGCACACCTGCCGGACGGCGACGGCGAGCTCGAGCTCGACCTGGCCCTGGCCCGGGTGGCCGCGCTCACCGCCGTCCGGCGCCACGCGCGCCCAGCCCAGCCCGGGGACCCGGCCCGCCCACTGGCCCGGCTCGCTCACGTCATCGGCTCGGGCGGGGTGCTGCGGCACAGTCCGAAAGCCAAGCAGGACAAGGTATTGCGGGCCGTCATCACCGACGTTGGCGGTGGCTGGAAGGTGCCCGCGCACGCGCGCACGACGGTTGACTCGGCATACCTCCTGTTTGCGGCCGGGCTTCTGGCAGACGCTGACGGTCACGGCGTCGAGGTGGCCGCCCGGGTGGCCCGAAGGGTCCTGGCTTCGGAGGTTCTGCACCTGAGCTGACTCCGGCCGACGGTAGCCTTCACGCATGGCATCAACGTCGCTGCCCGTCTCCGTTGACGATGTGCTCGCTGCCCAGGACCTGCTCAGCGAGATCATCCGTCCCACCCCGCTGGAGTTCAGCCAGGCACTGTCCGACCGCGTTGGCGGTGACGTCCACCTCAAGTGCGAGAACCTGCAACGTGCCGGGTCTTTCAAGATCCGCGGCGCCTACACGCGCATGTCTCGTCTCAGTGATGAGGAGAAGGCCCGCGGTGTCGTCGCTGCCAGCGCCGGAAACCACGCTCAGGGCGTGGCACTCGCAGCCAAGCTGCTGGGCATCAGGTCGACCGTCTTCATGCCACTGGGTGCGCCGATCCCCAAGCTGATGGCGACCCGCGGGTACGGCGCCGAGGTCGAACAGCTCGGCACCAGCATTGACGAATGCCTTGTCAGGGCAAGGAAGTTCGAGACCGAGACGGGCGCTGTCCTGATCCACCCGTTCGACCACCCCGACATCGTCGCGGGCCAGGGAACCTGCGGCCTGGAGATCCTGGAGCAGTGCCCCGACGTCAGGACCATCCTCGTCAGCGCCGGCGGTGGCGGGCTGCTGGCCGGCATCGCGACGGTCGTCAAGGATAGGCGTCCCGAAGTGCGCGTGATCGGAGTCCAGGCAGAGATGGCTGCGGCCTACCCGCCGTCCCTGGCCGCCGGTCATCCGGTGCCGCTGGCCTCGATGGCCACGATGGCCGATGGCATCGCGGTCGGTTGTCCGGGCGAGGTGCCCTACGCGATCGTCCGTGAGCTGGTCGACTCTATCGAGACGGTCAGCGAGGACATGCTTTCGCGTGCCGTGCTGTTCCTGCTCGAGCGGGCCAAGCAACTCGTCGAACCGGCGGGCGCCGCGGCCGTCGCGCGACTGCTCGATGCAGGCAAGGGTGTTCACGATGGGCCGGTCGTCGCCGTGCTGTCCGGTGGGAACATCGACCCGCTGCTGCTGTTGCGGATCATCCGCCACGGTCTGGTCATTGCCGGGCGTTACCTGCAGTTCCGGGTCCGGGTCCCCGACCGTCCGGGCTCTCTGGCGGGCCTGCTGGCAGACCTGGCCGGCGCCGACGCCAACGTGGTGGACATCGAGCACGTTCGCACGAGTGCCACGTTGCCGGTGGACCAGGTCGAGATCGCCGTGCAGCTCGAGGCCAAGGGCACCGCGCACTGCGAGGAGCTGTTGAGCACGTTGCGCGACAAGGGATACGTGCTGACGTTCGGCTGAGTCCAACGCCAACCGGTTCGGTTCTCGGCCTGCTGGGTCCCAACGGCGCCGGCAAGACCACGGCCGTGCGTATCCTGGCGACCCTGTTGACGCCCGACTCCGGCACCGCCGAGGTGGCCGGGGTCGACGTGCTCAAGAACCCTTGGGAGGTTCGGAGACGCATCGGCCTCAGTGGCCAATATGCTGCCGTCGACGAGTACCTCACCGGTTTCGAGAACCTCGACATGATCGGCCGGCTCTACCACCTGGGTCGCAAGCCGAGCCGTGACCGAGCGCGAGAGCTGCTGGCCCAGTTCCGCCTGGAGGACGCGGGCGACCGGATGGCCAAGACCTACTCGGGGGGAATGCGCCGGCACCTCGCTGTTGCTGACCACCCAGTACCTCGAGGAGGCGGATGTGCTCGCGGACAACATCGTGGTGATCGACCACGGCAAGGTCATCGCGGAAGGCACGGCCGATCAGCTCAAGGCGCAGGTCGGCGTAGCTTCGTCAGCGCCGTTGGCGATGGTTTCGTGGTGGCCAAGCGCAACCTCATCAACATCAAGCGCGTCCCCGACCTGCTTGTCTTCACAACGCTTCAGCCGATCATGTTCGTCCTGCTGTTCGTGTACGTGTTCGGCGGTGCCATCGCAGTCAAGGGCAGCAACTACAAGGAGTTCCTCATCGCGGGGATCTTCGCCCAGACGGTGATCTTCGGTTCGGTCATCACGGGAGCGGGGCTCGCCGAAGACATCCAGAAGGGGATCATCGACCGGTTCAGGTCACTGCCGATGTCTTCGTCCCGCTGACGACCCGGCAGTTCCGCCGGTCGGTGAGTCGCTGACCGGCTCAGGCGTCGTACGGCTTGGCTTCGAGGACCCTGACCTTGATCTCATTGCCCTTGGGATCCCGGTAGCTGGTCGCGTCGTCGGCCTTGAGGTCGAGGATGGCCTTGCCCAGGGGTGACTTCTCGCTGTACACGGGCAGATCCGAGTCCCCGGCGATCTCGCGGTTGCCCAGGAGGAAGGTCAGCTTGTCGCCGAACAGCTCGACCGTGACGACCATGCCAGGCTCGACGATGCCGTGATCCTGGGGAGCGTGCCCGACGGTGGCGCCGTCCAGCAGCTGGGTCAGCTGACGGATCCGGGCCTCCATCTTGCCCTGCTCCTCCTTGGCCGCGTGGTAGCCGCCATTCTCCTTCAGGTCGCCCTCGTCACGGGCCGCCTCGATCTTCTTGGAGATCTCGGAGCGGCCTTCACCCGAGAGCTGGGTCAGCTCGCCCTTGAGCCGGTTGTAGGCCTCTTGGGTGAGGTAGCTCGCAGCTGGCGTCGTCGCGGTGTCGGTCACGTCTAGCTCCTAGGGTGCGGGGGTTGGCAACGGTCCGTCATACCTGCGGAATGCCGTGAGCCAAGTAAGCGGGTCCGGCCTCCCGATCTGTTGATCGGTGGAGGCCAGACCCCGGTTGCGTTGCATCAAGCGTAGCAATCTTCTGCCAACTCTGGCATAACCCCTGCTCAGGAGCTTCTGTTCAGCTGATCGTGCAGGACTTGACCACGCCGGTGACAGCTCGTGTCGTGGTGCGGACCCGCGTCGTGCGCTTCACCGAGGATGCGTCCGAGTCCGGGATGTGGACCTCGATCAGGCCCACCGTTGCGAAGCTCCGGTCCATGGCTTGGATCACGCAGGTGACGTCGTGACCGGCCGGCCGGCTGACGAGGTAGGTGACATCGACAGCTCGGTCATCTATGACGTGATAGCCCATGACGGTCCAGCTCGGTTTGCCGACGGTGCTGGCCAAGCCCCACCACACGGCCATGGCGGAGCCGAGCAGAATACCGATCGTGGCTATCACCCACCACTTGGCGGCGCCTTGGGCGGGGCGGGGAATCGGCACGGGTCAAGACCTTTCGCGGGTGGTCGTTGGTGGGTGAGAGGATGAAGACTGGGACCACCATTGGGACCATAGTCCGGTATGTGAGGACTGTCCTGCACGACCTGTCCTGTATGACGGCGAGTGTCCGGTATGACCTGTCTGGTATGACCTGTCTGGTATGACATCGAGCGGGAGCGCACGTGGAGAAGAGACTGAGACTCATGGCGGTGCATGCGCACCCCGATGACGAGTCGAGCAAGGGTGCCGCGACCATGGCGAAGTATGTGGTCGCCGGTGTTGATGTGCTGGTGGTCTCATGCACCGATGGCGAACGCGGCGACGTTCTCAACCCGGCGCTCAAGAACGACCCGGAGATCCTGCGTAACCTGCCCGAGGTGCGTCGTCGCGAGATGGCCGAGGCTCAGCGGATCCTCGGTGTCCGGCATACATGGCTGGGTTTCGTGGACTCGGGTCTTCCCGAGGGAGACCCGCTGCCGCCACTGCCCGACGGCTGTTTCGCGCTCGAGCCCATCGAGGTGACCACCGAGGCGCTGGTCCGGGTCATCAGGGACTTCAGACCACACGTCATGACGACCTATGACGAGAACGGTGGCTACCCGCACCCGGACCACATCATGTGCCACACGGTGTCGATGTCCGCCTTTGCCGCGGCCGGTGACCGTAGCGCCTACGCACATGCCGGCCCGGCTTGGCAGCCTCTGAAGATCTACTACAACCAGACGCTGACCAAGGCCAGGATCATGGCGTACCACGATGCGATGGAGGCGGCCGGGATCGAGTCCCCCTACGGCGAGTGGATCTCGCGCTGGGAGGACCGAGGCGAACGCACCATCACCACCAAGATCGAGTGCGCCGACTACTTCGAGCTGCGCGACCGGGCACTTCTGGCCCATACCACCCAGGTCGATCCCGACGGCACGTGGTTCAAGGTGCCGCTGGCGATGCAGAAGGAGATCTGGCCGACCGAGGACTTCGAGGCTGCGGTGTCCTATGTGTCGATCCGGGCGCTGGAGCCAGACCTGTTTGCCGGACTTGGCACTCCCGAACAGGCCAGTGCACTGGCGATATCCGGTGATCTTCACATCGCGTATGACGGACGGAAAGAGGCCCGATGAGTCCCGAGAGCGTCGACGTCACCGCTGGACTCGGTGGCTTCCTGGCCTTCTTCCTGCTGGCCGTCGCGTTGTACTTCCTGATGCGCAACATGAACACGCGGCTGCGCCGGCTGTCCTATCGCGAGGAGCAGGAGGCCAAGGCTGCCGGTGAAGGATCACTCCACGACGATGAGCCCGATTCGCACGGCCCGCAGGCTGGTCTGCAGGACGGCCCCGACTTAGGCTGACCTAAGGCGCGGACTGCCGTGCCGGTCAACCAGCACAGAGTCTGTCAACACCAACGGAGGTGAGTGTCATGAGCGGTCGCGTGGTGCACTTCGAGGTTCCCTTTGATGACGGTGATCGGGCCAGGGCGTTCTACCAGAAGGCGTTCGGCTGGACCATCATGCCGATGCCGGATATGACCTACACGATGGTCGGTACGGGGCCGATGGCTGAGAACGTCGGGCCGACCGAGCCGGGCTATATCGGCGGCGGCCTGACGGAACGTAACGAGCTTCTCCGGGGACCGGTCATCACCGTCGATGTCGACGACATCGACGCCACGCTGGCCAAGATCGAGGGGCTCGGCGGCAAGATCGTCCGGCCGCGCCAGGAGGTTGGGGACATGGGCTTCAACGCCTACTTCACCGACCCCGAGGGCAATCTGACGGGCCTGTGGCAGAACGCTCCACAGAACGGCTGATCGGTCAGGCGACAGGTCCTGACGCGTAGACGGCCATCGACACCGCTATGTAGTGCACGACGAACGCGGCGACCGTCAGAACGTGGAAGATCTCGTGGAAGCCGAACCATCGCGGCGAGGGGTTGGGTCGTTTGGTCCCGTAGACCACGGCGCCGAGGGTGTACAGCAGCCCGCCAACCGCGATCAGGATCACGACGGCTGCCCCGCCGGAGTGATATAGCGGCTTGAGGTAGAACACGGCGACCCAGCCCAGCGCGACGTAGATGGGCGTGTAGAGCCAGCGCGGCGCACCCACCCAGAAGACGCGGAACAGCACGCCGGCGATTGCACCGATCCAGGCGATGAGCAACAGGCTGCGGGTCTGGTTCGGCGGAAGAAGCAGCAGCGCGAAGGGGGTGTAGGTGCCGGCGATGATCAAGAAGATGTTTGAGTGGTCCATCCGCTTGAGCAAGCCCCGGACCTTGTCGGACCAGGTGCCGCGGTGATAGACCGCCGAGGTGCCGAACAACATGGCCGCCGTGATGGCGAAGATGATGGCACCCAGGCGTGCCTTGCCGCCCGGGGCAAGGATCACCAGGACGATGCCGGCAGCCAGAACCAGCGGGAAGCTTCCGGCGTGAATCCAGCCGCGCAGCTTGGGTTTGACGGCCGCCACGGCTGCGACGGCCGCTCCCAGGGGGTTGCGTTCGGGCTGGGGGGGTGTGGAGCTCATGTGACAACGGTAACCTACGGAACCGTAAGTTACCACCGCGTAACTTGTGGTGCCGGTCGCTTGTACTTGCCAGGAAGTCACAGAAAGTCGGAGTAACGTTGAATTTGCCGGCCAGAGATCAAGGAGACGTGCCGTGGGGCTGCGTGACCTGCTGTTGGGCGCCTACGAGCGTCGGCTCGCTGCATCCCTCCGGCAGCAGAAGCTGCCGCGCCACGTGGGTGTCATGCTCGACGGCAACCGCAGATGGGCCAAGGCCAACGGCGCCAACACCGCACAGGGGCATCAGGCGGGCGCTGACAATATCTCGCCACTTCTGGGATGGTGCGAGGAAGCAGGCGTCGAGGTCGTCACCCTCTGGCTGTTGTCGACCGACAACCTCAACCGCCCGGCCAAAGAGCTGACGCCGCTCCTCGCGATCATCGAGCACGTGGTCACCGACCTTGCCGCCTCGAGGCGCTGGCAGCTGAATCCGGTTGGGGCACTCGACCTTCTCCCTGCCGGGACGGCCCAGTGTCTCAAGGACGCGGCTGATGCCACCCGGGACGTCGACGCCATGATCGTCAACGTCGCGGTCGGTTACGGTGGCCGCCGCGAGATCGCCGATGCCGTCCGCTCGATGTTGCTGGAGCATGCGGCCAAGGGGACCTCGATCGAGGAGCTTGCCGAGGTCTTTGACGTCGAGCACATCGCCGACCATCTCTACACCAGGGGTCAGCCCGACCCCGACCTGGTGATCCGAACCTCGGGTGAGCAGCGGCTCGGTGGCTTCCTGCTCTGGCAGAGCGCCCACAGTGAGTTCTACTTCTGCGAGGCCTACTGGCCGGACTTCCGACACGTCGACTTCCTTCGGGCGCTGCGTGCCTACGCCGAGCGCGAAAGGCGTTACGGCTCCTAGCCTCAGCCACCAGGGCTTGACCGGAGAACAACGCTGGACGGACAGACGGTGGACATCTCGCGTGTCGGCGAGAATGTGGTGACAGTCGCCCGGTTGAAGGCTTAGCCTCAGCAGTGACGCAAGGCACCTGTCTTGCGTTCGGGAGGCCCGCCACATGGAGCGATCTCAGCTCCGGACGGAGGGCCGGTATCGGCCCCACCGTCTGATGGGGGTTCGGTCCTGGCACCTCGTCCGCGAGTAGTCGCACAGCCAAACGTGCTGTGCGCAGGGGAGTCGCAATGGCCACGATTCGTCGTTCTTCGACCAGCTCCACCGCCAGCCGCGGCCGCACCAAAGCAGCCAGCGTCGGCCAGGGAACTCCACGCAGCGGTAAGAAGCTCGCCGAATCTCCCCCGCCAACGGAGGGTGGCCCCAAGACTTATGTGCTCGATACCTCTGTTCTGCTGTCCGACCCGCGAGCGATGCTGCGCTTCAGTGAGCACGAGGTGGTGCTCCCGGTCGTCGTGGTGACTGAGCTCGAGGCCAAACGTCACCACCCGGAGCTGGGTTTCTTCGCACGTCAGGCCTTGCAGCTACTCGATGAGATGCGCATTCAGCAGGGACGCCTCGACGCACCGATCCCGGTGGGGCAGGAGGGGGGGACCCTGCGCGTCGAGCTCAACCACACTGACCTCGAGTCGCTGCCAGCCGGCTTCCGGCTCGGCGACAACGACACACGCATCCTGGCCGTTGCCAAGAACCTGAGCCTCGCCGGTCGCGATGTCACGATCGTCAGCAAGGACCTGCCGATGCGCGTCAAGGCTTCGGCGTGCGGGCTGGACGCGGAGGAGTACCGCGCCGAGTTCGCCGTGGACAGCGGCTGGACCGGGATGGCTGAGCTCAACGTCACGGTCGAGGAGATGGACGAGCTGTACGAAGCGGGTCGCCTCGAGAGTGAGCAGGTCCTCGACCTGCCGTGTCACACGGGGCTGGTGTTGATGTCGCCCCGCGGTGGGGGCCTTGGCCGAGTGGGCCCGGACAAGCTGGTCCGGTTGGTGCGCGGTGACCGAGACGCGTTCGGGCTGCATGGCCGCAGCGCGGAGCAGCGGATTGCCCTTGACCTGCTGATGGACCCTGACGTCGGCATCGTCAGCCTCGGCGGGCGGGCCGGCACCGGCAAGAGCGCCCTGGCATTGTGTGCGGGACTCGAGGCAGTCATGGAGAGGCGCCAACACCGCAAGGTGGTCGTCTTCAGGCCGCTGTTTGCGGTCGGCGGCCAGGAGCTCGGCTATCTGCCCGGCACCGAGACCGAGAAGATGGGGCCCTGGGGGCAGGCGGTCTTCGACACCCTGGGCGCGCTGGTCTCCACCGAGGTGGTCGAGGAGATCATGGACCGGGGGATGTTGGAGGTCATGCCGTTGACTCACATCCGGGGCCGGTCGTTGCACGACTCCTTCGTCATCGTGGACGAGGCGCAGTCACTTGAGCGCAACGTGCTGCTGACCGTGCTGTCGAGGATCGGCCAGAACTCCAAAGTGGTCCTGACCCATGACGTCGCCCAGCGGGACAACCTGCGGGTGGGTCGCCATGACGGTGTCGCGGCGGTCATCGAAGCGCTCAAGGGGCACCCTCTCTTTGCCCACATCACGTTGACCCGCAGCGAGCGCAGCCCCATCGCGGCGCTGGTGACCGATCTGCTGGAGGGCCTGGAGATCTGAGGGCAGCGAGATCTCCGGGCCCTGAATCCGGGTTTCCATGTGACCGCTGGTGCCCATGCACGACTGATGGTGCTGGAGAGTCGCTCCGTCGTGCGGCGATTTGGAGTTCTTGGGAACCCTATGGCACCGTTGCGGGCAACGTCTTGAACCTAGGACGCAAACGGACCACCAAATCTGGTGGTCTTTTTCTATGCGGAGGCTCGCTGCATGTCCACTGCTTACAAGGGGCGACATACCGGGGGAGCTGACCGGACCCAGGCCGTAGGCAAGACTCGGACCACAGTTAATGGGGTTTCTCGTACCATTCGCCGGCCGCTGGTCTCTGCGGCCGCGATTCTGGCCGTTGCCGCCGTTTCCGCAGCGGGTTCGTCCGAGTCCATGCCGTACGCCGCCGCCTCAGGCGCGTCGTTCACGGCCAGCCCGATGGCAGTGGCGCAGGCTACCGAGCTCTCCCACAACCGAGAAGACACCAATGTTGCACTGGCCGCGGCGCGTCGTTCCGGCGTGCAGCGTTCCTCTGCCCTGACCCACGCTCAGAACGCCGCGGCAGACGCGTTGGTCCAGGCTACTTCGCAGGCGGCCGTTGTGCTGGAACAGGCTCGTGTGGCCGAAGTCGCGCGCGTCGCCCGCGACCGCGTCCGCAACGGCCTGATTGCCCACGCCCAGTCAGATCCGAAGGCCGTCGGACGCCTGCTGGCCGCGGACCGCGGCTGGGGAGACGGGGAGTTCTCGTGCCTGGAGAACTTGTGGAACAAGGAGAGCGGCTGGCGCTGGAACGCCAACAACGGCAGCTCCGGCGCCTACGGCATACCGCAGTCGCTGCCCGGCTCAAAAATGGCTTCCGTCGGCAGCGACTGGGCCACCAACCCGGTCACCCAGATCAAGTGGGGTCTGCAGTACATCGCGGGTCGGTATGGCACACCCTGTGGCGCGTGGGCCCAGTCCCAGGCAACCAACTGGTACTGAGCTCGGCTCAGATTCAGAGGCCGCACGGCCGGTGCAGGCCTCAGCGGGCGGAGTCGGGGCGGGTCATCGGCAGCACATCCAGCGCTTCGTCGAGCTGGGCCTGCGTCAGGTCGCCCGCATCGATGTGGCCAAGAGCGATGACGGTGTCGCGGATGGAACGACCCTCGCGCAGGGACGCCTGAACCACTGCGGCTGCCGCCTCGTAGCCCAGGTAGCGGCTGAGCGGTGTCACGATCGCCGGTGAGCTCCGAGCCAGGTCAAGGCAACGCTGCTCGTCGGCGGTGATGCCGTCGACGCACCGGTCGGCCAGCAGTCGGCAGGCGGTGGTCAGGAAAGTCAGCGACTCCAACAGGTTGCGCCCGATCACCGGCAGCATGACGTTGAGCTCGAAGTTGCCGGCAGCACCCGCAGTGGTGATAGTCGCGTCATTGCCGATGACCTGGGCACAGACCATGAGAACTGCTTCAGGGACCACGGGGTTGACCTTGCCGGGCATGATGCTTGACCCGGGCTGGAGCTCAGGCAGGTGGATCTCGCCCAGTCCTGCCCGGGGGCCCGAACCCATCCACCGCAGGTCGTTGCAGATCTTGGTCAGGCTGACGGCGAGGACCTTCGCCGCCCCGCTGAGGGCGACCAGGGCGTCCTGGGCGGACTGGGCTTCGAAGTGGTCCCAGGCCTCCCGGAACGAGCCGCCGGTGGCCATGTTGAGCCGGTCGATCACCGCCGAGGTGAACCCCGGCGCAGCGTTCAGGCCGGTGCCGACCGCGGTCCCTCCCAGTGGCAGCTCTGCGGCACCGTCAGCGGCCACGAGCAGGCGGTCGCGAGCCAGGTCGACCTGGCGCCGATAGCCCCCGAACTCCTGGCCGAGGGTGACTGGCACGGCATCCATCAGATGTGTCCTGCCAGCCTTGACGACGTCGGCGAACGCGTTCTGGCGACCGTGCAGAGCCGTCGAAAGGCCATCCAGCGCCGGTACGAGCTGGTCTCGCGTGGTGAGCACTGCGGCGACCCGGATGGCGGTGGGGAAGGTGTCGTTGCTGGACTGCCCGGCGTTGACGTGGTCGTTGGGGTGGACGTCCAGACCGGTGGCCAGGTGGGCGATACGTGCCACGACCTCGTTCATGTTCATGTTGGTGGAGGTGCCGGAGCCGGTCTGGAAGACATCGACGGGGAACTGGTCGTCGTGAAGGCCACGTGCGACCTCGTCGGCAGCAAGGGCGATGGCCTCCGCGACGGCGGGGTCCAGGGGGGACAGGTGAGCGTTGACCCGTGCGGCAGCGGACTTGATCTGGGCAAGGGCGTGCAGGATCGGCAATGGCATGGTCAGCCCCGAGATCGGGAAGTTCTGCACGGCACGAGCCGTCTCGGCCCCCCACAGGGCGTCGGCCGGCACCTCCAGCTCGCCCATCGAGTCGTGCTCGATTCTCATGGCGCCATCATGACTCAGAACCATGGCTCAGGACCATGGCTCAGAGCTTGCGCAACCGGATCCGGCGGACGCTGTGGTCCTCGCCCTTGGACAGCACGAGGGTGGCCCGGCCACGGGTCGTCAGCACGTTGTCGATCAGGTTCCGCTCATTGATCTCGCCCCAGATGCGCGCGGCGACCTCGCGAGCCTGTTCGTCCGACAGTCCTGCGTAGCGGTGGAAGTAGGAGTTGGGGTCTGTGAAGGAGGTCTCGCGCAGGCCGAGGAACCGCTCGACATACCAGGCCTTGATGTACTCCTTGCGGGCATCCACGTACACGGAGAAGTCGAAGAAGTCGCTGACCGCCATACCCGTGCGGCCGTCGGCCAGCACCCTGGGGGCCTGCAGGACGTTGAGACCCTCGACGATGAGCACGTCCGGGCGGCGCACCACGATCTGCTCGCCGGGGACGATGTCATAGGTCAGGTGGGAGTAGACGGGCGCGCTGACCTCGTCCTTGCCGGCTTTGACCTCGGCCACGAACCTGAGCAGGCGTCGACGGTCATACGACTCCGGGAATCCCTTCCGCTGCAGAATTCCCCGGCGTTCGAGCTCCGCATTCGTGTAGAGGAAGCCGTCGGTGGTCATCAGCTCCACCCGGGGCGTCCCGGGCCACCGGGCCAACAGCTCACGCAGGATGCGGGCCGTGGTGGACTTGCCCACGGCCACCGAGCCGGCGACTCCGATGACGAACGGGGTGCGCTCAGGTTGCTCGCCCAGGAAGTCGGCGGTGATCCGGTGCAGGCCCTCGGTAGCGCCGACATAGAAGTTGAGCAGGCGCGACAGGGGCAGGTAGACCTGTTCGACCTCGGCGAGGTCCAGGCGCTCACCCAGGCCTCGGAGCCGGGTCACGTCGGCCTGGGTCAGGCTCAGGGGATGGTGGTCGCGCAGCCGGGCCCACGCCGCACGGTCGAGCTCGACGTACGGCGACAGCAGCGAATGGGTATGGGACGGTCGCACCAGTCCATTGTGTCGGACTCACGGTGGCGGGCGCGCGCTTGGCCCAGGGGTCGGGCACCTCCCGTTAGGCTGACCCCCATGTGCGGAATCGTTGGATACGTGGGTCCGAAGGTCGATGGCAGGGCCCAAGAGGTCGTCATGGAGGGCCTGGCCAGGCTGGAGTATCGCGGTTACGACTCGGCGGGCGTGGCGCTGATCGCCGGCGAACATGTGGTGACCACCAAGCGTGCCGGGAAGCTGGCCAACCTCATCAGGGCCCTGGCCGAGGAGCCGCTGCCCGAGTCGAGCACCGCCATCGGGCACACCCGCTGGGCCACCCACGGGGCGCCGACCGACGAGAACGCCCACCCCCACCGCGGTGGCGAGGACGGCAAGCTTGCGCTGATCCACAACGGCATCATCGAGAACTTCCACGGCTTGCGGTCCGGGTTGCTCGAGGATGGCGTCACGTTCCTGAGCGAGACAGACACAGAGGTCGTCGCACAGCTTCTGGCGCGCTCCTATGACAAGGTCGGTGACCTCACCGAGGCCATGCGCGAGGTGGTCGCCGACCTCAGGGGCGCCTTCACCCTGCTGGCAGTCCACGCGGACCAGCCCGGGGTCGTCGTCGGCGCTCGCCGTAACAGCCCTCTCGTCGTGGGAATCGGCGACGGTGAGACCTTCCTCGGCTCCGATGTCTCGGCCTTCATCGGCTACACCCGCGAGGCGCTCGAGCTCGCCCAGGACCAGATCGTGACGATCACCCCACAGGGTGCGAACATCATCAACTTCGACGGGACCCCAGGTCAGGGCAAGGAGTACCACGTCGACTGGGATGCGGCCGCCGCAGAGAAGGGCGGCTTCCCGAACTTCATGGCCAAGGAGATCCACGACGAGCCGCATGCCGTGGCTGACACCCTCCTGGGTCGCACGGATGAGTCCGGTGCTCTGGTGCTCGACGAGCTGCGGATGGACGAGGCGGAGCTGCGCGCCATCGACAAGATCGTGATCATCGCGTGCGGGACCGCCGCGTACGCCGGCATGGTTGCCAAGTACGCCATCGAGCACTGGACCCGTATCCCGTGCGAGGTCGAGCTGGCCCACGAGTTCCGATACCGCGACCCGGTTGTCAACGACCGCACGCTCGTGGTCGCGATCTCGCAGTCCGGCGAGACCATGGACACCCTGATGGCCGTCAAGCACGCCCGTCTGCTGGGCGCGCGCGTCATCGCCATCTGCAACACCCACGGCTCGACGATCCCGCGTGAGTCGGACGCGGTGCTCTACACCCACGCCGGCCCGGAGATCGCGGTCGCCTCGACCAAGGCCTTCCTGGCGCAGATCACCGCTTGTTACATCCTGGGCCTCTATCTCGCCCAGCTGCGCGGCGGCACCTACGCCGACGAGGCGCAGTCCGTGATGAAGGACCTGTGCGAGATGCCGGCCAAGATCCAGCAGGTCCTGGACGGGCTGGACCGGGTCCGCGAGATCGCGCGTTTCATGGTCGACACCCGGTCGGTGCTGTTCCTGGGCCGTCACGTGGGCTATCCGGTTGCCCTCGAGGGGGCGCTCAAGCTCAAGGAGCTGGCCTACATCCACGCGGAGGGTTTCGCCGCGGGCGAGCTCAAGCACGGACCCATCGCCCTGATCGAGGCCGGGCAGCCCGTCTTCGTCATTGTGCCCTCGCCCAACAGCGAGCACGGCCTGCACGGGAAGATCGTCTCCAACATCCAGGAGATCCGTGCCCGGGGAGCTCGCACCATCGTGATCGCCGAGGAGGGTGACGAGGACGTCGTGCCGTTCGCTGACGTGGTCATCCGTGTTCCGGTGACGCCGACCCTGTTGGCTCCACTGGTGACGACCGTTCCCCTGCAGGTGTTTGCCTGTGAGCTGGCTTATGCCAAGGGTCTGGACGTCGACCAGCCGCGCAACCTGGCCAAGTCCGTCACAGTCGAATGACTGTGACGTCCAAATGATCATCGGGGTCGGCATCGACGTCGTCGATGTGGCGCGCTTCGACCAGACGCTGCAACGCACGCCACGGCTGCTCGAGCGGCTGTTCATCGAGTCCGAGCGCTCGATGGGGCTCAACTCGCTGGCGGCCACGTTCGCGGCCAAAGAGGCGCTGGCCAAGGCTCTGGGCGCACCGGCCGGCCTGCGCTGGGTGGACGCCAGCGTCCTGCGTGGCGACGACGGGCGCCCGCACCTGAAGATGTGGGGGACGGTGGAGGCCCGGGCGGATGCCCTCGGTGTGATGGGGCTTCATGTCTCGCTGTCCCATGACGCCGGGATCGCCTCGGCTGTCGTGATTGTCGAGAGCTGAGGCCACCATGATCCGCGCGTATGCCGTGTCATCAGTTCGCGAGGCCGAGACCCAGGCCGCGTCGGCCGGGCTGCAAGAGGGTGAGCTGATGTCGCGCGCGGCCTCCGGCCTCGCCGAGGTCGCGTCGCAGCGGCTGGGCGGCGCCGGTGGGCGACGCGTGGTGGCGATCGTCGGCGCCGGCAACAACGGCGGGGACGCCCTGTATGCCGTGGCCTCGCTTGCGCGCGACGGCGCGACTGCCGTGGTTCTCACGGTCGCGGAGTCAGTGCATGAGGGCGGCCTTCGGGCAGCCCGGGAAGCCGGCGTTCTGGTGCTCGATGCCACTGGTGCCGGTGCCGATACGGCTTCGGTGGTCTCCTCCACCTTGCACGAAGCCGATCTTGTCATCGACGGGATCGTCGGCATCGGCGGACGTCCTGGCCTGTCGCCGCTGATCGAGGCCCTGCTGCGTGAGGTGAGCGACACGGCATACGTGCTGGCGGTGGACCTGCCCAGCGGGGCGGACCCCGATGGCGAGGTGGCAACGCAGTCCTGCGTGTTCGCCGATGAGACGGTGACCTTTATCGCGGCCAAGCCGGTGCATCTGCTGCCGGCCACTGAGCCTGCCGTGGGACGACTCACGGTCGTGGACATCGGCGTGAAGATCGACCGGAAGCCGGTTGTCGAGCGAGTGACCCGTGACGATGTCGCGTGGCTCTGGCCGCGGCCCGGGCCGGCGGACGACAAGTACTCCCGCGGCGTGCTCGGCATCGTTGCCGGCGGCGAGAAGTACACGGGGGCGGCACTGCTGGCGGTTACCTCGGCCGTCTGCTCGGGCGCCGGGATGGTCCGTTACGTCGGCCCGCCGACGCCGACCCTGCTCATTCGTTCGCAGGTGCCTGAGGCGGTCATCGGCGAGGGTCAGGTGCAGGCGTGGCTCGTCGGGCCGGGTGTTGACGTTGCCGACGAGTCTGCGCCCGGCCGGGCACAGCGGGCCGCCGCGCAGCTTGCCATGGACTCCGGCCTGCCCTGCGTCGTGGATGCGGGCGGCCTCGACCTGATCCTCGAGCCACGTACGGCGCCCACCCTGCTGACACCTCACGCCGGCGAGCTGGCCGCTCTGCTGAGCCGGCTGGAGGGCGGCCGAGGCAGTGTGGATCGCGCCGCGGTGACCAGCGCGCCCCTGGCCCATGCCCGGCGGCTGGCCGATCTGACGAACAGCACGGTGCTTCTGAAAGGGGCAACGACGCTGGTGGTGTCACCCGGCACGTCGGGTCTGGCGGTGCGCTCCCAGGCCGATGCGCCGCCATGGCTGGCAACAGCCGGATCGGGAGACGTGCTTGCCGGTCTGGCTGGGACATTGCTGGCGTCGGGGCTGTCCCCGCAGGACGCGGGCAGCGTCGCCGCGCTCGTTCACGGTCTGGCCGGGGACGCCGGTAACCCCGGGGGTCCCGTGCGTGCGCTGGGTGTGGCACATGCCATACCGGGGGTCATTGCAGCGTTAATGGTCAGGCGGAGCGCTCGATCCTGAGAGACTTTAACCATGACGGACGGGATTCATGGGTTGGTTGTTGATGACTTGGGCTCGCCCGCGTGTCGTGAAACAGCACGAGCCACCGTGGACCTGGACGCGATCTCCCGCAATGTGGAGGTTCTGCGCAAGCACGCCGGGTCGGCCGCCGTGATGGCTGTCGTCAAGGCCGACGGTTACGGGCACGGCCTGCTGCCGAGCGCCCGTGCTGCCACCAGTGGCGGCGCGTCATGGCTCGGGGTGGCCCAGCTGAGTGAGGCGATGGCCCTGCGGAACAGCGGGATCCAGGCGCCGATCCTGTCCTGGCTGCACGTTCCCGGCTCCGACTTCGTGGGCGCCGTCTCCGCTGACATCGACCTTTCCGTTTCGGCGTTGTGGTCCCTGGGCGAGGTTGCCGATGCGGCCCGCGGGCTGGGACGCACGGCTCGCATCCACCTGAAGGTCGACACCGGACTCGGCCGCAACGGCGCGTTCGGCGACGACTGGCAGACCCTGCTCCCGGCCGCCCGACGCCTTGAGGCAGAGGGGCTTGTCCGGATCGTGGGTGTGTGGTCCCACTTCGTCTACGCGGACGAGCCGACGCACCCCACGGTGCGACAACAGGAGGAACGATTCGCCGAGGCCGTTCATGACGCCGAACGCGCGGGCTGCGACCTTGAGGTCCGGCACATCGCAAACTCCGCTGCCACGCTGACAAATCCCCGCGCGGCGTATGACCTTGTCCGACCCGGGCTGGCCGTCTACGGGCTGTCGCCGGTCCCTGAGCTGGGTGACCCGCAGTCCTTCGGGTTGACGCCGGCCATGACGCTGAGCGCCGACCTTGCCGTCACCAAACGCGTTCCTGCCGGCCAGGGCCTCAGCTACGGACATCTGTACGTCACATCACAGGACACGACAGTGGGTCTGGTGCCGATCGGCTACGCAGACGGCATCCCGCGAAATGCCACGAACGTCGGACCGGTGAGCCTGGGCGGCATCCGGCACACGGTCTCTGGCCGGGTCTGTATGGACCAGTTCGTGGTTGATCTCGGTCCTGCGAGCACAGCGCAGGCAGGGGACCCGGTAACGCTGTTCGGACCAGGTGAGTCGGGGGAGCCGACGGCCCAGGACTGGGCTGAGGCAACTGAGACGATCTCGTACGAGATCATCGCCCGGATCGGGTCGCGGGTTCCCCGCGTCTACGTGGGAGGCCCCCGGTGAATCTCCGGCGTCGTACGCTCACCGGAATCGGCATCGGCCTGGCCGCGGCGGGCACAACCGCTGCGGCGAAGATTGTGGCCGATCGTCTGGCCCGCGCACTTCAGACTGCCAAAGAGCTGGATTCGCTGGACACGTATGAAGAAGAGGCCAGCGCGCAGATCGTCGTCCTGGCCGACGACGGTGTCCCGCTGCATGTCGAGGTCGACGAACCTGACGTTCGTCCTGCGGGGTTGGCCAAGGACGCACCTGTCCCGACCGTGGTGTTCTGCCACGGTTACTGTCTGAGCCTGCGCAGCTGGGTCTTCCAGCGGCGAGCCCTGCGGGCGGCCGGCTACCGTGTCGTGCTCTGGGACCAGCGAGGCCACGGCCTGTCCGGAGCCGGGTCCACGGAGTCCTACGAGATCGACCAGCTCGGGCTCGACCTCCACGCAGTCATCACTGCCGTAGCGCCGTTCGGCCCGCTGGTTCTGGTCGGCCACTCGATGGGTGGCATGACATTGATGTCCCTGGCGGCTCATCATCCCGACCTGATCAGGGATCGCGTCATCGGGGTGGCGTTCGTGGCAACCAGCCCAGGAGGCATCTCGGCCGTCTCGTGGGGTCTGGGGAAGGTGCTGGGCAAGGCTGTTCACCGGCTGGGGCCGTTCGCGGTCGGGCAGCTCGCCGGACGGCAGGGTCTGGTCAACTCGGTTCGCAAGGCGGGGCGCGAGGTCGAGGAGTATTTCGTTGACCTCTACTCGTTCGCCTCACCGGTGCCGCTGAGCATCGTGCGGCTGACCGCCGACATGATCTTCAAGACCCGCATGGAGGTCATCTCCGACTTCATGGAGACCTTCGACAAGCATGACAAGCGCGAGGCTCTTGAGCAGTTCAGCGGCGTGGAGACCTTGGTCATCAACGGAGTCCAGGACATGCTGACGCCGCCAGAGCACAGCGAGGAGATCGTCAAGCTGATCCCCGGTGCCGAGCACGTTCTGGTCAACGATGCCGGGCACGTCATCATGCTGGAGCATGGCGACGTGGTCAGCGAGCAGCTGCTCGCGCTCATCGGTCGTGCGGAACGTGCCGCTGCCGTCCACCTCGACCAGCGCGACAAACCGCGGGTACGGCGAACGATCACGGACCTTGCCAAGAGACGACGGATGAAGGCGCTTGAAGGACGTCGCCGAAGTGCCTCCTGAATGCCTGTCGTTGACTACTGAGACCTTCGGGGCCATCGGCCCGACCCGTCGGGTACGGCTGCACACCGTCGGGGACACCCAAGCCTGGGGCGCCAGGCTTGGGGCCCTGCTCGAGGCCGGAGACCTGCTCGTGCTTGCCGGTGGCCTGGGAGCAGGCAAGACCACCCTGACGCAGGGGATCGCGGAGGGCCTGTGCGTGCGTGGCCCGATCACCTCGCCGACATACGTGATAGCCCGCGTGCACCCCTCCCTGGTCGGCGGTCCCGACCTCGTCCATGTCGATGCCTATCGACTGGGTGGACTCGCCGAGCTCGATGACCTGGATCTCGACGCCTCCCTCGAACAGGCGGTGACTGTGGTCGAGTGGGGTCATGGTGTGGCCGAGCAGCTGAGCGAGGACTATCTCGAAGTAACCCTGAGCGGACACGACACCCGGACCGTTGAGCTGGTCGGCCATGGCCGGCGCTGGGCCGATCCGGGTGCCGGCGCAAAACTGGACGATCTCGTCCAATTACCCTGAGCCTGTGCTTCTGCTCGCGATAGACACCGCCACCTCGGCCATCACCGTCGCCTTGCACGACGGCGATCGCGTGCTGGCCGAGTCGAACATGCTCGACGCCCGGCGGCACGGGGAGTACCTCTCGCCGGGGATCGCTCACGTTCTGGCACAGGCGGGCCGCACGCCGGCTGACGTCAGCGCCGTGGTCGCTGGTACCGGCCCGGGGCCCTTCACCGGGCTGCGCATCGGTCTGGTCACGGCGCGCACGTTTGCGTTCGCCTGCGGCATACCCGTGTTCGGGGTGTGCAGCCTGGACGCACTGGCCCACCAAGCCTGGCTGGAGAACGCGCCCGGGCTGGGCACGTCGTGTGTGGTGGCGACTGATGCGCGGCGCAAGGAGGTGTACTGGGCGCGCTATGACATCACCGATCGCGGCGTCGTGCGCACCGGCGAGCCGATGGTCTCTAAGGCGGCGGCGATCGCCGACGAGGTGCGGGGTCTGCCCGTGATCGGGCGGGGCGCCGTCCTGTACCCCGACTGGTTCGGTCCGCGCGTGGGTGGCCCCCTCGATGTCAGCGCAGGGGCTATGGCTGGTCTTGCGGCGCAGCGACTCGCAGCCGGTGAGCAGCTTTCCGCCGCCGAACCGATGTACCTGCGTCGCCCGGATGCGATGCCCCTGCCCCCTCGCAAGCTGGTTCTGCCATGAGCATCCCGGGTGCGAACCGTGAGACGACTTCGCGTGACACGTCGTTGCCCGAGACAACCCTGCGTCAGATGACCTGGCAGGACATCCCAGCCCTGACCGCGATCGAACCCGTGCTGTTCGCTGATGATGCGTGGTCGGAGCAGAGCTGGTGGGCGGAGCTGGCCGGCCGTCCACGGCGCTCCTACGTCGTCGCTGAGCGGAGTGGCACGGTGGTCGGGTACGCGGGCGTCGACTGTGGTGGCGAGGTCGCGGACGTGATGACCATTGCCGTCACTCCGGCAGCCCAGGGGCAGGGTCTGGGCGCCATACTGTTGCACTGGCTCATTGCCGAGGCCCGCCGCGCGGGCGCCGAGCATCTGATGCTTGAGGTTCGGGCGGACAATGCCGTGGCACAGCGGCTTTATTCGGCAACCGGCTTTGAGACGCTGACCGTGCGACGCAAGTACTACCAGCCCGGGGACGTGGACGCGCTCATCATGAGAATGCATCTGTGGGACATGACTGATGACATAACCGAGGCCCAGACCGAGACCACCACCACCGGAGAAGTGTCGAAGTGACCCACGGCCCCCTGGTTCTCGGGATCGAGACTTCCTGCGACGAGACAGGTGTCGGGATCGTGCGCGGTCACACACTGCTCGCCGACGCCGTTGCGAGCAGCGTCGAGGAGCACGCTCGATTCGGTGGCGTCGTGCCGGAGGTGGCCAGTCGCGCCCACCTCGAGGCCATGGTGCCGATGATCGACAAGGCCTGCCGCGACGCCGGCATCCGCCTGGATGATCTTGACGCGATCGCGGTCACCGCCGGCCCGGGCCTGGCCGGCGCACTGCTGGTGGGCGTGGCCGCGGCCAAGGCGCTTGCCGTTGCCCTGGGCAAACCGCTCTATGGCGTCAACCATCTCGCCGCGCACGTCGCCGTTGACATCGTCGAGCACGGCCCGTTGGCAGAGCCGACGATGGCGATGTTGGTCTCCGGCGGGCACTCCAGCCTCCTGCTCGTCCCGGATGTCACCAATGATGTGCGGTCCCTGGGGAGCACGATTGACGATGCCGCGGGCGAGGCCTTCGACAAGGTGGCCAGAGTCCTGGGGCTGCCCTTCCCCGGCGGGCCACAGGTGGATCTGGTCGCCAGAGAGGGCAACTCGGCCTTTGTGGTCTTCCCGCGCGGCCTGACCTCGGGCCGCGACATGGAGCGCCACCGCTACGACTTCTCGTTCTCCGGCCTCAAGACGTCCGTGGCCCGCTGGGTCGAGGCGCGTGAGCGGGCAGGTGAGCCGGTGCCGGTGGCCGACGTGTCGGCGAGCTTCCAGGAGGCGGTTGTCGACGTGTTGACGCGAAAGGCCGTCCTTGCCTGCCGGGAGCATGGGGTGGACGACCTGCTGATCGGGGGCGGTGTGGCGGCCAACACGCGGCTGCGTGCCATGGCCCAGGAGCGTTGCGATGCTGCGGGGATCCGTCTCCGGGTGCCACGGCCTGGCCTGTGCACCGACAACGGCGCGATGGTGGCAGCACTGGGCGCCGCGATGGTGGCCAGAGGTCGTCTTCCCTCCGACCTGGACCTGCCGGCCGACTCGTCCATGCCGGTGACCCTGGTCCGGGTATGACGAGGCGGGAGGTTACCCAGCCGGTGCCCGTCATCCTCGATGTCGATACCGGAGTGGATGACGCCTGTGCGCTGTTGTTGGCCGCTCTGCACCAGGACGTTGAGCTGCGCGCCGTCACCTGTGTGGGTGGCAACGCCGGCGTGGACGAGGTGGTCGGCAATACCCTGAAAGTGCTCGACGTCGCCGGTCGCGCGGATGTCCCGGTCGCCCGCGGCGCCGCCAGACCACTGCTCGAACCCGTCAGCCATGCCCGGCACGTCCACGGCGACGACGGTATGGCGGACCTGGGCTGGCCGTCGTCGGTCCGCCACCCCGATCCTCGGCACGCGGTGGAGCTGCTGCGAGACCTGCTGAGCGAGGCGGCGGGCGGGGGACCAGCTGATCGAGTCACCCTGGTGACTTTGGCTCCGCTGACCAATATCGCGCTTCTGTTGCGAACCCATCCCGAGGTCGCTGCCGGCCTGCGCGAGATCGTTGTCATGGGTGGTGCGGCAAACGTGGGTAACGCCACAGCCTCTGCCGAGTTCAACGTGTGGCACGACCCCGAGGCGGCAGCCATCGTCCTCGAGTCGGCCGGCGAGCTCGACATCCCGGTGGTGATGTACGGACTGGACGTCTTCTACGACGTGAGGGTCACCCGTGAGCAGGCCGTAGAGCTCATGGCGATCGGCGGCCGTGGGCCGGCCGAGCTGGCGGGGCGACTGATCGACTTCCAGTGCGGTCGGTTTGGGCAGCCTGACGCGACCATCGGGGACGCGGGCGCGGTCTGCGCGGTGATCGATCGCGCGGCTCTGACCACGAAGCGCCTTCCTGTCAGGGTCGAGCTGGCCGGGACATACTCGCGGGGCCGGACCATCGTCGACCGTCGCGACTGGTCCGGGGATATCGCCCACGATCCGCACGGGATGGCACCGACTTCGGTGGAGGTGGCACTGTCGGTGGACGCTGACCGATACGCAGAGCTCTGGCTGCGAGCCGTGAGACACGGGACGTGCTGATGGGCCGGGTTGTCGTGGTTGGTTCGCTCAATATCGACCTGGTGACCCATGTCGAGCGACACCCGAAGCCGGGGGAGACCGTCCGCGGCACCGGCCTCGAGCGGTTGGCGGGGGGTAAGGGCGCGAACCAGGCGGTGGCGGCATCCGCGGCCGGCGCCGCCGTGGTCATGGTCGGCTGCGTGGGGTCGGATGAGGCTGGATCCGCCTATGTCGCGCGGCTGTCGGCCCTGGGAATCGATGTCGCATCGATCCGGGTCGCGCCTGACTGCCCCACCGGTCACGCCCTGATCACCATTGACGATGTCGGCGAGAACTCGATCGTCGTGGTCGCCGGCGCCAATGCCGCGATGGTCGTCGATGACCTCGAGGTGCTGGAGTCCGTCGGTCCCGGCGATGTCGTGCTCCTGCAGCTGGAGGTCCCGCCCGAGGTCGTCATCGCCGCGTCGCGTCGCGCGTCGGCAAAAGGTGCTCGGGTCGTCCTGAACCTCGCCCCGTATGCCGCGGTGCCACCCGATGTGGTCGCGCTCGCCGACCCGTTGGTGGTCAACGAGCACGAGGCACTGTGGCTGGCCGACTCGGAGGCGATGCCGGCGTCGCTGGTGGTGACGTTCGGCGCGGCAGGCGCGGCGTGGGATGGCGACCAGCTGACCGGACCGGTGGTCGACCAACCCGACGTGCTCGACACCACTGGCGCTGGTGACGCTTTCTGTGGCGCTCTCGGCGCCGCATTGGTCGCCGGAGCGGATCGCCATGAGGCTCTGCAGACCGCCCTGGCTGCCGGCGCCGATGCGGTCAGATATCTCGGGGCCCAGCGCGATCCCGCACTGTGAAGCACGCTCCCCAGGGCTGGGCGGGCAAAACCGCACCGTTGCCTGGTTGCCGGGGGTGGCCGGCTGGGGTGTGGCAGGATCGAGAGAGTGAATCCGTCGACTGCTCTGGCTACGGTTGTGGTGGACGAGCTGGTTCGTCACGGAGTCCGCGAAGTCGTCCTCTGCCCCGGCTCGCGCTCTGCTGTCTTCGCGTACGTCCTGCAGGAGGCTGACCGCTCGGGCCGACTCCGGCTTCATGTCCGGGTGGATGAGCGCTCCGCAGCCTTCCTGGCTCTTGGCCTGGCCAAGCTCACGCGCCGGCCGGTGCCCGTGTTCACGACCTCCGGGACAGCGGTCGCCAACCTCCACCCGGCCGTCCTCGAGGCCAGCCACGCTGCCGTGCCGCTGATCATCGTCAGCTCCGACCGTCCCGCGGAGCTGCAGGGGACCGGGGCAAACCAGACCACCGACCAGGCCCACCTGTTCGGTACCGCGGTCCGCGTGTTCCATCAGCTCGGTGCCCCTGAGCGCAGCGAGGGCCAGAACGCGGTATGGCGGTCCGTGGTGGGTCGGCTTTACGCGGCAGCCACCGGGTCGAGCGGGCGGGACGCCGGTCCGGTGCATCTCAACGTTCCCCTTCGTGAGCCGCTGGTTCCCGGGCTGGTGGCAGTTGATGAATGGCCGGAGAGCCTCGAGGGGCGTGACGACGCGGCCCCGTGGGTCACGTTCCGGCCGGCCAGACCTCAGGCTGAGGGCCTGACCTCTGTCCCCAGAACCCTGATCGTGCTTGGAGATCTGCCCGACCCGGCCATGGCGGTGGAGGTGACGGCGCTGGCCCGGGCATCGGGGTGGCCCCTCATCGCTGAGCCCTTCGGTGCTCACGACAGCAGTGCTCACGACAGCAGTGCTCACGAAGGCAGCGCCCGGATCCCGCATGGTCCGCTGCTACTCACGGCCGGTCAGTGGCTGGACAGCCATCTGCCTGATCGGGTCCTGGTCGTCGGGCGGATCACGCTCTCGCGACCGGTGGGCGAACTCCTGCGCAACCCCGCAGTCACGGTGGAGATCGTGGCGGCTCACTCGAACTGGCCGGATCCTTCGCACGCCTCCTCGGCTGTCCACCCTTTCGCGGCGGTAGCCGCGTCCATCCCAGCTGGTCGACAGGTCGACGAGTCCTGGGCACGGGAGTGGGCCGAAGCGGGCGAGCTGGTCTCCAAAGCCGGCGGGGCGATCATCGAGGCGGCCTGGCCGAGCGGGCTTAAAATCGCAGCCACAGTGCTGGCCGAGCTGCCAACCGAAGCGATGCTGTTCGTGGGTTCCTCCAACTCTGCCCGTGACGTCGACCTCGCCATGTCGCCATCTGCGAGAAGCGCGCCGCTGACTGTCGTGGCCAGCCGCGGACTGGCCGGTATTGACGGGTGCGTGTCGACCGCCATCGGTCTCGCGCTGGCGCAGCCGGAGCGACGGGCCTACGCGCTGATGGGCGACCTGACGTTCCTGCACGACAGCAACGGTCTGCTCATCGGTCCACACGAGCCCCGGCCCGACCTGACCATCGTCGTCAACAACGACGACGGAGGTGGCATCTTCACCCTGCTGGAGCCCGGCGAGACAGGCAGGGCAGCAGATTTCGAACGCATCTTCGGAACGCCGACGGGTGCGTCCATCGCCGACATCTGCCGTGCCCACGGGGTGGGATACAGACTGGCCTCAACCCAGGCGGATCTGCGCGCGGTCTTGAGCCAGCGCCCTGGTGGCATCTGCGTGGTCGAGGTGCGTGTTGACCGCTCTGGGCACCGGGATCTGCACGCCCGGCTGCGAGCCGCCGTGGAACAAGCCCTGCGTTAGCCAGCCGCCCGCGCAGCACAGTCCTCAGCCCGGTATTGAACTTGCCATGCGGGACGGCTTTGGCAAACGAGGTGCAACCCGGCCCGCGCCATCGGTCTGATGTCGTGAGCTCAGACCCATGTCCGCGAGGTGCCGTGGCTCATGAGTCGTTGCCGAGGCTCCGGCGGCATCAGCCCCTGGCGAGAA
>Ga0208716_1000047_pt1 | contig 40256 bp, 33 predicted proteins | sample NGESurdeep092012_8_FD_184482 | JGI IMG/M metagenome (GOLD analysis project Ga0208716, IMG submission 184482) | Arctic peat soil microbial communities from Barrow, Alaska - NGEE Surface sample 415-3 deep-092012 (SPAdes) | ecosystem: Environmental > Terrestrial > Soil > Wetlands > Peat ...
GCCCTCGCGGGTTGCGGGGGCGGTGCCGCTCCGGCCGCTCCGGCCGCAGGAGCCAAGGGGGCGGCGGCGGCGGCGGCGGAGGCGACGGATTCGGTCGCGCACGCGGCGGCCGGCGCCAAGCCCAAGCCGAAGCCCCGTCCGGCGCTCCCCGACACCGCCTCGCCGGAGGGGTATCGCCGCGAGGTGTTCCGGTACGGTGGTGGCTCGCGGGATCCGTTCGAGAGCCTGATCAGCACGCGCGGCGTCGGGCCGCTGCTCAGCGATCTGCGTCTCGTCTCCATCGCCTACGACGCGCGCTACGGCAACAGCGTCGCGGTGGTGCGTGCGGCGCACGACACCCATCCGATGCGCCTGCGCCGCGGCGACACCGTCGGCCAGATGCGGGTGATCCAGATCCGCCAGTACGAGGTCGTGTTCCAGATCGAGGAATTCGGGTTCGAGCGCCAGGAGGTCCTGACGCTCCGTCGACCGGAGGTATCGCGATGAAACGAGCCCTTGGGCTCCTGGTCCTGGCCGCCCTGCAACTCGCGGCCGCGCCGGTGCGCTCGCACGCACCGACCGGCGACGTGCTGGGGGTGAGTGTCCTCCCGGCGCCGGGTCGCGCCGAGGTCGTGGTGGACATCCGCGGCCCGGTCGAGGTGACCGACTTCGTGCTCTCGAACCCCGCCCGCCTGGTGCTGGACCTGGGCGGCGCCCGGCTCGTGGGCCCCTCGCTGCAGTACGACGGGGTCGATCGCGCGGGCATCCGGAACATCCGGTATTCGCAGTTCCGTCCCGACGTGGTCCGCGTCGTGATCGAGCTCGACGACACCCGCGACTACCAGATGGTCCAGGCCGACAACGCCGTCCGGGTCACCTTCGCCGCGGCGCAGAGCTTCGCGGCGTGGCCGAACGGCGCCGTGGTCCTGCCGTCCCCGTCGCCGACCGCTCCGGTCCCCGCGGGGGCGAACGCCCGCGCGGCGGACCTGCCGCCGGCCATCCCGGCCGCCGCGACGCGCGCGCGCCCGGCCGATGCCTCCGCGGCCCCCGCCGCGGCGCAGGCCTCCCAGCAGCCGCGCATCTCCGTCACCTTCGACGCGGCGACGATCGACGAGGTTATCGCCAACTTCGCGGCCTTCTCCGGGCGCTCGATCATCACCGGCAAGGGCATCAGCGGCAACGTCACGGCGGAGATCCACGACCAGCCGTGGGACCTGGCCTTCAACGCCATCCTGGCGTCGCAGGGCCTGGCCGCGAGCGAGCTCCCCGGCGGCATCATCCGGGTGGACAGCCGGGCGAACCTGGCGGCGGAGGACTCCACCGAGCCGCTTACGACGCAGCCCTTCAAGATCAACTACGCCCGCGCGTCCGCGCTGCTCCCGTCGATCCAGCCCCTGCTCACGCCGCATCGCGGCGCGGCGGCGGCCGACACGACGACCAATTCGCTGATCATCACCGACCTGACGTCGCGGATGGCCTCGATCGGCCAGTTCATCGCGCGCTCGCTGGACGTCCGCACGCCGCAGGTGGCCATCCAGGCGAAGATCATCTTCGTGGACCGCACGAACCTGGAAGCGCTCGGCCTGCGCTACGATCTCGGCACGCAGCAGCAGTACTTCAACAGCCTCATCCCGAGGGACACGTCCGGGACGCGGACGCCGGTGCAGGCCGGGACGCAGCAGTCCCCCGTGAACGTCGTCTTCGGCGGGAGCGCCCTCGCCGGCGTCGCGAACGCCACCGCCGTCGTCGTCTCTCCGACCCTCGAGCTGATCTACACCACCGTCCTCGGCAACTACGCCCTCTCGACGTTCCTGCAGGCGGCGCAGCAGATGTCGCTCGCCGACGTGCAGGCGGAGCCGCAGGTCACGGTGGTGGACAACCAGAAGGCCACGATCTTCGTCGGCCAGCGCACGCCGATCCGCATCGCCGACCCGAGCTCCCCGGCGGCCGGCCCCGCCCGCGTCACGGTGCAGCTCCTCCAGACGGGCATCAAGCTGGAAGCGACGCCGCACGTGGTGCTGGGCACGCGGGAGATCCTGATGGAGCTCCACGCCGAGCGCTCGTCGGTGGACCAGGCGCCGACCGCGGACGTGGGCGGCATCTTCGGCTCGCAGGAAGGCACGACGCAGATCCTCGTGCGGGACGGCGAGACCGCGGTCATCGGCGGGCTCACCGTGACGTCGGTGTCGGAAGGGCGGAACGGCATCCCGTACCTGATGGACCTGCCCTTCATCGGCCGGCTCTTCGGCGTGCGGACCCATCAGGAGCAGCGGCAGGACCTGCTGATCCTGGTGACGCCGCACATCGTGGACGACCTCGTCGGCCGCGAGGGACCGCGGCCGTAGAGCCGTAGTTTCGATTCGGGACTGCCGGGCGGGGCGCGGCGGCGTTGGGCCGCCACCCTGTGACGGGTGTCACGGTGCCCTGCCGGTGCAGCCGCTTTCTTCGTGAGTGCCAGGGTCGCTGCCCGCTGCTCCGGGTCCTGAGGACCGGAGGGAGGCGGCGCGACCCCTCCATAGCTGGCGAAGCCCCACTTTGCGCACAACGTGGTGCCCCATGAACCGACGCGGCAGTGGTAGGTCCCCGATAAGATTCTTCGCGCGCGCGAGCGCCCTGGCCGGCACCGTGTTGGCCGTGTCGGTGTGCAGCACCAGCGACAAGTTCGGCTCGCCCACCGGCCCCACGTCGGACACGACGCCGCCGGCCGTCCAGGTCATCCTGCCGGGCGGCTCGAGCGACACGCTGATCGAGATCGCGGACAGCTTGAAGTTCAACGCCAACGCGACGGACAACGTCACGCTGGACACGGTGCGCGTCACGGTGACGGGGCTCGGCACCTTCGTCCTCACCGTCGACACGACCATCGCCTTCAAGGCCACCACCACCACCTTCACCGCGGGCTTCGTCATCCCGCTCCCGCAGAACGCGGCGGGCCAGCGGATCGAGATCACCGTGGCGGCGGTGGACGGCGCGACGAACCGGGCGACGGTCAGCGACACCGTGCACGTGAACGACACCCAGGCGCCCGTGGCGACAATCCTCACGCCCTCGTCGGCGGTGCTAATCGGCTCCGGCGACACGATCCGGGTGCTCGCGAAGGCCGTCGACCCCTCGGGCATCCGCATCCTCGGCGCGCGGCTCTTCTACCGGGACACCGTCCTCCACAACGTGGTGTCGCTCGCGGCGGACTCGCTGGTTTACAGCGCCCGCCTGACGGCGCGCGTGGATTCCTTCAAGGTCATCGTCCCGGCGACGCTGAAGCCGGGCAACTACCTGCTCCAGGTGTTCGCGGCGGACAGCAGCCCCAACTACAACAAGGGCGCCTCCGCCGACCTGGCGGTCGCCGTGCGCGACGTCCAGGCCCCCGCCGGCGTCATCCTGAATCCGCCGGTGGACTCTCAGGTGGTCGCCGGCACGCCGGTCACGCTCATCCTGCACGTCTTGGACAACACCGGCGTCGTGAGCGTGGTGCTGCGCGGCTACAGCCAGCGCGGCAGCCCCGCCCTCGGCACCGACACCACGGTGCTGCGGTACCTGTCCAAGACGGTGCTGCTCCCGCTGCAGCCGGCCGACACCACGCCGATCATCCGGCAGCTGGTGCCGGTGGCCTCGGACTCGACCGCCGAGCCGGTCTTCCTCGAGGCGCGCATCACCGACGTCGGCGGCAACGTGACGGTGGTGACGCGGCGCATCCAGGTCGTCGGTGGTCCGTCGGTGAGGGCCACCACGCCGCTCTCCGGCTCGCGGCCGCCGATCGGCGTGCCGGTGCCCATCACCGTGGTGGGCTACAGCCCCGACGGCCTGACGTGGCTCGGGTACCAGGCCACCGGCGTCGTGTCGTTCACCGACTCGCTCGCCGTCGCCCCCGCGGCGAACGTCGCGACCCGGGTCCTCTCGCTCCTGACCACGCAGTTCACGCCCCTCGGCGCGGACACGATCGTGCCGTTCGCAAAGGACAACGCGGGCCGCCGTCTTTTCGGCTCGCCGGTGTTCATCGTCTTCGGCGACACCATCAAGCCCACGGTCACCATCGACACGCCCGCGGTCGCGGGGCTGCCCGTGGCCCTCGGGGACAGCGTGTTCGTCAGCGTGCACGTGAAGGACAACCGCGGGGTCACGCGCCTGGTGATCACGGGGACCTCGCAGCGCGGCAGCGTGAGCCTGGGGACGGATTCCACCGTCATGCGGTACTTCCCCAAGACGGTGATCCTACCCTCGTCCCGGGACACGGTGATCACCCGGTACCTCCGCGCCGTCTCGACCGACTCGCTCTCGGAGCTGGTGACCATCGCCGCCACCGCGACCGACTCCTCGGGGAACAGCGCGTTCGGCCTCGCGACCGTCCGCATTGTGGGCGGCCCCAAGATGACGCTGGTGCGGCCGACCCTCGGCGCCGTGACGGCGCCCGGACGGACGATCGTGATTGAGGTGGCCGGGACCTCCACGCGCGGCGTGCGGCTCGCCGGCTGGCGGACGACCGGCGTCCTCACGACGCAGGATTCCGCCTTCTACTCTCCCGTGAGCGGCAAGCAGCCGCAGACGGTGGATTCGTCCTACACTGTGACGATCCCGCCCGCGACCCCCCTCGGGTCGTTCACCGTCGTGCCGTTCGGCAAGGACTCGATCGGCGACGTGTCGGCGGGGACGGGCGCCATCACGGTGCTGGTGCAGAGCGGGGCGGCGGACATCACCCCGCCGACGGTGACCTTCACCATCGGCCACCGCATCGAGGTGGATGACAGCATCAACATCAACGTCCGCGACGCGGGCGGCGTGTACCGGGTCGGCTGGACCGCGACCCTGCTCGGAACCGCCACGGTCGTCGGGACGGACACGACGGCGAGCCTCTGCTTGCCGAACTGCGTGGTCAGCGACGCGACGATGCGGGATCCGCTCAACCTGCCCCTCGCGCTCCGCTATCCGGCGCAGGTCGTGCTGCGGGCGTTCGCGTGGGATTCGACGCGGAACTACGCGGTCTCCGCGGCGGAGACCCTGACCGTCGTGGCCGGGAAGACGTACGCGCTCCCGGTGGGCTCCAAGATCGCCGACGCCGTCTATAACGAGCGCCGCCGCGAGCTCTACCTGTCCAACTTCGCGCGCGACCAGATCGAGGTCTTCAGCCTGGCCTCGAACTCCTTCGTCGCCAGCATCCCCGTCGGGTCGCGCCCGTGGGGTATCGTCCTCTGGCCGCGCAAGACGTCGGCGAACCCGGCGGACACGCTCTACGCCGACACGCTCATCGTGGCGAACTCGGGCGGGACGAACCTCTCGATCGTGGACCTGGTCGCGCGGCGCGAGGTGCGCCGGCACCGACTGCCGAACTACGTCGTTGAGAAAGTGAAGACCGTCGACAACGGCAACGGCGGCAAGACGGTGCTGATGACCGGCTACGACTTCTCGGACCGGCCCGAATTCGTGGCGGCGGTGTGCCGCGCGGGCGGCGCGACGGGGTGCGACAGCGTCATCGCGATCTACTCGACGACGCCCACTAATGGACAGACGTATCCGGCTGAGCGCGGCTACGTGGCGTGGGAGAACCTCGCGGACACGCTGTACACTCAGTCGGGGACTGGGCACTTCTTCTGGGAGCAGGCGAGCGACGGGAGCGCGACCGGTGACTCCGTCCAGATCATCCGCGAACGGCGCACCGCGGCGGGCGTCCTCGTGTCGGACACCGTGCTCGGCGGTGCGCGTGGCGAGCGGGTCGACTTCGACCGGCTGGGCTTCCGGGACACCACATACATCCGCAACTCCGGGAACTTCCTCCGGACGGTGATCGGCGAGGGCGGCGGCGGACTCCAGCTGGCGCGCGTCATGACATACGACGCCACGGCCGGGCGCACGATCATCCCGGGAGTCTGGGTGGACCTCATAGCGGGTCAGCCGCAGACGGCCCTGAGCACCGCGTATGTCCGCGACAACGGGATTTCGCCGGCCCACCCGGTGCAGGACTTCATCGGGAACCGGGCGTCCAGTGTGACGGGCGTCGCGATGAACTTCAACGGCATGACGAACCTCGTCCGCGCCGATTCGATCTACGTCTTCGACGCGTACCTGCGGCAGACCGGCCTGCTCCAGGTGAGCGGCCTCGCGCACGGCATGGACCTGGCGCCGCTGAACGCCTTCGACGCGAACGCGCGCGGCACCACCGCGCCGGGCCAGTCCGACGCGCGCATCGTGTTCGCGGCGCGCCCGGACTCGAGCATCGACGTCTTCGACACCTATTTCTTCGCCGAGGTGACCGATACCGCGATCGCCGCGGTGCCGATCCCGATCCGCAATGCGCTGACCGGTGCTGTGCGGGTGACGCCGGACCTGACGGGGACGGTGCTCACCGGGATCTCGACGCAGGGCCTCGTGGTCGTGCGGCTGCCGGTGCTCTCGAACCCGTTCCTGGCACCGGCGCTGCCCCTGGGCACGCTCGCGCCCCGGGCCGGCTCGCCGACGGTGATCCGCAATCGGACCCGGCCCCTCGGGGTCCGGGTGGTGGGCCCGTTCGAGGAGTGACGGCGACCTAGTCGAGCAGGGCCAATGACCCGCGAGCCCGGCCGTCCGGCCGGGCTCGCGTTCTGTGGGGAGGAGGTACCAGACAGCATGATCCGGTTCACCACGGCGGGCGAGTCGCACGGCCGCGCCCTCGTCGCGATCCTCGAGGGCGTCCCGGCGGGGCTCGCCGTCACCGCCGCCGACATCGATGCGGACCTCACCCGCCGCATGCAGGGATACGGGCGGGGCGGGCGCATGAAGATCGAGGCCGACCGCGTGCAGATCCTCTCCGGCGTGCGGGCCGGGGAGACGATCGGCGCCCCGATCGCGCTCCTGGTCGAGAACAAGGACTTCGCCAACTGGAGCGAGGTGATGGCGGTGGAGGCCGGCCCCGATCCGGCGAAGCGCCGCCTCACGCGGCCCCGCCCCGGCCACGCGGACCTCGCCGGCGCGCTGAAGTACGACCGGCGCGACGCCCGCGACGTGCTCGAGCGCTCCTCCGCGCGCGAGACGGTGGCCCGCGTGGCGGCGGGCGCGGTGTGCCGGCGGCTCCTCGCGGCGTTCGGCGTGGAGATCGGCAGCCACGTCGTCGCCCTCGGCGGGATCGAGGCCGCTCCCCCCGCGACGCTCCCGGTGCCGCTCGACCGCGCCGCGGACGCGAGTCCGGTGCGCTGCCTCGACGCGGCGGCGGAGGTGGAGATGATCGCGCGCATCGACGCGGCCCGGAAGGAAGGCGACACACTCGGCGGCGTGGTCGAGGTCGTGGTGCGGGGCCTCGTGGTCGGCCTGGGGAGCCACGTCGCGTGGGACCGCCGGCTCGACGGGCGCCTCGCGGCGGCGTGGATGTCCATCCCGGCGGTGAAGGCGGTCGAGATCGGGCTCGGCGTCCAGACGGCGCACCTCCCGGGCTCCGAGGCGCACGACGAGATCGCGCGCGCGGCGCCCGGGGCGGCGCGGAACGCCGGCGGCTTCGCGCGGGCGACCAACCGGGCGGGCGGGCTCGAGGGGGGGATGACGACCGGCGAGCCGCTCGTCGCGCGTGTCGCGATGAAGCCTCTCTCCACGCTGATGCGTCCCCTCGCGTCGGTGGACCTCGAGACGGGCGCCGCGGCCAAGGCGCAGGCGGAGCGGTCCGACGTGACGGCGGTACCGGCGATGGGGGTGATCGCCGAGGCGATGGCCGCGCTCGTGCTGGCGGACGCGTACGCGGAGAAGTTCGGCGGGGACTCGCTCGGCGAGATGCGGCGGAACGTGGGAGGGTACCTCGCGCAGCTGGACGAGCGCCGGGGTGCGTGGGGCGTTGAGCCCTAGGCGCCATCTCCTCCTCGTCGGGCTCTCGGGGGCGGGGAAGACCACCGTGGGCCGGCTCGTCGCCGCGGCGCTGGGCGCGCCCTTCGTGGACCTGGACGAGGAGGTCGAGCGTCACGCCGAGCGGCCCGTGGCGGTCCTGTTCCAGGACCAGGGCGAGGCGGCGTTCCGGGCGGCGGAATCGGCCTGCGCGCGGGAGGTGCTCGCCGGCGCGCCGACGGTTGTCGCCGCCGGAGGGGGCTTCTTCGACGACCCCGCCAACCGGTCGGCGGCGCACGCTCGGGCGCTGACGGTGTATCTCGAGGTGGAGCCCGCCACGGCCGCCGCCCGGCTGGAAGGGAACGCGGGCCGTCCGCTCCTCGCGGGCGGCGACCCGGCACCGATCCTGGCGGCGATGCTCGGACGCCGGAGGGCGGGCTATCTCACGGCTCCGCATGTCGTTGCGACCGACGGCGCGGCACCGGAGGACGTCGCGGAGCGGGTCGTCTCGCTTGCCCGGGAGCACGGGGGTTGGTAGACTCACCGCCCCGCTCGACCCCGCGGGGGCCTGCACCCGGCGCCGCCGGCAGGGCGCCCGCCGCGGCCGATGACGGCCCGGTGACGGGGCGCTCACAGATTGCGGATGGAGGACGATGGCGGAGATGACCACGCTCGTGATCGTCGAGTCGCCCGCGAAGGCGAAGACGATCGGCAAGTACCTCGGTGCCGGCTACACGGTGCGCGCGACCGTGGGGCACATCCGGGATTTGCCCGAGCGCGGCCTCGGCGTGGACGTCGCCGACGATTTCCGCCCGACCTTCGCGACCGTCAAGGGCAAGGCGAAGACGATCCAGGAGCTGAAGAAGGCGGCGAAGGAGTCCGACCGCGTCCTGATCGCCACCGACCCGGACCGCGAGGGAGAGGCGATCGCCTGGCACGTCGCCGAGCAGCTCAAGAAGAAGGAGACGGGCCGGGTCCTCTTCCACGAGATCACGAAGGAAGCGGTCAGGCAGGCGATCAAGAAGCCCACGGCGATCGACGAGAAGAAGGTCGAGGCGCAGCTCGCGCGGCGGATCCTCGACCGGCTCGTCGGCTTCAAGGTGAGTCCCCTCCTCTGGAAGGCGATCAAGACCGGGCTCTCCGCGGGCCGGGTGCAGACGGTGGCGCTCCGCCTCGTCGTCGAGCGCGAGGAGGCGATCCGCGGGTTCGTGCCGCAGGAGTACTGGAGCATCACGGCGCGCTGCGAGCACGGGAAGCAGGCGTTCGACGCGGAGCTGCACAAGGTCGGCGGCCACAAGCCCGAAGTCCATACGGAGCAGGATGCCGCGGCGATCGTCGCCGAGGTGAAGGGCAAGCCGTTCGTCGTCTCCGGGGTGAAGCGGAAGGAGCGGCGGAAGCACCCGTATGCGCCCTTCACGACCAGCACGCTGCAGCAGGAGGCGGCGAAGCAGCTCGGCTTCAGCTCCCGGAACACGATGCGGGTGGCGCAGCAGCTCTACGAGGGCGTGGACGTCGGCGACGAGGGGTCGGTCGGGCTCATCACCTACATGCGCACCGACTCCACCCGGGTCGCTCCCTCCGCGGTGGACGCGGCGCGCAAGTACATCGCCGCGCACTTCCCGGCCGCGTACCTGCCCAAGGCGCCCAACCTCTACGGATCGAGCAAGAACCCGCAGGCGCAGGACGCGCACGAGGCCGTCCGTCCGACGGACGTGGACCGCACCCCGGAATCGGTCCGGCACTACCTCGCCAAGGACCAGTTCCGGCTCTACCAGCTGGTTTGGCAGCGGTTCGTCGCCTCGCAGATGGCGCCCACGGTCTACGACACCACGACGATCGACTTCGAGATCGACCGCTACCTCTTCCGCGCGTCGGGGTCCGTCATCCTCTTCGACGGCTACCACCGGCTGTACCACGAGGCGCGCGAGAAGGGGGAGGGCCGGACCCTCGAAGACCTCGCGCCGCTGCCGGCGCTCGACGTCGGGGCGAAGGTGAAGGTCAAGGCGATCGATCCCGAACAGCACTTCACCGAGCCGCCTCCCCGCTTCAGCGAGGCGTCGCTCGTGAAGGAGCTGGAGCGCCTGGGCATCGGGCGCCCCTCGACCTACGCGCAGATCACCAGCACGCTGGTCGCACGCCACTACGTGTCGCTCGCCGAGAAGCGGTTCCGGCCCACGGAGCTGGGCGAGACGGTGGAGAAGCTGCTCATCCCGCGCTTCCCCGACATCTTCGACGTGCAGTTCACCAGCCGGATGGAGACGGAGCTCGACCGGATCGAGGACGGGGAGCTGGGGCGCCTCGAGGTGCTGCAGGAGTTCTGGGGACCCTTCGAGAAGCGCCTCGCCGCGGTGAAGCCCGAGGAGATGGTCGGCGAGGTGCACGACCTCTCGAAGATCGCCGACGAAAAGTGCCCGAAGTGCGGGAGCCCCGTGGCGCTCAAGACGGGGCGGTTCGGACCCTACGTCCAGTGCACGCAGGCGAACGACCCCGAGTGCACCTTCAAGCGCTCCCTGCGCCAGCAGCGCGCCCCCGACCGGCCGACCGACGCGGTGTGCCACCTCTGCGGGTCGCCCATGGTGATCAAGACCGGGCGGTTCGGCGAGTTCCTGGCGTGCACCACGTACCCCAAGTGCAAGGGCACGCGCCCGCTCCCGCTCGGGATCAAGTGCCCGAAGTGCGGGACCGGCGACCTGGCGGAGCGCCGTTCGAAGCGGGGCCGGACCTTCTTCGGGTGCACGCGGTACCCGGAGTGCGACTTCACCGCGTGGAACCGACCGGTCGCGGTGGCGTGCCCCTCGTGCGGATTCGTGGGAGCCGAGGGCAAGCAGTCGAAGGCGAAGGGGGCGTTCCGCAAGTGCCTGAAGTGCGGGGTGGAGTTCCCAGCCGAGGAGCTGGTGGCCGCGCCGGCCGGGGACCCGCCGGCGGCGAGCTGACCGCCACCGTCATCGGCGGCGGGCTCGCGGGATGCGAGGCCGCATGGGCGCTGGCGGAGCGCGGCGTGGACGTCGCGCTGGTGGAGATGCGCCCGGCGCTCCGCACGCCGGCCCATCAGACGGACCTCCTGGCCGAGTTGGTCTGCAGCAACTCCTTCAAGAGCACCGAGACGGTCAACGCGCACGGCCTCCTCAAGGCCGAGCTGCGGCTCCTGGGCAGCCTGCTGCTGGCGGTCGCGGACGAGGCGCGGGTGCCGGGGGGCGCGGCGCTGGCGGTGGACCGCACCGTCTTCGCGCGCATCGCGACCGAGCGCGTGGCGGCGCACCCCCGCATCCGGCTGGTGCGCGAGGAAGCCGCGGCGCTCCCCTGTCCCGGCGTGGTCGCGAGCGGCCCCCTGACCTCGCCGCGCCTCTCCGCCGCGATCCAGGAGCGCCTCGGCATGGCGAGCCTGGCCTTCTACGACGCCATCGCCCCCATCGTCGCGGACGACTCCCTCGACCACGAGCGCCTCTTCGCCGCGTCGCGCTACGGGAAGGGGGGCGGCGACGACTACCTCAACGCGCCCTTCGACGCGCCGGCGTACGAGGCCTTCGTGGACGCGCTGGCCGCCGCGGACCAGCACCGGGCGCACGACTTCGACGACGCGCCGTACTTCGAGGGGTGCCTCCCCGTCGAGGAGATGGCGCGCCGGGGTCGGGAGACGCTCCGGTTCGGGCCGATGAAGCCGGTGGGGTTGGCGGACCCCCGGACCGGGCGGGAGGCGCACGCGGTCGTGCAGCTGCGCCGGGAGGACCTCACGGGCCAGATGTGGAACCTCGTCGGGTTCCAGACCCGGCTCCGGACGCCGGAGCAGCAGCGCGTCTTCCGGATGGTCCCCGGCCTCAGGGAGGCGGAGTTCCTCCGCTGGGGCGCGGTGCACCGGAACGCCTACCTCAACGCCCCGGCGGCGCTCTCGGCGCACCTGTCGCTTCGGGACGAGCCGCGGACCCTGTTCGCGGGGCAGCTGACCGGTGTGGAGGGATACACCGAATCGCTCGGGACGGGGCTCCTGGCCGGAGTGAACCTGTGGCGCATCCTCGCGGGCCGCGCGCCGCTCGTCCCGCCGCCGACCACGATGCTGGGGGCGCTCCTCCACTACCTGCGGACGGCGGACCCGTCGCGTTTCCAGCCGATGAACGCCAATTTCGGATTGCTGGCGCCGCTGGAGCGGCCGCCGCGCGACCGGGCGCTGAAGAAGGCGGCGCTGGCCGAGCGCGCGCTCGAGGCGATGGCGGCGTTCGCGCGGGAGGTGGCGGCGTGAGGCCCGAGGCGGTGGATTTCCTGCGGTTCCTCGCGACGGAGCGGAACGACTCGCCCCACACCGTGAAGGCGTACGGCCGGGACCTGGCGGGGCTCGAGGCGTTCCTCGACGGGTACCACGGCGGGACGGAGTGGACGTGGGCCGGGGTGGACCGGCTGGCGCTGCGCGCCTACCTGGCGGACGCCTCGGCGCGCGGGTGGTCGAAGCGCACCATGGCGCGCGCGCTCTCGGCGTTCCGGAGCTTCTACCGGTTCCTGAACGTGCACCACGGCGTGGAGGTGAACCCGGCGCGCGCCGCGAGCATCCCGAAGCAGGAGAAGCGCCTGCCCGCCTACCTCGACCGCGGGGCGATGGCGCGCATCTTCGAGCTGGCCGAGGCGCGCGCCGCCGCGGGCGCCTTCGGGCCCGTGCGCGACCGCGCGATCCTCGAGCTCTTCTACTCGACGGGGATGCGGCTCTCCGAGCTCGTCGGCCTCGACCTCGACGACGTCGACCTGATCGCGGATCAGGCGCGGGTGCGGGGCAAGGGGAAGAAGGAGCGCCTCCTCCCGGTGGGGCGCCCGGCGGTGACGGCCGTGCGGCAGTACCTTCCCCGCCGGGACGCCGTGCTCGCGGCGGGCGGGCGGGTGGAGCGGCAGGCGCTGTTCCTCAGCGCCCGGGGCCGCCGGCTGACGCCGCGGGCGGTGCAGCGGATCGTGCGGGGGTTCCTGGACGCGGTGGGCGAGGGGGCGGACGTGCGGACGCATTCGCTGCGGCACTCGTTCGCGACGCACCTCCTCGACGCCGGCGCCGACCTGCGGGCGGTGCAGGAGCTCCTCGGCCACGCGTCGCTCTCGACGACGCAGATCTACACGCACACCAGCGTGGAGCGGCTGAAGAAGGTCTACCACCAGGCACATCCGAGGGCGTGATGGAACAGTGGCACGCGACGACGATCCTCTCCGTCCGGCGCGACGGGAAGGTGGCGATGGCGGGCGACGGCCAGGTGACCGTGGGCGACTCGGTCATGAAGGCCACCGCCCAGAAGGTGCGGATCCTCAAGGGCGGGAAGGTGCTCGCCGGGTTCGCGGGGGGCGCGGCCGACGCGCTCACGCTGTACGAGAAGTTCGAGGAGAAGCTCGACCGCTTTCCCGACAACCTCCCGCGCGCGTCGGTGGAGCTGGCCAAGGACTGGCGCAGCGACCGCGTCCTGCGGCGCCTCGAGGCGCAGCTGGTGGTGGCCGACCGCCAGCACGGCTTCGTCATCACGGGGAACGGCGACCTGCTGGAGCCCGACGACCCGATCCTGGCCATCGGCTCCGGCGGCGGCTACGCCTTGGCGGCGGCGCGGGCGCTGATGGCGCACTCCGCCCTCACGGCGCGGGAGATCGTCGAGCGGAGCCTCGGCATCGCCGCCGACATCTGCATCTACACGAACCGCAACCTCACGATCGTCGAACTGGAGTAGCGGCCCTACATCGTCGGCGGAAGCGAGCGAAGGCGTCCATGGCAGAGACGAAGCAACCGGTCGAGGCGAAGGTCGCGCAGGCGGACCAGGGCCCCGAGCAGCTCCCCTGGCTCGAGGAGCTCCCCCCGCGGCAGATCGTCGCGGAGCTGGACCGCTACATCGTGGGACAGGACGCGGCGAAGAAGGCGGTGGCGATCGCCATCCGCAACCGCTGGCGGCGCTCCCAGGCGCCCGACGAGATCCGGGACGAGATCCTCCCGAACAACATCATCATGATCGGGCCCACGGGGGTCGGGAAGACGGAGATCGCGCGCCGGCTGGCCCGGCTCGCCGGGGCGCCGTTCGTGAAGGTCGAGGCCTCGAAGTTCACCGAGGTCGGCTACGTCGGACGCGACGTGGAGTCGATGGTCCGCGACCTGGTGGACGCCGCGATCAACATGGTGCGCGGCGAGCGCGAGGACGACGTCTACCCGCAGGCCGAGGCGCGCGCCGAGGAACGGCTCCTCGACCTCCTCCTCCCGCCCCTCGCGGCGCCCGCGCCGCCCGTGCCGGCCGCGCCGGCGGAGGCGGGGAGCCGGCCCCTGTTCGTCGTCTCCAGCCGCGGCGAGGTGACCGAACACAGCGACGAGGATCCCACGCTGAAGGACCGCCGCGAGCGCACCCGCGAGAAGCTCCGCGCCCTCCTTCGGGACGGGAAGCTCGAGGAGAAGGACGTCGAGGTCGAGATCACGCAGGAGAACTTCCCGCCGATGGACATGCTGCAGCAGCCCGACGGCGGGCAGGGCCCCGACATCAACGTGATGGACTGGCTGAAGGAGATCCTGCCGAAGCGGAAGAAGCGCCGGATGGTCCACGTCCACGACGCGCGCCGCATCCTCATCGACGAGGAGCTCCGCAAGCTGGTGGACATGGACGACGTGGTGAGCGAGGCGCTCGACCGCGTCGAGAACCACGGCATCATCTTCATCGACGAACTGGACAAGATCGCCGGCGAGCGGGGCCCGAACGTCGGGCCGGACGTGAGCCGCGAGGGGGTCCAGCGCGACCTGCTCCCGATCGTCGAGGGCTCCACCGTCCAGACGCGCTACGGTCTGGTGCGCACCGACCACGTCCTCTTCATCGCGGCGGGCGCCTTCCACGTCTCCAAGCCCTCGGACCTCATCCCCGAGCTGCAGGGGCGCTTCCCCATCCGCGTGGAGCTGACGCGTCTGGTGGAGGAGGACCTCGTTCGCATCATGACGGAGCCCGAGAACGCGCTCCCCAAGCAGTACGCGGCGCTGTGCGCCGCCGACGGGGCGCAGCTCTCCTTCACCGCCGACGGCATCAAGGAGGTGGCGCGCATCGCGGCGCTCCTCAACGAGCGCCTCGAGAACATCGGCGCGCGGCGCCTCCACACCGTCCTCACCACGCTGCTCGAGGACACCCTCTTCGATCTGCCCAACGTCCCCGAAAAGGTCATCGTGTTCGACGCGGCGCGGGTGAAGGCCCGCCTCGAGAAGATCGTCGAAGACGAAGACCTCCGCCGCTACATCCTCTAGTCAGGGAGGCCTGTGATGACGCTGCAGATCGCGAAACGTCACGCCATCCCGCCCGCCGTCGAAGGCGAGCGGATGCGTCGGATCTCGGTGATTCTGATGTTCGGAGCCCTGGCGCTGCTGGCCGGGAACTGGCAGGATCTCACCCCGCAGCGCCTGCTCTGGTTCGGCTCGAGCGTGCTCGCGCTGGTCGCGATCGTGCTGGCCTGCACCTCGCTCGTGATGCGCGGCCTGCAGTGGCACTACGACCGGATCGTCGAGGAGGTGCGGGGCCACGCGCTCCGCGGTTCCGTCCAGTCCTTCGCCGAGGCGGAGCAAGCCAGCGCGGCGGGCCCGGCGCCAGACACCGCGCCCTAGCCGCGGTTGCGGCCGGGTTGTTCGACGACGAACGAGCGCGGGTCGCCCGCCGGAGCCGTGAGGAAGAGCGGGGCGACGAGCCCCTCGGCCACGGGTCGGAGGGAGATGCCCGGCTGCTCCTGCATCCGCTCCCCGAGCTTCAGCCCCCCGGCGGAAACGGCGCCCAGCGCCGCGAGGGCCGCCACCGCCATCCATCCACGTCTCATCGGTTCTCCCGGTGCTTGCCCGCACCCTCCAACAGCGGTAGAATCACCCCGATGCTGTCATTTTGACCGACACCCCGGCCCAGACCATGCCCAAGCGCGACTACCTCGCCTTCCCCGATCTCTCCAAGGCCGAAGTCCAAGCGCTCTTCCAACTTGCATCGCGGATGAAGAGCGGAGCCTACCGGGAGAAGCCTCTGGCTGGCAAGACCCTGGGGATGATCTTCGCCAAGTCCTCGACCCGCACCCGCGTCTCGTTCGAAGTGGGCGCGTACCAGCTGGGCGGGCACGCCCTCTTCCTCTCGTCCCGCGACATCCAGCTGGGACGCGGGGAGCCGGTGCGCGACACGGCGCGGGTCCTCTCGCGGATGCTCGACATGCTGATGATCCGCACCTTCGAGCACGCGGAGGTCGAGGAGCTCGCGAAGTACGCGACGGTGCCGGTGATCAACGGCCTCACCGACCTCCACCATCCCTGCCAGATCCTGGCCGACATCCACACGGTTCAGGAGAACCTCGGCGACATCGCGGGGAAGCGGGTGGCGTGGATCGGCGACGGCAACAACATGGCCAACTCCTGGCTCGACGCCGCGGCCCTTCTCGGCTTCGAGCTCCGCGTGGCGTGCCCCGAGGGCTACGAGCCCGACCGGGAGACGTACGAGCGCGCCAAGACGCGCACCAAGACCCTGATCACGGAGGACACCGAGGAAGCCGCCGCGGGGGCCGACGTCGTCACCACGGACGTCTGGGCCTCAATGGGTCAGGAGGGCGAGGCGGACGAGCGGAAGAGCGCCTTCCGCGGGTACGTGGTGGACGAGGCGCTGATGAAGCTGGCCAAGCCGTCCGCGATCTTCCTGCACTGCCTTCCCGCGCACCGCGGGGAGGAGGTCACGGACGCGGTGATCGAAGGACCGCAGTCCCGCGTGTTCGATGAGGCGGAGAACCGCCTCCACGTCCAGAAGGCACTCATCGCCACACTCCTGGGGTAAGCCATGGCTCAGACGGAGACCTTGAAGCGCACCCCCTTCTATGACCTGCACGTCGCGGCGGGGGCCAAGATGGTCCCGTTCGCCGGGTACGAGATGCCGGTCCAGTATCCCGAGGGGATCACCGCCGAACACCACGTCGTCCGCAAGGGCGTCGGCCTGTTCGACGTCACCCACATGGGCGAGTTCGAGATCACGGGGAAGGACGCCCTCGCCTTCGCGTCGTACGTCACGGTCAACGACCCGAACGCCCTCGCGGTCGGGCAGGTGCAGTACTCCTGCTTCCTGCACGAGACCGGCGGGATCGTGGACGACTGCCTCGTCCACCGGATGGCGGACCGGGTGATGATCGTGGTGAACGCCTCGAACTGCGCCAAGGACTGGAAGCACATCAGCCAGTTCAAGGGCAAGTTCGATGTCACCCTGACCAACCGTTCCGACGAGACGGCGCTGCTGGCGCTGCAAGGCCCGCGGGCGCAGGAGGTGCTGCAGCCGCTGGCGCCCGGGGTGAACCTCGACGCGATCGGCTTCTACTGGTTCACGACCGGCAAGGTGGCGGGGGTGGACTGCATCATCGCCCGCACCGGCTACACGGGGGAGGACGGCTTCGAGCTGTACCACGCCCCCGCCGACGCGCTGAAGCTGTGGCACGCGCTGGTGAACCCGAAGAGCCCGGTGAAGCTGGTGGGGCTCGGCGCGCGCGACAGCCTGCGGCTCGAGATGGCGTACCCGCTGTACGGGAACGACATCGACGACGAGACCACGCCGTTCGAGGCCGGCACCGGCTGGACGGTGAAGATGAAGAAGGGCGATTTCGTCGGGAAGAAGGCGCTCGAGGCGCAGCTGGCGAAGGGGCTGACCCGCAAGCTGGTCGGCTTCAAGCTGCTCGAGCGCGGGTTCCCGCGGCACACCTATCCGGTGTTCGTGGATGGGAAACCCTCCGGCGAAGTGCGCAGCGGGATCGTGAGCCCCTCGCTCGGGGACGCCATCGGGACGGCGTACCTGCCGGTCGCGGTGGCGAAGCCCGGCACCCGGTTCGAGGTGGAGATCCGCGGGAAGCGGCTCCCGGCCGAAGTGGTGCCGACGCCGTTCTGGACGAAGGGGTCGCGGCGCTGATCCGGGTCGCGATCCTGACGGTATCGGACGCGGGGGCCGCCGGCGCGCGCACGGACACGTCCGGCGCGGCGATCGCGGAGTGGGCGGCCTCCCGCGGCTACACGGTGGCGGCGCGCGAGCTGGTGCCGGACGACACGTCGGCGATCGCGCGCCGCCTCGTGGCGTGGGCCGACGGCGCGGTGGCGGACCTGATCCTCACGACGGGGGGGACGGGCCTGGCGGCGCGTGACGTGACCCCGGAAGCGACGCGCGCCGTGCTGGAACGCGAGGCGCCCGGGCTCGCCGAGCACCTCAGGGCCCGGAGTGCCGCCACCTTCCCGCGGGCGGTGCTCTCGCGCGGGGTGGCGGGGGTCCGCGGCACGGCGCTGATCGTCAATCTCCCGGGCTCCACCGGGGGCGTGCGGGACGGCCTCGCTGCGCTCTCGGAGCTGGTGGACCACGCGGTGGACCTGCTGCAGGGCCGGACGGGGCACGGCTGATGGCGCACAAGGTCGTGATCACGCTCGAGGACCTCGAGGCGGCGGTGCGCGCCAACGCCGCGTTCGAAGCGGCCGGGTTCGAGACGACGATGGCCTCGGCCCTGGACGACGTGCGCGCCATCGTGCGGCGCGAAGACCCCGACCTGCTGCTCCTCACCGGCGGGCTCCATGAGCCGGCGGCGCAGCGCCTCATCGGCGCGGTCCGCGACGGGCGCGTGGCGACGCTCGGCCTCCTCGAGCCGACCGATGCCGAGGGGGACGCGCGCGCGCATCGCCTCGGGCTCGCCGCCGTGCTGGTGAAGCCCTGCGCCCCCGAGGAGGTGGTCGCCCTCGGCCGCCGGCTGATCGAGCGGAAGCGGCTGCAGGAGCGCACCGGCATCCTCGGCGAGCACCCCTCCATCCAGCAGGTCCTGATCAAGATCGAGCAGCTCGCCCCCGTCTCGAGCACCGTGCTGATCGAAGGGGAGTCGGGGACGGGGAAGGAGCTGGTGGCGAAGGCGATCCACGACCTCTCCCCGCGCCGGGGGAAGCCGTTCATCGCCGTGAACTGCGCGGCGCTCCCGGAGACGCTCCTCGAGTCGGAGCTGTTCGGCCACGAGAAGGGGGCCTTCACCGGCGCCGCGGAGCGGCGTCTGGGCCGCTTCGAGCTCGCGGACGGCGGGACCCTCTTCCTCGACGAGGTGGGGGAGATGACGCCGGCCACGCAGGTGAAGCTCCTGCGGGTGCTGGAGGAGCGCGAGTTCTACCGGGTGGGCGGGGTGGCGCCGATCCGCGTGGACGTGCGCGTGGTGACGGCCACCAACCGCGGGCTCAAGTCCCTGGTGGAGGCGGGGGAGTACCGGCAGGACCTCTTCTACCGCCTCAACGTCCTCTCGATCTACCTGCCGCCGCTGCGGGAGCGGCGGAGCGACATCCCCCTCCTGACGCGGCGCTTCATCCACGAGTTCAGCACGCTGCACGACCGGCCGTTCCGCGGGATCGGGCCGGAAGCGATGCAGATCCTGGTGGACGCGCCGTGGCCGGGGAACGTGCGGCAGCTGCGGAACCTGGTGGAGTCGATGGTGGTGCTGGCGCCCACCAGCGAGATCCGGCCGACCGACATCCCGGCCGACGTGCGCGAGCGGGGGCGCGACCGGCTGCTGCCGGTGCGGGTGCCGGGGCTGGCGCGCGAGGTGGCGGGGCAGGAACTGGCGTACATCGTCCAGACGCTGCTCGACCTGCGTCTCCAGGTGGAGGACCTCCGGCGCCGCATGGACGAGCGGCCGCCGCGGGTGGACGTGTACGACATCCCGCAGGCGGAGCCGGCGTATGCGGAGGTGGTGGAGCCGCCGGAGGGGTCGAACGGCGGGGACGGGCACACGGTGCCGGAGAGCGTGATCCTCTACCGGACGGGGATGCGGATGGCGGAGGTGGAGCGGGCGGCGATCGAGGCCGCACTGCGGGACACCCGGGGGAACCGCCGCAAGGCGGCCGACATGCTGGGCATCGGGGAGCGCACTCTGTATAGGAAACTAAAAGAGTACGAATTGGATGGCGGCGGCACCTCAAGCCCAACTTGAGGTCCTGCGTCCAAAGTGCTTGACAACGCAATGGCTTAGCAATAGTAATGGGGGCCTCTGATAGGGCCTTCGCGGTCCCCAGAGCAATCTTGACCGTACTAACGCATTCATTCACAGCAAGTTGGGCATCTTCGCCTGGGCGGACGGCCCGGGCGCTCCTGTCTCGGCGAGACGCGTGTGGCGGAGCGCACGAAGGTCCGGGTGCCGAACCCGGCGAAGCCGCGGAAGACGGGGAGGCTTGACGCGCCCCCGGAACGGCCACACCGTGTGAAGAAGAAATATCGGCGGCGGCCGAAGCATCCGGGGCCGCCGGAGCGGGAATGAGCGAAGAAGAAGAGAGGGAACGGCCATAGCGTTGAGCGCGAATCCGCATCTGCCGTCGCCAGGCGAATCGCCGGCCTCGTGGTCGTTGAGGCGGGCGGAACAGCTGATCGCCTCGTTGGCGGGGGTGTTGTCGACGCGGATCGTGGCGGGGAAGGGCGGGGAGATCGAGGAAGTGCACGTGCTGGTGACGGCGGAGCTGCTGCCGAAGCAGGCGGTGCGGAACGTCGAGAGCGCGCTGATGGCGCAGCTCGGCATCAAGGTGGACCACCGCAAGATCAGCGTGGCGCAGACGGCGGAGGTGCGGCCACTGGAGGTGCTGGAGCAATCGGCGGTGGCGGAGGCGGCGAGCCGGCGGAAGCTGGTGTTCGCGGACCTGGTGATCGAGTCGCCGCGGCCGCGGCGGGTGAAGGTGCGGGTGATGCTGCGCAAGGGCGACGCGGTGAGCGAAGGGGTGGAGGAGGGGGTGGACGAGGCGCGGAGCCGGGTGCAGCTGGCGGCGCGGGCGACGGTGAAGGCGATGGAGCAGGAGCTGGTGGACGCGGGGGTGGTGCTGGAGGGCGTGCGGGTGGTGGACGCGTTCGACCGGAAGATCTGTCTCGCGGCGGTGCACGGGGTAGGCGGGCGGAGCTCGACCCTCCTCATGGGCATCTGCGAGGTGAAGGAGAGCGCGGAACAGGCGGCGGTGCTCGCCGTGCTGGACGCAACGAATCGATGGTATCTGGTGCAGTCATAGGATGTGAAGTGTCGGGCCGGCGCCCAAGCGTCGGTTGAGCGAAGGTTCACAGCTCTCTGACAAAGGATGCGGACCCCCGGTGACGGCCCGAAGCGGGCCCGAGCGGTGTGGCAGGAGCGGAGCGTCGCACGCCCATAGCGAACGGGCGTGACTTCTCGCAGGATGAGAGGAGGTGACGCTCGCATGGAATGGTTTCTTGCCGTGATTGCGGCGTGCTGCAACGTCCTGTTGCAGGGCGGTAGCAACAGCTGGTAAGCCGCATCGGGGGCCGATCCTCAACCGAGACATGACAGTCGTTGTTCGTTTCTACGTAGCCGCAGTCGCGGTATTCGCTGGCGCGTGCCTGGCGCTGGCCGGGTGGAGTGTACCCACTGCAGCGTTGGGCCTGCATTGGAACGCTCTGGCCGCCTTCGTGGTGCTCGGCTTCCTGTCGGAGGCCTTCTACCTCCGCCTTCGCGTCGGAACGGGCGAGACCAACTCGTCCGTCGCCTTCATCCCGTTCCTCGCGGCGATTCTCCTCTTCGACACCGGTTGGGCCATCTCGGTCGCCGCCATCTCCGAGTTGGCGGTGGAGTTCGCTGTCAGGAAGAAGCCGGCCATCAAGATCGTCTTCAATGTCAGCCAACTAGTCATCTGCGTTGCACTAGCGTCTTGGGCGTTCCAGGCTCTTGGCGGCCAGCCCAGCACGGCCGAGTGGGTCTTTCGGCCGCTAGCCATCGCGGCCGCGGTAGGCACCTACTTCCTGGTGAACACCCTAGCGGTCAGCTTCGCCGTCGCCCTCGGTGATCGAATCGCGTTCAACAAGGCGTGGTGGCGGATCGGTGGCTTCTCACTGCTATACGACTTCGCCTCGTCCGCTCTCGCCGGTGTGCTCGCGTTCCTCTACGTCGAGATGCAGCTGATAGGGCTGATTATTGTCATTGTACCGATCTGGTTCGTACGCCACACCTATCAAGTCGTCTTCGAGCTTGAGCAGGTCAACCGGGACTTGCTCGAGTTGATGGTCAAGGCTATCGAGGCGCGAGACCCTTACACTTCCGGTCACTCGCTGCGCGTCGCCCAGATCGCGGAGCAGATTGCCAGTGAGCGCGGATTGGCTGCGCGCGTCGTGGGCCAGGTGAGAACGGCGGCTCTGCTACACGATGTCGGCAAGATTCATGAGGACTTCGCACCATTGCTTCGGAAGAATGGCAAGCTAGACCAGACCGAGAAGGCGCTGATGCAGACTCACCCTTCCCGGTCGGCGGACCTTGTCAGCACAATTTCCGGTTTCCGCGGACCAATCGTTGAGGCTGTTCGCCACCATCACGAGAAGTTCGACGGAACGGGTTACCCGTTGGGGTTGTCGGGAGGGGCGATTCCGCTCGGGTCGCGGATCGTCATGATTGCTGACACGATGGACGCAATGACGACGAACCGGCCCTATCGAAATGCCTTGACCTACGACCGGGTGATTGGTGAACTGGGGCAGTTGGCCGGACGGCAGTTCGACCCAGAACTTGTTTCTCTGGTGGTTCGAAGCGCTACGATTCGATCGATGGTTACCGCTCGCATCGCCGGACAGGCAGAGCGGCCCAGCGCCCCGACGCTTGAGGTTCTAACGTCGACCGGACGTGCTGCCGTTCGCGCTTAGGTCGTCGTTGGCGTTCCCTATGGAGAGAGAGCGGCCCTCTGAACACCCAGGGCGTGGTGCTCTGCAGCATGGAGTGCTAGTCGAGCTCGTTGGGCTTGCAGCCGAGACGCGCCGCACTTCTCCTGCATTTCTGTCAACTCCAAATCTAGCCTGAGCCAGTTGTCCACGTCGCGGCGCTCGAGTTCGCGGGACGCCCGCTCTCCCATCGCGACTGCGGATGGCAGATTACCCCTGTTCATCGCAGTATCCCAGGCGAGGGTCGCCTCAACAGTCCAGCGCTCAGGAAGCGTATGCAATCGCGTGCCCGCGATTTGCTCCAGCTGCCGACGACGACGAGCGAGAGTGGAGAAGTCGCCTTGGCGTACGGCGCACAAACCGAGGGCGCCACAGGCACATAGCGCAGTCGGCCAGAGATCGATATTCAGCGCCTCCTCGAGGGAGAATTGAAGATCCGCGCGGGCGGCCCCCAATTCGCCGGTTAGCAGTTGAAGTATGCCACGATTGTAATACCGGAAAAGACGCAGGGGCCATCGTGGGTAGCATGCGTCGATCTTCGCAGACTCTCTCATTACCGCGGCTGCTCGGTCGAACGAGCCCTTTGCCATTTCGACGTTCGCGATGTTGTTGAGGCTTGCCGCTTCAGCCAATGGATTGAGGGTCTTGCGCGCCAGTGCGAGACCACAGTGATGCTGTGCAAGCGCCTCATCGTATCTGCCCAGGTACTTCAACACTGTGCCGATCCCGTCTTGGCACAGATGCTCGAGATCCCAATTCTGCTCCTCCTGCGCCAGGCGGGACGCCTCCTCCAGTAGCGGCAGCGCGCGCTCCGGCCAGTAGTATTTGGCCATGACGTAGGCGCTGGCGAAAAGCGAGTGGGCGGAGGGCGATGCACCCCCCGAAGGCGCCGAACGCCGACGCAGCTCGCGGGCGATTCGTTTCACCACCCGGTGGTCACCCGTCTTGTCGGCCGTCCGCATCAACAGGTTGCGTGCGTCGAGGTCCCGCGCGAACCGCGGCCCCGTCTCCGCGAGGAGCCCCTCCAGCGCCGCTTGGACGCCGAGGAGTGGCGCGCGACCGGCATGAACGTCGGCCGCGATGCTGAGGTAGCGGAATTCGTCCCGCAGGTCGCGGTCAAGGTCGCTCCGGCCGAGCGCCTCGGCGCACAGGGCGTCGAGCCGCTCGAACTCCTTGAGGTCGAGCCAGCAGGCCCCCAGGTCGGCCGCGAGCCGCCCGTCGTACGCCCCGCTCACCGATCGGGCCAGCTCCAGCGCTGCCGACCGCTCCCGCACGGCGCCCACCGACGCCGCATACCGCGCCGCCGCCAGAGCGTGCGTCCGCGCCTCCTTGGCCCGCCCCGCCCCGGCATAGTGGATCGCCACCTCGTAGCGCGCCGCGGGATTCCCCGCCGCCGACCGGGCGAAGAAATGCGCCATCGCCCGGTGGATCGCCCGCCGCTCCTCCGGGGCCACCAGCGCTTCCGCACTCCCGCGGTACCGCTCGTGCGTGAAGGCGAGCGCCGGCCCGCTCCGCCGCACGAAGTGCGCGGCCTCCAGCGAGAGGAGGGCCGACGCGAGAGCCGAGGTCGGCAGGCGGGTCACCGCCGCCAGGTCGTAGTCGGTGAGGGGCCTCCCTGCGAGCGCCAGCACGCTTGCGACCTGCCGCGCCGGCTCCGTCAGTTGGCCGAGGCGCTCGGCGGCGGTCTGCTCGAAGGCGGCGCCCTCGGTGCCCGCGGCTCGCTCCACGCCGTCGAGCCAGAGGGGGTCGGCCCGCCCCTCCTGGGCCGGGATGGCCAGCGCGAGCTCGATCGCCTGCAGCGGGTTCCCGGCCGCCGCCGTGGAGAGGCGCGCCAGGAGCGCCGCCGGCGCCTCGAGCCCACGTCGGGCGAAGACCTGCTGGACGATCCGCGCGATCTCCTCGCCTCCCAGCGCGCCCAGGCCAAGGAAGCGCGCGAAGCCCGCCGAGCGCGCCGTCTCTACGAACGCGCGGTCGAAGTCCACGTTTCCCGACGGGGCGCGATGGACGCCGAGGAGCACCGTCGGCTGCGCCCCGACCTGCCGCCCGAAGTAGTGCAGCAGCGCCAGCGTCGCCTCGTCGGCGTCCTGCAGGTCGTCTACCACCAGGAGGAGGGGAAGCTCGTCGGCTACGCACTCGGCGGCGCGCAGCGCGGCGTCGCAGAGGCGGTACCGCGCGGAGTCGTCGATCGCCATCGGCTGCGGCGCCTGTGGGAAGCGCTCACGGAGCTCCGGCACGAGGCGGCTCAGCTCCCCGATCCACAGCGGATTGACCGCCACGAACCCCGGCAGGCGGGAGAGCTGGCGGACCAGGGCTGAGATGGGCGCGAAGGGCACCGCCTTCTCGCTCCGGAAGCAGCGCACCAGGCAGACCGCCCCGCCCGAGACGTGCACCTGGTTGGCGAGCTTGGCGGCCAGCGCGCTCTTGCCGATGCCCGCGGCGCCCTGCAGGAAGACGCACGAGCCGCGCCCCGAGCGTGCCGCCTCCCACGCCTCCCAAAGTGTGGCGAACTCGGCGTGTCGCCCGTACACCGGCTGCACCACCGGGAGGACCGGCGTCTCGCTCACCTGCGCCGGAGCCGCGGGCGAGTCGACGCCCTCGCCGCGGCGCTGGCGCTGGGCCCACGCGCGCAGGGGTGGCCCCGGCTCGGCGGCCAACTCGGCCGCCAGCAGCGTCTCGAACTCCCGGTAGCGCCGCAGCGCGAGGGTGCGGTCGCCGAGGAGCACGAGGCCCTCGAGGAAGGCGAGCATCGCCCCCTCGTCGAGCGGGTCGAGCGCCAGTAGTTCCTCCGCCAGCTCGCGCATCGCGCCCCACGCGCCGCTGGCCCGCTCCGCCTCGACCAGCTCGGCCAGCACCTCGCGCATCGCGCGCGCCAGCCGCTGCCGCTCCCCCTCCGCCCACCGCTCGAAGCCGTCCGCCCGCTGGATCGGGAAGCCCTCGAGCAGATTGCCCCGCCACAGCGCCCGCGCCTCGCGCGGCCGCCCGCCCTTCACGTGCTCCTCGAACGCGGTCACGTCGAGCCACACCACGCCGGGACGGAGGGCCAGCTGGTCGGTACCCGCCGGGGCGATCGCCTCAGACCCCAGCGACTTGTTCATCAGGGAGACGGACTGCGAGAGGGAATGGCGCGCGCTCGCCTCGTCGTCGTCCGACCAGAGGAGGTCGAGGAGCTGCGCCTTCGGGACGCTGACTCCCGGACGGCGGGCCAGGAAGAGGAGGAGGGCGGTCTGCTTCCGGGTGCGGAAAGGGAGCTTCGCGCCGTCGGGCGACCGGAGGCCGACGGGGCCGAGGCAGGAGAGACGGAATGTCGGATCGCGCACACCGGCCGATTCGCCCATCGGTGGTCCCCGGGGAAGGCGTGGGGAGAACTAACGCCGGCGCGTCACCGAACCGTCAACACGAGGGGGCCCGGGCTACGCCCCGGCTAGCGGCGCGCCGGCGCCTTGCGGGCCTCCGCCATCACCTCCGCCACGATCTGCTCGGCGCGCTTCCCCGCGGCTTCGGCGTTGAAGTTCACCACCAGACGGTGCCGCAGGACCGCCAGCGCCGCCGCGTCCACGTCCTCAAGGTCCGCCATCCCCCGCCCATCCATCGCCGCCCGGGCCTTGGCCCCGAGGACGAGGTACTGCGACGCCCGCGGCCCCGCCCCCCACTGCACGAACTCCCGCACCACCGCCGGGGCCGAGGGGTCGGCCGGCCGCGTCATCCGCGCGAGGCGCACCGCGTGCTCCACCACCACCCTCGGCGCCGGGATGCGCCGCACCAGCCGCTGGAGGCGGATCAGCTCCTCCCCCGTCAGCACCGGCTCCAGCTTGGGTAGGAGGTCCCCCGTCGTCCGCTCGACGATCGCCTCCTCGTCCTCGCGGCTCGGGTAGTCCACGTGCAGCTCGAACATGAAGCGGTCGAGCTGCGCCTCGGGGAGGGGGTACGTCCCCTCCTGCTCGATGGGATTCTGCGTCGCCAGCACGAAGAAGGGCGCCACAAGAGGGTAGGTGTGTCCCCCCACCGTCACCTCGTGCTCCTGCATCGCCTGGAGGAGCGCCGCCTGCGTCTTGGGGGGGGTGCGGTTCACCTCGTCGGCCAGCACGATGTTGGCGAAGATCGGCCCGTGCACGAACCGGAACGCCCGCGCCCCCGAGGAGGGGTCCTCCTCGATGATCTCGGTGCCGGTGATGTCGCTCGGCATCAGGTCGGGCGTGAACTGGATGCGGCTGAACTTGAGGGCCAGCGCCTCGGCCACCGAGGAGACCATCAGCGTCTTGGCGAGGCCGGGCACGCCCACGAGGAGGGCGTGGCCCCCCGAGAGGAGCGCCGTGAGGATGCCGTCCAGCACCTCGTGCTGGGCGACGATGCGCTGCGCGACCTGGCCCAGGAGGCGGCGCCGGGCGTCGGCGAGGCGCTCGAGCAGCGCGAGGTCGGGATCGGCGGGACGGGGAGCGCTCATCGCCCGAAAGCTTACCCGCGGAATGCGAGCAGGGTCAATCGGGAACGGGTTTGCACCGGATTTCACAAGGGCTATATTTCCGCGCCCTCATGGCCCATGGACCGCAGCAGGACCCCATCGGCCGGGGGTTCGGGGCCGGCTACGCCATCGTCGGGGCGGGGTTCCAGTTCGCCTTCGCGATCGTGCTCTTCCTGGGCGCTGGCGTGCTGCTCGACCGCTGGCTCGGGACCCGCCCGGTCTTCACCCTCCTCGGCGTCGCGGTCGGGCTCGGAGCCGGCTTCTACGTCTTCCTCGTGCGGGTGATGGCGGCGTCGAAACGGGGAGACGACCCGGGGAAGCCGTCGCCGTGAGCTGGCCGGCGCGGCTGGTGGGGGTGGCCTTGGCCCTCGCGGTGGTGCTCGCCGGGGTCGCCGGGATGGCCCGGGGCGCCGATGCCGCGGTCGCGGCGGCGTGCGGCTCGTGGCTGGCGCTGCTGGCGCAGGTGGCGGCCGTCGCGCTCCTCCGCCCGGCGATGGGGGCCCGCGCCTCCGAGTTCATGCGCGGCTGGCTGGCGGGGATGGCGGTGCGGGGGGCGAGCCTCCTGCTGCTCGCGGGGCTGATGGTGCTGCTGCGCGCCGCGTTCCCGGTGCTCTGGATGGCGGTCGGTTACCTCGGCGTGCTGTTGCCGTTGCTCTTTCTGGAGACGCGCTTCCTCAGATGATGCAGGCGCCCGACATCGGCGGGATGATCTTCGAGCACACCTCGGACGCGCACGCCCTCGAGCTGCCATTCGTGGGGCACGTGGCGTTGCCGCAGTGGGCCCCGCTCCACGTCGGCCAGATGGCGATCGACCTCTCGCCGACCAAGCACGTGGTCTTCCTGCTCCTCGCGGCGTTCCTGGTGTGGCTGACGATGTGGCTCGCGGGGCGCGCGCTCGAGCGGCAGCGCACGCGGGGACCCGGCGCGCCGAAGGGGATGGCGAGCCTGATCGAGGCGATGGTGCTCTTCGTCCGCAACGACGTGGCGATCGCCAACATCGGGCACGGCGGGGCGAAGTTCGCCCCCTACATCCTGACGCTCTTCTGGTTCGTGCTCTACTGCAACCTGCTCGGCCTGCTGCCCTTCGGGGCGACGGCGACGGGCAACCTCGCGGTCACCGGCGCGCTGGCGCTCACGGCGACGCTGACCATCGAGATCTCGGGGATGGTGGCGCTGGGGCCGAAGGGCTACGCGAAGACGATCGTGTTCGTGCCCGCCGGGACGACCGGCGTCACCGCGGTCCTGCTCACGCTCATCATGATCCCGGTGGAGCTGATCGGGAAGCTGGTGAAGCCCTTCGCGCTGATGCTGCGGCTCTTCGCCAACATGACGGCGGGGCACTTCGTCATCCTGGCGCTGATGGGGCTGATCTTCATCTTCGGCCACCTCTCCATCGCCCGGTGGGCGATCGCCGGGGGGTCGGTGGCGTTCATGGTGTTCATGTACGCGCTGGAGCTGCTGGTGGCGGTCCTCCAGGCGTACATCTTCGCGCTCCTCACGAGCGTCTTCATCGGTTTGATGCAGCACGAGCACTAGCGCTCGGACTTTCCACCGTACCGGAAGGGAGCTGTTCATGTTCCAGGAGACTGCGGCGACGGCCGTGGACGTGGCCAAGAACACCAACGCGCTGCTCGGCGCCGGGATCGGGCTGGGGCTCGCGATCATCGGGGCGGGGCTCGGCATCGGGCGCATCGGCGGGCAGGCGGTCGAGGCGATCGCGCGCCAGCCGGAGGCGTCGGCCGACATCCGCGGGGCGATGATCCTGACGGCGGCGCTCATCGAGGGCGCGACGCTGGCGGCCCTCGTCTTCGCGCTCCTGTTCAAGATCCTCTGATGATGGTGCCCTCGAGCTTCCTGCTCCTGGCCGCGGCGGCCGCGGAGCGGCGGAGCACGCCGTTCGACATCAACCCCGGTGTCACGATCTGGACGCTGGTGGTCTTCCTGCTCCTGCTCGGCATCCTCGCCAAGACGGCGTGGCCGGCGATCCTCAGGACCGTCGAGGAGCGGGAGCGGAAGATCCAGGCGCAGCTCGACGACGCCGCGAAGGCCAACGCCGAGGCGCAGCGGGTGCTCGCGGTCTACCAGCAGCAGCTGGCCGCGGCGCGCGAGGAGGCGGGGGCCATCGTGGCGGCCGGCCGCCAGGCGGGGGGACGACTGCGCGACGATCTGGTCGCGAAGGGCCGCTCCGAGCAGGAGGAGCTGCTGGTGCGGGCGCGGCGGGAGATCGGCCTCGAGAAGGACAAGGCGCTGGGCGAGCTGCGCCGCGAGGCGGTCGAGCTCTCCATCGCCGCGGCGAGCAAGGTGATCGAGCGGAACATGGACAACGAGACCGACCGGCGCCTGGTGCAGGACTATCTCGACCACCTCGAGTCGTCCCACTCGTGAGAGCTGACACCGTCGCGCGCAACTACGCCCAGGCGCTGCGCGACCTCGCGAAGAAGCAGGACGCGGTGGTCGCCTTCGGCGTGCTGCTCGACGCCGTGGCGGGCGCGGTGGCGACGGAGCCGCGGCTCGCGGCGGTCATGGCGTCGCCCCGCGTCCCGAAGCAGCGCAAGAAGCAGCTCCTCCGGGAGGCGCTGGAGGGGCGCGCGCCGAAGGTGTTCATCGGCTTCCTGGAGGCGGTGGTGCAGCGGGGCCGCCAGGGACTGCTCGGGACGATCTCCTCGGAGTACGAGCAGATGGTGGACCAGCACCTCAAGCGCATCCACGCCGGCGTCACGACGGCGCACGACGTGGATCCCGAAGCGGCGAAGGCGATCACGGCCTCGCTCGCGAGGATGGTCGGGCAGGAGGTCTTGCCCCACTTCCGGACCGACCCCAGGCTTCTGGGTGGCCTGATCGTCCGCATGGGCGACCGGGTGCTCGACGGATCGCTCCGTCGCCGTCTGCAGGCGCTCCGGTTCTCGATGCTCCACGCGCGGGCGGGCGGCGGCGCGTAAGGGGGGTCCCCCGTGCTGGCAGCCGCCGCAGTCGCCGCACTCCTTTTCCAGACGCAGGCCTCGCCGCCCCACCCTCAGGGCGACACCGCGGGCTACTGGCAGCAGGACGTCCAGTACACCATCCGCGCCGCCCTCGACGAGCCCTCGGGAGTCCTCGCGGCTGCCAGCCGGATCGTCTACCGGAACAACAGTCCCGACACCCTCCGCGCCTTCTACGTCCATCTCTACCTGAACGCCTTCCGGCCCGGCTCGCGCTGGTCTGAGAGCGAGCGCCGCGAGGGGATCCGCCGCTTCGGCTACCTCCCCGACCCGTACAACGCCTTCGAGCGGCTCGGGCGTGTCCTCGCCGGCGGCGTCGCCGTGGAGCCGACGTATCCCTTCGCCCCCGATTCCACCATCGCCGGCTTCCCCCTGCCGCGCCCCCTCGCTCCGGGAGACTCGGTGACGGTGGACGTCGAGTGGCAGTCGCGGCTCAGCGTGATCCCCCGGCGTCAGGGGCGCGCGGGGCGCCGCTTCGACTTCGCGCAGTGGTATCCCAAGGTCGTGGTGTACGACCGGTTCGGCTGGGAGCTGCATCCCCTCTACCTGGCCGGCGAGTTCTACGGCGAGTTCGCGGAGTACGACGTGGCCCTCGACCTCGCCGCGGACCAGGTCGTCGCCGCGACCGGCGTGCCCGTCGAGGGCGATCCCGGGTGGATGGCCGCGCGCGCCACGCCGCAGACGAGCGTCACCCTGCAATCCGACTGGTACTCCGCGTTGCCGTCGATGAACGCCCTGGCGGCGTGGGGCCCGGCGGAGCAGGGCCGCAAGCGGGTGCGGTTCCACGCCGAGCAGGTGCACGACTTCGCGTGGTCGTTGAACCCCGACTACGTATACGAGGAGGGGCGTTTCGGGGCGACGGTGCTGCGCACCTTCTACCTCCCGGAGGACCGCCCGACGTGGGGCGGCGGCCTCGTCCTTGCGCGGATGGGCCGGCTCCTCGCCTGGATGGACACGATCTTCGGCGCGTACCCGTGGCCGCAGTTCACGGCGCTGCATCGCATCGAGGGGGGCGGCACCGAGTTCCCGATGGTGGTGATGAACGGCGGGCCAAGCGAGGGGCTGATCTTCCACGAGGGGGGCCATCAGTACCTGTACGGCATCCTCGGCAACAACGAGTGGAAGGACGGCTGGCTCGACGAGGGGTTCACCTCGTTCCAGACCACCTGGCATTACCAGCGGTTGCGGCCGAACGCGCCGCCGAGCCTCGGCGCACAGCAGGGCATCCTCGGGATGGACCTCGACGGCTGGAGCGAACCGGTGGCCACGCCGGCGGAGCGGTTCGCCGACTTCGGCGTCTACAACGAGATGGTGTACTCCAAGGGCTCGCTCATCTTCGACATGCTCGAGTACGTCGTGGGCGAGGACGCCTTCCGCCGGGGGCTGAGGGAGTACTACGCCCGCTGGCACCTGAAGCACGTCTCCGAGGACGCGTTCCGGCGCGCGATGGAGGACGCCTCGCACCAGGATCTCGGCTGGTTCTTCGCGGAGTGGCTCCACGGCACGCCCCTGGTGGACTACGCGTTGCGGGATGTCCGCCGCACGCGCACCGCGGACGGCTGGCTGACGCGGATCACCATCGCGCGCCTCGGCGACGGGGTGATGCCGGTGGACATCGCGGTGCCCGCGGGGGACACGACGCTCGTGGTGCGGGCGGAGGGGATGGCGCGGCGCGAGGTGGTCGAGGTGCGGACGCCGGTGCGGACGGGGCGGGTGGAGCTCGACCCGGCGCGCCGGACGATGGACTGGAATTACCTCAACAACCTCGAAGGGCCGCCCCTGCTCTTCGGTCGCACGCAGGCCGTGGGCCGGGAGACGTTCCGGTTCGGCTGGTCGGCGACCACGCCGGCGCTGCGGGACCGGCGGGTGGTGAACTGGATGCCCATCGGCTGGTTCAACGGCGTCGGGGGCGTGACGCTCGGTTTCCAGACGCGCGCCAACTATATGGGCCGGTTCGAGCTGAACACGACGCAGTTCACCTGGCCCACCGGGCTCGGGAACGACTCGACCGGCGGGAAGCCGGCGCGGCTCCGGCCCGACTGGTACGTCTCCCTCCGGAACCCGGTGCGGGGCCGCGCGCCGCGCGTGAGCACCGAGTCGGCGAGCTGGTGGCTCGAGGGACGCGTGGGCGGACGGATGTCGGCGGAGATGGAGCACAAGCCGCACTTCGACTCGCCGCTCACGCTGCGCCGCGGGGCGAGCCTCTCGGTGATGGCCGTGACCGACGCGCGGTACCTCGACCGGCGTCGCTGGGACGACGTGAACACCGCCGAGCTGACGGCATGGGCGAGCCGCGTGGGGGAGCGGGAGCCGGGCGCGTCGTCCTCGCGCGTTGAAGTGACGGCGGGGCAGTCGTTCGCGCCCGTGGTGCCGGAGGGCTACTGGCATCAGCTTGTGTGTCCTCTCCCGCCCAGGGGCTGCCCCGGCATCGATGCCTTCGGCGGCCGGCGTCTGCGCGGCTCGACGTACGCCCGCGGCCTCCTCGATGCGCGTCGAGTGGTGCCGGCGGGCCGGGTGGACGTCCGCCTGCGCTTCGTGGCCGCCGGCACCCTGGGCGGGACGGCGGTGCCGCTCCAGCGGCGCATCTTCCTCGGCGGTGCGGACCCGTACGCGACGTTCACCGACCCCTTCCTGCGGAGCCGGGGCGCACCGTGGGCGAGGAGCGGCGCGCACTACCAGGCCGCGGGAGGACTCGGGCTCCGGGGCTTCTCGCCGTTCGTCGCGGCGTCGTGGGGGGTGGCCGTGAACGCCGAGGCGGCGGTGCGCCTCGCCGCGCACCCGCAGCGCCGGCTCTTCAGCGACGTCCGCGTCGCCGCCTTCGCCGATGCCGCGCTCCTCGACCGCGCGGCGCTCGGGCGCTCCGCGGCGGGCGACGCCGGCGTCGGCCTGCGGGCGACGCATCGCGTCGGACCGACGCGGTTCGTGACGCGCCTGGACCTGCCGGTGCTCGTGACGCGGCCGGAGGCGGCGATGGGCGGCCTCCCGGGGCACGGGGCGTTCCGGCCGCGGTGGGTGTGGAGCCTGGAGGAGGCGTTCTGACCGGCGCCGACGACCAGGTCAGCCGCCGCGGGTTCCTGTCGGAGGCGCTGAAGCTCCTCGCGCGGGAGGCGGGGGGCCTTCTCGCGGAGCAAATGGCGCCGCGGCGGCACTTCCGGCCGCCGGGGGCGCTCCCGGAGCCGGCGTTCCTGGCGGCGTGCACGCGCTGCGGCTACTGTGTCGAAGCGTGCCCCGTCGGCGCGATCGTCACGGCGCCCTCGTCGGCGGGACTCGCCGCGGCGACGCCGGTGATCATCCCCGAGACGGAGCCGTGCATCGCGTGCGACGGGATGTTCTGCGCGACCGTCTGCCCCACGGGTGCGCTGGTCGCGCCGTCCGACGGCTGGGCGCGGGAGCGGCTCGGCTTCCTCGACCTCGACACCGACCGCTGCATCGCCTTCCAGGGGATCGAGTGCGGCGTCTGCGTGCGCGTGTGCCCGATCGGCCCGGCGGCGCTCGACCTGGACGCGAAGGGCCGCCCCGTCATCGGCGCGGCGTGCGTCGGCTGCGGCGTCTGCGTCCGCGCCTGCGTCACGTCGCCCTCGTCCCTCACCCTCACCCTGAACGAGCGTTGATGAGCGACCATCCGAACATGTTCCTGCCGGTGCGCGTCGAGAAGCCGTGGGGCTACGAGATCCTCTGGGCCTCCACCGACCGCTACGTGGGCAAGATCCTGCACATCAACGCGGGGCAGCTGCTCAGCCTCCAGTACCACGTGCAGAAGCACGAGTCCATCTACGTTCTGCGCGGGCGGATGATCTTCCGCTACCGCGACGCGAAGGGCGCGCTCGTCGACCGCATGATGGCCGCCGGCGAGGCGCAGCAGGTGCCGACCGGCCTGGTGCACCAGTTCGAGGCGCTCGAGGACAGCGACGTGCTCGAGGCCTCCACACCCCACCTCGACGACGTGGTCCGCCTCCAGGACCGCTACGGACGGGTCTCCTGATGCAGGTCATCATCCCCCTCGCGGGCAAGGGCACGCGGCTCCGCCCGCACACGCACCTCGTTCCCAAGCCCCTCATCCGCGTCGCCGGCCGCCCGGTCATGGACTGGGTGATGGACAAGCTCGAAGGGCTCCCGGTGGAGGAGCTGATCTTCATCACCGGGCACCTCAAGGATCAGGTGGAGACGTACGTCCACCGCCGGTACAAGACCCCCTCGCGCTTCGTCGAGCAGAAGGTGCAGGACGGCACGGCGGGGGCGATCAACCTGGCGCGGCCGTTCGTGCACGGTCCGGTGCTCATCATCTTCGTGGACACCGTGTTCGAGGCGGACCTCTCCGTCACCACGGCGAGCCAGGACGCGGGCATCATCTGGGCGAAGGAGGTCGAGGACTACCAGCGCTTCGGCGTGGTGGTGACCGACGCCCAGGGGTATATGACGCGCATCGTCGAGAAGCCGACGGAGCCGATCTCGAAGCTGGCGAACATCGGCCTCTACTACATCCGCGACGTGGACGCGCTCTGGCAGGGGATCGACCACGTGCTGGCGTCGCCGCAGAACAAGGGGGAGTGGTACCTCACGGACGCGTTCCAGTGGATGATCGAGCACGGACGGCGCATCAAGGTGGCCGAGGTGGGCGGGTGGTACGACTGCGGCGCGCTCAACACGGTGCTGGAGACGAACCGCATCCTCTTGGAGAAGATGGCGGGCACGGGGGCGCCGGGGCACGGGGGCGCGGTGCGCGCACCGGGGAGCCGGAAGACGACGGGGCGGCGGTTCGCGCCGGGGGTCACGATCCGCGAGCCGGTGCTCATCGAGGACGACGTCGTGATCGAGCAGTCCACCGTCGGCCCCAACGTCACGATCGAGGCGGGGACGGTGGTGCGGGAGAGCACGCTGACGGACGCGATCGTGGGGCGGGGGTGCCGGATCGAGCGGTGCCAGCTCGACGGCGCCCTGCTCGGCGACGACGTCACGGTGGAGGGGCTGCGCGGCTCGGCGTCCCTCGGCTCGCACGCCGAGGTGAAGGCCGGCTAGGGTGCGGGACTAGGCGTAGCGGGCCATCGCGAGGTCTACGATGTCCCGCATCAGGTCCGTGTAGGTCCGGCCCGACTTGCGCGCCGCCATCGCGAACTCCGCCCCCGAGGAGAGCCACGGGTTCGGGTTGGCCTCGATGACGTACACCTGCCCCTTGGGCGTGAGGCGCATGTCGATGCGGCCGTAGTCCCGCAGCTTCAGCGCCTGGTACGCGGCGAGCGCGGTGTCCTGCAGCTTCGTGGTGGTCTTCTCGTCGAGGTCCTCGACCACCTGCGAACGCGTGCGCTTGTAGGCCTCGGTCTCCTTCTCCCACTTCACCTCGGTGCTGGCGATCCGCGGCGTGCCCTCGGGCAGCTTGGAGAGGTCCAGCTCCACGAGCGGCAGCGCCTCCGGCTTCTCGCAGCCGAGGATGGCCGCGTAGATCTCCCGCCCCTCGATGTACTCCTCGATCAGCGCCGGCGAGTCGAACTCCTCGTGCACGTAGTGGATCCGCTCCATCAGCTCCTTCACCGACCCGACGACGGAGGCGGCCTCGATCCCGATGGAGCCGTCCTCCGAGAGGGGCTTCACGATGAGGGGGAACTCGATGTCGTGGGCGTGGTCGGTGCGGCCCTTGTACGAGACGGCGAAGATCGGTGTGCGGATGCCGTGGAAGTGGAAGATCTTCTTCGCGAGGGACTTGTCCTGCGCGAGGTAGAGGGCGTGGGGGTCGGCGCCGGTGTAGGGCTTGTCGAGAAGCTCGAGGTAGGCGGCGAGGTGCATGTCCTTCGTGTCGTCGCCGGCGTACGACTCGCTGAGGTTGAAGATCAGGTCGGCGTTGCAGCGCGCGACGGCGAGGAGGCTCGGGTCGCGGCCGTCCACCACGAGGTAGGAGGGCTCGTGGCCGAGCTTCGCGAGGGCGTCGAAGATTTCCTCGCGGTCGAGCTTGGGCCGGCGCGCGCGCGAGCGGGCGGGGCGCTTCTTCGCGCGCCGCGGCTTGGGCGCCTCCTCCGGGGGCGGGGCGGGCTTCTCCCCCTCGTCCTCCCAGACGTCGTACAGGATCGCGACCTTGAGGCCCGCAGCGGTCATGGGTCCCTCACGGCTGGGTGAACCGCCCGCGCGCCAGATACGTCATCGCGAGCGTGGTGGCGTAGGCGGTCACCTCCACCAGCTGCGTGTCCTCGCGGGCCGTCTCGACGGCGAGGCCGAGCGCGGCGACGCGCAGCTCGACCGAGTCGACGAGGGCACGAACGAGCGGACGCCGCACGCCGGTCCAGTAGGTGACCTTGTCCACGATGGCCTTGCGGTGCTCCGCGAGCCAGGGCCCCGCGGGGCGGATGCCGGCACGGCGCCGCGGCGCCGGCTTGGTGAGGATGTCCACCAGGTCGGTGTCGAGCGCGAGCTCCGCGATGGCCTGCGCCTCGTCGGGCGTGTGCGTCTGGTAGAACTGCTCGACGGTGATGTCCATGTCGGCGACGGTCACGTCGGTGGCGCCCACCGCCCGGAGCGGCGGCGTGTCGGCGAGGCGGCGCGCGGCGCGGTCCACGTAACGGAGCTTCCGCAGCGCGGGCCAGCCGCGATAGCGGCGGCGCCAGCCGGAGCGGGGCGTCAGCCACACGGCGAAGGTCTCGGCGAAGTCCTCGTCGGGGTGCTTCTGCGCGTACCAGCCGGCGATGTGGCGGACGAAGTGCCGGCTGAACGGCTCGGGCCGGTAGTGGTCGCGGTACGGGCGGCGGAACGGCCCGAAGAGCGCGCGCCACTCGTCGCCCTTGTAGAGCTCGTACGCGTAGTTGAAGGCGTGTCCCGCCTCGTGGCGCAGGTACATCAGGATCTCGCGCCCGTCCTCGAGGTCGTTCGTGTCGCGCTCGAGCGCGGCGAGCTTGGGGTCGGCGAGGTAGAAGGGGACCCCGATCACCGGCTCGCCCGAGGGGCAGCCCCACTCGTCGGAGAGGTAGCAGAGGGGGCGGAAGTGCCGCAGCCCCTTCCGCTCGAGGTCGCGATAGAGGACGTGGACGTACTTCTCGAGGGGCGAGCCCTCGAGCGCGAGGCCCAGGTCCTTGATGGGCTTGCCGAGGAGGTCCTGGAGGTCCGAGTGCGGCTTTTCGAAGGGTGGCACGCTCTACACTAGGAAACCGCGCCACAACGGGCAATAGCGCGCGCTCACCGGGCGGCGGGCGCTTCGCCCATCGCGAGCGTCACGAGCAGCAGGCGCACGAGGCCTTCGGGGCCACCGGTGTTGTCGTACCACTCGGTGGGCAGGTGCGGATCGCCGCCGCGGCCGCCGGCGCCGAGCGCGATGCCGGGGATGCCGCGCGCGATGGCGACGTTGGCGTCGGTCGAGGCGGCGGCGAGCTCCGGCGTGCGGCCGACGAAGCGGGTCGCGGCGGCGGCGGCCTGCACCAGCGGGTGCGACGGCGACGTCGCGCCGGAGGGCCGGGTGCCGAGGGGGACGAGCTCCAGCGTGAGCGCGGGCGTGCCCGCGGTGCGCTGGCGGTTCACCGTGTCGAGCGCGCGGCCGAGCGCCTGGCTCGCGCCGGCGAAGAGCCCCTCGAGCGTCGCCTCGTCCTCGGAGCGGAGATCGAGCTCCAGCCACCCCTCCTGCGGGATCGTGTTGAGGCTGTTGCCGCCACCGATGCGCACGACGCTCGCGGCGGAGCGTGGCGTCGGCGGGAGGGGGAGCGCGGCGATGGCCGCGACGGCGAGGCCCGCGGCGTGCGCGGGGTTCGCGACCCCGAACGCCGCCCACGAGTGGCCGCCCGGGCCGCGGAACTCCGCGCGCAGGCGCCGCGAGCCGAGCGCGCGGTGCACCACGCGGTCCACGCCGGCGCCGTCCACGGCGATGAAGGCGTCGGGGAGGAAGGTGGGATCCTCGAAGAGGTGCTTCGCGCCCTTGAGGTCGCCGGCGCCCTCCTCGCCCGTCGTCGCGACGAAGGTGACGGGGCGACGCAGCGCGGCGCCGGCGTAGGGCAGCGCGGCGGCTACGGCGAGGAGCGCGGCGAGGCCGCGGGCGTTGTCGGCGATCCCCGGCGCGACGAGCCGGCCGTCCACCGCCGTGACGGCGTGCGGGATCTCCGCGGCGAACACCGTGTCGAGATGCGCGGCGAGCACGACGCCGGGGCCCGGCCCCTCGCCGAAGCGCGCGAGCACGTTGCCGGCGCGGTCGCGCCGCACCGCGCTGAGCCCCAGGGCGGCGAAGCGCTCGGCCACGAACGCCGCGCGCCGTTCCTCGTCGCCGGTCGGCGCCGGGATCTCGGCCACGGCGCGCTGCCATCCCAGCACGTCGGCGTCGTGCCGGGCGAGCCACGCCTGCGCGGCGGCGACGTCGTTGCGGGCGGCGATCTCCTTCACCGTGCGGTCCACGCGCGGAGCCTAACGGCCGCCCCACGAGGCGGCAAGCGCTTGATTCTTCACCCGGGCGGGCGCAGACTCCTGCGGTGCCCGCTGCCTATCGCGAACTCGTCCGGTCCTTCCTCGACCTCCGCTGGCAGATCGATCCGGTGGCGGCGACGCAGGCCGGTGTGCGCCTGCACGACGCGCGTCTCGGCGCCTACACCCGCGCCGACGTCCGGGTGGCCGTGGCGGCGCTCAAGGCGATGTCGCTCGCGTTCGAGGAGTGCGAGACCACCACCCTCGCCGACGAGATCGACCAGACGGCGGTCCTGAACGAGCTGCGGGTGAGCATCGCGCGGTTCGAGAAGGAGCGGCCGCACGAGCAGAACCCCGAGTTCCACCTCACGCACCTCCTCACGGCGTTCTTCAGCCTGATGACGCGGGCGGACCGCCCCGCGGACGAGCGGGGCGTCGCGCTCGCCGCCCGGCTCGCCGCCACGCCGCGCTTCCTCCTCGAGGCGGAGGCCACCCTCGGGCGGCCGCCGCTGGTCTTCACCGAGACGGCGCTCCAGGTGGCGGAGGGGGGCCGCGGCCTCCTCGCGGAGGGTGTCCCCGCCTTCGCGGCGAGCACCGGCCCCGAGACCCGGGCCGCCATCGCCGACGCCCTCCCGCTCGCGCGGCAGGCCCTCGACGACTTCTGCGCCTTCCTCTCGGGCGAGTTGCGCGATCGCTCCGACGGCGAGTTCGCCATCGGCCGTGACGCGTTCGACTTCCATCTGCAGTTCGAGCACGCCCTGCGCGAGACCGCTCCGACGATGCTCCGCTACGGCGAGGCGCTGGTGCGCGACGTGGAGCAGGAGCTGGAACGGCGCGCGGCCGCGATCGCCCCGGGCGTCCCGTGGCGCGCGCTCATCGAGCGCCTGCGCGGTGAGCACCCCCTCGCCTCGGGCCTCGTGGATTCGTACGCGGGTGAGATGGAGCGCGCCAAGCGCTTCGTGCTCGATCGCGGACTCGTGCGCGTGCCCGACGGCGCCCTGGAGGTCGTGGCCACGCCCGAGTTCATGGCGCCCCTCATCCCCTTCGCCGCCTACGACCCCCCGGGCGCGTTCGCCGACGCGCGGACCGGCACCTTCTACGTCACCGTGCCCCGCGAAGGGGAGCCGCGCGAGCACTGCGTCCACGAGCTCGCCGCGACCGCGCTCCACGAGGGCTACCCCGGCCACCACCTCCAGCACCTCTGGGCGCAGGGGCTCCCGTCGCCGGTGCGGCGCGTGGTGTGGACCCCCCTCACTGTCGAGGGCTGGGCGCTGTACTGCGAGGAGCTGATGGCGGAGGAGGGGTTCTACGACCGCCCCGAGACGGGGCTCTTCCACCAGCTCTACCTGCTGTGGCGCGCGGCGCGCATCGTCCTCGACGTGCGCCTGCACACGATGGGGATGCCGGTCCACGAGGCCGTCACCTACCTCGCCGACCTCCTCGGCATCGCGCGCGCCAGCGCCGAGGCGGAGGTGCGCCGTTACTGCGTGGCGCCCGGCTACCAACTCTGCTACGCCGTCGGCCGCCGGGAGCTGCTCCGGCTCCGCGAGGACTACCGCGCGCGGGCCGGCGCGTCGTTCGAGCTGCGGAAGTTCCACGACGAGGTGCTCGGGTACGGGGGGCTGCCGGTGGCGCTGACGCGGTGGGGGATGGGGTTGGGGGACAAGCAATGAGTGATGGGTGATGCGTGATGGGGTGAAGGCCGGTCCTGCAGCGGGCCGGCTTCCTCGTTCCGTCTGGTACTTCGGGGCCACGTCGCTCCTCAACGACTGGGCCTCGGAGATGATCTATCCACTGCTGCCGGCGTTCATCACGCGGACGCTCGGCGGCGGTGCCCTCGTCCTCGGCGTCCTCGACGGCCTCGCCGACTCCGTCGCCGCCCTCTTCAAGCTGGTCTCGGGGTACCTGGCCGAGCGGCCGCGCCTCCGTGGTCCGCTGGTGGTCGGCGGCTACGCGCTCGCCGGCGCGGTCCGCCCCCTCCTCGCGATGGCGGGCGCGACGTGGCACGTGGTGGCGCTGCGCGCGACGGACCGCGTGGGGAAGGGCATCCGCACGGCGCCGCGCGACACGATGATCGCGGAGGCC
>Ga0208716_1000048_pt1 | contig 40252 bp, 27 predicted proteins | sample NGESurdeep092012_8_FD_184482 | JGI IMG/M metagenome (GOLD analysis project Ga0208716, IMG submission 184482) | Arctic peat soil microbial communities from Barrow, Alaska - NGEE Surface sample 415-3 deep-092012 (SPAdes) | ecosystem: Environmental > Terrestrial > Soil > Wetlands > Peat ...
CTTCTTGGGCGGCTTCATGATTTCCTCGAGCGCGCCGTCGATGCGGTAGCGCACGCGGAGATCGTGCTCGAAGCACTCGAAATGGATGTCGCTGGCGCCGCGCTTCACGGCGTCGGTGAGGAGCGCGTTGATGAGCTTCACGACCGGCGCCTCGTCCATCTGCGCGGCGAGCGCGGTGGCGTTGACTTCCTCTTCCTTCTGTGTGTCGACGACTTCGAGGTCCTCTTCGGTGTCCATCCCCGCGATGTCCTTGAGGAGGGCGGAGATCTGGACGTCGGCCGACTCGTAGATCTTGTCGAGCGCGTTGCGGAGCGTGAACTCGCCCGCGATGACCGGGAAGATGTCGTAGCGCGTGATGAACTTCAGGTCGTCGATGACCGCGAAGTTCGTCGGATCGGCCATGGCCACTGTGAGGGTGCGGCCATCGCGCTTCAGCGGGAGGACGAGGTTCTTGATCGCGAGATCCGCGGGGATGAGCTTCACGATCTTGGGATCGACCTCGAACTTCGAGAGATCCACGGCCGGCATCTTGTACTGCCGGGCCAGGTGCTTGGTGAGCTCGATTTCCTGGATGAATCCGAGCTTGACGAGGTTGTATCCTACGCGCGTGCCGTTCTGGCGCTGCTCCTGCAACGCCTTGTCCAACTGGTCCTTCGAGATGAGCCCCTCACGGACGAGGAGATCACCAATGCGTTCGCTGTCTTTGGTGGCAACGGGGGAAGCCATGTCGCGTCAGTGCTCGTCGTCGGGTTCTTTCGTGTGAAAATACCGGGCCCGCCACCATATTATAGATGCGCGAACCCGATTTGGTGAAGCTGTCCGGCGGCGGGAGTGGTGTCAAGGACGCGACTCACTCCCCGGGCGACGCTCACTTTTTGCCGGAGGCCGCCTCTCTCCCGCACTTCCAAGACGGGGGGGACGGGAAAAGGTCACGAACGGCGACAGGCGCCGGGCATAGGCCGCCGTGATGCCCTGCACCCGTTCCAATTCGACGATGGAACCGAACGGGCCGTTCTCGATGCGGTCGGCGACGATGCGACGGGCGAGGGCTGGACCGATGAGCGGGATCGCGGCAATCTCGTCGATGGTGGCGACGTCGAGGTCGATTGGCGGCGTTGCCGCCGCAGACGGCGGACGGCGGATGACGGACGGCAGCGGTTGGGCGCTTGAACGCGGACGTCGGGTGGCGAGCGGAGCAGCGCTGGCTTCGAGGGCGAGGCGGACGGAATCGAAGTACAAGCTGCGGTCCCAGTAGGCTTGGCGCGGGTCGCGAGGCTGCGTATCGGCCGGCGCCGGCTGACGGGCGCGAGTTCGTGATGCGCGAGGCGCGGGTGCGGCGCGCGGCGCTTCCACGCGCGGTGGGCGCGGCTTTCGCTTGGAGCTGCTGACCGCAATCGCCGAATCGACGGCCTCGATCTGGCGCGCGAGCGCGGTGCGATTGCCGGCGAGCGCGCTTGAATCCTGCGGATGAAACTCTCTCCACCCGCGCACGGCCACACCGAGCGCGGCGACGGAGGCGATGAAGATCAGTGCGCGGCGTTCTCCGGGGGTCGGCATGCGCGCAAGATGCGTGCGGGCGCGACGGCGGGCGTCACCGATTCAGCGCGCGCGCGCCCGTTCGATTTCGCACGGACGGCTGGAGCAAGTTCATCATGATGAACTAACCATTCATCCGCTCCGAGATTCGGTAGAGGTTCTTGCCCGCGCGCTTGGCCTCGTATAGGGCCAAGTCGGCACTCTTGGTCAGCGTGTCCGCGTCCTCGCCATGGATCGGATAGATGCCGACACCTGCGCTAGTGGTTATGCTGACGGTATTGCCCTCGATGTCAAAGGGTTGCGACAATGCCTCGATCACCTTGCGCGCCACCGTGGCCGCATAGCCGGGCTCGGCGAGGTGCCACAGCACCAGCACGAATTCGTCGCCGCCCAGGCGCGCCACCGTATCCTCTTGCCGCACCGTTTTCACCAGGCGACTCGCAACCAGCTTCAGCAGAATATCTCCAGCGCCGTGCCCCAGCCTGTCGTTGAGCTGCTTGAATCCGTCCAGGTCCAGATACACCACCGCCATGGCGCTCTCGTTCCTTCGCGCATGGGCCATGGCCATCGACATTCTGTCGGTTAGAAGTCGTCTGTTCGCAAGCCCCGTCAGCTGGTCATGCAGCGCCAGAGACTCGAGCACCTCGTTGTGATGCTCGATTTGTTTGTACAGCAACCGCACTTCCAGCAGGTTGTGGACCCGCATCAACACCTCGGCCCACTCATACGGCTTGCTGACGAAGTCCTTCGCGCCCGCTTGCAGCGCCCGCTGCTTGTGACTCGGCTGCGCGGTGATCACGAGAACCGGGATGTAGCCGTCCGGTTCGATCGCCTTCAGGCCTTCCATCACCTCGAAGCCGTCCATGCCGGGCATCTGCAGATCGAGAAGAATCAGGTCATAGTGGTTGTCGCGATGCAGGGCGCAGACGGCCTGCGGATCCCTCGTCGACGTAACGCGCGCATAGCCGGCGCCGCGCAGCATCTGCTCGAGCAACAGGACATCGGATGCCTGATCGTCGACGATCAGGATGTTGCCGTGAAGAATGTCGGTTGAACTTATCACGAGAATCGCGCCGCCTTATTTGCTCCGATCGGGTTCATGTTCTGCAATTGCCGGCGCCGCATTCGGCGCATCCATGAATTCTGTGACTTTGACCGGCCATCTGTATCAACCACCGTCAGGCGGCAAACATCTGCTGCAGTACACCCAGCATTTTCCGCAGCGTCGGCTCCGTGAGCGCACCGAGGCGCTTCATCAAGCGTTGCTGATCCACCGTGCGGACCTGGTCCAGCACCACATGACCGTCCTTCCGGGCAAACCGACAGGGAACCCGGAACGGGTACGGATGTCCGCCCGTCGTGAGTGGCGCGACGACGAAGGTCGCCAAGTGCGTATTCAGTTCATTCGGCGAGACGACCACGCAAGGACGCGTCCTCCGGATCTCGCTGGCCCGCGCCGGATTCAGCTGGACCAGATAGACGTCGCCTCGGCGAGGCCGGCGCGCTACCGCCATTCCCACTCATCGGCGTCGAAGCGCGTCGCGGTGCTTCCATCCAGGAGACCCGCTCCAGTCGCGGCGAGGTGTGCGGCGGCGTCTGCCCACCCGGCACGCACCTGCCGCGACCTTCGAATGACCAGCGCGCCGTCCTCCGCCCGCATCTCGACTTCGTCCTCGAAGCCAAGCTGCTCGATGAGGGGCTTCGCGAGGCGAAGGCCGCGTGAGTTACCGATGCGCACGAGACGGGTTTTGATGGAGGCCTCCGATAGGTGATTACAATGTAATCACGTCCATCCGGGCACCGCAAGCCGGTCAGGGATCGGCCTGACGCCAAATTCCTGCTGCAAGCGAACACATGAACTGCGAGCGCAGCGAGCTACAGAAAATCGGTTGAGTGGAGCAACGCATCGTTGGGCCACGGCCGGGCGATGTCCGCATGAAAGAGGCTAGTGATGGCTTTGTGGCGCGCCGTTGTACCGAACGTGCACGACGCGTTGCACCTGAAAGGTCGCCGGTGACAGGATACGAAGGGAATCGGAACCATCGCTCATGATCAGCCACGCGAGTCCTTCGCCAAAGCGATCTGCCGTGAGCGGTCGCGACGCGAGTACCCGACCCGAGCGAAGATCGACGCGTCGCAATTCGGAGTGGCCGTACTGCCCCGTACTTTCAAAGAGAATGCTGTCAGCCCACACGAGACCTTGCGTGTAAGCCGTTGGATCATGCGGAAAACGACCTGTTACCTCGTAGGACGCAGCCGACTGATGGCGCTCGCCGCTTCCGCAGGCCGAAAGGAGAAGGCTCACCAAGAGCGCGGCTAGCATGGAGACGAGGGCGTGTCGTGAGGTCATGTGTGAAAGTCTGTATCGTGGCCTGACGACAATTATGCTGTCACGCTATGCTGCGTCGCGGGCGCAATCCGAGCGCCGCCACAACGCTCAGCGGCACGCCGGATCGTTCTGCGCGTTCGTCACGCCTCGCGGCGGCAGCGGCGCCTTCTCCACGAGCCGGCGAAGCTCCACGATCGGCTCCGGACTGTCGTCCACTTGCAGCTTGAGCACCACGTCGTTGTGCAGCCACACACCGCCACACTTCTTCACGATGATCATCGCGGCCGACTGCTTGCCGCGCTTGTCGCCGCCTGCCGCCTGACCCGCCTCGATCCCGGCCAGCAGACGGAACGCGAGATGGCCGCTCGCGCGATTGAACGCCGCAACCATCGAATCCGGCACCGACTTGTCGGCAAGCGTGTTTCCCTGCGCGGTCACGTGCGCGCCCTGCTTGTCGCCCGCCGCCGTCGGCGCGGTGGGCCCGGTGTACGCCGCGACATTTCCCTTGCCATCGACGACCGCGAATTGCCGCCCCGTCTTCGCCCAGCGCGCGGTGTCGGGATCGGGATCGTGCTCCCACACATACTTCACCACTTCCGCGGCGGACTTTCCCTGCCGAAGCAACGCGAGCGCCTGCGGGCCGTAGCTCACGTCGACGACCGCCTGCGTCGCCACGACGCCCACGCCGGCCTCCGCCGAGAGGACGCCGTTGCCGACCGAGAAGACTCGCGATTGCACTGCACCGCCCCATTCCGCGGTCGCAGTATCGTACGCGATGATGGAAAACGTGCCGGTCTCGGGAAGCGCGTCCCGCGTGGACTTCACTCCCTGCGCCTTCTTCGCCGCCTTCTCGACCTCCTCCATCACGCGCAGCACGTTGCCGCCCCACATCTTGATGATCTGCTCTTCCGTATAGCCGCGACGGACGAGTTCGATCGTGACGTTGATCGCCTCACTCGTGCAGTTGTAGCCGTCGATGCCGCCGCCGCCGTCGAAGTCGGAGCTGATGCCGACGTGGTCGACGCCGATGAGTTTGACGGCATAGTCGATGTGGTTCACGAAATCCTTGACGTTCGCGCGCGCCGGCACCGGGTACTTCACGTTGAGTGCGTCGAGCTTCGCCTGGAACTCGGCGCGCTTCGCCGGATCCATGTCGGCGAGCGGGTTGCCGCGGCCGCCGCGGCCCGCGCCTCCGCCACCGCCCCCACCGCCCCCACCGCCGCGCGGCGCCGCGTTCACATCGTACCCGATCCCGCAGACGCCGCTGGGAATCGCCGCGCCGCGCCCGCCGCCACCGCCGCCCACGCGTCCGGCCTGCGCGGCCGGGATTCCGTATTCCGTTGAAAGTGCATTGAGGGCCGCCGTGCGCTCGGCCGACGGCGGATCGCACTTCACGAACCCGGCGAACGCGACCGCCTGCATGACGCCGCCGTTCTTCTTCAGCGCGAGAAGCTGCTCGTCGTCGAGGTCGCGCGACGCAGTCTTGCACAAGGCGCGGACGCCGGAGTGCGACGCGATCACGGGCGCCTTGCTGTTCGCCATCACCCACATGTTCGACTCTTTCGACGGGTGCGAAATGTCGAGCATGATCCCGTACTTGTTCGCCTCGGCGACGACCTGCTTGCCGAGCGGGCTCACGCCGTGCCACTTCCAGACATTGTCGGATTCGCCGGTGTTCGAATCGGAGAGCTGGTTGTGCCCGTTGTGCGCGAGCGAGAGGTAGCGCGCGCCGTAGTCGTAGAACTTCTTGACGTTCGTGATGTCCGTCCCGATGCCGTAGCCGTTCTCGACGCCCATGAGCGCAACGAGCTTCCCCTTCGCGCGAATGCGGCGGACGTCGGCCGCCGTGTAGGCGATTTCGATTTGATCAGGTGCGAGCTTTTCGGCCAGATAGTGGACGGCCTCGAACTTCGCGACATCGCCCGCCCTGGCTTTCGCGTAGCCGCTGTCGGAGAAGTCCTGCGCCTGGCCGACGAAGATGCTGAAGAAGACGGCGTCGACGCCGCTGTTTCGCATCTTCGGGAGATCGACCTGATGCGCGTGCCCGGTGACGTAGTTGGGCTTCACGTCGGTCATCGTCGAGGGATCGATGTCGACATGTGTATCGATCTTGATCGCCTTGGCATGGATCGCCTTGGCCTTCGCGATCAGCGCGGGATCATCCTGCTGTGCGGCGAGCGGCAGCGCGAACAGTGCTGCGGCCGCGGCGGCGCGAAGTGCAGAGTACACGGGAGCCTCGTGGGGAGCGGGTGATGTTCCCAAAATACCACACCACGGGCTGAGCGGCTAAGTGAGAAAGGAGCCGGACCAGCGTCACGGCCGGCGGCTACTTTTTGCGGTACGCTTTCAGAATCGCGATGGGCGGCTGGAGGTTCTGTGTGCTGCGGCCTCCCGCGCCCGTCTGCGTCGGCGACGCCTGAACCTTCCTGATCACGTCCATGCCGGCAACCACCTGCCCGAAGGCGGCGAAGCCCTGACCGTCGGCGTTGCGCCTTCCTCCAAAGTCGTTCTCGGGAGTGTCGGTGATGCACACGAAAAAGTCACTCGTCGCCGAGCCGGGCGAGGGACCGCGCGCCATCGAGATCGTTCCGACCAGGTGCTTGAGACCCGTCGCGCTCGTGCGCTCGAGCGGGATCTCCGGGTAGCTCTTGAAACCCTTCGCGGCGCTCGCCTGCACCACCTGAATGGGATAGTCCGTACGAGTTTCCGTCTCAGGCCGTACGGTGCGATGGAAGATCCCGCCGTTGTACGCGCCGGCGTCCACGTACCTCAGGAAGTTCGCCCCGGTGATGGGCGCATGTGCCACGTCGACGGCGACTTCGAAGTTCCCCGCGGCCGTTTCAAAGACGACCACGACCGGCGGCGCAAGCTGCAGAAAGATCGACACGATGGCGGCAATGATCGTCATGGACATTTTTTTCTCTGGTTCAGGCGGGCGCCTTCGCTCCTCCAAGCATGTCCACCGCCGTGTGATACAATTTCCCCCGCAATTCTTCCCGGTCCGCCACGCGCGTGATGTAGCGAACCGTGATTTCCACCCCGCTCGCGACCGGCCTGAGACTGACGCTTGCCGCCGCCGGCGCGGTCGACTGCGGTGAACGCCCCGCCTCCGTCCACTGCGCCTCGGCTTCGCGCGCATTCTCGGCCGTCGCCTCCTCCACCTGCTTCTGCAGTGCCTCAGCGATCGGATACGGGTCGCGTCCCGCCGGCACGACGATTCGCACGTCGTCCCCAAGCCACCGTCCCGACGTCGAGAAGTTGAAGTAGTGTCCCTCGATCGCAAAACCGTTCATGAACGTCACGCGACGGCCGGTCGGATGACCCGACTCGGTCCAGTCGCCCGTTTCGAGCAGCACTGTGTAGAACACCCCGAGCTGCACCACTTCTCCGGTCACGCCGTTGATCTCGACGAAGTCGCCGATGCGAATGCCGTTCCTGCCCATCAGCACGAACCAGCCGATGAAGCCGATGATGAAATCCTTGAGCGCCACGGTCAGGCCGGCGCCGGCAAGGCCGAGGATCGTGCCGAGGTTGTCGGGCTTGCCGAAGATCACGAGAAGGATCAGCAACGCGGCGACCACCTGCAGCGACACTCGCACGAGCATGTACAGTGTCTGCGTTCGACGGCGGTCGAGCGACTTGGCGCCGAGCATGTGCTCGATCCAGCGGGCGAGGACCAGCGTGACGAGCACGATGACGAGTATCAGCTCGACGCCGCGCAGTGCGCGGTTGATGACACCGATCTCCTCCGCGCGCAGCACCGCGATCCATCCGGTGTAGGCGTCGGCGAGTCGGTGCTGGTTGTCGACGCGCTGGTCGAGCGTCGCCCGAATCTTCCCGTCGAGGGCGCGGCGCTGCGTGATCGCGAGCAGGGCCGCCGAGGAGTCGTGGCTCAGGTGCGCGGTCGACGAGTCGCGGACGAGGGCCGCGGTGCGCGCTTCCACGCTGTCGTGACGCTGCCTGAAGCGGACGGCGAGCGAATCGGCGGCCGCCCTGGCCCGCCTCAACAGCGCTTCCTTCGCGTATAGGGCTTGCAGAGCCTGCAAGCGGCGAATGAGCCCGTGCAATTCGACGGGATTCGTGACGACGACGCGTATGCTGTCGGAACTCTTCGACGCGGCGTCGTGCTCCTCGATCATGTCTTGCATCCGGCCCTGCGGGTCGCCGCCCGCGCGCCGGAGATCCTGCCGGGCGTCGTCCACCTCGTCCTGATCGAGCGCGGCTTGCGCCTGCACCAGGTCGAGCCGGTCGTGGAGCGACTCGGCGCCGGCGATGTTCGCTTTGCCCAGGGCGGCGGTGAGCGAGACAACCTGAGCCTGATCGGCCACCAGCGCGCGCAGTGCCCGCTGCAGGCGCGAATCGGCTTCCCTGGCGGCCTCCGACTTCGCGCGCGGCTGGTTGGCCGTCCGCCGCACCGCCTGGGCGAACGCAAGATCCATCTCCCCATCGGCGATGCGCAGGGCGTCTTCGGCGAACGGCCGTTCGTCGGCGGTCGCGGGCATGCGGACGAGCTGCTCTGCCGTGACGAGAGAGCTTTGATCGACGACGATCGTGCGGTCGGATGGCGCGCGTCGAGCGGTGCGTGCCGACGGAGCCGCGGCCCGGCTATCGGTTCGGTAGACGCCGTACGCGACCGCGAGCAACGACGCGACGATCACGAGAACGCCGGCGTTCTGCTTGAACCTCATGGCGGGCACTGGAATGGATGACCTCGAATCGTTACGACTTCCGGCTCTCCCGAACCGCTTCGTGGACCGCGTCCTTCACCGCCTTCTTGACGACTTTCTTCATCGTCTCCTTGACTCCCTTGTCGTGAAGGACGTCTTCGCCGGCCTTCGCGACGGCTCTCTTGACGGCCTTCTTCATGGTGCTGACGATAGGACTCAGGTCCTTCGTCAAGACCTTCACCGCCTTCTCCGACTCCTTGTCTTGAGCCACGGCCGTCTCCTTCTTGTCCGCCTTCACCTTGACGGAGCGTTTGGGATCCCAGTCGGATTCGAATGTCTCGATCAATTTCTTTACGGCCTTCACGTCCTGAATGATGAGGCCGAGTTCGCGGCGCGAATCGAGCTCCGGCGCGCGCAGGCTCTGGCTCCCGATGAACGCCTCGCGCCGATCGCGGATGATCGTGCGCGTGTGCAGCCGGACGCCGCCGAGTCTCTGCACGTCGAGCTGGGAACGTCCACCCACGGTGCCGATAACCCGGATCGCCACACCCGCCTTCCTGCGCTCATCGAGCACACGAAGCATCTCCCTGTCGGTGATTCGCGGATCGTAGATCAGCAACTCTTTCTTGGCCCGTTGCAGGAAGGCGGCGAGCGATTTCCTGGCATTCACGGGACTGACGACGAACGTTTCCGTCTTGGGCACGTATTTCGCCCGGCTGCAATCGGCCCGAAAAAGTCTGCGGGCCTCGTGCACCCAATTCGCGCGAGTGGTCACGATGCCGAAACCGCGGCTGTGGTCGATGTCGAGGCGGGTGAAGTTGGTCGAGAGCATGCAGAGGACGCGGCGATCGATCACCACATACTTGTCGTGATAGCGGGTCAAGTCTCCGGAGGTACGCGCCACGATGATTCCCGCCGCGAGAAACCGCAACTCGAGCTTCCGAAGGCTTGCCTCGCCGCCGCGGTTGTGGAACGCGATCAGCGCGATCACGCGGACGCCCTTCACGACGGCCGCCGTCAACGCCGTTTCGAGGTCCTTGCGGTCGAATCGGAAGATCGCAATCTCTACGCTCTTCTTGGCGCTCGTGATGGCGGCGAGGATCGGTGCAACGCCGTCGGTCGGTTCGATGATCAGTTTCACAATTCAATCGCGTCCGGTTGAGTGCGTGGCAACATGATAGCAGTCGCTGGCCGGCATCGTAAGCAAACCGTGAGGAATCAGGCCGGCGTCGCGGGCTCCTCGGGGGTCTGGATCCTGAACAACTCGGCGTATACGCCATTGAGGGCCATGAGTTCCTCGTGCGTGCCCCGCTCGGACAATCCAGTGTCCTTCACGACGAAGATGACGTCGGCGTGGCGGATCGTGCCGAGCCGATGCGCGATGACGACCGACGTTCGGCCCTTCATCAGTCGGTCCAGCGCTTCCATGACGGTCTTCTCGGAAGCCGCGTCCAAGCCGGCCGTCGGTTCGTCGAGAATCAGGATCGGCGTGTCGCGAATGACCGCGCGGGCGATCGCGATGCGCTGGCGCTGACCGCCGGAGAGCGTGACGCCGCGCTCGCCGACCATCGTGTCGTAGCCGTCGGGCATCGCGTCGATGAACTCACTCGCGTTGGCCAGCTCGGCTGCACGCTTGATCTCATCGGGCGACGCGCCAGGCTTGCCATACGCGATGTTCTGCCAGATGGTCGTGTTGAAGAGCAGCGTGTCTTGCAGCACGAAGCTGATCTGGTCGCGCAGCGACGTCAGCTGATACTGCCGAACGTCCGTGCCTTCGATGACCACCTCGCCGGACACCGGATCGTAGAACCGCGGAATCAGGCTCACGATGCTCGTCTTCCCCGCTCCTGACGGACCGACGATCCCCGCAACCTGACCCGCTTCGATCCTGAAGCTGACATCCGTGAGGATCGGCGTGTCGGCTGCGTAGCCGAAGCTGACGTTCCTGAACTCGATCCGACCGGTGAATTTCGGCGCCCGGCGTGCGCCGGGCAGATCGCAGACGACGCTTTCAATGTCAAGCACCTCTTGAATGCGCTCGTAGCCGACCATCGCCTTGGAGGCGGTGTCGGTCATCTTCGAGAGATCGCGCATGGGCTTGTACATCTTGCCCAGATACAGGAGGAAGACGATGAGCACGCCGGCACTGAGCGTTCCGGCGACGGCAAGGCGTGCGCCGTATCCCAGTACCAGGCACGTACCGACGGCGACGATCAGCTGGACGACCGGCGCCAGCCGGGCCTTGAGGGTTCGCGCCTGCATGCCGGCTTCGACGTTGGCGAGGCTTTCGACCTCGAACCGTTTCTCCTCGTAGTCTTCGCGCGCGAACGCCTTGACCACGCGGATGGAGCCCAGCACCTCCGCCACGATGGACAGCAGATCGCCTTCCTTCTTGCGCACTGCCCGCGAGGCCTTCTTGATACGTCGCGTGTAGCGGAACACCACGAGGAAGAGCACCGGCATCACGGACAAGGCAATCAGCGTGAAGCGCCAGTTGAGGTAGAACATGACACCGACCATGCCGACCATGGTCAGCAGGTCGACGAGAATACCGAGCAGTGCGGAATCGATGAAGTCCTGAATGACTTCGATGTCGGTCGTCACCCGCGTGATCATGTCGCCCGTTCGCGTCTTGTCGTGCTCCGCGAGTGACAGGCGCTGGATGTGGTGGTAGAGGGTACGGCGCAGGTCGTGTCCCACCCACTGACTCACGCTGGTCGTGAGATATTTCTCGAAGTACGCACTGACAGCGCCGAGGACGGCCACGACGGCCACGGCCGCCACCGCGAAATTCAGCACCGCGTGCGGCCCTTCGCCGAAGGTCCCGGTCACGACGCGGCCCAGGATTCCCGTCAGCGGCTTCGCCTTCAGGATGTTGTCGACGACGATCTTGATCGGCCAGGGATCGAGAACGTCGGCGAGCGTCTCGCCGATCACCGCGACCACCGCAATCGACAGTGGCTTCCAGTGCGGCCGAACGAGGTCGATGATCCTCAGCCGCCGGGACCATGGTCGAGACGCGGGGGCGGCGCCGGGCTTGGCCGGCGTCGCTGCCGGGCTGGCGGGCGGGGTCGTCACATCTGAAACATGGAGGGGCGGACGGTAGTGCGGGAGCACCCCAAGTCCGCGCCTGCGACGGAAGGAGCCGCCCGGCCCGGAACTCTTCGCAATGCGGTGGCGTCTAGCTCTCTCGCACTACACCGGAAACCGCCCATTTGAGCGATGTTCCGGCTCATCCTCGACCCCTATCCTCCAATCCTATAGAGGAGGCGATTGCCCGTTCGTTCGCCGGTACCCCGAGAGGAGGCAGTATGTCCCATGTCGCGCGTCGCCTGTCGGTGATCGTCGCGTTCCTGGTTGGGCCCGCGGTCGCGGGCGCGCAGCAGTCGCGAACCGAACTCCACGACGCCATGCGGAAGCTGTGGTCGGATCATGCCACATGGACCCGCCAGTACATCGTCAGCGTCGCCGCCGGCCTGCCGGACAAGGACGCGACCACACAGCGGCTCCTGCTCAACCAGACGGACATCGGCGCCGCGATGGCGCGCTACTATGGCGAGGAATCGGGCGGAAAGCTGACCGGTCTGCTGAAGGAGCACATTCTCACCGCCGGCGAACTGATCGCGGCGGCGAAGTCCGGCAACGTCGCCAAGACCGACTCGGTCAATACCAAGTGGCGCGCCAACGCGGATGAGATTGCCGAGTTCCTGCATCACGCCAACCCCAACAATTGGGCGACGGCGCGGGTGCGCACCGCGATGTACACCCATTGCGACCAGACGCGTTCCGAGGCGGAGCATCGGCTGAAGAAGGACTACACCGCCGACATCCAGGACTTCGACGCCATCGAGAAACAGGTTCTCATGATGGCCGACATGCTCACCGACGGCATCGTCTCGCAATTTCCGGGGAAGTTCGGGATCGCAAGAAAGGGGAACTGACACCGTGAGCACGTTCAAGCGTTTGATCGACTTCACCCGGTTCTCGCCGGTGGTGCGTGCGGCCGCCGCAGGCGCTCTTTGCGCCGCGTTGCCGGCGTCGATCGCGGCGCAAGCCGTCGTCCCGCCGCCGCCTCCGATATCCGGCGCCGACAGCGTGACGATCGCACCAGGGCCCGAGTACGCAACAAGCGGATTCCATAATTTCCTGTTTGGCGAGAACTATCGCGTATTCTGGACGACGCCCATTCGCGTGCCGGTACTCGACCTGCGCCGGTTCGCCGGCGGCCTCGAGCCGAAGAAGAAAGGCGGCGGCATGCAGACGGAATCGCTGCGTTTCATCGCCAAGGACGGTGAGGAGTACGCGTTTCGGTCAGTCGACAAGCGGGCTCACCTTCCGCCGGGCATGGGTGGCGCGCTGGCGATGGAAGTCTTCAAGGACCAGGTCAGTTCCGAACACCCGGCCGCCGCGCTCGTCGCCGCTCCTCTGCTCGAGGCAGCCGGCGTGCTCCATGCGACGCCGCAGCTCGTGGTCATGCCTCACGACTCGATCCTCGGAGAGTATTCGGCCGAGTTCGCGGGCCGGCTCGGCATCATCGAGCTCTCGTCCGGCAAGACGGCGCACGGCGAAGGTTTCGCCGGCGCGTTGGAGATCATCGACAGCGACTCCCTGCGCAAACTGCTCGACAGCGACGGGCGCCAGCGCGTCGACACGCGCGCCCTGCTCAAGGCGCGACTGATGGACCTCTTCCTCAACGATAACGACCGTCATCCGGGCCAGTGGAGGTGGGCGCGCATGCAGAAGGGTCACGCGTCGCCGTGGGAACCGATCCCCCGCGACCGCGACCAGGCGTTCGTCGCGTATCGTGGCGCGTTCCTCGCGGCGGCGCGGTTCGCCGCGCCGAGTCTTCTGAAGTTCGACGGCAACATCAATATTCCGGGTCTTACGTACAACAGCCTGGAAATGGACCGCCGTCTGTTGAGCGGGCTCGAACGCCCGGTGTGGGATTCCATCGCGAACGATCTGACCACCAGACTCACCGATGCGGTGATCGACAGCGCCGTCCGCGCGATGCCGGCGGAGTACCACTGGTGGGCGCCGGCGCTTGCCGCCACGCTCAGGCTTCGCCGGGAGCATCTCAAGACGGCGGCGACGACTTTCTATCTGTACCTCTCCGGCGTCGTCGACGTACACGGCACCGACGCCGCAGATCGTCTCACGGTGACGCGCGAATCGAACGGTCTCGTCGACGTGAGGCTCGAGACTGCCGGCGACGACCCGTTCTTCGCGCGCCTTTTCGATTTCCACGAGACCCGGGAGATCCGCGTCTATCTCCACGGCGGCAACGACACGTCGATCGTGCGGGGCGACGTGCGAGAGAGCATTTCCGTGAAAGTCATCGGAGGCAACGGCATCAACTGGCTGACCGATTCTTCACGAGTGGAAGATCGCGCGAATCCAACGGAGTTCATCGACACCGGAACGGTGGAAGGAGTGACCTACGGGAAGGACACGCTGTTCGACCGGCTGCCCTGGATCAAGTCGCGCGGCAAAGTCGTCCCGCCGAGCCTGGATCGAGGCACGAAGCTCACTCCAGTCGTGGGACTCAGATCCGAACTGGTGCTGGGAGTCACGCCGACGATCGGCGTCGAGAGATACACGTACGGATTCCGGAACCGGCCGTATTCGAGCATGGTGGGGCTCGTGGCCGAGTACGCCTTTGGTCTCCAAGGATCCGCCCTGCACGCGGTTGCGGACAAGCGATGGGCGGGAACGCCATTTCACACGGAGCTGACGGCGTCCGTCTCACAGTTTGCGGTTCTCTCGTTTCACGGCCTGGGCAATGACACCCCGGATTCCGCGTCGGGGTTCTTCGACGTGCGGCAGCGGCAGTGGCGGTTTCATCCTGCGCTGGCATATACACTCGGCGAGACAACGGACCTGTCACTCGGTCCGATTCTCCGGTATACGCGCACCGACAGCGCAGCGAATCGACTCGTTTCTCTCACTCGTCCCTACGGCGTCGGGAGCTTCGGCCAAGCCGGGGTGCAGCTCGGACTCCATCACGACTTGACGGACAATCCGAAGTCGCCACAGCGGCGGTTCCTGTTCGATATCGAAGGGACGTACTACCCGGTGATGATGGATGTCACCAGCGCGTATGAGGTGGTCAGCGCCCATGTCGGTTCGTTCATGACGTTTTCGATGCCGACGGACCCCGTGTTCGTGTGGCAAGTCGGCGCGACGAAAGTCTTCGGCACGTTTCCGTTCTTCGACGCGGCGTTCATTGGCGGCAGCCAAACGCTTCGCAACATGGATCCGGATCGCCTCGCGGGCGATGCGGCGATCTTCGCGAGTTCCGAACTGCGGATTCCGCTGATGAGTTTCGCGTTCATGGTGCCGATGCGTGCCGGAGTACTGGGTACCGCCGAGGCCGGCCGCGTGTATGTAAACTCGGCTTCGCCTGGTGGATGGCGCGCCTCGACCGGAGCGGGGATCTGGATCGGCCTGTCGAACCAATCGTTCATAGTCAGCTGCACCGTCACCAGCGAACTGGGTCATAAAGGACTGCACTGCCAAACGGGACTTGGTATCTGATTGTGCGACTCGCTCGCCGCGTTCTCGTTGGTGCGCTGCTGGCGGCGCTCGGATGCACTCCGACGATTCAAGTCACGCCGCCACCTGCGGCTGCGCCGGCCGCGGTGGTCAAGCTCGCAGGAGCGTCGGTACTCATGGGCGTCGGCGACATTGCCGGATGCGACGGCGGCGGCGATGACAAGACAGCGATGCTGGTGGACAGCATTCTCAAGGCAGACAGCGTGGCGAAAGTGACGGATGCGGTATTCACGCTCGGTGACAACGCGTATCAGGAAGGCACCGCGAGGCAGTTCACCAATTGCTTCGGCTCGACGTGGGGCAATCCGAAGCGGGGCATCATGAACAAGCTTCACCCTACCCCCGGCAACCACGATTATCTCAGCAAGGCGGCCAACCCGTACTTCGCCTATTTCGGCGAGAAGGCCGGCGCCGCCGGCGCCGGTTACTACAGCTACGAGGTAGGCACCTGGCACGTGGTCGTGCTCAACAGCGAAATCGTCGTGCTGAGCGAGTTCAGCGACCTCGACCGCAAGGCGCAGGAAGACTGGCTGAAGAAGGATCTCAAGGACAAGCCGAAGCCATGCACCGTCGCCTATTGGCACGAGCCGCGCTTCAGCTCCGGGTGGCACGGCAGCGACGCGCGCTTTCAGCCGATCTGGCAAATCCTGTATGATGCGAGCGTCGATCTGGTCTTGAACGGCCACGATCACGACTACGAGCGATTCCTTCCGCAGACTCCGGCGGGACTGCCCGATACGCTGCGCGGAATACCGGAGATCGTCGCGGGCACCGGCGGTGAGGAACTGCGCGGATTCGGCGGCAAGAAGATCCGTAACAGCGACTATCGCCTCGAGGGACGATTCGGCGTGCTGGTGCTAACCCTCGGCGGCGGTGAATACCGGTCCGCGTGGATCGAGACGAACGGCCGGGTGTGGGATCCGAGCGGCGGGAAGTGTCACTAGAGCACGTCTCACAAACCAATGCTGAAGGGTGTGGTGAGGGAATGCAGAGGGGTGAGATGAATACGGGATGCGGAATTTCACCTCTCCCCACTCTTCCACTCAAAGGCGCCGGGCTTGCGAGATGGCCTCTAGCCATTTCTGTTCGAACGACGCTACCGCAACAACGCCACCGCCACGTCCCCCACGATCTTCATCGACTTCGCCGAGACCTTGTCGATCGTGTCGTCGAGCGTGTGGTGATAGCTCGTGATGACCTGCCCCGACGAATTGCGAGGCCCGTAGTCGATGTCGATCACGTCGATCACCCGCAGCCCGGCCTTGATCAACGGCACATGATCGTCCGTGATCGGCTCCTTCGCCTCCGGAATGAAATACTTCTCGTATCCCATATCCTTGGCGAGCCCCCACACCTTCTGCACCACCTCGGGCGCCGCCTGCGCCGAGTTCACTTCCTGATAGATGTTGAGATCCGCGTCGCCGATCATGTCCCACAACACGCCGAACAGCGGCCGGTATCCCGCGCTCGGCAGATGCTCCGCGAAGTAGGTCGCGCCGATCAGCACATCCACATCCGGCGTGAACGTTCCCCAGTCCTCGCCGTCGACAAACAGGAGATCGACGCCCACACCTGGCGGTGCCTTCTTCAGCGCATCCGAAACCGCAAGCAGCAACGCGACTCCGCTCGCGCCGTCGTTCGCTCCCGGGATCGGCATCCCCGCCTTCACCGGATCGGACTCCATATCGGCCACCGGTCGCGTATCCCAATGCGTGAGATAGAGAATGCGCTCCTTCGCGTTCGGCTTGAAACGCGCGAAGATATTCCGCATCGGCAGGGGCTTGCCGTTCGCCAGCGTGTGCGTCCACCGCTGCTCGAGCACCGTGTCGGCCGTCGCGTGCAGGTGCGCGACGATCCAGTCGCCGGTCTTGCGCGCGGGCTCCGTGCCCGGCACGCGCGGGCCGAACGCGAGCTGCTGGCGGATGTAGCTCATCGCCGAGTCGGCGTTGAACTCGTTCGACGCCCGAGCCGCCGCAGCAGGCTTGTCGCTCGTCGCGCCACACGCGGTCACCGCGGCCAGCGCGAGAAGCCCGGTCATCCGAAGTCCATTCATCTCATCTCCCCCGCGAAGAACGCGATCTGCAGGACCGCCGACAGGACGATCTGCGTGAACCGGCGATTCAAATTATTGTCGAACGTGACGATCCGCGCGCTTTGCAGCGAGAACGTGAGGTTCTCGGCGATGTCGGTGTCCGCATTCAACGTAATCGCCTGACGGCCGTTGTCGGCGAGGCGGCTCCGCAGCCCCGCGGCGAGGCCGTTCGAGACGTCGCTCACCGACGTCGTCTGCTGGAATCCGAACCGCGTGCGCAGCGCGCTCCGCATCTGCCACTCGGCGGGCAGCTTGAACGATCGCGACGCGTCGGCGCTGATGTCATGCGAGTGCGAGTCGGTGACGCTCCCGGGCACCGAATCCACGCGATACGAGGATCCCACGCTGAAGCCCGTGGTCAGGCCGCCGACGTCGTTCCACACGATGCTCGCGCCCAGCGGATAGCTCATCACGCGGCTCGTGCGAATATCGGCAGGGAGCAGCGTGGAAATACTGGGCACCGCCGAACGCTGATGCGTGAGCACGAAGCGCGCGCTCGCGGTGAAACTCGAGATGTATTGCGCAAGCGCCTGCGGATGATACGTCGCGCGCAGTGAGAGATCCGGCAGCGTGACCTGCTCGCCGTCGATCACGGTCTGGTTCGTGTCGGTGCCACTCATCCAATTGCGCGTGGCCATGCGCTGCGTGCGCGCCGTGAGCGTCATGCCGTACGGAAGCTTGAGTCCCGCGCTGATCGTCACGGCCGTGTTGCTTCCCGCGGTGCTCGCGAGCAACCCGTGATCGAGCAGGTAGCCGCGGGTCCCGATGAACCCGAACTGGTAGCCGAGTCCGGGCGCGTACGGCGTGCCGTCGAACGCCGAGTTCAGCGTGCGCGAGTAGTTGAAGTCGACGGGAAGGAGCGTGTTGTTGAGCTTCCGCAGCCACACGGAATCCGCGGTCCACGCGCTCGCCACACGCACGAGATCGAGCGCGGCGCCCGTGTTCAGCGACTGCATGGCGTTGAGGCGCGCGGGAAGCCGGTATGCCGCCGTGCTGTCGCCCGCATGCAGCAGCTGCGTGGTGTTCGGGTCGCGCAGCATCGCGTAGCCGGAATAGAAATCGAATCGCGGCCGGAGCCACCCCTTCAGCCGCGGCGTGAAGTTCACCGCGGTATTGATCGAGCGCTGGCGCTCGAGGCCGGCGTCGAAGCCGAGAAAGCTGCTCCTTTCATTCGTCGCGGCCACGCCGGCAAGCGTGCTGTCGCCATAATGCCGCAAGTCGAGAAGCGACGAGAACTCCCAGCGCGCGCTCAGCGCGTCGAATGGACGCAGTTCCAGCGCGGTGGCATTGCGCCAAACGTTCGCGAGCGATGTGACGATGGACGCGGTGTCGGTGAGCGACGCCGCCGGCTTCGTGAAGCTCGACCGACGGTCGTCGCTTTTGGCGTACATGCTGCTGAGCCGGAAGACTGCGGGATCCGTGTGCCGCTGTGCGTTCTTCATTTCCTGCGCGAACTCGGACGTCTGCAGCCACGCCGGAAGTCCGTCGAACGCGCGGCTCCACCAGCCGGGCATCGGCTGCAACTGCGGTCCTCCTCCCACCGCGTAGCCGAGGCCGGCGGTGAACAGCGAGTGACTCGCCGTCGAGTACTCGTCGCGTGACGTCGCGGTATTGATCGATGTGGTCAGCGCAAGGTTGTTCACGATGGGCGCGATCCAGCCATCCTGCAGCGGTGTGGTTCTGCGAACGCCGAGCGAGACGCTCGTGGCTTCGTCCCTGGGCGTGCGAAGACCGGCGATGCCGTGCGCAAGGATGTCCGAGTTCGACAGGTACTCCGGCGTGCTCACGATGGTCGAGTGCGTGACGGTCATCGGGAGCGCGTATCCGAACCCGTGGCCGAGGAAGCGCTCGAGCCGGACCGTCGTGCTGAGTTCGACGTCGTCATCCGCGACGTTCGACGCCGCCTCGCCCAGCTGGCGGAAGTTCGCGTCGCGATGCGAGAGGTTCGCGTGGAACGATCCGAGATCGGTCTCGAGATCGACGCCCACCTGCCCCGCGTATCCCGGCGTGTTCACGCTGTTCGCGAGTCGGATGTCGTCCACCCATACCTCGAGCGTGTCACCCGGCATGATACGCGTGGCGCCGAGTCCGGAGCTGTCCACGCGGATGATGCCGACCGCGAGTTCCTGCACGGCGCGCAGGTTCGGCGCGCTGACGCCCGGGTCGACCGTATACACCATGTAGCCGTTGGCGCATGCGGCGAAGCGACGCGAGATCTGTCCGGCCGGCAGCACGCTCTGCGCGATGAGCGCCGCGTCCACGCCCGTGCACGAGAGCGTGTCCTTGCTGTTCTGCAGGTACGCGTTCTGCAGCTTGAGGCGCAGCGCATTGAGCTGGTCGAAGTCCACCACCACTTCCGGGAGCCATGCGGCCTGGCCGACGCCCGAGTTCACCGGACTGCGATAGAAATAGAAGTTGTTGTCGTCCCTGCCGATCTTCACGTAGAACTGCAGGTCGCCGTTCTGGCCCCATCCGTTTCCCCGGCCGCGCGCCCACGCGCGCAACTGGCGGTACTGCATGAAGTTCTTCGCGCCCTCGGGGAACCGGTAATACGCCTCGGCGCGCTCGTACCTCGCGAGCGCCGTCGTCGTGAGGCGCATCGACTGCTCGTTGATGACGATGCGCTGGTTCTCGAGGCCGCTGAGCTTCTGCTCGGATTGGTCGACCACACCCGGCGGCGAGTCGTACACGAGGCCGCTCGTGGAGTCCTTGTCGGCGGTGCCGATCGTGGATGCGGCGACGACGCCGATCGAGGTGCGCTCGCCCGCCACGCCCGCCAGCGACTGCTGCGAGCGCTTCAGCCAGCTCGCGCCGGTGAACTTGAATCGTGCGATCGGCACCTGCGTGAACTCGTTGTCGGCGGCGGCGGCGCCGGAGATCATCGTCATGCGTACCGTCCGGATGCGCTGAATGTTGGGCCCACCGCTGATGGTGTCGAGCGGCGTGCCGAACGGGATGCGCACGAGCACCCAGCACTTGCGCTCGCCGGCGACGCCGAGCGAGTCGGTTGGCGACGCCGCGCAGCCGCCCACGCGCACGTAGCTCTTCGGGTCGCTCAGGTCCACGGAGTAGCGCAGCAGCCGTTCCTGTTCGCGCTGTGCCGAGCCGAAGTTGAGCACGTTGTCGCCGTCGAGATCCCATTCGTCGAGACGGCCGTTGTTCACGGTGCAGTTCGTCTTCGTGTCGCCGATCTGGCGCAGTTGGGTATTGCCCTTTGAACAGATCTTGAAGTTCCTGATCGTGCCCGACGAATCCGGCGAGGTGAACGCGAGATTCGGGATGACGTCGCCCGGAAGGCCGGTGTCGTTCTTCGACTGGTCGAACGCGCGCGAGAACGGATCGCGTTCCGACTGGAGCGTGTCGCGCCCGTAGATCGCGCGACCGCTGTAAGTGGAATCGGGCCCCGTGCTCCCGCGGGAGACCGCGAGGTTCGTGGGTCCGACCGCGACGGTGTTCTCCGAAATGTCACCGACGTCGATCACGAGCACCGGATTGTGCTGCCGGCGCGCGAGCGCGGTGTCGACGAGCGCCCACATCTCGATGTTCTGCGCGTGCGAGAGGTCGGTGCCGGATGTGCTGAGCGACTGGCGAATCGAGCGCCAGCGCCGCCCCGCCGGTGCGCCCGGCGTGAGCCACTGATAGCGCTTCGCCTGGTCGTTGTATGCACCGCCGATGCCGAGCGGATAGAGCGTCATCCAGAGCACCGGCTCCGGCTGCTGCAGGCCGGCGCCGACGATGTCGGTGAGCGGGTCGATCTGCTGGAGCGTGAACGTCACGGACTGCCCGGCGGGATTCAACCCGTTGTTCTGCCACGCCATCGATGACGCTCGGTTGAGATCCAGCGTGGTCGCTCCGCCGATCAGCGATGCGAGCCTGTTGCCGAGCGCCGGCTGGCTCGAGAGGTACCAGTTCGGGTCGGACAGCGGGATCGTGATGCCGCCGTTTCCCTCGAACGTCTCGAGGTATGCCTGCGACGATCCGCCGATCTGCGGGCGGCTCGTGGCGAACTCGAAGATCGTCCGCAGGCGCGCGGGCGCGTTGGGATTCGCGCCGGGGAGCTTGTCGACCCAGTGCGCGACCCGATCCGCGTTGAACGTGAAGTTGCCGTTGATGCCCGCGATCAGCGACGACTGCGCCTCGTAGCCAAGCGGCGGCCTCGTGAACGTGGTGTTCTGCGACTGCCCGAGCGCGATGAAGTTGATGTCGCCGAACCTGAGCGGCAGCGTCGAGGCGAGTCCGAAGATCGACGTCGGCGCCGTGACGAAGAGCGGATTCTCCTCGTAGCGCACGGTCACGTTGCGCGGCTGCGCGAAGAGTGTGTCCGGGTGGAGGAACGTCACGCGGCCGAGATCGTAGTCCATGGCGTAGTCGACGTCGCGCTTGAGCAGCGTGCCGTCGTCGAGCGTGAGGCGTTCCGAGAGCGGACGCAGCTGGTTCGCGCCGAGCGTGATGCCGGTGCCGTCGCCGCTTCCGTCGGACTGGTACTTCAGGTGAATGCGAAAGACCGGCTGCGGATGCTGCGGCGAATACAGGTAGATATCGGGCGTGGTGTAGATTGCGTCGTTCGCGGGATTCCCCGCCGGCTGGGCGAGCCCGGCGCGCGCGAACGGCAGCAGCGACGGGAACACGAGGAACTGGTCGGTCGCGCCGGTGGCCGATGAAACAGTGCCGGCGCCAGAGATCGGCGCGATGCTGAACCCGGGATCTCCCGGCCGCGGCCAGAGCCGGTTGTCGGTGTCGAACGATCCCGGATTCCCCGGCTGGGCGACGCCGAAGAGCTGGAGGAAGGTGGCCGCGATGCCGACGGCCGGCTTCTCCTGATCGAACGTCGTGCCGGTGACGATGGTGATGCCGACCGAGCCGCGCTGCACGTCGGACCCGCCGACGCGGTACACATTGCGCAGCTCGCGGAACGACGAAGGGTCACCAGGCTGGACCTGCGGATCCCAGAGGAGGTTCGCGTACTGCGGTCGCGACGCGACGTAGGTCATGTCGGGCGTGCCGCCGGTGCGAGGGTTGGTCGCCTCGACGCCGGCCGCGCGAACGGTGTACGCGACCACGAGCCGCTCGTTGTTCACGTTCAGCGGCTGCGTGAGCTTCACCCACAACTGCGAGGGATCGACGATGTAGTCGACGTTCTCGCGCAGTACCTCGTACACCTGTCCGCGGCGCGAGTTCGGATCGCCGACGAGCTGGAACTGCGGCCCGTTGGGATTCGGCGGCTGCCCGCCGATCAGCAGTCGGTAGAGCACGATGTGAACGGGACGGATCGAATCGGGCAGCGACGCGGCCAGCGACCGCATCTGCACCTTGTTGAGGATATCGATGTTCGGATATCCGCCGAGCGCTCGCGGATCGACGGTGAAGAAGAACCGCCGCGCCTCGATCTGGTAGTCGTCGATGTCGCGCGTGACCTGGGCTTGCGTCTGCGACCCGCCGCCGACGGTGAACACCTTGTTGGCGACCACGTTTCCCTTCTGCTGCGCGGCGATCGCGCGGAGTGTGAGCGAGCCGAACTGCGCGATCGCCTGCACTCCGTAGTTGCCCTGCGGAATTCCCGTCGTGATGTAGCGCGAGACCGGCACGGCGAAGGTGACGTTGCCCACGTCCACGCGCTGGAGCCAGTCACCCTTCTTCCCTTCGTAGTACAGCGAGATGTTGTTCGATGCGTCGAACTCGCGCGTGGAATTGTAGTCCACGTTGACGTGCACGCGGTCGGCGAAGGTGCCGCCGGTCTTCACGCCGAACTGAAAATCGAACACCGGCTGGAACGACGCGTTGCACTGCGCGGCGACGCTGAAGAACTGGCTCGAGACGCAGCGCTCGTTCTGGGTCTTCTCGAGCTTGGACTCGAACCGGCCGTTGAACTGGAACCCGAGGTCGGTCTTCTGGCCGAAGAGGTCGGTGACCCGGCCCGTGTCGGACCGTGACTTGGCGGAGTCCGCGCGAGTCTTCAGGGAGTCGGGTTTGGCTCGCGACGTGTCGGCACCGACCTGCGCCGCGGCGAGCGCGGGAGCGGCGGCGATCACGACGCGGAGAGCGAATGGGAGCCAGGGAAGTCGCAGTGGGCGCACCCAAACTCGAAAACGGGGGTATTATCGACCTTGCCTTCGAGCGGTCGCCGGGTGGAATATACGAGCGACCCAAGACCCTACAACCCTATGTGGCGCGCGGATTTCCTCCGACAAGGACAATCCGGACGCGTGCCCCGGGCCGAGCGTAAGAAAAACCGGTGAAGATCCTCACGAAGTACATACTCAAGGAGCACTTCGCGCCGCTGATGTTCGCGCTTTCCGCGCTGACGTCGCTGCTGTTGCTGAACTACATCGCGAAGCAGTTCGGCCAGCTGGTGGGCAAGGGTCTTCCGTGGCACGTGATCGCCGAGTTCATGCTGCTCTCGGTGCCCTTCACGGTGGCCATGACGCTGCCAATGGCCGTGCTCGTCTCCACGCTGCACGCCTTCAGCCGGATGGCGTCGGAGAACGAGATCACGGCGTTCAAGGCGAGCGGGATCGCACTGCAGCGGCTGATGGTGCCCGTGATCATCGCCGCGAGCGTCCTGACGATCACGATGGTCTGGTTCAACGACCAGGTGCTCCCGGCCGCGAACCACCGGCTCACGACGCTCACGAACGACATCGCGCGCAAGAAGCCGACGTTCGCGCTGAAGGAACAGGTCATCAACGAGATATCCCCCAGCCGACTCTTCTTGCGAACCGCGCGACTGTTCTCCAACAACCGGATGCGGGACGTCGCGATCTTCGACATGAGCGACCCGCAGACGCGCACGACGATTCGCGCCGACAGCGGGCTGCTCGAGATGTTGCCCAACCAGCGGGACCTGCTCCTCACGCTGTTTCATGGGTCGTGGACGGTGCTGAAACCGGAGGACCCGACGCGCCTGCAGCGGGTGTTCTTCAACACGGATTTCGTGAAGGTGCGCAACGTCGGCAACACGCTCGAGATCGACACCGTCGGCGGCGGGGAGAAGAGCGACCGCGAGATGACGGTGTGCGAACTGCAGCGGCGCGTCACGCGCCTCGTCCGCGCGCGTGACAGCGTCTACCGCGTCCTGAAGGCGATCGACAGCAACGTCGCGAAGACGGTGCGGGCGAGCGGCGTTTCGAGCGGGCTTGGCGGCCTGTACTGCCACCGCCTCTCCGGCATGTCGGTGGTGCGGACGGCGAGCGCGATGGAGGTGCGGGACCAGCAACCACCGCAGCAACCACCCCAGCAGCCACCGCAACAAGGCCGTGTGCTCACGCCGCTCCCGGAAGCGCCGACGACGAACCCCGACATGCGGGCCGCCCAGGCCGCGCAGCTGAAGATGCAGATCGGCCTCTCACAGAACACGATCGACGGCGACCAGGTCGAGATCGAAAAGAAATTCGCGATCGCGGCCGCGTGCGTGATCTTCGTGCTGCTCGGCGCGCCGGTCGCGCTGCGCTTTCCCCGCGGCGGCGTCGGTCTGACGATCGGGGTCAGCCTCGGCGTGTTCGGGCTCTATTACACCGGGCTCACCGTCGGCGAGACGCTCGCGCGCGGCAACCTGATCCGGCCGTTCTGGGCGATGTGGTCGGCGAATTTTCTCCTGCTCGTCATCGGGCTCGCGCTGACCTCGCGGCTCGGCCGCGAGGGCGCGACGTCGCGCGGTAGCGAGACGTCCGAGTTCTTCGTGCGGGTGCGGGAGTGGTTCGCGCGGCGCGGGAGAAAGGCATGAGAGCCCGCCTGCTGCGACCGCTCGACTGGTACGTGCTGAGCGAGTTCCTCAAGATCCTCACGGCGACCGCGATCGGTTTTCCGATCCTCGTGATCGTCATCGACGTCACGGAGAGCCTGCAGAAGTACATGCTCAGGAATCTGCCGGCGATGGACATCGCGAAAGCGTACGTGTACGGCGTGCCCGAGACGATGTTCCAGGTGCTGCCGGCGGCGGTGTTGTTCGCGACGGTATTCTCGATCGGCGGCTTCACGCGTCACTCGGAGATCAGCGCGGCGAAGGCCACCGGGATCAGCTTTTACCGCTTCATCGCGCCCATCTTCTGGGGCGCGGCGATCGCGACGGTGCTCGGGCTGCTGCTCGGCGCGGCGATGCCGGTGGCGAACTCGCGGCGCGACGTGCTGCTGCAGGAGAAGCGGTCGGGCGAGGGAGTCACGCGCTCGAACTTCACGTTCGCGACCGAGGACGGACGCGTGTACAAGATCGCGTCCGCCGACGCGAGCACGGGTTCCCTCGACCGGGTGGAGATCGATCGCAAGGGCTACTGGCCCGGCTATCCGGGTTACGTGATCTTCGCGCGCAACGGCAAATGGTCGCAGCGGAAGGGGTGGATGCTGAAGAACGGCGTGGTGCACGTGCTCACGGGCGACTCGTCGAACTTCACGGTGAGTTTCGATTCGTTGCGCGACCGGCATCTCACCGAACCTCCGAAGAACCTGCTGGCGAACCAGAAGGCGCCCGAGGAAATGGGCTTCGTGGACCTGGGCAAGTACATCGAGTCCATGGAACTCTCGGGAACGGACGTGAACCAGCTGCGCGTGGAGCGCATGCTGAAGATCGCGATTCCGGCGACGTGCATGATCATCATGCTCTTCGGCGCGCCGCTCGCGACGAGCAGCCAGCGCGGGGGCGCGGCGTACGGCGTGGGCGTGAGCCTCGGGACGACCGTTATATTCCTGATGCTCGTGCAGCTTACGCAGGCCGTCGGCAGCAAGGGACTCGTGAACCCGGAGCTGGCGGCATGGTTGCCGGGGATACTGTTCCTCGCGGTGGGCGCCGCCCTGCTGGCGCGCGTCCGCACGTAGGCCCGAAGAGAAACACCCGGCAACACCCTGAACCTGCGCACCCGGCACGCGAATTGACCGACGAGATCTCCTACCAGCCCACCGAGACTTTTCCGATCGTTGCGCGCGGCACCATCCGGTTCTTCCGGCGGATGTCGCGGGCGACGATCGGCACGTTCAGGGGCGTGGGACAGCGCGTCCTTTTTCTCCGCGACATCCGCCGTGCCCTGCGCGAGCCGCAGACGTACCTGCCCCTCGTCATCCCGCAGATGCGTGCCATCGGCGTGGACTCCGTGCCGCTCGCGATCATGGTGGCCGCGTTCATCGGCGGCGTCATCTCGATACAGATACGCTACCAGATGTTCCAGGGGATCCAGCTTTCGATCGTCGGCCTCTCGGTGAGGCAGATCGTGATCCTCGAGACGGGACCGCTGCTCACGGGCTTGGTCCTGGCCGGGCGAGTCGGTGCGAAGATGACCGCTGAAATCGGAACGATGCGCGTGACAGAGCAGATCGACGCGCTCGAGACGCTGGCGTACGACCCGGTGGCGTATCTCGTGGTGCCGCGCATCATCGCGTCGATCGTCATGCTCCCGATTCTCGTCGTGTTCGCGGACGTGTTCGGTGTGCTCGCGGGGATGATGGCGGCGGTGCTGGTGGCCGACGTGCAGATGTCCCAGTTCATGGAGGGCGTCAAGCTCGGCTTCGACAACTTCCAGGTGACGTACAGCCTCATCAAGGCCACATTATTCGGGGCGGCCATTGCGTACCTCTGCACGTACGAGGGGTACCACACCAGTGCCGGCGCCGAAGGCGTGGGCAAGGCCACGGCAAAGGCGGTGGTCATTTCGTCGATCTGGATTCTCGTGCTCGACGCGCTCACGGCCCTACTTCTCGCACCCTACTTGCAAGGATGAAGCGAAGCAACGAAGTCCTCGTGGGAATCACGGCGACGGCCGCGCTGATCCTCGCGGTCATCGGGTCGCTCTACCTCGCGCGCGGGGGGCTGCAGCCGGGCTACAAACTGTTCGCGAAGTTCACTTGGGGCGCTGGGCTCAAGGAGGGGCAGCCCGTGCTGCTCTCCGGGGTGAACGTCGGATTCGTGAACGGGGTGGAGATCCGCCCGGACGGACTGTTGATCGTGCAGCTGCGCGTGCGGAAGCAGTACCGCATCCCGCGCGGCACGACGGCGACGATCGAGCCGAACGGATTTTTCGGCGACCAGCTCGTGGCGCTGCACCCCGACAAGCCGAACCCCCAGACGTACTCGCCCGGCGACACGCTCCTCTCGGGGCACGCGACGCCGTCGATCGGCGACGTGCTCGCCCGCGTCGATACGATCGCGGCGAACATCTCGGTGATCACGATATCGCTGAAGAAAGAACTCGTGGAGACGAACGGGCTCGCCGATCTGCGCCACGCCGTGAAGACCGCCGACGCATTCATGGCGGACATTTCGAGGCTCGCCGAACAACAGAACATCGAGCTCACGAAGACGCAGGTGGCATTGCGGAGAGCGGTGTCGGCGGTGGACTCGACGGCGGTCGACTCCACGCTGCGCTCGTTCCGGAGCGCCGCCGCGAGCCTGAGCTCGCTCACGGCGGACCTGAAGGAGACGTCGGCGAAGCTGAGTTCGACGCTGGACCGGGTGAGCAGCGGTCCCGGGTCGCTGGGGAAACTGATGAACGATCCTGCGCTCTACAACGACGTGAGGTCGCTGGTGACGCGGCTGGATTCGCTGACGGCGGACTTCAAGAAGAATCCGCGGAAGTACATAAAGCTTTCGATATTCTGATTTATAGATGCTGGGTGCTGGATGCTGGATGCTGGATGGCAAGTGAAAGTCGAGTGCCCGGACCGCGTGAATCGCAGCCCGGGCACTCGACTTAAATCCAGCATCTACCATCTACCATCTAGCATCCAGCATCTATCATCTAGCATCTACCATCTAGCATCTACCATCCAGCATCTGCCCCTAGAACGAATACCTCAACGACAGCTGCATCCGGTAGTTCGAGTAGATGTTCTGCGCCGTCGTGTAGATCGTGTTCGGATCGAACGTGAACTCCGGCCGCGCCGCGACGCCGGTGGGGCCGATTAGCGACTTGCCGTTCCGGTTCTCCGTCGTGACGTAGGTGAGCAGGTTGACGGACTGCTGTGCGCCCGTGAACTCCTGCTTGCCCCAGCCGCTGTTGATCAGGTTGGCAAGGTTGAACACGTCCAACTGCACGGTGACGTTGTCGAGCCGATGCGTGTTCAAGGCCGACCCGATCCCGAGGCCCGCGATGCTCTGGCGAAGCGACACGTCGATTTCGTGAATCCACGGAGCGACGCACGAGTTGCGCTGCATGATCGTTCCGGCCTGCGAACTCAGGCACTTATTGCCGGCGATGAACTTCTGCAGAGCCGCCGCTTCCGTCGCGGTGGTCGTCGTGCCGAGCGGAACGAGGAAGACCTGGTTCGAGTCCGTCGTGCTCTTTGGAACGTAAACCAGATCGTTGCCGGTGAAGCCGTCGCCATTCAGGTCGCCGGAGCCGCCGCCGTACACGTAATCGTAGTGGTTGCCAGAGCGACCTGAGTAGATCAGCGAGATGTCCGTCAGTGTCGGCTGGAAGCGATACGTGCCGCTCATGATGATGCGGTGATCCTGCTGGAAGAGCGAGGTGCCGAGCGCTTGATCCTGCAGGTTGCCGGCCCACGCGCGGCCGAACTGGGTCTGCGAGGCCTGCGTGCTGGACGTCGGGTCCATCGATGTCTTTTCCTCGGCGCGCGTGTACCACGCTTCGAACTCGAAGTTGTCGCGGAACTTGCGCTGCGCGCCGACCGTCCAGCTGTAGCCCCAGTTCTTGTTGGTATTCACGGCTTCGAGCACGCGATTGCGCGCGGGGATCTTGAGAACCGGGCCGTTCGGAATCGGGCCATACATGACACGACCATTCGGATCGGTGCCCTGCGGGCCGGTGAGCGCGATGTTCTGGTAGAAGAAGTCGTTCAGGTTCTGTGTGAGCAGCCCTTCCACCGTGCCGACCCAGCCGTTGCCGAGATCGCGATCGTAGCCGATCGATTCGCGCTGCGTCTGCGGGAACTTCACGTTGCTCTGCATCAGGTCGACTTCGGATCCCGCCGTGGCCGTCACTCCGGTGGTGCACTGCGTGGGCGGATGCGCCGCGGTGGTGCTATTGAACTTCGGCGCAGCGGTATTGTTGCACGTGAGCTGGGCAAAGCCCGAAAGTCCACCCGTGTTACCGAACATGTTCGACATCCACACGAACGCCGGACGTCCCGTGAAGATGCCGGCACCGCCGCGCAGCTGGTTCCGCTGGTCGCCCGTGACGTCCCAGTTGAACCCGACGCGATAAGAGAGGAGCGACTGACCCGACGGGATGCTGGAAGTGCTCTTGCCGAAATCCGTAAGGATTTCCTGGTTCAGCGGCGGCTTCGTGCCGAAGCTCGGGATGTCGACGCGAAGTCCGTAGGTCACCGTCAGCCGGTTCGTAGCGTTCCATTCGTCCTGTACGTATGCCGAGACTTGCTGCGCCGACGGCGACACGGCGCCGCTCGTCCCGTTCGCTCCGACGCCGACGTTGTACGACGACGGCTGGCCCGACGCGAGCGAATCGAGGTTCGCGAACGTCCAGTTGCCGTAGATGTTCTGGCCGAACACGTTCGACCACTGGTAGTTCAGGAAGTTCTGCGAACCGATCGTCACGCGGTGCGCGTTGCCGAGCGGGAATGTGAAGTTGTCCGTCAGTTCGGTGTAGTTCTGCGCCAGCGAGTTCGCCTGCGACGACCGCTCGGAGCCCGTCACCAGGGTCGCGCCAGGCACCGTCACGTTGAGTTGCGGCGCGATGGCGACCGGCGCGCGCACGTCGCGAATCGTCGTGTAGCCGAGGAACAGTTCGTTGTACGCGCCGTTCTTGAAGTTGGAGCGAAGCTGCGCGACCAGTGCGCGCTTGACCGAAATGAACTGGTACTCGTTCGACGACAGCGGGAAGCTCGGCGTCGAGCCCGTGCTGCCGCGACTGAATACGTCCTGCGTGGCACCGCCGTAGTTGTACCGCACCATCAGCGTGCTGTTGAACGGCAGGTCCTGGAAGTCGAGGCGCGCAAAGATGTTCGTGAGCGGGTTCTTCGTGAATATCGGGCCGGCGCTGCCGGTCGGCACACCGTAGCCCGTCGCAAGCGTCTCGAAACGCGTGAGGTCGGCCTGCTGCAGATTGCAGCCCGTCAGGCCTATGTAGCAGCCGCTGGAGGGTGCATTCTGCAGCTGATACTCGGGATTGACGAAGAAGAAGATCTTGTCTTTCACGATCGGGCCGCCGAGCGTGAAGCCGTACTGCGTCTGGTGATAATCCGAGAGGTACGGCTGGGAGCGCGTCAGCGACTGGCTGCGGAACGCGTCGTAGATCGAGCCGTGAAACTCGTTCGTCCCGCTCTTCGTCACGGCGTTGATCAGCGCGCCGGCGAAGTTGCCCTCGCGAACGTCGTACGGGGAGAGCAGCACCTGGTACTGCTTGACCGACTCGATGCCGATCGACTTGCCGCCCGCCTGTCCGCCGGGCTGGCCGGTCGATCCGAGGCCGAACAGGTCGGTCTCGCTCGCGCCGTCGATCTGGATGGTGTTGTAGCGGTTGTTCACGCCGCCGCCCGAAAGACCGGCACCGTTCAGCGAGACCTGTGGCGTCAGCGCCACCATGTCGGTGAAGTTGCGGTTCAGCGTCGGCATACGATGGAGGAGCGAGTCCGACACCGTGACGCCGACACCGGTCTTCGACGGAGCGATGACCGGGTCCGTCGTCGCGATGATCCTGACGCCTTGCAGGGTCGTCGCGGCCTGCTTGAGGGAGAAGTCAGCGCGCGTGGTGGTGCCCAGCGCGACGGACTGCTCGTTGCGGGTCTGGGCTTCGAGGCCGATGCGACGAACGGTGACCGAGTATCCCGATCCAACCTCGAGGCCGAGAATCACATAGCGGCCGTCGGCATTCGTGAGTCGGGCGCGCACAAGGTTCGTCTGTACATTCTTGACCTGCACCTGGGCGCCTTCGATCGGCTTGCCCGATTCGTCCGTCACGCGGCCGGAGATGTTGCCCGTCGTGACCTGCGCCCCTGCCGTTGACGCGAACGCAATGAACGCGACGAACGCAGTGGCGACCGCCTTCAAACCAAATCTCTTCATGTTGCTCGTTCCTGATGAGGGGTGGGCCGCAGTCAGTGCGGAAAACTTACAGCCCGTCGCGCCACGCGGTCAACGATGATCTTCGTAACCGACTCGTCACGCTTCTTGACAACCGAGAAGGTGTACGGAGTCTCCCCACAGCTTTTTGGCGCGCAGCGGCTACCCCAGCCGGTTGCCGCGCCTGCCGACGGTCAAATAGTAGACCGGAATTCCCGCGACGAGCACGCCGAGCACCGCGAGCGTGCTCATGCGGCTCGACTCCTGCACGATGGCGTTGCCAAGGAGGTAGAGGACGGACACGATAAACAACAGCGGCACCATGGGGTACAGCGGCACGCGAAAGGTCGGATTGTATCCCGGCGTGCCGCGCAGCTTGAACACCGACGCCACCGCGAGCATGTAAAACGGCAAGAATGCGGTCACGAACGTGTCGGCGAGCTTCTCGAACGGAAGCAAGAGCACGAACACCACCCCCAGCGCCGCCACGACCGTGATGGCCACATACGGCGTCCCGAATCTGGGATGCACTTTCGCGACCGGGCGAAAGAACAATCCGTCGTCCGCCATCGCGAAGAACACGCGCGGACTCGTGAACAGCACGGTGTTCAGCGTGCCGAACGTCGAGATCATCACGGTGATCGCGACGAATGTCACGCCTCCGGCTCCGATCACGCGCTGCGCCACGTCCGCCGCGACGAGCTTTGACGTGCGGATCTCTTCGATCGGAAGCACCGCCATGTACGCCAGATTCGCCGCGAGATAGATGCCCAGAACCGCGAGCGTTCCGCCGATCAATGCGCGCGGAAGATTGCGGCCGGGATCCTTCACTTCCCCAGCGTTGTACGCGAGATCCGCCCAGCCGTCGAACGCCCAGAGCGTGGACACGAGCGCGAGCCCGAACGCGGGAAGCGTGATGCTCCCCGGCGGAATCGCGGGCGAAAAATGCGACAAGCCGTAGTGTGGAAGGCCCAGTGCCAAGGCAGCGATGATGATGAACAGCAGGCCGCCGTACTTCGCGATGACCGTGAAATTGTTGACGTTCGCCGCGAATCGCACACCCACATAATTGAACGCGCCCGTGAGTGCGATCGCCCCGGCCGCGGTCCAATGCACGGTCGACGCGTTTTCCGGCGCGAGCGGATTGATGCCGAGCACCCGGAAGAAGTATTCCGAGAACGTGATCGCGATTCCGCCGAGCGACGCCGCGCGGATCATGGAGATCTGGCCCCAGCCGAACAGGAATCCTGCGAGATCGCCCCACGCATCGCGGCAGAACACGTACAGTCCGCCCGTCCGCGGCAGCGCGCTCGCCACCTCGGCCATCGTCAGCGCGCCGCACATCGCGAAGATGCCGCCGGCGATCCACACCGCCATCATCGGAAGCGGGCCGGGGAGCTTGTCGGCTATTCCAGCGGGCGAGCGGAAGATGCCGGATCCGATCGTCGATCCGATCACGACCGCGGTGGCGCTCCAGACTCCGAGTTTGCGCTGGAGTTCGTTTTTGCGCGGAGCGCGCGGGGTGGCGGGATTGGACATTCGCCAACCTTATCGCCGGCGCCGCTGATTCGCGAGAGGGCGACGTGACGAACGGCGATGAGCAACGGGGCGACTTGGCGAAGCGCAATGAGCGACGAGTGAGGGGCGTCTTGGCGAAGAGCGACGTGCAAGAAGCGAGGAGACGTTCCCCTCACTCCTCACGCGTCGCTCTTCGCCAGATCGCCCCTCACTCGTCGCTCGTCGCTTTTTGGAAGCACTCACCCGTCGCTCGTCGCTGATCCAACACTCGAAGTCGAACACCCTTCCCCGCCGTCCTCCAACCCGCGAACTTTCGTGGAGCAATGCCCACCCCCATCGCCGAATTCCTCTTCTGGACCGCCGCCGCGGTCATTGTGGTCGCGCAAGCGCTCATTTTGCGCTCCACTCGCCGCGGCATGAAGATCGGACCGCCGGGATCCGGGTCGGCGCTCGAGTGGGCATTCGCGATCGTGCCGGCGATCTGCCTGGCGGGCCTGCTCGTGTGGACGTGGTACGCCATGCACTCCGGCACCTTCACGTTCGACGCGAAGACGCCGGCCGCCGGGGTGAGCGCGTGACGGCCGACGCCGCCACCGTGGCGCACGGGGAGCAGAGCTTCGCGTCGGACCTGGTTTCGCTCACGAAGCCGCGCATCATCTCGCTGCTGCTCGTGACCACGATCGCGCCGATGTTCGTCGCCGGAACGCCCACGTGGTCCGCCGTGCTGTGGGTGACGATCGGCGGCTACCTGATGGCCGGCGGGGCGAATGCCGTGAACATGTACCTCGACAGCGACATCGACGACGTCATGGCGCGCACGCGCCTCCGCCCGATTCCGAGCGGCCGCATGACGAAGCGCGCGGTGATGGCGTTCGGCATCCTGATCGCGACGGCGGCCACATACCTGCTCGCGAATTTCGTGAACGTGCTCACCGCCGCGCTCGCGCTTTCGGGATTCTACTTCTACGTGTTCATCTACACGCGCTGGCTCAAGCGCAGCTCGCCGCAGAACATCGTGATCGGCGGCGCCGCCGGCGCCTTCCCGCCCCTCGTCGGATGGGCAGCGGTCACGGGGCGGATCGACCTCGCGTCGATCTTCCTGTTCCTGATCGTGTTCTACTGGACGCCGCCGCACTTCTGGGCGCTCGCGCTCAACAAACAGCGCGACTACGACAACGCCGGCGTGCCGATGGCGCCGCTGGTCTGGGGCGTCCGCGAAACGATCGACCAGATGGTGTACTACAGCTTCCTGCTCGTCGCGCTGACCGTGCTTCCGGTGTGCTTCGGCGTGTTCGGCCTGGTCTACCTCGGCTCGGCGCTTGCGCTCGGCGCCCTGTTCATCGTGGGCGTCTGGAAAGTGCGCGCCGCGCGCGACGGCGGATGGGAGAAGCCGTCGTGGTGGGTGTTCAAGTACTCGCTCCTCTACCTGGCGCTGTTATTCGTCGCGATGGCTGTCGATCGCCATTTGTAGAGCACGACGCCGGCCACGAGCATTGCGGTGCCGATCAGGGACATCCGCAGCGCCGACACAAATGCGCTGATGATCCCGACGGCGGCCGAGAGCACGAAGAACGCCGGCAGCCACGGATAGCCGAGTACGCGGTAGGGCCGATGCAGGGCCGGACGCGTGCGGCGGAGCACGAACACGCTCGCGGCGCCCAGGCCGAAGAAAATCCAGTCCGCGAACACGACGCCGCTGAGCAGCGTCCCGATCTTGCCGCGCGTCGCGACGAGAAGAACGAGCGACCATCCGCCGAGCATCACCAGCGCGACGTGGGGCGAGCCGAATCGCGGATGCACCTTTCCCGCGCCGGGCAGGAACGTGCCGTCCTGCCCCAGCGCGAAGAGCACGCGGGCGTTGGTGAGGAGCGCGACGTTCACGAACCCGAAGATCGAGAGCATCGCCGCTACGGTGATGGCCGTCGCACCCGCCGGACCGATGAGTCGGCCGGCCGTGTCGGCGGCCACCGCGGTGCTGGCCGCGAGCCCGTCGCGGCCGAGCGTCTTCAAATACACGACGTTCGCGCCGAGATACACGGCGATCACGATCGCGATTCCCAGCCCGAGGGCCTTCGGCAGCGTGCGCCCTGGATCGCGAATCTCGCCGGCCACCATGTTGGTCTGCTGCCATCCGCCGATCGTGAACAGCACGGCGACGAATGCGGCCGCGACTCCGTTCGCGATCGGCGGCGCCGCCGGCGCGACGACGGCCGGCGGCGCGCCGGGATGGAGCGCGAGGCCGATGACGATCAGCGCGCTGAGCGCCGCGATCTTCGAGAGCGTGAAGATGTTCGCGGTCACGGTGCCCGGCTTCACGCCGAGATAGTTGGTGATCGTCAGCGCGATGATCGTGATCGCCGCCACGCCGATCCGTCCGCCCACCACGTCGATCGGCACGAATCGTTCGAGATAGCCGGCGAATCCCATCGCGACGGCAGCGATGGCGCCGCTCGCGATCATCAGGAGCGTCATCCAGCCGAGCAGGAATGCGGGGAGGCGGCCGAACGCTTCGCGGACGTAGACGTAACCGCCGCCGGCTTCGGGCATCATCGCGCCGAGTTCGGCGTAGGTCAGCGCGCCGGCGAGGGCGACGATGCCGCCCAGGGACCAGACGCCCAGTACCCAGCCGGCGGTCGGCAATGCTCGCGCGGTCTCGGCGGGCGTGAAGAAGATTCCGCTGCCGATGATGCCGCCGACGACCAGCAAGGAGGCGGAGAAAACGCCGAGTTCCCTTCGGAGCTCCGTCATTCGCGCCGTCTGGGGGCTGTCAACCGACAGCCGTCAGGCGACAGCTCCCAGAGCAGATCCACCTCAGACAACAATCATCTTCCGTTGAATCTCCTTCGGGGTGATGATCAGCTCGCGCTCCCCGATGTACGCATTCACCTCGGTTCTCACTCCGAACTCCCCCGCGAGATATATCCCCGGCTCGATCGAGAATCCGACGCCCGGGATGAGCACGCGTTCTTCCCGCGTCTCGAGGTTGTCGAGATTCGGGCCCGAGCCGTGAAGCGCGCGCGCGTCGATCGAGTGACCGGTGCGGTGCGTGAACGCGGCGCCGTATCCGGCGCGGTCGATCACACGGCGCGCGGCGTCGTCCGCTTCCGCGCCGCGTACGGCTTCGCCGGAAGCCACGCGCTCGCGCAGCAGCGAGATCGCCGCATCGCGCGCGTCGCGCACGACGTTCCAGACTTGCTGCACCTTCGGCGACGGCGCGCCGATCGACGCCATCCAGGTCTGGTCGGCGTAGATCCCGCCGGGTTCGACGGCCCATAGATCGATCAGCACGCAATCGCCGGCGCGCAGCACGCGCGGCGCCTCCGGCGAGGGTTCGTAGTGCGGGTTCGCGCCGTTCTCGCTCGCCGAGACGTTCGGGCCGTGGTCGGTGGAAAGGCCGCCGGCGGTGAACTCGTGCTGGATCCAGCGCATCAGCTCGTGCTCGGCGAGCGGCGTGCCGCTGCGCACGCTCGCTCCCGCGCGCGCGAACGCCTCCTTCGCGATGCGCGCGATGATCTCGGCCGCGCGACGATGCGACTCGAGCTGCGCCTGCGTCCACACGGCGAAGAATCGCGTGACCAGGTTGGCGGAGGTGACGACGGTTGCGCCCGCGGCGCGCACCATCTCGATCACGCCGGCGGGAACCCGGTCGACCACGGGAACCGCGTCGCCGGGCGAATACTCCATCGCCGCCTTCTTGCCGCGCACGAGGCTGGAGATCTCCGACTCGAGCGATTTCCACGAGGCGTAGACGCGACGATCCCACGTCGCGGGCCAGTGCGCCCACGACCCGGGCTCGATCGCGTGCGTGATCGCGACCGGCGTGCCGTTGCGGGGAATCCACGCGAACATGCGCCGCGACGCGAGACCTTCTGCGCGGAGCAACGCCTGCGAGATGGGATTGATGCCGCGGAAGTCGTAGAGCAGCCATCCGTCGACGTCCGCTTTCGCCAGGGCGGCCTGCACTGCGGGGAGCGTTTCCGGTGTCAGCATTGCGAAAGAACCTCCGTGCCGCTTGCGCGGCGATGCGCTATTTCCGTCCCGGGCCGATGGGGCGCCACTCGGCGCGCCATTCGCAGACACCCTCGCCGCGACCGGCGCAGCGCACGTGCTCGACGGCTCCGACGCCGCCGACGAGCAACTGCATCAGCTCGCGCAGCGCGGATTCGTAGTACGTGCAGCCGCCCAGCTTGGGCGCCGCATCGAGCGTGACCGAATGCGGGACTTCGAGCAGGATAGTCGATCCCACGCGGCGAATGACGCCCGCCGTGTAGCGGCCGGTGATACGGCGCGCGTGACGGAGCGCGATGGGGCGCGAGAGGAGCGACGGGAGCGACAGCATGAGGCGCCGCGTGACGGGCGAGATCGTGCGATACGCCTGTCGCGCGAGAATGCGGCCGCCCTCGCGAAACACGGCTTCGGCGTCGGGGCGGCGGCCGACGAGCCGCGCGAGCGCGACGGCCTCGTCGAATGGCGGGCGCTGGTTGCGGCGCACCGCCTCGGTGTAGCGCTTGATCTGCGCGAAGACGGTGTCGCTGAGGCCGAGGCGCTTGTTGCGCAACTCGTGCACGAACTCCGCTTCGTGCTCGCCGCTGGGTGTGTCCACCGCGCGCACCGCTTCGAGCAGGCTGAGCGGCAGGAGTGGGTCGACGGTGGCGGTCATATGAGCGCGGGGGGAGATGACGCAGGTGCGACCAAACTAAGCGCGGGTCGACCCGGCGTACAGTTGACGGCGGCGTGGAGGGCGGGATGCCCATGCGCCCAGCGAGTATCTTTCACCCCCATTCCCCCGGTCCGGAGCTCGCCATCGAAGAGGGCTTGGTCATTCGCGCACTCGCTGGCGCGGCTGTCGCGGGAGCCATCACGGCTGGCGCGAGGAAGACGCGCACGCTCTCGGAATCCGGACAGTGGGCCGCCTTCTTCTCCGGCATCCTCGCCGCGGCCGCGGGCTGGTGGTGGGCGGGACTGCTGATCGCGTTCTTCGCGACGTCGGCGGCGCTTTCGCGCTGGCGTTTGCACGAGAAGATGCAGAAGACGGAGGGAACGCTTCCGCGCGTCACGGAGCGGAACGCCGCGCAGGTGATCGCGAACGGCGGATTTTTCGTGCTGTTCGCCTTCGGGGCACAGTACACCGGGAGCGAGCGACTGGCGTTCGCGGCGCTCGGGGCGTTGGCCGCCGCCTCGTCGGACACCTGGTCGACGGAAATCGGCATGCTGTTCGGCGGCACGCCGCGCCTCATCACGACGGGGAAGGCGACGCAGACCGGCATGTCGGGAGGCGTTTCGGCCGCGGGATTCGGCGCGGGAATCGCGGGCGCGCTGTTCATCGCGCTCGCCGGGTCCTTCGCGATTCCACATCATCACGCGCGGCTCGCCGTGGCGGCGTTCGCCGGCGGATTCGGCGGGTGCCTGGCCGACTCGCTCATCGGGGCGACGCTGCAGTCGAAGCGATTCTGCGACCGCTGCCGTCACTGGACCGAGCGTCGCGTTCACGCCTGCGGCTACCGCACACGCCATGCGCGCGGCATCAATTGGTTGTCGAACGATGCCGTGAACTTGTGCGGGACCTTGGCCGGCGCGGTGATTTCCGTGCTGGCCGGCTGGCTGATGGCCCGTTGATGCAGCGGACCCGGGAGAAACCTTCTTGCGGCAGGTGACGGCGGGCGGAGCGGACGTGGTCGTTGTCGGAGGCGGACCCGCCGGCGCCGCCACGGCGTGGGCGCTCGCGCGCAATGGCGCCGAGGTGCTCGTGCTCGACCGCGCGCGCTTTCCGCGTGGCAAGCCATGCGCGGAGTATCTCAGCCCGCAGGCGAGGCGCATCCTCAGCGAGATGGGCGCGCTCGACGCGGTGATCCGGGCGGGAGCGGTGCCCCTCGCGGGGATGACCATCCACGCGGTGAACGGCCTCTCATTCGAGGGCCGATTCGACGCGGCGCCCGCGTGCGGCGGCGGGCACACGGTCGGCCTGGGCATCCGCCGCGAGCTGCTCGACACGATCCTTCTCGACCGCGCGCGTGGCGCAGGTGCGCGGGTGTCCGAGGGTGTCGCGGTGACGGACGTGCTCCGAGATGCGTCGGGCCGTGCAAACGGCGTTCGCGTTCGCGACGGAACGACGACTCGCGAGATTTCCGCTCGGATCGTCGTTGGTGCTGACGGGCTGCGATCGGTCGTCGGCCGGCGGCTCGGACTCGTCCGGGCGTCGCGATGGCCGCGGCGCATCGGGTTCGTGTCGCACTTCCGCGGCGTTGAGGGCATCGGCGAGTGTGGTGAGATGCACGTCTCGCGGGACGGATACTGCGGGCTCGCGAACGTCGGCGCCGGCGTGACCAACCTTGGCGTGGTGATGCCGATGCGCGCCGCCGCGGGCGCGAGCGGAGACGTCACCGGTTTCATCGATCGCTGGATCCGCGCGCATCCCACGCTCGCGGCGCGCTTCGCTCACGCCGAGCGCGTGACGCCGGCCCGCGCCACGGGACCGTTCGCCGTGCACGCGCGGCGCGCATGGGCGCCCGGGGCGGTTCTCGTCGGCGATGCGGCGGACTTCTTCGATCCGTTCACGGGAGAGGGCATGTTCGAGGCGCTGCGGGGAGGCGAGTTGCTCGGGCCGTATCTGTGCGAGGCGCTGCGCGCGAGTTCCCCTCGGGTGGCGGATGAAGCGCTGGCCGCGTACGACCGGTCGCGCCGACACGAATTCGCCGCCACGTGGCGGGTGCAGAAAGTGGTCGCGCTCGCCGTGGCGTTTCCGCCCCTCTTGAACCAGGCCGCACATGCGGCGACGGGCCGCCGTGCGGTCTCCGATCTCATCGTCAACGTGGCCAGCGGATTCTCTCCTGCGAGCGCGCTGATGCGGCCTGCGTTTCTCCGCGAGCTGCTGCTCCCGTCGCGGCCGCGCGGATGACACCGATCGACGCCGCCACTTTCCGCCACGCGCTGGGCCGCTTTCCCTCGGGCGTGACGGTCGTCACCGTTCGTGGCGATGACGGCCGCGACTACGGGATGACCGTGAGCGCGTTCGCCTCGCTGAGCCTCGCGCCGCCGCTTGTGCTCGTGTGCATCGGCGACGACGCGACGATCGCGGGCGCCGTCGCGGCCGCGGGACATTTCGCGGTCAGCGTGCTCTCCCAGGATCAGGAGCCGCTGGCACGCCGCTTCGCCGATTCCGACGCGGACCGGTTCGCGGGCACGGCGGTCGTGCGCGGCGTCAGCGGGCTCGCGCTGCTCGACGGCGCGGTGGCGCACCTGCAGTGCGCGATCGTCGCACGGCATCGCGGGGGCGACCACACGATCGTCGTCGGCGAGGTGATCGCCGCGTCGACGGTGGAAGGCGGGCGCCCCCTGATTTACGAGCTCGGCGAATACCGGCGATTGCGGTGAACATCACCGACGCGCTCGCGCCGTCCCGCCGCCGCGGGATCGAACTGCTCGACGATCCCTCGTCCGACACGGCGCTCGCCACGCGATCGCTTCAGGATGTCGCGCGCAGCAATCGCTGGTTCGGCGGCGCGAACGCGGTCATCGCCGAGTTGGTGCCGGTGCTCGCGGCGGCCCGCGGCCGCAGCGCGCCACTCACCCTGCTCGACGTGGGCACCGGTGCGGGAGAC
>Ga0208716_1000049_pt1 | contig 39992 bp, 34 predicted proteins | sample NGESurdeep092012_8_FD_184482 | JGI IMG/M metagenome (GOLD analysis project Ga0208716, IMG submission 184482) | Arctic peat soil microbial communities from Barrow, Alaska - NGEE Surface sample 415-3 deep-092012 (SPAdes) | ecosystem: Environmental > Terrestrial > Soil > Wetlands > Peat ...
GGCCAGGGCGTCGCCCACCGAGGCGCCGACGCCGACTCCGGCAAGGTCCAGCACGGACAGCCGCACGCCCCGGGCATCGCCGTCGGGGGACAGTCCGTCCCCGCCGGGCGATGTCGTCGAGAGCTGGTCCGTCGTCGTTGTCGTTGCCGGTGGTGCATGGTGAACGGCGTTGGTCATCGATGTCCCTCTCGTCCTTCTTCCTGGTCAGGTGCAACCGCCATCGGGAGTGGGCTGTTCCCGGCGGTGTGCGGTGCCGGTGGTGACGAATGTCCCTGCTGCGCCCCGTCGCCGATGTCCGCCGCACATGGCCGGCGGGGCCGACTCTCGCTCAGCCAGTGCGCAGTTCCCTCGGCAACCCGAACCGCATGTGCACACCCGCGGCGAAACACACGTGATCGGGCGGCCTCGTCGCCAGGTCACCGAATCCGGCGGCGACCAGCAACCCGTCGTCGAGCAGCAGCACCTCCGCCGAGCGCAGGATCCAGGTCTGGTGAACCGACGACAGATCCGGCTGATCGACATCCGACCGAGGCACACTTAAACCGGCCTCGCATCGAGGCCGATCGCCGGGCAATCACCGCGCCTGCCGACTGGAGGATCACCTGCGAATGTCGCCGGCAGGATCGTCGCCGCCATCATCAACGACGAGAAAGACGTTCCTGCAGCAGCTTTCGTTCGGTGACGGCCAGCAGACACCCCTGAGGCAGTCGACTTCACATTCCGCATTGCACCGGCCACTGCACGCCTACCCGCTCCCATCCCGCACCGGCCACAGCGCGCCAACCCGCGCACCGGCCACAGCACGCCGGCCCGCGCGCAATGCCGCACCGGCCACAGCACGCCGGCCCGCGCGCAATGCCGCACCGGCCACAGCACGCCGGCCCGCGCGTATCCATCACGGGCCACTGGGCATCCGCCACACGGTGCCGCGCCGCAGTCCGACGGCCTCAGGCCAAGCGCAGCACAACCAGATGCCGCCGGTCTCACTCGGCCGAGATCGAAGTGCTCGTCGGGCCCTGAACTGAGCCCCGAGCCGCCAGCTACCCGAGGCGGTGGCAGTCGGTGCAGCTCGAGCGAGGTTTGGGTTCGTCATTGCTGTTACCTCCCGGTCGCACGTTCGGGCACCCCGAGGGCGGCCTCGGTTGATTAGGAGTCGTGGAACGGCGCGGCTCGGCACCGCGCCGAGCCTCCTCCACGATTCACTGCTCGGATCGTACCCCGCCAAAGACTTGCTGTACAGTTCTTGAAATATAATTCGAACGCCTGTAGTGTGGAGGAAGTCAGTCAGATTGGGGGGGTCGTGAGGGTTCAGACGGTGGAATCGGCGGGTCTTGACGGTGCAGTTGGCCGTCCGTTCGACGCCTGGCCGGACGACCCCGATAGCGCCTTGCCGCCGGATCCGGTGGCCGGAGACGACCGCGCGCGCGCCTGGGCGGAATGCAACAGCGATCTGGCGCGTCATCTGGCCAGCATCACTGAGCACCCCGACAGTGCCGAGCCGGTGACGGCGCTCGAATTCGCCGAGGACGCGTTCACCGATGGCCCGGACGCCGCCGCCGCAATCCTGGCAGGGGCGGATCCGGGGGCAGGTTCGGCGGTGGTGCTGGGAATGCTGGACCCGGCACGGGTGACGCCTGCCTCGATGGTCGGGGTGATCGCAGCAACGGAGAAGCTTGCGTCCTGGGTGCAGGCACTGCAGCACCGGTGGCTGGCCGCGTTCACGGCGCCGGGGGTGGCGGCAACCCGCGACGGGCTGTTGGCCTACGCGAGCGCACCGGGTCAACCGTTGCATCGATCGCCGCAGTCCGCGTCCCGTTCCACCATTAGTGCTGGCGCCGGCGTCGGCAGCCCGGATTCGGGTCGTGTGGGAATGGGTGGCGGAGACGACACCGATCTGTCATTTTCCGGTTCAACGGTGCATGGCGACGAGGCCTTGGACCGCGTGATCGACGAGGCGGCATTCAAGGTCGCAGCAGCCGAGGTGTCTGCGGCGTTGCATTTCTCACCTGTGACGGCCCAGCGCCGGGTACGCCAGGCACTGGACTTCACCATGGACCTGCCCGGCACTTTGCAGGCACTCTCGCTGGGCCGGATCGATCGCGGCCGCGCATTGACGATCCTGGACCGAACCGAGAACCTGCCTGCCGATCTGCGGCGCAGAGTCGAGACGGCGGTATTGCCGAAGGCGACTTGCCGAACGCCGGGCCAATTGCGCGGCATCGTGGACCGCGCAGTGATCTCGGTCGATCCCACTGCGGCGAAGAAACGGCAGATCAAAGCCCGCGAGGAACGCCACGTAACCGTCCGGCCCAATCGCGACGGGATGTCCACCTTCATCGCCGAGATCGCCGCCGAGCATGCCGCGGTCGCCTTCAGCGTTCTGGACCGGGTGGCGACCACGCTGCACCGCCGCGCGGACGAGAGTCGCAGGATCGGGGCGTTGCGCGCCGACGTGTTCAGCGACATCTTTGACCAACTGGCCACCCAGGGAACGGTTGATCTGCGTGCCACCTTCGGCGGACGCGCGGTGATCACACACGCCCCGCTGAAGTACTCGTGGATCAGCGACACTGCCACCATCGCAGGCCGTTTCGACCCCGACACGTCATTGATCGACCCGCGTGACGGCAACCCGGAGCGCTCCGCAACACACCCCGACACGGACACCGACGTCTCACCGATCCACCGGAAGGCCGAGAATCCCGACACCTCAGACGCTCATGTACACCCCGCCGCCGGTTGCCCAGACAGCGAGGCTGCTGGCGTCGCGACACCGGGGAGCGAACCGCTCGCCGAACGGAACCCCGCGCCGGACGGGGGCGATCCCGATCAGCAAGGCGGGCCGGCCACCACCGGTTCCGGCGATTCCGGCGATTCCGCAGTCGAGTCTGACAGCAGCGCCTGCTGCGTCCCGGTTTCGATGTCGCCGGTCTCTGCTGACATCGAAGCTGTCGGCGTCGATGACATCCGCGACAGCACGGGCACTCTCGGTCCGGACGAGTCCTCGGACGAGCCGGATTCGGCCGACTGCGCGCCTGCCACCGCCGATGAACTGCGCTGCGGCACAGTCGCCGTCGGTCCGGAGAGGGCCGCACTCGGGGCGGATCCGGCCCACGCTGCACATTCCCACATCGACGTCGTGGACACCGGCACAGCCGCTCCCGCTCCCGACGGCCCACCATGCGACCACCGACCCATCATGCGGCCGTTCGTGTTCCCCACCCAGCAGGGTCGGCTGACCCACCTGAATGTGACGATCGCGGCGACCACCCTGGCGGGACTGGACGACCTCCCCGGCGAACTCGATGGATACGGCCCCGTCTCCGCCGACCTGTGCCGCGCCTTGGCCGTCAGCGCCTCGAGCATCACTGCCATCGGCGTCGACCCCTCCTGCGGCACGGCGCTCGAAGTTGGCCGAACCATCTACCGGCCACGGCTCTCCCAACGAGACCACGTCACCCAACGCGACCGCACCTGCCGATTCCCCGGCTGTCGACAACCCGCGCGACGATGCCAGATCGACCACTCCGAAGAATTCTGTGCCGGCGGCCCCACCTGTCCCTGCAACCTGGCCTGCTTGTGCAAGTTTCACCACGACCTCAAGACCACCGGACTGTGGGACGCCCTGCAGCATCCCGATGCCAGCATCACCTGGACCAGCCCGACCGGCCGCACGTACCGCACCCAAACTCCCGAGTGGCCCCTCGCCCCACTGGAAAACCACCCAGGAAAAGACCTCTCGAGGATGGCGGATGCCAATGGATGCGACACCGGCGCCGCGCCCGCGCCCGCGCGAGAGGCGACGGCGCAGGCGGCGACCGATGAACCACCGTTCTGAAGCGCCGACGGCCGGTCAGACGATCAGCGGCCAGTCAGACGATCAGCACAGCAACGCAGCTGGTGACAAGCTCACCGGGCTGCGATGCTGTCGGGCACCCCGGCTGCGATGCTGTCGGGCACCCCGGCTGCGATGCTGTCGGGCACCCGGCTGCGATGCTGTCGGGCACCCGGGCGGCGAGGGGAGACCGATGGCACGCGCGAACCGATCGCAGTTCCGCGGCACTCCCGTGAGTGAGGTGCCGGTCGATTCGGCAGCGCGCACGCCGAGCACACCGTCGCTGACGGTGTCGAGGCCGGCGCGCACCATCTCAATCGCCGAGCGACGAGCACGGCTGGGCATCCGCCACCACCTGGCGGCGAGAGCCAGGGGCATCGCCCCAGCCGCACTCGTCGATGACCTCGTGGCCCTGCATGCCACCGACCCTGCCTCGGTCTACCTCTCCGCCGACGCCAGGATGGAATCGCTCCACCCGAACGATCTGGCAGAAGCGCTGTATACCGAACGGACTCTGATCCGCATGCTCGGAATGCGGCGAACAATGTTCGTCGTGCCGACAGGTTCGGCCTCAGTCGTTCAGCACTCGTCGAGCGACACGGTCGCCGCACGCCTGCGCCGAGCGTTGATCAAGGACTTGGCGACGGTCACCGACCAGCCGACCATCACCAGTGATCCCGCGAACTGGTTGACCCAGCTCGACGATGCCATCCTTCGCCTGCTGCGCGAATCCGGTGAGGCGACCGCCCTCGAACTGTCACGCGCCGAGCCACGACTGCGCACGCAACTCAGCTACGCCGAGGGCAAGGCGTACGGCGGCCCGGCGAACATCACCAGCCGGGTCCTGAATCTCCTGTCCGCCGAGGGCAGGATCGTCCGAGGCCGACCCGGCGGTGGTTGGTTCGGCAGCCAATACAAGTGGTCGCCGGTCGAAAAGTGGCTCCCGGACGGCTTTCCGACGCTGTCCGCCGACGACGCCAGGACCGAACTTGTCCGGCAGTGGCTGGCTCGCTTCGGGCCGGGCACCATGGCCGATATCGCCTGGTGGACCGGATGGAATCTCGGCGATACCCGCCGCGCGGTCGCGGCGAACGACACGGTTCAGGTCGATCTCGACGGCGAGGTCGGCGTGCTGCTGAGCAGCGACATCGAACCGGTGGTCGCACCGCAACCGTGGGTGGCGCTGCTTCCAGCCCTCGACCCCACACCGATGGGTTGGTCGGGCCGAGACTGGTACATCAGTAAGGACTATCGTGCTGCACTGTTCGACAAGACCGGCAACATCGGCCCCACCGTCTGGTGCGACGGCAGGGTCGTCGGCGGCTGGGGCCAACATCCGGACGGCACGGTCGTCTGGCGACTGCTCGAGAACATCGGCACGACAGCCACTTCCGCCGTCGAGGCGGAGAGCGCCCGGCTCACCGAGTGGCTCGGCGGTGTTCGGGTGATCCCGAGATTCCGCACCCCACTGGAGAAGGAGCTCTCGGCGATGGACGCACGATGATCGGCGGATGCGCGCCGAACTCAGTGATCCGTACTCCATCCACCTGACCTGACCTGGCCTGCGACCCCTGAGCTGGCGACCCCGTCGCACCTGACACCCGCACCCGCCCGCACGGGCGACTGCCGTGCGGGCAGGCGAGCGGGGCCGGCGGACCGGCGTGCTACAACATCAATTTCTCGGCGAGACCAGCCACGGCTGGTGCAGATCCAGGAAGGTGACGTCGTCCATCATTCCCTGGTCCCCCTGCATCGCCTGGGCCATCTCCGGCGGTGGCGACATGTTCTCGTGCGCCCGGGCCTCCTCCTCGGAGGTGAAGTACACCGTCTGGACGAAGGCGCCATCGCCGTGCAGGGCCACGGTCGCGCCGATGATTTCCGGGCGCATCCGGTGGATCTCGTCCGTGTACCGCTGCATCAATTCCTTCATCCGGTCGGCGTCGGACGTGTGACCCTCCATCACCTGCACGAACCCTGCCCGATCCGAGCCGCCCTGCATCCACAGCTCTACCTGCGGGCAGTCCATGAAGGTGACGGGTCCGTCGAAACACTTCTCGGCCTCGGCCCACCAGGCGCCCTGCTCCGGCCGATCGCTATTGCGGCGAGCAGCCTCTTGCGACTCGAAACGCACGGTGGAGACGAACATCCCGTCGTCGGTGAACCCGCCGGTGGACCCCAGCCAGCCCTGCGCCCCTGGCTGCAATTCCGCCACCCATCGGTCCATCGCCGCCTGCAGACCCTCGGCATCGGCGACCTTGCCCTGGATGACCTGGATGAACATGCTGCCTCCTCGGGGACGGCGTGAATGACGGGCGGGCCGTCCGGCAAGCGCCGAGTCGGCCGTCGACCGCCTGAGATGTACGTCACCATTGTCCGGTAAGGAGTTCTGCGCAAGCCCCCAGGCGACAAACACAGGCGCTCAATCTCTTGCGACACCACACAGGTCCGAGCGGCGACGTACCGACAGGCGCCGTCAGTGACACAACCACCCAAAGCGGACGTAACAGCCTGATTCAGGATCACCCGATGTCACACAGGCTGCCGAATTGACAGACTTCCAGGGTAGCGTCGAGTCCGAACGGGAAATCCTGCGTTGGATACTGACGCAACGTGGCGTTACGCTTTCCTAGAGCAACGACCATGACGGCGGGGAGCCAGTTTGTGACTGACACGGCGGCCTCTGCCTACGACTCTCTCGGCGCGGAGACCGGGCTCCGGTCCGCTGTCGACAAGTTGTACGACCGCATTCACGCTGATCCCTTGCTGGCGCCGTACTTCGCCGGCGTGGACATGCCCACCCTCAGGCGTCACCAGGTCGACATGTTGTCCGCTGCCACCGGTGGACCGCAGAAATACTCCGGCCGCGACATGGCGAAGGCCCACGCCGGCCTGGACATCACCGATGAGGCGTTCGAACGAGTGGTTGGTCACCTGAACGCCACCCTGGTCGAGACGGGTGCCGACGACGGCACCATCCGCGCCGTGCTGGGTGCGTTGGCGCCGCTGCGACCACCCATCGTGACGGCCTGAGGTCGGGTCATGGCGGACATCGATACGGCCGCTCTGAAGGACAACTTCGCCGCCGTCGCGGCGCACGGAGGCGACGAGGTCGCACTGTACTTCTACAGCTACCTCTTCCTGCGCTACCCGGAAACGCGGGACATGTTCCCGCCCGGGATGACCAGGCAGCGCGACCGGCTGGTGGGCGCATTGGTTCGGATTGTCACCGACGTGGACAACGCGGACAAACTCGTGCCGTACCTCGAGGATCTGGGCCGCGATCATCGCAAGTTCGGGACGCTGTCGGCGCACTACCCCGCCGTCGGGGAGGCGCTGGTCACCACCCTTCGTCATTTCAGCGGCCCGGATTGGACGGACAAGCTGGCTGCCGACTGGGCGGCCGCATACGGCATCATCGCCGGCGCGATGTCCGGCGCCGCCGAGAAGGTAGCCGCCACGGCACCCGCCTTCTGGGACGCGGACATCCTCGAGGTGGATCACCGCACGTTCGACATCGCGGTGCTGACGGCGCGCACCGAGACGCCGGTGCCCTATCTGGCCGGGCAATCGTTGGCCGTCGAGCCGTCGGACTCCCGCCCGAGGGAATGGCGGTTCTTCACCCCGGCCAATCCCCCTGGTGGCGTGGACATCGAGCTGCACGCCCGGTTGATTCCGGGCGGGCCGGTGTCCACCGCGCTGGTGCGGGTGGCCAAACGCGGGGACAAGCTCCGACTTGGACCGCCGTTCGGCCGGATGACACTCGACCCGGCGTCGGACCGGCCGGTCCTGATGGTGGCCGGCAGTACGGGGGTTGCACCGATGAAGGCGATGATCGGCCAGCTTGCGGCGACGGGCGACCGGCGCGCCCACCTGTACTTCGGCGCGCGCAGCGTCCGGGAAGCCTACGACCAGGACGCGCTCATCGCGCTCGACAATCGGTACAGCTGGTTGTCGGTGGTGACCGCGATCTCCGACGACACGCGCTGGAAGGGGCGTCAGGGCCTGATCGGGGAGGTGGCCGCCGATGACGGCGATTGGTCCGAGCACGACGTCTACGTTTGCGGGTCGCCGGCGATGGTCGAGGCCACTGTCAAGCGGTTGCTGGCTGTCGGCGTCCTGGAAGAGCGGGTCAAGTTCGAAGAATTCGGCGAGGCGTGAGTAGTGATGCGGTCGGCCGCCAGGCCGGCGATGTGGTCCCGAATGTTGTCACAGTGACAGGGAGATGGCGATGACCGACGCGACTTCTGGGGTTCCCGGCGGAATCACCGGCGGGGAGCTGGCCACGGCCACCTTCGCGACCTCGAAGGGCTTTGGCAAGAGCGGCTACGAGCCTGCCGAGGTGGACTCGTTCCTCTCACGATCGGGTGCCGCCGTCGACCAGCTCAACGCCCGGCTGGCCGAGGCCGAGCAATCGCTGGCCGGAGCCCTCGCCGAGATCGCGCAGCTCCGTGATCGGATCAACAGGGACAGTCGGTCAAGCGAGGTCGAGCAGGCTGTCAGTGTGCTCACCACCGCACAGCTCACCGCGGACAGCACCATCGGGCACGCCGACGAGTACAGCGCGAAGGTCATGGCCGAGGCAAAGGAACTCTACGAGACCACTCGGCGCAACGCCGCCGTGCTGGAACAGGAGACCGAGAGCAAGTCCCGCGCCGTGTACGAGGACGCCCTGCGCCGGGCCGAGGCCGTTGAACGGGAGAACGAGCAGCGGGTGGCCGAGCTGACCTTGACGGCCGAGATCGCCCAGGAGGACCTCGACAGCCAGACGGCCTACCTGCGGACGTTGCGGGACGCCACCCGCACCCAGATGGAGAAGTTCCTCGAAGGAATGCTGGATCACCTCTCCGACCAGTACGGCCGGGCGCATCCGGTTGCCGCGCAGGCGGCGAACGGCGCGGTGGCCGGGGCGGTCTCGGCCGGCACCGCATCCGGCGGGAGCGTGCGCCGCCCACGCCGCACCCAACGGGTGAGTGCTCGGCCGGCGGCGGTCGCCGGTCGACCGACGGCGGCCACTCCGGACCGTCGCCGCCAAGCAGGCGGCCAGCCATCTGCCCAGGGACCGGTTCACGGATCAACCGGCGAATCGCCGACGATCCCTCCCCCGCGCCTGCCCCGGTCATCGGCGCCGGATCCGGCCGCCCGACCGGTCGGCAGTTCGATCACCGACTGAACTCGAGGGATCGCCCGCTCAGAATTCGCGCAGCGCCGGCAAGGATCTCACCGGTCGCCGCCGTGAATGACCTCAGAAGCAGACCGCGCCCTTCGCCGCCGTGCCGACCAGCCTGGCGTACTTGCCGGCGACGCCGAAGTTCAGGTTCTGCTCCTTCGGCTTCCACTGCTCGCGACGTTTCGCGAGCTCGGTCTCGTCGACGATCAGGTCAAGCTTGCGGGACGCCATGTCCAGCCGGATCAGGTCACCGTCCTGCACGAACGCGATCGGCCCGGCGATCGCCGCTTCCGGCGCGACGTGCCCGATGCACAGGCCGGTGGTCCCGCCGGAGAACCGGCCGTCGGTCAGCAGCAGCACGTCCTTGCCAAGGCCGGCGCCCTTGATCGCGCCCGTCACGGCCAGCATCTCCCGCATGCCCGGACCACCCTTGGGGCCTTCCCAGCGGATCACGATGACGTCCTTCGGCCGCAAGGTCCCGTCGGCGACCGCGTCCATGGCGCCCTGCTCGCCGTCGAACACCCGCGCCGGACCCTCCCAGACCTCGGCGTCGAACCCGGCGCTCTTCACCACCGCACCCTCGGGCGCGAGAGACCCCTGCAGAACGGCGATACCGCCGGTGCGGTGGATCGGGTCGGTCATTGCGTGCAGCACCTCGCCGTCCGGCGCGGGCGGGTTCAGCCCCGCGAGATTCTCGGCCATCGTCTTGCCGGTGACGGTCAGTGCGTCGCCGTGCAGCAGACCCGCATCCAGCAGCGCCTTCATCACCACCGGCACACCGCCGATCCGGTCGATGTCGGTCATCACGTACTTCCCGAACGGCTTGACGTCCGCCAGGTGCGGGGTCCGGTCGCCGATCCTGTTGAAATCGTCCAGGGTGAGCGCGACGCCGGCCTCGTGGGCGATCGCGAGCAGGTGCAGCACCGCGTTCGTCGATCCGCCCAACGCCATGACGACGGTGATCGCGTTCTCGAAGGCCTTCTTGGTCAGGATGTCCCTGGCGGTGATCCCGGCGTCGACCAGCTTGACCACGGCCTCACCCGAGCGCACCGCGAACGAGTCGCGCCGGGCATCAGGCGCCGGCGGGGCGGCGCTGCCGGGCAGCGACATACCGAGCGCCTCGGCCGCGCTGGCCATGGTGTTGGCGGTGTACATGCCGCCGCAGGCGCCCTCGCCGGGACAGATGGCCTTCTCCACGTCATCCAGCCGCTGACGGGTGATCTTCCCGGCCAGGCAGGCGCCGACCGCCTCGAAAGCGTCGATGATGGTGACCGTCTCGCCGTCCAGCTGGCCCGGCAGGGTCGATCCCGCGTAGAGGAACACCGCGGCGATGTCCAGCCGAGCAGCCGCCATCAGCATGCCGGGCTCGGACTTGTCGCACCCGGCCAGCAGTACGCCACCGTCGAGCTGCTCGGCGCGGAACACCGTCTCCACCGAGTCGGCGATGACCTCCCGGCTGACCAGCGAGTAGTGCATCCCGCCGTGACCCATCGAGATGCCGTCGGAGACCGAGATGGTGCCGAACTCCAGGGGGTAGCCGTCCGCGTCGAACACGCCCTGCTTGGCGGCCTTGGCGAGGCGGGCCAGCGACAGGTTGCACGGGGTGATCTCGTTCCAGGAGCTTGCCACCCCGATCTGCGGCTTGCGCCAGTCGTCGTCGCCCATGCCGACCGCGCGAAGCATCCCGCGCGCCGCCGCGCGCTCGATCCCGTCGGTGACGATGTAGCTGTGCGGCTTGCGGTGCACGGGTCGATCCGCGGATGCGGCGGCTGTACTGGATTCGTCGGGCGAGTCGGCGGTGTCGGTCATGACGCGAACTTTACGACGGGGCGCCAGGCGAGGGTGTCCAGGTCCGGAGCAGCGCTCATACCCATGTTCTCGGCCATGATCACGACGCCGGGCCATCCGAGGTTGTGACGCGACACGAAAGGGCCGCACACCGTGATCAGCCGGGTAACCACTCGGAGCTGCCCACGCCTGCGAACGCCCCCCGCAGCGGCTGGGCCGGGTAACGTCGCAACCCGATCAGACCGGGGCACCGCCCGGCCCGTACCTGCTGGAGCAGCCCCGCCATGACCATGATCGGCTTCCCGCCGGCCGTCGAACACCGCTGGTCGCTCGCCAACTGGCAGAACGCCCCGGTCAATCGCTGGTCGTTCCAGCACCTGCGCGAGGTGGTGCCGACCGCACGGGTGAGCCGCGGGGCGTCTGCCCGGCTGCTTCCCGAAGGTTCGGGGTTCCAGGAGCACCAGGTCGTCTGGCGCCTGGACGGCAGCGCCGGGACGGTGGCCGGGGTGATCGCCGACACCTACACCGACGGGTTCCTGGTGATCCACGACGGCAAGATCGTCGCCGAGCAGTACCCCACCGGCATGCCCGCCGACCGGACGCACATGCTGATGTCGGTGAGCAAATCGCTGGTCGGCTGCGTGGTCGGGGTGCTCGCCGACCGGGGCGCGATCGACGTCAGCGCGGCAGTCGACTACTACCTCCCCGAGCTGGCCGCGTCCGGCTACCGGGGGGCGACTGTCCGCGACGTGCTCGACATGCGATCCGGCGTGCGGTTCTCCGAGGAATACCTCGATCCGGGCGCCGAGGTGCGGCTGCTGGAGCAGGTGATCGGCTGGGCCCCGCGGATGCGGCCCGACCTGCCGTTCTCGATGTACGAATACCTGCCGACCCTGCAGGCCAAGCGTGACCACGGCGCCGCGTTCGAATACCGCTCGTGCGAAACCGATGTCCTCGGCTGGCTGTGCGAACGGGCCAGCGGGGTGCGGATGCCGGAGTTGCTCTCCACCCTGTTGTGGTCAAGCATCGGCGCCGAGCAGGACATGGACGCCTCGGTCGATGCGGCCGGCGCGGTCTTCCACGACGGCGGGCTGGCCGCGACGCTGCGCGACCTGGGGCGGTTCGGCCAGATGCTGTTGGAACGGGGCAGCGTCGACGGCCGGCAGGTGGTGCCGGAGTGGTGGATCGCCGACAGCTACGCCGGCGCCAGCCACTCCCGGCAGGTGTTCGCCGCGTCGGGGAACGACAGCTGGATGCCCGGCGGGATGTACCGCAACCAGTTCTGGCTGCCCTCGGCGACCCGAGAGGTGTTGCTGTGCCTAGGGATTCACGGCCAGATGATCTGGGTGGAGCCCGCGCGGAAGCTGGTGGTGGTCAAGCTGTCGTCCTGGCCGTTGCCGCAGGATGTCAGCAAGCTGCTGGACACCTTCGCCGCCATCGACATGATCGGCTTCCAGCTGCACCTACGGTGAGCCGGTCGGGAGCCGCCCGGAGTTGGTGCGCGGACGAAAAGCACCTCCCCCCGATGATGGACGCCGACGAGATCACCCGCCGGACTTGACCCCGACCGGGTTGATCGGCGGCGTGAAGTCCTCGCCCACCGGAACCCCGGCGAACTGGCCACGGATCGCGGCGATCAACCGCATCGCTCGTGAGGTCAGCCGCGACTTCTGCACCGCCGGCCCGCCGGGCGCCGGTTCGCCGGATGCGTTCTGCGGCGCCGCATCGGACTCGTGCTCGGACACCAGGTCCAACCCCGACGGCGGCGTTGCGTCGTCGGCACCGTGGTCGGCACCGTCGTAAACACCGTCGTCGGCACCGTCGTCAACACCGTGTACAGCGGCGGGATCGAGCGCAGCGACCGGTCCTGGATCGCCCAGGTTGGCCTCCGGAGCCTCGGGTTCCTCGGTCTGCAACCGGCCCTTCGTCACCAGTACACCCAGGTCGGCGCCCTTCCACCGGTAGTCGCCGGGCCCGTAGATCCGCAGGAAGAAGCACTCGTTCTCGTTCTGCAGTTGATGCCAGTCCAGCGCGGCCCGGCGGAAGTGCAGTTCGCCCGCGTCGTCGAAGTACCACTGGCCGGTCCGCGCGGTTCTGGTCAGTTGCTCCACCGCGGGCGCGGTCTCTTTGATGATCATCTGGCTCCACAGGTCGACCGAGGCCAGGTCCTCCCAGCGGCGGTTGACCTCGTCGACGTCGAGTTCGTACTCGACGTCCATGAACTCCAGCAGGTGGAACAGGAACAGTGGGATGTCCGAGTACGCCCCCGCCGTGACGTTGGTGATCGCCGAGGCGCCGCTGATCCGCGGGTTCAGCTCACCCAGGTACACCTCGTCGGCGTCGGTGTCGATCAGCACGTCGACCTCGAAGAAGCCGCGGTAGCCCTCACCGGCCAGCCGGTCGCCAAGGCGTCGAACCAGCTGGTTCGCCTTGATCCTGGCCTCACCGGACAGCGCATCGGGGTACATCTCGTTGCCGCACCAGCCGCCCTTGTAGGGGGTCAGCTCGGGGTGGCCGATGAGCTCGGTCATGAACGGGCCGACCACGGTGCCGTGCCGGGTGAGCACCGCCTCGACCGCGATGCCGCGGTTGTTGATCCGCTTCATGATCTTCTGCTGCTGGCCGACGATGTCGGCGGCGAACTTGTCCCAGTCGGCCTCACTGGTCAGGAAGAAAGTGGTCTTGCCGCTGTCCCCGTACGGGGTCTGCAACACGACATCCGTCCCCAACCCGGCCGCGGTGGTCTGCTCGACCAACTCGGCCCAGGAGTCGACGGACGTCAGCACGTTCGGCACCGACGGCGCGCCGGCCTCGTCACCGAGCCTGGTCGTGACGATCTTGGAGTCCAGGTGTTCGCGCAGCGCCGTGGACGGCAGGATCAGGTCGTAGCCGAGTTCCGTGCAGATCTTCTCGGTCTCCTCGTCGAAGAAGACCATGGCCACCTTCGGCCGCCCGCCTGAGCGCTGCATGTAGGCCTTGACCTCGGGATGCTGCAGCAAATAGTTGTTGATCTCCTCGCCGCTCTCGAACTCGACGTACCGCTTGTCCTTCGGGGTGAACACCCGCGGATGGGCGCCGTCCCACGCGTCGTAATAGGTGATGTAGTCGAAGCCGCGGACCCACCGGTCCAGGCCGAGCAGGTTGAACGGAGTGGCGCCGACAAAGAAGATCGGGGTGGTGTTCGTGCGGAAGAAGTGCCTGATTTCCGCGACGCCCTTCAGCGGCCGAGCCTGGGTCACGATGAATCCTCCGTCGGTCGAGCGGCTGCGGACGCCCCGGGAGCCCGCTGCTGCGAGCATGGCGCACGCCCTGGACAGCAGCAACCGGGCGGGCAGCCGGGCAGTGCACGCACGATGGTGGGAGCCTGGCGGGAGAGGAGGACGATGACCGCAGCCCCACGCCGGCGTTCGGTGGACGCCTTTCCCCGCCGGATGACGCAGGTCGAGCCCGACCTGCCGAGCGAACCGATCCCGTTGACGGTCTACGGCATCCGCGAGCCGACGCCGGGGCCGCGGTGGCAGGCGCTGTTCGCCGCTACCTGGTCGGGGTACCGGCAGTGGTACCTGCAGCGTGACGTCCGCCCCCGGCCGGATGTTCAGCTCGCGGAGCGCATGCTCTCCACGCACATGCCGGAGTTGTTCCCGACGTACCAGCAGATGGTCGGGCTGGCCGAACAGATCGGCGCGGACGAGGTCGCTGCCCGGTTGCTGACGCTGTGGGATCCACCGCGGTTCCTGCCCGGGTGCTCGCAGGCAGTGCTGGCCGGGCCGCCGATCGCGCTGTGCCGCAACTACGACTACTCCCCCGACCTGTGGGAGCGGGTGGTCTATTCCAGCGCCTTCCGTGGTCGGCCGGTGATCGGCAACAACGACTGCCTGTGGGGCCTGCTGGACGGGATGAACGCCGACGGCCTGGTGGTGTCGCTGAGCTTCGGCGGTCGCCGCGGGTCCGGACCGGGGTTCGCCGTGTCGCTGGTCGTCCGCTACCTGTTGGAGGTGGCGTCCACGGTCGGTGAGGCCATGGAGATCCTGGAGCGCCTGCCGGTCGCGATGACGTACAACCTGACGATGGTGGACGCCGCCGGAACGGTGGTCACCGCCTACGTCGGCCCAGGCCGGACTGCGGAGTTCAGCAACTCGCCGATCGCCACCAACCACCGGGGCGAGCTGCCTGACGATGACGATCACGCGCACCGCTACGCCAGTGTGCAGCGTCGCACCCACCTGCTCGCCGTGGTCGCCGACGACCCGACCCCAGAGCAGCTCGTCGAGCAGTTCCTGCAGCCGCCGCTGCATTCCCCGCACTACCGAAGGGCTTTCGGCACCGTCTACACCGCGCTCTACCGGCCGGCCGACGGCGTGCTCGAGCTGTGCTGGCCGGATCGACGCTGGGAGCGGCGGTTCAACGACCCCGACGACACCATCGACATCGTGCTCTGCCCGAGCTGAGCCCCCGACCGGGACCGTCAGGCACTGCCATCGATGAGCTGCAGCGCCAACCAGAGCTCGCTGCGGGTCCCCGGCGAGTCCAGGCTCCGGCCCAGGATGTCCGCCGCGGTGTTCATCCGGTTCCGCAGGGTGTGCCGGTGGATGCCCAGTTCGGCGGCCGCCGGATCCCACTGCCCGAGGTGGGCCAGCCACACCCGCAGCGAGGACAGCAGGTCACCCCGGCCGGTGCGGTCGTGCTCGATCAGGCCGTCCAGCAGCGAATCGGCGAACGCGCGGCCGGCGATCGGGTCGATGAGACCGGTGACACCCTGCGCCGAGATGTCGCGGAATCGGATCACGCCACCGGTACGCCGACCGAATTCGGCTGCCAGCAGCGCCTGGCGGTGCGCAGCAGCCAATCCCGGGTAGTCGCGTGAATGAGCGACCCCGACCGACGTGCCGCGCGACTGCGCGAGTTCGGCCAGCAGATCCGGCAGGCCGGGATCCGCTTCGCCGGCGATGACGGCAAGCGAGTCACCGACACCCCCGGCCAGCCATGCCCGAGACGGGTCGCCGACTCGCCGCTCCAGCCCGGCCGCCGTGGGTCGGTCGGGCCCGGCCAGAACTGCGAGAAGGGCCAGCGGTTCCTGTGGCAGCTGCTCACCGATCTCGGCGGCGATCGGCCGCACCAGGTCGACATCTCCGGCCAGCAGCAGCCTGACCATCGCCGATCGCAGTCCGGCCATGCCCCTGTAGTCCCCGTTCGACTGCTCCAGCCTGATCGTCAGCAAGAGCACGGCCGCATTGACCAGGTGCCGGTCGGCGGCCGAGAGCACGCCCGGCCGGCCAACGGCCAGGAACGCCCGGCGCCGTTGGCCGGAGTCGACCGGCTGCACGCTGACGGTGTCCTCGCCGATCGGGAACGCCGAGCTCACCGCCCCGCGATGCCCCCGCAGCTTCGCAATCTCCGGTGCCAGCGCTTCCGGCGGCACGCCGGCGGCCTGCGGGTGACTCGCCAGCAACGCACCCGCCGCATCGATCAGAACGACCCAGCCACCCACCTGCTGCGCGAGCAGCCGCACCACCTGATCCGGCCCCGACGGCGAAAGAGCGGCCCTGGTCAACGCCTGCTGCGCGGCGAAAGTCCTTGTCACAGCTGCGTACTCGTCGGCCGCAATGGCATTGGAGACGGCCCGGCTGATCGCGATGAACGGCGTCTGGCGCGGCACCTCGACCACCGGCAGCCCACGTCGGCCGGCGCTCGCCAGCAGATCGGCCGGCACGTCGTCGTGGCTCAGCCCGGTACCGAACCCGAGGCCGACGACCCCGGCCGTCCGCAGCCGTTCGACGTACCCGGGTGGCCCGTCGCCGGCGGCCCGGGTGGTCCCGGGGTCGAACGCCAGCCCGGTGGTCAGCAGCAGCTCACCGCCGGTCAGGAACGGGGTCGGGTCAACCAGCTCGCTGACGTGCACCCAGGTGATCACGCGGTCGACATCGGGTCCGGAGGTGCGCAGCTTCAGCTTCAGCTCCGGCATTGCGATGAGATCACCCAGGGTCAGCGACATGGCTGGACGAACCCGCAGTTTGACAAACTGTACATACTTGCGAGTCTAGTTGGACACTTTGGCCACTGGGATGCTCGCACTCGATCAGGGAGGCTGGAGTTCTCGCTGGGGGCGAGCCGGGTGAACTTCTGTGCCCGAAACAGCGCCAACCAACTGCTCAGACCATCCTGGACTTATCACGCTTTCTCCAATGACGGGAGTTGCCGCCCATGACCATCGCCGCGACACAGGACCTGGTCCAGGAACGCCGCCTCGTCACCGAACTGCCCGGCCCCCGCTCCAGGGAGCTGTTCGCGCGGCGGCAGGCCGCGGTCTCCGCCGGCGTCAGCGCGATGTTCCCGATTTTCATCGAGCGCGCCGGCGGCGGCGTGCTGGTGGACGTCGACGGCAACTCGCTCATCGACCTCGGATCCGGGATCGCGGTGACCAGCGTCGGCAACTCCGCGCCGCGGGTGGTGCAGGCCGTGCAGGATCAGGTCGCCGCCTTCACCCATACCTGTTTCATGATCACCGCCTACGAGGGCTACGTGCAGGTCTGCGAGGAACTGGCCGCCGTCACACCCGGCAGCCACGCCAAGAAGTCGGCGCTGTTCAACTCTGGCTCCGAGGCCGTGGAGAACGCGGTCAAGGTCGCCCGACACGCCACCGGCCGGACCGCGATCGTCGTCTTCGACCACGCCTACCACGGGCGCACCAACCTGACGATGGCGCTGACCGCCAAGAACATGCCCTACAAGGACGGCTTCGGCCCGTTCGCCGCCGAGGTCTACCGGGTGCCGATGTCGTACCCGTTCCGGGACGGCGGTATCACCGGCGAGCAGGCCGCGAAGCGCGCGATCGACGTCATCAGCACCCAGGTCGGCGCCAAGAACGTCGCCGCCGTGCTGATCGAGCCGGTGCAGGGTGAGGGCGGTTTCATCGTCCCTGCGCCCGGCTTCCTGCCGGCGATCGCTTCCTGGTGCACCGCGAACGGCGCGCTGCTCATCGCCGACGAGATCCAGACCGGCTTCTGCCGCACCGGCGCCTGGTTCGCCAGCGAGCACGAGAACGTCGTCCCCGATCTGGTCACCACGGCCAAGGGCATCGCCGGCGGACTGCCGCTGGCCGCCGTCACCGGCCGCGCCGAGCTGATGGACACCGTGCACACCGGCGGGCTCGGCGGCACGTACGGCGGCAACCCGGTCGCCTGTGCGGCCGCGCTGGCGTCCATCCAGACCATGCGTGAGCTCGATCTCGCGGGCGCCGCAAGGGATATCGAGACGATCATGGTCGACCGGCTGGGCGCCATGCAGTCCCGCCATGCCGCGATCGGTGACATCCGCGGCCGCGGCGCGATGATCGCGGTGGAGTTGGTCAAGCCGGGCACCACCGAGCCGGACGCCGCATTGACCGGTCAGATCGCCAAGACCTGCCATGCGGCCGGTGTGGTGGTGCTGACCGCGGGTACCTACGGGAACGTGCTGCGTTTCCTGCCGCCGCTGGTGATCGGACACGATCTGCTGTCCGAGGGGCTCGACGTCATCGAACGGGCCTTCGACTCGTTGGCATCCTGACCCAACCCTCCGGGGCCGCACGACAACTGCACCTTTCACCCGAGGAGAAACCAATGGCTGTGACGTCGGAGCAGGTGACGCGGGTACTGAAAGCGGTACCCAAGGGGCTGTTGATCGGTGGGAAGTGGATCTCCACGGAGAAAACCGTTCCGGTCGAGGATCCCTCGACGGGCGAGGTGATCGCCGAGGTCGCTGACGCCTCCCCGGCCCAGGGGATCGCCGCGCTGGACGCGGCGGTCGCCGCGCAGGCCGACTGGGCCGCCACCGACCCGCGCGAGCGCGGCGAGATCCTACGGCGCGCATTCGAGCTGCTGATCGAGCGGTCCGAGGACATCGCGCTGCTGATGACCCTGGAAATGGGCAAGCCGCTGGCCGAGGCGCGCGGCGAGGTGACCTACGGCGCCGAGTTCTTCCGCTGGTTCTCGGAGGAGGCCGTGCGGATCTCCGGCCGCTACTCCGTGGCGCCCTCCGGTGGCACCCGGCTGCTCACGATGAAGCAGCCCGTCGGTCCGGTGTACGCGATCACCCCGTGGAACTTCCCGCTGGCCATGGGCACCCGCAAGATCGGCCCGGCACTGGCGGCAGGGTGCACCGTGGTGATCAAGCCCGCCGCGCAGACCCCGTTGACCACCCTGGCTCTCGCGGCGGTCCTGATCGAGGCCGGGTTGCCGGACGGGGTGGTCAACGTCATCACCACGTCGACGTCCGGTCCGGTGTCTGCGCCGATCATCTCCGATCCCCGGCTGCGCAAACTCACCTTCACCGGCTCCACCGGCGTCGGCCAGCGGCTGATCGAGCAGTCCGCCAAGCAGGTGCTCAAGGTGTCGATGGAGCTCGGCGGGAACGCCCCGTTCGTGGTCTTCGCCGACGCGGACCTGGACAAGGCGGTCGACGGCGCGATGCTGGCCAAGATGCGCAACATCGGCGAGGCCTGCACCGCGGCGAACCGGTTCATCGTGCACGAATCCCTGGCGCCGGAGTTCTCCAGGCGGCTGGCCGAGCGGATGGGTGCGATGAGCATCGGCCGCGGCATCGAGGACGGCGTCCAGGTCGGCCCGTTGGTCGACAACGCCGCGGTGGAGAAGGTCACCGAGTTGGTCACCGACGCCATCGGCCACGGCGCGGAGGTGCTGACCGGCGGCGAGGCGATCGACGGCCCCGGCCACTTCTACCCGCCGACCGTGCTGACCGGGGTGCCGACCCACGCGAAGATGTTCCGCGAGGAGATCTTCGGGCCGGTCGCGCCGATCAGCACCTTCACCACCGACGACGAGGGCATCGCGATGGCCAACGACACCGAATACGGCCTGGTCGCGTACGCCTTCACCCAGGACCTGACCAGGGCGCTGACCGTGGCCGAGCGGCTGGAAACCGGCATGGTCGGCATCAACCAGGGCATCGTGTCCAACCCCGCCGCGCCGTTCGGCGGTGTCAAGGCCTCCGGACTCGGCCGCGAGGGCGGCTTCGAAGGCATCGAGGAGTACCTGGAGACCAAGTACGTCGGCATCAAGCTGTAGCGAGGAGCGCCCTCACGAACTCCAGCGCGACCAGGCCGCCTGGCGAGTGGTTCCGGCGGCCTCGCCGACCTGGGCCCACGACCCGCTGACGGCCAGCGCCCTGGCGCTGATCCCCAAGCTTTCACCGACCACGGCGCTCAGCCGTAGCAGCGCGGCGAACGCCGCCGGATCGGGCCGTTCGGCCAGGCAGCTCACTGCGTTCCTGGCCAACTCCTCGAGTTCGGAGTTCGAGCGGCCGGTGAGGTCCTGGGCGGCCGTGTGCATGCCATCCGCTCCGGTGTTGTGGTCGGTCACGTCACCAAAGTGCACTGCCGCCCACCCGATCGTCAACGCGGGTCGCGGTATCCGTTCACTGGCCGACGAGGACGACCTGGCGCGTCCCGTCGGGGTCATCGAACCCGCGGCGCCAGCTCTGACCGGGCCAGAGGAACTCCGCGACTGCGTGAGCGGGGCGGTAGAGAGCCGTGTACAGAGTGCCGAACGACCGGGAATAGTCACGGTTGTACAGCGGGTCGGTCAGGAAGGCCGCGGCGAGGTCGGCCGGGCGCGGATCGCTCGCCAGCACCGCGGTCAGCCGCTTCCGCCGAGGCACGCTGCGCAGCAGCGCCGCGCGCTCGGGATACTCCGGGATATCGCCGCGATGATTGGTCGCGACGGGGGCCGCAGAGAACTCTGCCGGCCTGTCCGGGCCGACGAACGCGGTACCCGACTCACCGGCAGCGTCCACCATCGTCAGGTTGTAGGACATCGAAATCGGCATGGCCTGCAACACTTCTCCGGCCTGCGCCACCGTGGTGGCAACCTCGAGCAGGTAGCGCATCACGATCGGGATGGCGAAGCCGCGACCCGAGCCAGGGCGCCCGCCGAACGCCAGCGAGACCGCAAGGCCGGCATCGTTCATCCCGTCCAACAGGCCCCACAGGCAGTCGCCGGAGCCGATCACCCGGCGCCCGGTGAACGCGCTGGTGTAGATCGTCCGTTCCCAGAGGTCGACTCCGTAGTCGTAGTTGCGGCACAGCGCCGGCTCCGGTCCGGTGAGCACGGCCTGCGAGCATGCCGGGGCGAAAGCCGGTGTGTCCCACAGGGTCAGCATCCGGGCCGCGAGTTCGTCGCCGCCGGCGAGGTCGACGAGTCGATCGTAGGTGGGGACCAGTTCGGGCATGTGGCTGGCGAGCATCCGGGTCGCGGTCGGCAGATCCGGCCGGGCCGTGTCGCCGTGGCTGAGGTACCAGGCGCGGTAACCCGGCCAGGTGGCGTCGAAGAGCGCCTGCCAGCGTGGCCCGGGGGTGGGCTCGTTGATGCCGTACACCGTGATCGGGATCTCCCGGGAGGGTGCGTGGGCCCAGGCACCTGGCGCGATGCCGGTCTTCGCGATCGCGGCGCGGACTTCGGATGGTCGGACCGGGCACAAGTCGTATCGGTTCATACTGTCAAGGTTTGCTTGACAGAGGAGGCCTTGTCAAGGCTTCCTTGACACTCGATATGGAGATGAGCATCACGTCGAGGGGCGGTGTCGGTGCGAGCAGGAGGGGAACGCTCGCGCGACGCGGCGTCTTCTGCTATCGATCAACCCACGCCGGGACTCAGCCCGACCCAGCTGTCAGCCGGCCGCAGGTCGCTACGCGGGCAACGACGTCCGCGGCACCGTCACCGGTTCGCGTGTTCCGTCGACCATCGCCCGCGCGGCTGCGGTCAGGGCGATTCCGCTGTGCCGAGCCATGTCCCGCAGCGCGAGGAACGCCTCGTCCATCTCCAGCCCGCAGGATTGCGCCAGCATGCCCTTGGCCTGTTCGATGACGTCGCGGCTGGCCAGTACGTGTTCCAGCTTCCGATTGAGTTCGGCCGTTTCGCCGGCCGCGAGTACCTGCAGGACGCCGACGGTGGCGACGTCGGCCAACGCCTGGGCGGAGCGACGATCCGCCTCCGTGTGCATTCCGGGCTGGCTGCGGAAAAGGTTCAGCGCACCGATCACCCGTTCACCCAGGCGCAGTGGCACCGCGTGAATGGACCGGAATCCCTGCTGCAGGGCCAGCGGCGCGAATTCCGGCCACCGGGCCTCCAGTCGGGTCACGTCCGCGACAGATTGCGGCTCACCGGTCGCATAGCACTCCACGCAAGGCCCGGCGCCGGTACGGATCTGCAGCGACTCCAGCAACTCGACATTCGCACTCGTCGAGGCCAGCACATTGAGGCCGCCGGTGCCGTCGGCCAGCACGAGACCCGCCGCCGCTGCGTCGAGCAATTCAACACTGATCTCGACCAGGTAATGTACCAATTCCACCACGTCGTATCCGGCCACCAACTTATCGGTCAGCGTGACAAATGCTTCGGCCAGCCGCGTTTCCCGTCGTGGTACGGCCGAAACCCCGGCCGGGCTGGGGAACTCGCCGGCACTTCGCGCGGCCGACGAGTGCGCACGACGCACCCGAGCCGCCGGCGATCGAGTGCGCCAGCCTTCGACGGGCCCGGACAGCCGCGAGGTGGTCGGCCGAGGTTTGTCGGCACCGATATCGATGGCCATTTCCCGCAGGGCCGTGCGCCACTGCGGAACGTTGACGGGTTCCGCCCGAACGTCCGCGATGGCAGCACGGAAACCCGTGATCAGCCCTTGCAACTGGTTGATGTGACCGCCCATCCTTGCGGCCGACTGCGGAGCGACCTCGCGTTTGGTGATCTCCATCGCCAGGCCGATGCCGAACAATTCCTGGATGGCTTCATCCTGGACGTCCCGGTTGGCTCGCCGGTCGTGTGCGGCCTTGGTCTCCCACTCGTGCCGCAGCCGGCGCATCTGGATGCGGTGCAGGGCGGCCGCCGATGAATTCCGGACTCGGACCAGCACATAACCCCTCGGCTCGGCCGCCAATTGCCACCCGGGGACGAGGGGTGTAATTCTCGCGCCAGGACACAGCGAGAGGGAAACAGAAGAAATCCGGCCTCAACGCCAGCGCAGCTATGCACGATTCTACCAACAGCGGGCGGCCGCCCGCTCAGCCAACGAGCGGCGGATTCGAATCCCGTCGAATAACGCCCGCCCCGGACGGCAGGATTTCGGTGGGCGTCCGCTGCCGATCGACCAACTCCTGGGCTATACCGGTCAGCGCGAGCCGATGGTTGCGAGCGTAACGGCGGAGGTGATTGAAGGCGTCGTCCATCGTCAGCCCGCCGTAGTGGGCCAGAATTCCCTTGGCCTGTTCGATGACGACCCGACTGGTCAGCGCGAATTCGAGTTGCTCGTTCACTTCGGTGGTTTCCCTGGCAGCGCGTTGCTGCAGGATGCCGATGGTCGCCACGTCGGCGAGCGCCTGGGCGGCGCGGCGATCGGCCTCTGCCAGCTCACCGGGTCCGCTGCGGAACAGATTCAATGCGCCGATGGTGCGCTCACGGTGGCGCATCGGGACGGCGTGGACCGAACGGAAGCCCTGTTCGAGGGCCAGCGGCGCGAACTGCGGCCAGCGCACGGCCTCCGCCGCCACGTCACGGATGGTCTGCGCTTCGCCGGTGGTGTAACAGTCGTGGCATGGTCCCCGGCCGGTGCGGATCTGCAGCACTTCCAACAGTTCTGTGCGTTCACTGGTCGAGGCCAGCACATCCAACTGCCCGGTACCGTCCGCCAGCACGAGCCCGGCCGCGGCCGCGTCGAGGAGTTCCACACTCACATCGACCAGGTAATGCATGAGCTCGACCAGGTCGTAGCCGCCCACCAGGGTGTCCGCCAGGGTCACCAAGGCCTCGACGAGCCGCGTTTCCCTGGTCGGGCCAGACATGACATCACCGTAGTCGTTCGGCTGACCGCTCATCAAGAATCACCATTCAGCATCAACGTGCGGGCCACCATAGCGGCCGCGACGTCGGCCACCGTCATCCCGGAAGCGAACGCGTGCCCTCGCAGGCGGGCGTACGCCGCACCCACCGGGAGATCGAGTTGGGCCATCAGCATTCCGGTTGCCTGATGAATCGCCCGGCGATCCTGCGGATGGTCCCGCCACGGACTGGGGCGACCGGCGTTTGCACCCCCCATCAGGTCCACGTCCTCCGCGGACAGCACCCTGTTCAGCAGTTCGGCAGCCACCGCACCCGCCAGCACGCCGGCTTCGTGTTCCGCCGGGTCGTTCAGTGCGCCGGGTGTGCTGCAATAGAGGTCCATCACCCCCACCGCCGTGGCACCCACGGACAGCGGGTACGCGAAGAATGCTCTCGCCCGCGTCTTGCGCACGGCCTCGGCGAACAGCGGCCATCGCGGCTGCTCGGGCAGCCACAGGTCGGGCACCGACACCGGCCGCCGGGAGGCGAACGCCTCCCAGCACGGTCCTTCGCCGAGGTCGAACTGCATCTCCTCGAGTCCGAACGCGGTGTCGTCGGTGGCGCAGACGGTGTCGGCGTGGATCGGGCCACTGAGGGTGGACACGGCGACACCGGTCACCGGCAACAGCCGCAGGCAGGGCTCGCACAGCGGACCGGTCCGGATTGCTTGCAGGGCTCGCTGTATTTCAGACCGCTGGGCCGTCGGCATCGCGCACCCCCGAGCCAAAACAGCGGGCGCGGCGACCGCATTGGACGTGGTATCTCATCGGCAGCCCACAAACGAGTTCACGATGCTCTCGGCCAGTCGCGCGACGGGTGCCGGGTCGAACGCAGCCGACCATAGCGGCTTGCTGGTAACAGCGAGTCTAGTCCTCCGGAAAATTCCCCGTCGTTCCGGTGTCGCCACTTTCGGTCCGACCGCCGGCTCGGCACGAAAATTGCCCCGATTCCCCGACAATTCCGCGGTCGAGAAAGTGCCTTCGAATCAGCCGGCGACGAATCCCAATTCGAGGTTGACCGGGGAATTCTGGTCGACCTGGGTCTGGCCGGACGGGCGCTGCACGACGACCTTGTCCCTGTTCTTGGGGGCCGACTCGATCTTGGTGATCGTTCCCAGCGCGAGGTGGCCGGCTCGAAGTTGCGCACTGGCCTCGGACAGCGTCATCCCGGTGAGGTCCGGCACAGCGACCTTGGGCGCCGTCGGCGGGGCGGTGACCACCCGCAGCGTCAGCCAGAGCGCCAGAGCAAGCGCGAGCGCCAGGGCGCCCGCCCCCGCCAGCGCCCAACCCCGCGCCGGTGACTTGTCCGGCTCTGTCTGCCACATCCACTCCGGCGGGTCCAGCACCGGTGGGGCCAGCAGCGGCGCCGACTCGCCGGCAGCCTCCCGCACGGATGGCCCACCGCCGTCCATGTCCGCGTGCTGGTCTCCCGCGCGGGCGTTCGCCATCGCCAGAGCCGGAGCAGGGCTCAGCACGCGTGCTGCGGACGCCCGCAACAGGTCCGACCGCATGTCGGCCGCCGTCTGGTAGCGATTCAGCGGATTCTTGTTCAACGCCTTGAGAACGATCGCATCCAATCCCGGACCAAGGCCCGACACCAGGGAACTCGGGGCCTGCGGGGCCTCCCGGACATGCCGGTCGGCGACCTTCACCGCAGAGCCGCCGGTGAACGGCGGAACGCCGGTCAGCATCTCGTACAGCACGCACCCCGTCGAATAGACGTCGGTCCGCGCATCCACCTGCTGGCCGCGGGTCTGTTCCGGCGACGCGTAGTGAGCGGTCCCGATCCGTGCCGACGGCGAGGTCATGGTGGATGACCCGTCGCGGTTCGCGCGGGCTCTCCCGAAATCCAACACCTTCACTGCGCCGGAACGGTCGAGCATGACGTTGGCGGGATTGATGTCCCGGTGCACGACCCCGAGCCGGTGCGAGAAATCGAGTGCGGCGCAGATTTCGGCGGTGATGACGACCGCTCGGTCCGGCTGCAGCGGGCCCGTCCGGGCCAGCAACTGCGCCAGCGTCTCGCCGTCGACGTATTCCATGACGATATAGGGCACCCGACCCGCGGATGCGGGTGTCTCGCCGGTGTCGTACACGGCCACGATGGCGGGATGGTTCAGGGTCCCGGCGTTCTGTGCCTCGCGCCGGAAACGCTTCTGCACAGAGGGATCACGCGCCAGATCGGACCGGAGCATCTTGATCGCGACGTCCCTGTCCATCCGGACGTCCCGGCCCCGAAGAACGACCGACACCTCGCCGCGGCCGACGACGTCCCCGAGTTGATACTGGTAGCGCTCGGCCAGCAGGCACGTCGTCATGCCCATCCCCCGGAGACGCTCGTCGCGCTCGCCGACGACCTCATGGCGCTGACCATAGCCGACCAGCATCTGTCGGCGTGGCAGGCGGAGATCGAGGGCTCGGCGCGTCGGATTTCGCCCATCAACGCGCACTCGTCGGGCGTGCAACGGGAGCGCCGTTGCGATGCTCGCGCGGGCTGACTCCGTTCACTCGCTTGAACGCGGTGCTCAGCGCGAAGGCACTGCCGTAGCCGACCTGGCGGGCAACCGCGCCCACCGTCGCATCGGGTTCACGGAGCAGATCCGCGGCCACCGCCAACCGCCACCCGGCGAGAAAGGACATCGGCGGCTCGCCGACCAATTCGGTGAACCGGCGGGACAGCGCGGCGCGGGAGACACCGGCTGCGGCTGCCAGCGAGGCAACGGTCCATGGTGCCGCAGGATCGTGATGGATCATCCGCAATGCCTTGCCCACCACCGGGTCCCGCTGCGCGAGGTACCAGGCAGGCGCGCGCGCGTCGGGCCCGGCGAACCAGACGCGCAGCACGGCGATCAGCAAGAGATCGAGCAACCTGTCGAGCATCGCCTCCTGCCCGGGTTCGTCCTTGACGATCTCGGCGGCGAGCAGCGGCACCAATGGGCTGTCCCATTCGTCGCCGCGAACCACCAGCAATCCCGGCAGCGCGTCCAACAGTCGGCGGCTGACCTCACCGCGCATCTGATAGGTCCCGGTCAGCATCACCACCGCACCGTCGTGGCTGTTGCCCCATGTCCGGACACCCAGGTCGATCATCGCGGAAGTCGGTTCGCCGTCGAGGATCTCGCACCGCTGACCGGGATGGATGATGACGTGTGGCGCGGTGTCGGGCTTGTCGGCCACGGTGTACGGCTCGGGACCACGCAGCACGGCGACGTCGCCTGCACGGAGTCGCACCCGTTCTCCGTCATCGGCAAGCACCCAGGCCTCGCCCCTGACGATCGCCACCAGGGTCAGCGGCGCCTCGTCCTGGATGCGCAGCGCCCACGGCGGGTCGAGGACGGAACGGAGCAGGAACGCCCCCCGAGCGCGCGGGCCGTCCAACAAGGCTGTAACGGCGTCCATCGGCAGAATGTATCGCACCGTGAGACGCAGGAGTATGTAAATGCGCTTCTGAACCATGGATCGTCTCAGCTACCTGCCGTGTACTGAAGGCATGACCAGTCACCAGCACCCCGACAACCTCACCCTGATCACCGGCGGCACCGGCAAGACCGGCCGCCGGATCGCGGATCGTCTGAGCGCGCGCGGAAGGCCGATTCGGATCGGCTCACGCGCCGGGTCGCCCGCGTTCGATTGGGATGAACCGGCGAGTTGGGCCGCCGCCCTGGAGGGCGTGCACGCGACGTACCTCTCGTACCACCCGGATCTGGCGGTGACCGGCGCGGCATCCACGGTGGCCGCGTTCGCCGCGGCGGCGGTCGATGCCGGCGTTCGACGGGTGGTGCTGCTGTCCGGCCGCGGCGAACCCGGTGCGCAGCAGGCAGAACGGGCGGTGTTCGACCGTTTGCAGGGCACCGAAACCTTACTGACCATTCTGCGGTGCAGCTGGTTCAACCAGAACTTCAGCGAGAACTACCTCCTGGAACCGATCCTCGATGGCCTGGTCGAGTTGCCGGCCGGGTCGGTGGCCGAGCCGTTCGTCGACGCCGACGACATCGCCGATGTGGCCGTCGCGGCCCTGACGGACGGCCGCCACGCGGGCCAGCTCTATGAACTCACCGGCCCGCGACTGCTCACCTTTGCGGATGCCGTCGCCGAGATCGGCCGTGCCTCCGGCCGGAGCATCCGGTACGTCCCGGTGTCACCGCGCGAGTACTCGGCCGCGCTGACCGCGCAGGGAGTGCCGGCCGCGGTGATCGACCTGTTGGGCTACCTGTTCACCGAGGTACTCGACGGCCGGAACGCCCACGTCACCGACGGCGTTCCGCGCGCACTTGGCCGGGCACCGCGTGACTTCACGGACTACGCCGGTTCGGTGGCCAGCTCGGGCGGGTGGCAGCCGGCCCCGGCGGTGGTTGCTCGATGAGTCCATTGCTGCTCAATCTGACCACCCTGGCGGCGCTGGGCTGCGCGGTGCTCGCGGGCGTGTTCGTCGCGTTCTCCACCCTGGTGATGAGGGCGCTCGGGCGGCTGCCGGCGCCGCAGGGGATCCTGGCCATGCAGGAGATCAACCGCGCGGCGCTGACCCCCGCATTCATGGTGCTGTTCCTGGGCACAACCCTGCTCTGCGGGCTGCTGACGGTGTGGTCGTTCCTGGTGTGGGGCAGCGGCTCTGCCCTGCTCCTGCTGGCCGGCGGGGTCACTTTCCTGGTGGGCGCCTTCGGCTTGACGGCCGGCTATCACGTCCCGCGGAACAACGCACTGGACGCCCTCGACCCGTCCCGGGCCGACGCGGTCTCGCGGTGGACCAGCTACCGACGGGGCTGGACCAGGTGGAACCATGTGCGCGGGTGTGCATCACTGGCGGCGGCCGTACTGTTCACGGTGGCACTTGTCCTGCGGTGAACGCCGAGACTGCCCGGCCGGTCGTGAAAGGACGAATTGATGAGTCCACTGCTGACATCCTGGCTCGCATTGGGCATCTGCGCCGGCCTGATGGCCGCGATCGGCGGCCTGGCCAACATGCCCCCGCCCCCGAGGCCGGTCACCACCACGATCATGTTCCTGATCCTGGGGCTGCTGGTCACCGGCATGTTCACCGTGCTGTCCGGAGCCGGCGGTGGCGGATAGCGCAGGTCGAGCAGGCCAGCGGGGTGAGCAGGATCGAGGAGACCCACAGCCACGGGCACGCAGGGTGAGATCCTGGCCCGGCCCCGCTGATCGGGCCGGGCCTCACTCACCGAACAGATCAGTGGCAGCTCGGTCCGTCTCCGGCCGTCCCGTGCCCGGTGGCGTGCTCCGGTGCACCTTCCACCATGGCCCTGCCGTGCCCCGGTTGCGGCGGAACGTCCAGCGACGGGTTGCGGTCGAAGAAGCCGAAGGGCTTGAGCCAGAACGACACCGCGTCCACCGCCATGATCGGCCATTCCTCCGGCCTGGTGATGTGGTGGATGCCGAAGACGTACCAGAGCACGACGTCGGTGGACAGCAGCGGCTCGTCGTCGGCGATCCACCTGGTCAGCCCGTCATCCGTCGCACTCTGCGTGGGATACGTTCCAGCGGGCCATTTCTCGTCGTCGTGGTGCCGGGTCACCCACAGGGTGTGACCCATCACCGGCGCCCGCAGGTACTGCGGTGACGACGGGTCCATCATCACCGGGAACGCCGCACCGGGCACCAACTTGTAGGACACCGGAATGCCAAGCCCGTTGAGCTTCTCCGGGTTGACCACCTTCCAGCCGCGCTGGGTCTCCCAGTTGAAGTCGCGGGCGGATTCGGACTCCGACGCGATCGGCGTGGCCTTGGTGGTCAACGCGAGCCCGTACGGATTGACCGGGCCGACCGGCTCGGCCTGTGAGTCGACCTCGACGACGGTATTGGTCCGGCCGTCGATGTCCAGGTCGAGCCGGGCGACCAGGAAGTGCTGGTGGTACGGGGCGTAGGTGCGCTGGTCCACCACGGTCCCGGTGCGGGGCGCATCGGTGCCCTCTTCGTACGGGGTGGTGACCATGATCCCGGTCGCCCGCACCTCGCACTCGATGTTGCCGTCCTGGTAGAAGCGCCAGTAGACCAGGTACTCGTAGTTGGCCACGGTGGCGTGGATGGACACCACCATGCGGCGCTGCCGCCGCACCTCGGCCCGACCGTTGACCGAGTCGATGTGCTTCCACAGCACGGCGTTGTCTTCCTCGTGCAGGCAGATGGCGTTCTTGATGTCGAACGGCTCGCCCAGGCTGTCGGTGAGAGTGGCATCCACATAACGGATCTCGCCAAGACAATCGCAGCCCAGCTCGAGCGAGGTGGTCATGTAACCCAGCCCCCACTCGCCGATGTCGTAGGCGGTGCGCCGGTAGTGGTCGAAGCTGGCGTCCCGGTACGGCACGATCATCTCGGCGAAGGACATCCGGTAGGCGATGTCCCGCTCGGTGCCGTGGTCGTCGTAGCTGACCTGATGGATCACCGGGCCCTCGCGGTAGTTGAAGGCCAGCCGGAAACTCCAGTTCTGCCAACGGATCACGTTCCCGTCGATCTCGAACGACGGGCCGTCCGGCTGGGTGATGTTCAGCGGCTTGATGTCGTCGCGCAGGGTCTGGCCGGGCACCAGGTCCGGTTCGTACTCGCCCATCACCGGCGCCGGCGGCACAGCCGGCGCGCGGTCGATGTCCAGCAGCTCCATGGTGTTCATGTCGACGATGAACTTCAGCCCGGACACCGGGTTCGCGTACGGGTTACCGGTCGGGCTGGACCGCACCCAGACGTCCGCCCAGCCGAGCCGGCGATCCCGCCACTGCTCCGGCATCACCGCGTGCCCGTAAGTCCACACGTCGATCAAGACCAGGTCGAGGTCGGTGATACCGCGCTCGGCGAGCGCTTGCACCACCCTCGGTTCCTGCTTGAGCGCCACCTCGCAGTCGTGCCACTCGTCGGGGGTGAAGTTGGGCGTCACCCCGGGAATGTGATCGAACGAGACCACGGTGTCGCCGTCAGCAGCCAGTTCGGCTAGTTCCACTACGGCCTCATACGTCTTGTTGTCCGACCGATCCCACAGCACGCTCAGCGACCTGCGGTCGATCGGATGGCCCTCACGCCAGGCCAGTACCGTCGCCTTGGCGGGTTCGTCCAGCGTGATGGAGGCGAACCGACGCGTCGCCGTCAGCTGTCCGCCGGCCCGTAACGCGGCCGTGGTGCGCCGGAACTCCTCGGCACTCAGGGAATCGAGTGGATGACTGGCCACTGGCATTGCTCCTCATGTACTGATGTGCGGCTGAACGGTGCGGCTGATTGGTGCGACGGAGCGGTGCGACGCCACTCGCTCCCCTGACAGCCGAGAACCAGGATCCGCGTCGACCCGATCGTGACGACCGTAACGTTTGCCGGCCGACCCGGCTGGGAAGCACGCACGGCCCCACCCGAACGGGGATGTTGCGGACGGAGTGTGGGCCGGTGATGATCGACGGGCCAATGGTCCGGACTGTCGGCCTCGGCTGTCCGGGCGACCCGGATCAGCCGCGCCTTACCAGTCACCCCCCAGTCACGCCCCACCGGTCACCCGCACCGGTGGGCGAAAACAATTCAGGAGTGCCGACGGTGCCCACCAAGCTCAACATCTCCCAGCACTACGACGCGCCTGCTGCGCAGGTTTTCGCGCTGTTCGGCGACCACGAATTCATCGAGTCGCGGCTGCACGATGCCGGTGGCCTCGACTCGACCGTGGTCAGCGTGGACGCCACCGACGACGCCGTGAAGATCGTCACCCGGCAGAGCATCCCGTCCTCGGTGTTGCCCTCGATGGTCGCCTCGATGATCCCCGGCGACCCCGCCACCGAGCGGATCGAGGACTGGCATGCCGATGGTGACGGCTACTCTGCGCAGTTCTCGGTCGTCATCAAGGGCGCTCCGGCCTCGCTGAAGGGGACCATGACACTGCTCCCGGACGGTGACGGCTCGAAGATCACCGTTGACGGCGAGGCCGTCGTGCCGATCCCGATGTTCGGTTCCAAGATCGAAGCGGTCGTCGTCGAGCAGGTCGGCAAGCTGTTCAGGAACGAGGAAGAATTCACGAAGACCCGCCTCGGGGAGTGATCCGCAGCTGATCCGGACAGCTGCGTCCGTTCGACCGATGCCGTGACACGATGAGGCCGTGACACGATGAGGCACTGTGGGTGACGATCATCGCTTCGTGCTGACGCTGAGCTGTCCCGACCGCACCGGCATCGTCGCGCGCATCACCACGTTCCTCGCCGACATCGGCGGCTGGATCACCGAAGCCGCGTACCACTCCGACGAAGAGTCGGGCCGGTTCTTCACCCGGCAGGAGATCCGCGCGGATTCGGTGGGCTTCGGGATCGACGAGTTGCGCCGCCAGTTCGGTGAGGTGGCCGGCGCGCTCGCCGCGGACCACTGGCAGGTGGCCGACAACGCCGACCGTAAGACCGTCGTGCTGATGGTGTCCAAGGAGGGCCATTGCCTCTACGAGTTGTTGGCGCGGTGGCACTCCGGCGAACTGACCGCGGACATCGGGGTGGTGATCGGCAATCACCCCGACCTCGGTCCGGTGGCGCAGATGTTCGGACTGCCGTTTCGGCTGATTCCGGTGCCGAAGGACGAAGTTGGCAAAGCGGCCGCCTTCGAGCAGATCCGCGCCGAGGTCGAGTCCCACGAACCGGACGCCATCGTGCTGGCCAGGTACATGCAGGTGATCCCGCCCGACCTGTGCGACGCGTGGGCAGGGCGGTTGATCAACATCCACCACGGGTTCCTGCCCTCGTTCCGCGGTGCCCGCCCCTACCACCAGGCCTACGCGCGCGGCGTCAAGATCATCGGCGCCACCTGCCACTACGTCAGCGCCGAACTCGACGCCGGCCCGATCATCGACCAGGACGTGATCCGGGTTGATCACGGCGATTCCCCGTCGGACATGGTGCGGCGTGGCCGGGACATCGAGAAGGCGGTACTGGCCCGCGGACTGACCTATCACCTGCAGAATCGGGTGCTGCGGGACGGTGCGCGGACGATCGTGTTCAGCTGACCGCGCGCACGCCGCGCGAGGCCGGGGAATCACCGACGGGCACCCGGAATTGCCGCTGGGCAGGGAGCGGGTGACGATGGGGTCACGAGCACGAACGACCGACAGACCAGGACGGACACCATGACCGCGGACCCGGGCGAGCTGTACGAGCTGCACCTGGAACAGCCGCAGATCGATGATCTGCGCGAACCGGTGATGATTGTCGCCCTGGACGGGTACATCGATGCCGGCGCCGGCGTGCGGCTGGCCGTCACCCAGCTGCTGGACAGCCTCGAGCACAGCGTGCTGGCCACCTTCGACGTCGACCAGCTGATCGACTACCGGGCCCGCCGGCCGATTTTGACCTACCAGGCCAACGCGTTCACCGACTACCAGGCGCCCGAGTTGGTCATTCACCAGCTGAGCGACTCCGATGGGACACCCTTTCTGCTGCTGTCGGGCCCAGAACCGGACTCCCAGTGGGAACGCTTCGTCGCCGCTGTCGGGCAGGTTGTCGATCGTTTCCAGGTCAGGCTGACGGTGGGTCTGATGGCGATCCCGATGGCCGTCCCGCACACCCGCCCGACGGGCATGTCCAGCCACGCGACCCGAGCCGGGCTGCTGCCCGAGCAGGAGGACTGGCTGGGCACCGTGCAGGTGCCAGGGCACGCGGTCGGCCTGCTGGAGTACCGGTTCGGCCGGGCGGGCCGGGACACCATCGGTTTCGCCGCGCACGTGCCGCACTACATCGCCCGCTCGGAGTACCCGGAGACCGCGCGGACGTTGATTCAGGCCACCGCGGACGCCACCGGCCTGCTGCTGCCCACCACGGGATTGGACGAGGCGGCGGCGACCGTACGCACCCAGCTCGCCGAGCAACTGGCGGAGAGCAACGAGGTGGCGGAGATCGTCAGCGCGTTGGAGCAGCAGTACGACGCGTTCGTCTCGGCCAGCGGACGGGGCTTGCTGGCCCAGTCGGCGCCGCTGCCCACCGCGGACGAGTTGGGCGCCCAGTTCGAGGCGTTCCTGGCGGACCGGGAGCGACCGGGCAGCTGACGCCGGCCGACCCACGGGGCGCCGCACGTTGAGTGTTCAATCTCCGCGTAGGGTGCGGATTTGTGGCGGATGAGAGCCCAGCGCGCCTCGCGCTTCCGGAGAAGCAGCACGGGCCGCTCCGCGCCATCATGTTCCGCATCTTCATCGCGGTGATGTGCGTCGTCATCACCACCACCGTGGTCTACCTGGAACGCGCCGACTACCGCGACCTGGACGGCACCATCCAGACCTGGGTCTCCGCGCTGTACTACGCCACCGTGACCCTGTCGACCACCGGCTACGGGGACATCACCCCGGTCACCGAGTCGGCGCGGATCACCAACATCCTGTTGATCACCCCGCTGCGGTTCATCTTCCTGATCGTGCTGGTCGGGACGACCATCGAGGTGCTGACCGAACGCAGCCGGCAGCAATTCCGGACCACCCGGTGGAGGAAGCGCGTGAAGAAGCACACGGTGGTCATCGGGTACGGCATGAAGGGCCGCTCCGCGGTGCGCGCCCTGATCGACCAGGGCTACCCGTCGGAGAACATCGTGGTGGTCGACACCAACGGCGCGAACATCAAGGCCGCCACCGCCGACGGCTGCGTTGGCGTGCTCGGCGACGCCCGGCGGGAGGAGGTCCTCCGGCAGGCCGCGGTGCCCAGCGCGCACCGGGTGATCGTCGCGGCCGACCGGGACGACACCAGCGTGCTGGTGACGCTGACCGCCCGCCGGCTGGCCCCGACCGCGACGATCGCCGCGGCGGCCAGGGAAGAGCAGAACATCGGTGTGCTGCGGCAGGGCGGCGCCGACGTGGTCATCCCCACCGCGGAATCGGCCGGCCGGCTGCTCGGCCTGTCGATCATCGCGCCGAACGCCGGCGAACTCATCGAGGACCTGCTCGAACCGGTTGCCGGGCTGCAGATCTCCGAGCGGGAGGTCCGGCCGGAGGACGTCGGGCTCGCACCCGCCCGGCTGAGCGCGCGCGGCGAGATCGTGCTCACGGTGATCCGCAACGGAGTCTCGCACCGGTTCGACTCCGGTGGGGTCAAGGTCTTCCAGCCCGGCGACAAGATCGTGGTGATCAAGGCGAACCTGGCCAACCCCGACCCGTCAAGCGCGGTCTCCCGGACCGGCCGGCCGCGCGACAAGAACGCCTGAACCCGCCAGGGCGAACGAGGTACGGATTGCCTCGGTTCCAACGCTGTCCACCCATCGCTGTATACACCGATCAGTGTATGGTTTGCCTGTGGAAGCTGTCACGCATGGTGAGGTGCTGGCCAGGTTCGGTGCCGCCCTCTCGGACCCGACGCGATCCCGGGTACTGCTCGCGTTGCGGGACGCCCCGGCGTACCCGGCGGACCTCGCGATTCTGCTCGGGGTGTCCCGGCAGAGTCTGTCCAACCACCTGACCTGCCTGCGGGGTTACGGCCTGGTTGTCGCGGTCCCGGAGGGCCGCCGGGTCCGGTACGAGCTGGTCGACGACCGGTTGCGGCACGCATTGACCGATCTGCTCGGGGTGGTGCTGGCGGTCGACGAGCAGTACAGCGCCGCGCCGACCCGGGATCGGGTCCCGTCCCGGTGACCCCCGGCGACCCGCTCACCCACGACACCGCGGACGACCACCCCCACGGCGCGGTCCACGACCACGCCCCTCACGCCGCTGACCACGATGGTCACGGCAGCGGGCACGCGCACGGCGGTGGCCATACTCACGGCGGCGGTGACGGTCACTCGCACGGGGTGAACCCGGACGCCGACAAGCGCTACCTGTCCGGGGCGCTTGCGTTGATCGTGGTGTTCATGGCCGCCGAGGTCGTCGTCGGGATCATCGCGCATTCGCTGGCGTTGATCTCCGACGCTGGGCACATGCTCACCGACGCCGCGTCGATCGTGTTGGCGTTGTGGGCGATCAACCTGGCTGCCCGCCCTGCGCAGGGCCGCTGGACCTACGGGTTCAAACGGGCGGAGATCCTGTCCGCGCAGGCCAATGGGCTGACCCTGCTGCTGCTCGCGGCATGGTTCGTCTACGAGGCCATCCGCCGGTTGTTCGACCCCCCCGAGGTGCAGGGGCTGCTGGTGTTCATCACCGCGATGGTCGGCATCGTGATCAACATCGCCGCGGCGTGGCTGATCAGCAAGGCGAACCGGACCAGTCTGAACGTCGAGGGCGCGTTCCAGCACATCCTCAACGACCTGTACGCGTTCATCGCCACCGCGATCGCCGGCCTTGTCGTGGTGTTCACCGGGTTCACCCGCGCCGATTCCCTCGCGGCGCTGATCGTCGCCGCCCTGATGGCCAAGGCCGGGTACGGGCTGGTCAAGGAATCCGGCCGGATTTTCCTGGAAGGCGCCCCCCAGGGCCTGGACCCCGACGCGATCGGGCCCGCAATGGCCGGCCGGCCCGGCGTTGCGGAGGTCCACGACCTGCACATCTGGGATGTCACGTCCGGGATGCCGGCGCTGTCCGCGCACGTCCTGGTCGACCCCACCGGCGACTGCCACCAGGTCCGTCGCGACCTGGAGGCGCTGCTGAACAGCAGCTACCGGATCGATCACACCACCCTGCAGGTCGACCACGCCGACACGGTGACCGCGGCCGGGGAGATCATCGCGGCCGAACCCGATTGTGCGGAGCCGCACGGAGTGCGTCACTACGCCGGCCCATCCGCACCATTGACCGACAACCCGATACCGCATGCGCACTGACCGAAACCCGGTGGAAGAGGCCGCACAGCACCGCGGTCGGCCCGCCCGGCCGCACAGACGTGACGGTGAGCGATCCCGCCAACCGACCGTGGTCAACAACCCCTCGATCCGCACGGAAGTACTCTGCGCAGGCATGATGGACCGGGGATTCGCTGACGGAGGAACGCCATGACGATGCCGGACGCCGGTGCCGTTTCAGATTCGGCGTTGGCCGAGGCCGCCCGACGCGTGGCGGACAACCCCGACGTTCGCAAGGCACTGCAGTCGGTTGTCGACCTGGCGATCGAAAGCTGCGGGTGCGAACGGGCCAGCGTGACGCTGGTCCGTGCCGACGGGGTGGTGGAAACCGCTGCGAGCTCCGATTCGCTGGTCGAGAAGGCCGATGAGCTGCAGTATCGGCTTGACGAGGGACCCTGCCTGCGCGCCGCGGAACAGGGCGGCGCGTACCTGATCGTCGACACCGCGACCGACCCCCGCTGGCCCCGCTGGGGGCCGGCCGTTGCCGAACTCGGGCTTGAGAGCGTGCTCAGCCTGAACCTCTTCACCGACCACCGGGTGCTCGGCGCCCTCAATCTCTACTACCCGTCCCGCGACGAGTTCGCCGAGGACGAGGTCGAGATCGCCAAAGTGGTCGCCGCGCACGCCTCGGTGGCGCTGGCCCGGCTGCGGGCCGAACAGGACCTCTGGCGGGCGATCGACTCCCGCCACCTCATCGGCCAGGCGCAGGGCATTCTGATGGAGCGATTCGGGCTGCCCCCCGAGAAGGCATTCGCGGTGCTCCGCCGGTATTCGCAGCAGCACAACATCAAGCTGCACGACATCGCAAGCACCCTGGTCAATACCGGCGCGCTCCCGGGCGAACACCGCGACCCTGGCTTCGAGCTCGACGGGGAGGCGGTCACTTCCGATGGCGCGGTCCGACCCAGCAGTGGCCAGACCAGCCCGACGGTCCAGGCGCCTGCCGGCGGCGCCAAGAAGTGAGCAGGTGACGCGCCTCGGCTCCCCGGACACAGCGGGGCGGCGAGGCGCGCTGGCGTCCCCGGCGGTGCTTCAGACCTCCCAGTTGTCCCGTAGTTTCGTCGCGATGGTGCGGAGCCAGCGGGATACCTGCATCTGGCTGACGCCGATCTCCGCGCCGATCCGGGACTGCGACCAGCCGTTGCCGAACCGCATCTCGATCACCTGACGTTCGCGATCGGTCAGCGTTGCCAAGAGCCGATGTACGGCGATCCGGTCCTCGACCCGATCGAGTTCGGCGTCGCATTCACCGCATCCCTGCGCCATCGCCCAACCGGCACCGTGCTCCTCGTCGAGCGAAGGCGGCCGGCAGACCAGGGTGGCTGCGCGCGCATCCGACACCTCTGCGGCGCTGACTCCGGTGAGTTCGGCCAGCTCCGTGTCGGTCGGCCGCGCACCATGCCGCTGCCAATGCGTCTGCTCGGCCTCGTTGATGGCCGCGCGCAGTTCCTGGATCCGACGCGGCGGGCGGACCAGCCAGGAATGGTCCCGGAAATAGCGCTTGATCTCGCCGACGATGGTCGGCACCGCGAATTGCAGGAAGTCCTCACTGCGGCCCGGCAGCCAGCGCCGCACCGCCTTGACCAGCCCGAGGAACGCCAATTGGTCGAGATCCGCCCGCTCGATGCCGCGGCCCGCGTAGCGGCCCGCGATCGACCGCGCGACCGGCAGATACTCCACGATCACCGACTTGCGGCGGCGCTGCTGCTCGACGGGATCGTCACAGGTGGTGATGTCGTCGAGCATCTCCCGCATCCGGATGGCGCGGTCCCGCGGGGGCGCGGCGGAGATGGTGGGTGCGGGGGTTTGCGGACGGGCGAGCTGGAGGGTCGAGCCGTCGAACAGGTCATCTGGAGGCACAGGATTCTCCCGGGCAATCAAGGATTTTCCTGGCGCCTTGTCTGGACCAGATCTCCATAACACCACGTTGCGGAGCCGGTTTCAACCCGCCCGCGGCCCGAATCTTCACGGGATCCCCGAGCGGGGTGCCGCGCGTTGACAGCCAGACCGGACAAATACGCATAAGGGGGAATGAGCTGCGGCGTCGGACCTATTCAGGGCATGATCGACAGACCGTAGCCAGAGAACCACAACCCGTCACCAGACCAACACCCGGAGCCATCCATGCCAGATTCCCGAGTGCTGATCTTGATGCGCCATGCCGAAGCGGCCCACCCCGGTGGCTTCCGCGACCACGACCGGCCACTCACCACCCACGGCTCGCGGGACGCCGTGGCGGCCGGCCAGTGGATCCGTGCGCAGGTGAGCCCCGTGGACGCCGTGCTCTGTTCGACCGCCACCCGGACCCGCCAGACGCTCGAGGCCAGCGGGATCACCGCGCCGGTCGAGTATGTGGACGTGCTGTACGGCGGCGGGATCGACGACATCATCGAGGTGATCGCCCGCACGCCGGGTGACGCCCGCACGCTGCTGGTGATCGGACATGCGCCGGGCATTCCAGCCACCGCCTACGAATTGGCGACCACGGCCGAGCTGTCCTCGAGCCACTCCGGCTCGAACGGTACCGCGACCGGCCAGGACGCCCGGACCGGCAGCGAGTTCGCATCCGGCGGCGCGGAACCCGCTGCCCTGCAGCGTCTCCGGCACTTCTCGGCCTGCGCGTTCGCGGTGCTCAGCTCCGACGGCGGCTGGACCGAGATCGCTGATCGCGGCGCGAGTCTGACCGATGTCCACCACCCCGGGGACTGAAAACCGTTGCTGGAGGCTACCTCCCGGCTTCGTGTTCGGCGTGGCCACCGCCGCGTATCAGATCGAAGGAGCGCAGTCGCTGGGTGGGCGGACGCCTTCCATCTGGGACGTGTTCACTCAGATCCCCGGCAGGATCGCCGACGGCAGGTCCGGACAGGTCGCCGCCGACCATCTGCATCGCTGGCCGGAGGATGTGGCCCTGCTGGCCGACCTCGGCGTTGGCGCCTACCGGCTCTCGCTGTCATGGCCACGCGTGCAACCGCACGACTCGAGGCCGGCGTCGCCGGACGGTCTCGGGTTCTACGACCGCCTCCTCGACGCGTTGCTGGCGGCCCTTCTACTCGAGTCAAACCCCAAACTGTAGTTGACGGCGATCATGTTGGCGGGTAATCCGAATTTCGGCCGCAAATTGCCGCCAGAAGACATTTGACCGGGCGCGAGGATGGGGGTGCTGGAGGCGAACGGGAACGCGATGACCGAGTCGAACAACGACGGGCTGTACCCGCTCTCGACACTGATAGTCGCATTCGTGGCCGCGGTCTGGGACTGATTCGGAATCGAGAGCGGCCTTTGCTCCGACGACCCGGGCTTGGGAATGAACACCCGGCGGGACGGCAGCGGACGCCAACGACCCTCCCTCAGCGCCGCGGCCACCTCATCAAGCAGCCGGGACACCCCGTACTCCTCGACGTCGGTGATGGTGACACGGTCGATACCCGCCGCGCCGCCGTTGCGGCGCACGTCCTCCCACGCCCGCTCCAGGACATCCCTGCGAAGGATCTTGTCCCACAACGAGTGGAATCTCCGCCCGGATCGGCCTTGGCCGGCCTTGGCCGCCCGGTACAGCGCATGTTGCAGGGCACGGACCGAATCCATTTCGGATTCCTTCGCGGCGGGACTAGCCAGCACGGCACTCACCGGGC